>PVBE011469613.1_pt1 | contig 88389 bp, 80 predicted proteins | sample 1631181 | NCBI WGS metagenome assembly PVBE01 (sample SAMN08397723, study PRJNA350692) | Marine metagenome, whole genome shotgun sequencing project. | isolation source: water | place: Pacific Ocean | collected 2012-04 | reverse complement strand
TGGAACGGGAGTTTGTAGGGCACCGCAAACAGATCGTACTGGTCCGGGTTCTCTTCGTGGGCGGCCGAGGGTTGCCAGTCCGGCAGCGCCGCATAATCGGAAAGATCCCAGCGCACCGGGCGTTCCGCCAGCGCCGCCCCGACCTCCTCGCCCTTGGCGATGAAGTGCTCCTGATAGACCGGTAGCCGTGGTTTGACCCAGGGCCCGGGGTAGGACTCCCGGAGAGTCTTTTCACGCAACTTGAAGGTGGCGCTGCCGTCCAGCGCGCCCACTTTCGGCGCGGCCGCGCCGGCCTTTTGCCGGACCTGGCGCTCTGCGATGCCGGCCACAGTGCAACGGTCTTCGGAATTGAGGGCGGTCTCGCCCTTCAGTCCGAGGATGAAATTGAAAACGTCGTGAAGTTCCTCGCCCAATTCCATCCGGTAGGCGAGATCGATGAGAACGTCGGCCCAGGCCTGCGCCTCGCCGGAGGCGGGAACCACGGGCTGGCGGCGTGTTTCATACCAATCCCCCGGCCCCGGCACGAGAAAGGCGTACGGGTGATTTGCCGGGAACAGGTCGTGCCGCTCCATGTCATGGGCGTCGGGCAGCACGATGTCGGCAAATTCCGTGGTTTCGTCGAGATGGGTCGCAAACGAAACCATGAAGGGAATCTTCTTGAGGGCCTCGCCGATCTTGACCGGATCGACGATGCTCATCATCAGGTTGACCCGGCAGTGAAGGAGAACGTCCGGGGCGAAATCGAGGCCGAATGCCTCGCCCGCCAGCAGGGTGAACGGATACATCGTCCGGCCGCCGACAGCGACCGGCAAGAGTTCCTGCAACGCGAGAGTCTCGGGCGGACGTACGGGCGCGCCGGGGAAGGGGCTGTTGTAGCCAAACAGCGAGCGCACTTCATCCGCGGCTACAAGCATCCCGTCGGCGCCGACTTCGGGTTCCCACGTCGGTCCAATCGGATTGACGCCGAGAAAGCCACCCGGAACGTCAATCGCACCGAGGACAATATTGACGAGGTGTAGCGAGAGAGCGACCGCCATGCCGTGCTTGTGGCCGACGGCGCCGCTCTTGAAGTTGATGGCGACGGGCCTCAAGGGAAGCGCCTGGCCGTCGATGGTAATGGTCTCGCCGATGCAGGCGTCGGCGGCGAGTTCCTTCGCCAGACCCACGATCTGGGCTTCAGGGACATCGGTAATGTCTGCCACCATCTCTGGCGTGTAGCGCGCCACGTGCTCGGCCAGCTCGACGAAGGCCGGCCGGCAATCAACCTCGCCGACCCGGTAAGTCCCTTGAAGCGCCATGCGTTCTGGCGGGCATTCGTCGTACGGCGAGGGCTTTTCCGTTTCCTCGTTCCAGACCAGCGGCTTGCCGGTTCTTGCCTCGCGGACGTAGTGCCCGTCCGGCCCGATCAGGTAGGGCGCGTTCGTGCGTTTGCGCAGGAATGGCGCGTCGTAGACCTTCAACACGTTGAGTAACTGATTGACGATGCCGAGCGCCAACGCTGCATCGGTTCCGGGCCGGATTGGAATCCACGTGTCGGCGTTGGCCGCCGCCGTGTTGCAGACGGGGTCGATGACCGTCAGTTTCATGCCGCGCAGGCGCGCTCTTGCCAGGTGATGGGTCGTCGACTGGGCGTTGCTGTCGACCATGAAGCCCATTTGAGTGCCCACCAGGACGGCGTGCCGGCAATGTTCGAAATCGATTTCCGAGTTGTAGGCGCCATTGATCAGCATGTTGACCGTGTGGGATCCCATGCCGCAGAAGAGACCGGCCGAAGACCAGTTGCTGTGGGGTGTGCCGATGGCCGTGGCCCAGGCCCGAATTACCGCGCCCGCCGCCAGATCGAAATGGGCGAGCACGACTCCGCGCGGGTCCTTGGCGCGCGCCGCCACCAACCGCTCCTGGATGTGGGCGAGGGCGTCTTCCCAGGAAACCTCTTCCCAACCGGGATCGATGCCGATGCCCTTATTCGAGTTACGCCGGCGCAGGGGCCGCAGCACGCGGTCCGGATCATAAAGGTCGGCAATGCGGGCCTTGCCCTTGGCGCAGATGTGACCGAGGCTGCCCGGGTTCTCCGGGTCCCCCTCGATATCGGTTACGACCCCATCGACCCGCCGTGCCCGGATGCCGCAGGCGTTGTAGCAGCCGTAGCAAGTGGTCGGAATCCAGACATCTTCCACGGCCTCACCTTCTTTCGAAGCGCCGCTGGCGAGGTCCCGATTCCGGCCTCACCGGGGCCTATAGAAAACTCTTGTATTCGGACATATCGTTCCAGACCCGCATATCGATGAATTTGCCGTCGCTGACGAGAAAGCGATCGATATAGCGGATGCCGGAAAAGGAACTGCCGTCTAGCCATTCGCCGGTGAGCGTGCCGATGCTGTAAACCACGGTGCCGTCCGGCGTTTCAAGTTCGTCGAAGATCTCGAAGACCTTGCGGACGTTGCGATATCGAAGCTGGGCATCGGCGATTCGGCTCTCCAGATCCGAATAGCGCCGGTCGCCCGGAAAGGTAAGCGAGAATCCGGGTCCCAGCATCTTCTTTGCCGTCTCAAGACCGCCTGCTTCCATGGTGCGGAGATAGGTGGCGGCGAAACGCGAGGCGGAACCGTCCGGCAAATCTTTCGGTTCGAGCCCTTCTTTATTGATGGCTAGGATTTGCATGTCCTATCTCCACGAAGGGTTGGCGGGACCAAAAGGGCGCGGCTCCTTAACGAATCAAACGTCGAGCGGGGCTCGCTATAACTTCACCGTGCTTGGCAAATAAGTCGCAATCTCCGGGAACAGCGTCAAGATTACGACGGCAATAATCATCATGAAGAAGAAGGGTATCGCGCCACGCGAGATGAATACGATGTCACGTTTGGTGATCCCCTGAATGACGAAAAGGTTGAAACCTACAGGTGGGGTAATCAGCCCGATTTCCACTACGATCACGAGAAAGACGCCAAACCATATGAGGTCGATCCCGGCCTGCTCGACCATGGGGACGACGATCGCGGCGGTCAGAACGAGAATCGAGATTCCGTCGATGAACATACCCATGATAATGAACAGAATCGCGAGCAGCGCGAGCAACTCGAAGTTTGACAGGTCCATGCCCCCAATCCCTTCCGCGAGATCACTGGGCAGCCCGCTGTAGCCCAGCGCCACGTTGAGGACCGAAGACGCCGCCAGAATGAACAGGAGCATCGTGCTGGTGGTCATTGCGCCATAAAGGCTGGAAATAAAGTTCTTTCGCGTGAGCGAACCATAGGCTGCGGAAATCGCCAGCGAGCCGACGACGCCGATCACCGCCGCTTCGGTCGGCGTGGCAATGCCCCCGTAAATGGATCCAAGGACGCCGATGATCAGCAGAATAACGGGAATCAGACGCCGCGATTCGTAAAGCCGCTGCGTAAAGGAGAGTAGAACATCCGATTTGGGCACTTTTGCTGGGTTCAAGAGAGACCACACGGCTATGTAACCCGAAAACAGTGTAATCAGCAGAAGTCCCGGCAATATCCCGGCGATGAACAAACGGGCGATGGAAACGTCGGTGAGGAAGCCATAGATGATCATTGCGATCGAGGGCGGCACCAGTATTCCCAATGTCCCCGAACCGGCAAGTGAGCCATAGGACAGGCGTTGGTCGTAACCCCGGCGCTCGAGTTCAGGTAACGAGATTTTTCCTATTGTCGCGGCGGTCGCCGTCGAGGATCCGGAAATGGCGGCAAATATTCCGGAGGCAAAAACATTGACGTGCATCAAACGTCCGGGAACCCTGGCCACCCAGGGCGCGAGCCCGCGAAACATGTCGTTCGAAACTCGTGTCCCGAATAGTATCTCTCCCATCCAGATAAACATGGGCAGCGCCGTGAGCGGCCAACTGTTGCTCTGCCCCCAGATCGTCGTGGCGATGACGTAACCGGGAATTGCCCCGGAGAACATGCTGATCGCGGTGAAACCTACGACCATCAGGGTGATCGCGACCCAAATCCCGCTGCCAAGGAGGAAGAATAGCAGCACGATCAATATGAAACTCGAGCTAAGTAACTCCATGCTTTACTCCGTTGGCCGGTTCACGGCCTCCCGCGAGGAGTTATACCGAATCTTTCGGGACATCGGAATCTGTCACGCTGTGTTTCCAATAACTTGGGTCCCGGCCCCTGAGCGCGGATACTAGTTCCTCCACAAACGCGATAAAAAGAATGACGACACCCACCGGCATGGCGACCATCGGAATCCATTTGGGAAATACGATCAAACCCAGCGTGTACTCGCCGAACTCATAGGTCCGCCAAAGCAACAGGCAGGTGAAATAGGCGTAGTAGCCGACAATCAGAACGGCGATGAAAAGGCTCACAATTTCGACCGGCCGGCGAAATCGTTTCGGTAACTTGTCGATGACAAGTCGCACACGAATATGGCCGTCCTTGCGCAGCGTATATGCGAGCCCAAGGAACGCCGATGCGCCCATCGAAAATCCTGCAAAGTCCACGGCTGAAGGAACATATGTTCCAAGAAAGCGGGCGACGATTTGCGCCAACGTTACGACGCCAACGGCAAAAAGCCCGATCACCGCAAGAACGGCGCTTCCCGTGTAGACCCGATCAAGTACACGCCGCACCGGCACCTCCTAACCTATTATCTGAAGGGAAAGAGGACTGGAGACGGCGCCTCCAGTCCTCTCTTTCCATCAACGGTCAGGACGATCAGCGTCCGATGGCGGCCATGTATTCCGCGACGACTTTTTTCGCCTCATCGTCGGCATCTTCAAGCCATTCCTTCAGCATGATGTCGCCGACTGCCCGGAGTTCGGCCATCAGCGTGTCCGTTGGCACATGGACGTTCATACCGTTCTCGGCGAGGATCCCCGGCGCACTTACGACGATGCCGATGCTCTGGTACCAGCCGCTCTCCTCCGCTCTCTTGGCGGCAAACAATATCGCCTCCTGCTGAGCGGCCGTCAATTTCTGGAAAAACTTTTCAGAAATAAAGGCCATCTGTTTTGGGTTCCAGGCGTTCGTGATGTAAATGTCGGAGACGAATTCCCACATCTTCAGGGCGACGCCCGTATTGGCCGAGGTGCTGGTGCCATCGACCATGCCCGTCGCAAAGGCCTGTGCCATGTCGGTGGCCTGCACTGTCGTCGGAATCGTATCCATGAGCTTGGCCATATTTGAAGTCTGCGCGTTATATGCCCGTTGCTTCTTGCCCTTGATGTCGGCCATGGACTCGAACTTCCCGTTGAAGAAGAAGTTCTGAAAGCCCCACGGGACGGCGTACAGCAGGCGCAATCCGCGCTCCTGTACCAGCTCTTCGATGCGCGGCCGCGTAATATTCCACATTATTCTCGAGTCCATGAAATTCGCGACCAGGAACGGCAAGGTGTCGAATTCGAAAATCCGGTTCTCAGGCCCTAGATTGGGCATGTACTGACTGCCCAGTTCGATCTGGCCTGTGCGTGCGGCGGCCATGATTTCCGTGTTCTTGAAAAGGGAACCGGCGGGATGGACAGTGATGTCAATCGCGCCATTTGTCGCTCCTTCTATATCTTCCGCGAATTGTACATGGAGCTTCGACATGAACTCTCGAGCCGAGTAGGGCGTTGCCATGTTCCACTCACAGGGCGATTCTGCGGAGCAAGTGTCTTGGGCAACCGCGACATTTGTTCCGAGCCCTGCCGGAGACAACCCGACCAGCATGAAGGCAACCAAAAGGATGCCCGCAATAGTAGATGCAACTCGAATTACCATCGTTGTCTTCCTCCCCTTAGAACTCTCAAGTAAGGTCCCCCCCAGTTTCCAAGATCATATACCCCACTTGGAAACAATAACGAAGTATAAGTTTTCCATCCGTATTTTTCAAATTCCTTGGGGGCCCGCAGTCTTGACGCAATTTCAATTGGCAGAGGTGAACCCTTGCTCTCTGCGACTTCCCTGGATCCACTTCATTCAGGTCTTCAAGAAATTCGATTCGGCCAGGACTTGGTGTGGCCGGCGATCTTGAGTGCAACCCGAAATTGGGGCGCGGGGTGCGGGGCCTTCATTGGCGTCAACCGATGGTTGTAACCCGACACCTGGTTCATGCGGTCGGGATGGAGATTGATATATCTCAACTCGGGCGTGTTGCCGCCTAATTCGCGGCTCCCGCAGGAATTCGTGCCCGGGCGCCTTCATGCCGGCTTCGCCCGGCCCCGGCCCGAGGTGGCCGCCGTCCGTTCGACCGGGGGCGAGGAGCCGCCGCGAAAGGCTCATTGCACGGGAATGCCCGGACCCTGTGGCCGGGTGCGCCGGACCGATGCCTCGAAAAACAGAGATCCGATCCGTCTGGTCGGCGGCGCCATTGCAGGGGTGCGGGCGGGGCGCGGTCCGCCCTTTCAATCGGCAACGTGCAGTGCGGTAGGTTCAGATTATGCCGGATAACGGGACGTCGAAACTAGGGATCCTCAGGCGGGACTTCGACGGTTCCCGTGCCTCCCGCGCCTCCCGCAACCGGCACGACTGACCGGTGCTCGCGGCGCACGCTGTAATAATTTCCGGCAAAGATGACGGCGGCGCCGATCAACACCCAGATGTCGATCCGCTCGCTGTAGACCAGAAATCCGACCAGCGCGATCAGCGGCAAACGAAGGAAGTCGAGCGGCACGACGATCGTGGCGTCGGCGAGGGACAACGCGCGAGCCAGGCAATAATGCGCCGTCAGCGAGCCGATACCCATGACGATGGCCCACAGCCAGGCCATGCCGGTCACAGGTTCCCAGACCGCGATGGCCGGACCGACGCCCATCAGCGCCTGCATTCCCGACATCCAGAACACCACCGTCAGGGCGCTGTCGTATCGGGTAAGGCCTTTGGTGAGCGTATGCGAACAGGCGAAACCGAAGGCGCTTGCAAGGACAACCAGCGAGACGGTCAAGAATTCTTCAAGGCCGGGGCGCAGCAGGATCAGCGTGCCAATGACACCAAAGGCAACGGCAACGCCGCGGCCAAAATCAAACCGCTCGCCGAGAAAAATGACCGCCAGCAGGACGACCCACATGGGCGCGGTGAACTCGATGGCAAAGACGTTCGCCAACGGCAGATTGTCAATACCGAAGTACCACGCATAGCTCGCGGCGAAACTGAAACTGTTGCGCAAAATATGCAGCTTCAGGTTACCGGTTCTGATTGACGCCCGGCCTTGCCGGATGATGAAAGGTGTCAGGATCATCAGAGCGATAACGGAACGCAGAAACAATGTCTGGAATTCGTCCAGAGAAGCGGTGACCGTGAGTTCGCGGGTCGCGACACCGAGCAGCGAGAACGATAAAAGAGTACCCCCCATCCAGATGCCTGCACGTAGGGGCGCGGACGAAAGTGCGTTCACCGCCGTTCACCGTGGAGGAGGTTGCCGTTGCCCCGTTTGCGCAGTGGTGAGGACCTGCCGATCTTTTCGTTCACGATTCTGCCGTTTCCCGTCCGTCCGCATTTGTCGATCATCATAGGTTCAAGGCTTCTTGCGCCCTTCGATGAACCGTCGAGAGTACCGCCGTCTCTGGCCTGATGCGTCGGGTCGCAATAGGATGCCGGTTCAATCGATCGGGCTCTCGCGCCGCCGGGCAATCCCGCGGCAATCCAACCGCGGCGAGATTTCGGAGGATTGTCGTGGATCACGGGCATCAAATCATTCCAGGAATAACATCATGAATCAGAAGATGCATTACACGGTGCCTTATGCGTCGCCGGCGTACGGGCCGCCTCCATACTACATGCAGGAGGGACGTGTTATTCTCGTCACCTTCGATATCGATGAGGCGACCGCCACGGAGTTCGTCGCCCCGCCCCTGAAGTGGGATGCGGGGACCCTCGTGTCGGCGTTCATCGGCGACATGCTGCAAATTCCTTACTGCGGCCGACTTCATGAGGGCGGGATCGTCTTTTCGGTAACGCATTGCGATGTGACTGCCCCTTACACCCCGTATCTCTGGACATCGACTGACGAGGCCATGATCGTTGGCCGCGAGGTTTACGGCATGCCGAAGATGCTGTGCGACGACGATAGCCAAGTCGAATGGTCGGGAAACCAGGTGCGCGGCGTCGTCAACCGCCGCGGCGAAGAAATCATGGCGATCAATCTAAACATTGAGGAAAAAGTGGATCCCGCCGAGGTCCCGCGCAATGACAGCAGACTGAGTGTGCGGGTCATTCCCGATCCCTCGGGCGGCAACAAGAACCGAAGGCAGGTCCTGCACTTCGCGCTCGACGACTTTGCGGTTCACGATGCCTGGAAGGGACCTGCAACGCTGCGGCTGCCTCCCCATCCGCAATTCCGCACCCACGAGTTGATGCCGGATCATGCAATCCTGACCGGATACTATCTGCAGGTTTCTTGGACCCTGGGACTGGCGCAGATTCTGGCCGAAGAAGAGGGTTAAGGGGCGCCGCGCCGGGCCTTCAATTTCGCAAAGGCCGTACCGGTTCAGGGAGATCGCATCGGCCGATCGCCGCACGGATAAAGCGGCTCTAGCCGGCGGGCACCACGCGCTTGCTGATCAACCGATCGGGATAGGGTTTGGTCCAGCTCACTTCGTGCGCGCGCCCCCCGAGAATATTGGCGTCTTGCAGAAAGTCGAGCTCAGGTGCCGTGATGTTGACGTTGCCCGCACCCGACCACAAATCGCCCACCGTCATATCGATCATCGGTGTCAGTATCATCCGGCGTTCCACCTGGCCCGGGTTCACCGGGTCAGGCAGCGCCGTTTCGGTAAAGTACTGACTGACCTGCGATTGATCGGGGAAGGATGCCTGCGTTGCTTCCTGCGGCAGGTCGCCTTGTCGCTCCAGCGACACCGAAATATCGAAGACCGCGCGATTGCCGCGCGACACCAGGCCGGTGACGATATCGCCGACGCGCCACCCCGCAAGAGGGCGCCGGGTCAGGCTCATGGAACCCATCTTTTGCGGCCAGCCATAGAGTTCGCGGCCGCCCGCGAATTCTGCATCCGTGCTGCACCAGGAGTAGGGGCACCACTGCCCCTTGATCCCGTCGGTTTCGGTGAGAAAGCCGACAATGGCCTCGTGGTAGTGGGCCTGATCGGGATTGCGCTGGGTGAATTCCCGGCCGAAACCGTAATCGCAAATGATGTCGTGAACGCTGAGACGGCAGGCCGCCGGGCCCGACAACGAGAGCGGTTCCGGAATCAGCGCCCGCATCGCCTCGCCATCGACTTCAAGCAGAACCGAAGCCGAATAGCCTTCAAACCGCCACGGCGGTGGACCGTAGAGCGCATGCGCGCCGCCTGGACTCAGCGGCGCCGAAAACCCGTCGAATTCATTCGATCCCGGCATGAAATATCCTTCTTTCCGCATCGCGCCCGGCCAGCCCGATCGAAAACTTTATTCCGCCGCCTCGTTCTTGGAGCCGGGCCATTCCAGTATCGTTTGGCCCAAAAGGCGGCCGAAGGAGATCGCCGGTGCAACCAGCATGCCACCGACGGTGGCGTTGCCCATCGTCTGGCCCGCCCCCAAAAGTTCGCCGATGGCATAGAGACCCCGAATCGGCTTCCTGTTCTTGTTGGTCACACGGAGGCTGTCGTCAACCGCCAGACCGACGGCGCTGGTGAACGAAACGCCCTGAATGCGGATGGCATAGAAGGGCGGTGTTTCAATGGCCTTTGGCCGGTGCTGGCGTCCAAACGGATCGGAACCGCTCAGTGTGGCGTTGTAGTCGGCAATCGTGGTCTTGAGGTTGCCTGCATTGACGCCGGTTCGCGAGGCGAGTTCGTGCAGAGTGTCGGCCTTGTAGAAGAATTCGTAGGTGTCGAACGCCTCGAAAACCTTTTCTTTGGGCCAGGGCATGGCGTCCGGTAGCGCCGTGTTGAGAACGTAGTTCGGCGATTCCTTGAGAATCACATCGTCGAAGATGGACCAGCAGCGCAGGTTTGTCTGCGCGAGCAGGGCGTGCTCGCGGGTATCGACGCTCGGCTCGTCCTCGCGGATGAACCGCTTGCCCTCGGCGTTGACGAAAATCTCCCAGGGCTGGCGAAATTCCGGTGCGAGGATCAACCGGGCCACCACGGGACTCGGGATCACGGCACTTTCGAGGACGGATGTGAATGAGCAAATGTAGTTTTCCTTGCCGCGTGTCCATCCGCCGACCGACTGACCGATCTTGATGCCCGATCCGCGCGCGAAAGGGTAGGCGGCGTTGCCGTACAGCGGAATCCCGTTTAGCTCTTCGAACACGTCCGCGTCGGCGCAATAGCCGCCGGACGCGAGCACGACGTTGTGCCCGTCGTATTGGGTCTCGGAACCGTCCTTGGCGCGGGTTGTGACACCGGTCACGGGGCCCGATTTCTTTCGCACCAGTCCGGTAACTTCTGTTTCCAGTTTCAGAGTCAGGTTGCCCCTCGCCAGTTCGGCGACAAACACCCTCGACAGCGTGCGCAGCACGGAGCGGCCGCCATCCGGGCCCCAGTAGTAGCGATCTTTGCTGTAGGGCTCGTGAGTCAGGCCGCGAACCGGATGTTCGGGGTGAATCTCCAGGCCATTGTCGAGCAGCCAGTCGATCGTCTTTCCGCCGTGGTCGACGGCAAGCCGCACCAAGGCCGGATCGGCAGTATTGTTCGAGATCCGCATGACGTCTTCATAATGCTGGTCCGCCGTGTCATCGATGCCCTTGGCCGCCTGAAGTTTGGTGCCGGCGCCGCTCATCTGTCCGGCGGACAGGTGCAGCGCGCCGCCGATCTCACTCGCATGTTCGATGACCAGAACGCGCGCCCCGCGTTGCGCGGCAAATACCGCAGCCGGCATTCCTGCCGTTCCGGCGCCGACGACGACAACATCCCAAATATCGGCCATAGCAACCTCCCCAGTTTGCCGTCCTCACGCCCCTGACAATAAGTAACACGACTTTGGCGCCGCAGACATATGCAAGGCGGCATTTCCAAAAAGTGAGCCGGGCCGGCGCAGCGGCGCGCTAGTCGGGCGAGGCGATCAGTTCGCCGAGGAAGACGGTGCCGGCGCGCTTTGAAATCGCGCTTTGGGCGTCGTCGAATTCAGACGCATTGTCGATAAACTTCAAATGGAAGTGCTCGAAACCGAGATGGTGCCCCGTCGAAAGGGCCATGCGCCAGGCCTCTCCCGGTTTGGCGTAGCCCAGCGCCCAGTGTTTGCGAACCAGTTCGTCGAGCCGCCAGGTGTCGAATCCCGTGTCCGGCGCCACTGGATCTGCGTCGCCACCGACGAAAACGAGGTTTGCGGCGCGCGGCCGCCCAGACTTGACGATCCGGCTGCTAAGATAGGCCAATGTGTTGACCTTGGCCGGGCCGACGGTCGAATAGTTGCCCCACTTTTCAACCCAGATCGCGCGAAATTTCTCGAGCGGTTCGTCGAACCAGACTTGCTCGAGTGAATCGGGGCCGTCGATCTGCAAAAGGTCGAAATGGGTGAAGGGTAGGCCCTCACCGGAACCGTCGGCGACCTTCCAGTTCTGATACCTGACGATACCGGGCGTTTTGTTGAAGGTGGGGTTGTCGAATTCGCGCAACCAGTCGTCGTACCCGGCAGCCTCCGAGCCCGGACGAAGGGTATAGGTGATGAACACCATTGAATCCTGGTTTGCAGCGGCGCTGTTCATTGTTGTTATCCTCCCATGCGGGCATTCCCAAGCCCGCCCCCCCACCGGCGCGGTGGCGCCGCGACCGATTGCTTCGATGCGGCCCCTCGCAGTTCATTCTGGGGCGCGCCCGCCAATTGACGCAAGCCCATGATTGCGCCCGGGGCGCCGTATTTTGGGGATCGTCGCAGTGATCTTGTGGCGTGCCAGCGATTTGGCCGCGCAGACGCCAGCGCATTCTCCGCACCGGGCGGCGTTCAGGGTGACGAATTCTCCGCTGAAAACCCGTAGCGCCGGCGGATTTCAGGCTTCACGACCTTGCCGCTTGCGTTGCGCGGCAGCGCTTCGACGAATACGACCGTCGCCGGCACCTTGAACTTCGCCAGGTTTTGCGAACAGTGCGCAATGATTGAATCTTCACCGAGGCTGGCGCTGTCCCGCAGCGTCACGACCGCCCGGCCGGCCTCACCCCAACGCGAATCGGGAACGCCAATGACGGCGACTTCGGCGACGTCGTCGAGCTGGCCGATCACCGCCTCGACCTCGGCCGGATAGACGTTTTCGCCGCCGGATATGTACATGTCCTTCCAGCGGTCGACGAGGTAGTAGAACCCGTCTTCGTCACGCCACGCCGCGTCGCCGGTGCGGAGCCAGCCGTCGGTAAACGCGGCCCGTGTCGCTTGCGGATTGTTCCAGTATCCGGGTGAGACGTTGGGGCCGCGCGCCCAAATCTCGCCGATCTCGCCGGCAACGACATCATGGCCCGCCCGGTCGACGAGTCTCATTTCCGTATAGAGGACCTGCGTGCCAATAGATGCCAGCTTGCTGCGATCGATATCGGCATCGGCCGCCGTCAACACAGGCCCCGTTTCGGTCATGCCATAAATGTTTTGCAGCGGCAGGCTCTTTTCATCGAGGTATCGTTCGACCAACGCGAGCGGGACCGGCTCACCACTGATGGTGGCGCACTGGATGCGGGACAAGTCGGCTTGATCGAAGTCCGGGTGCTCGCCCATCTTGGTGTACATCGTGACGGCGCCGTTGAGGTGGGTAACCGCCAACGCCGGGTCGTTCAGGACCCGCAGAACGTCGCCCGGATCGAAATCACGCATCACCACTGTCGTGCCGCCGACATGGAAACACGGATTTCCGAACGCGCAGAGCGCGCCGATGTGGAACAAAGGGCCGACGATGAGACAGGCCGAATCCAGTGTGATCCGTGCGAACGCTCCAATATTCACCAGGTTGTAGAACGTGGTGCCGTAGGTGATGGTCGCGCCCTTGGGCCTTCCCGTGGTGCCGGAGGTGTAGATGATTGTCCACGGGTCGTCTTGATCGAGCTCTGCCGGCGGGACAGCGTCGGCGTCTTCGGCCAGGCCCGATTCATAATCGGACGCAGAATCGCCGTCGCCGAGACCAAGGACGGGGGCGACGCCACACGTGGCGGCAACGGCAGCCGCCTTGTCGGCAAAACCGGTGCCTGCGAATAGTATCGCCGGGGCGGCGTCACCGACGATGTATTCGAGTTCGGGTCCGGCAAGGCGCCAATTGAGCGGGAGAAAGATCGCACCGAGCCGCATGCACGCAAACTGGATTTCAAACATGTCGGTGGTGTTTCGGGAAAGGACGGCGATCCGGTCGCCCTTCCTGATCCCGTTCCGCAACAGAAGGTTCGCTGCCCCGTCGACGCGGTCGGCGAACGCGCCGTATGTAAACCGGCGATTCGAGTACAGGTCGAAGGCCGCGAGATGGTCGGGTGCACGCCGCGCGTTGAAGCGGATCCAGTCGTAGACGGGCCCGCTCACAAACCGAGTTCCCGCGCGATGATGTTGCGTTGAATCTCGTTCGATCCTTCACCGAAGGTGTAGAGCCGCGCGTCGCGCCAGATGCGCTGCATGTCGCTCTCCGCCGCATAGCCGGCAGAAGCCAGAATCTGCATTCCGTGATCCGCGACATAGTGGAGCGCCTCCGTCGCGATGACTTTGGCCTGTGCCGCTTCGCGCCGGCAGGGTTCCTCGCGGCTGATCAGGTCGGCGAGGTGATAGGTGGTCAAGCGGGCCTGATCCACCCGCATCTGCATGTCGGCGAGCCGATGGCGGATCACTTGGAAAGAACCGATCGGGTTTCCGAACTGGACCCGTTCCTTGGCGTGTTTGATGGCGATGTCGACCGCCAGTTGCGCCTGCCCGGTGGCGCTGGCGGCGAGACCTGCGCGTGCGTAGTGCAGCGTCGACATCAGGTTTCGGAAGCCGTTGCCGATCTCGCCCATGACTTGGTCGTCGGCAACGAAAACGTCGTCGAGCCCGATATCCCAGGACTTGAATCCCGCGTTGCCGACCTTTTGCAACTCCGTCATGTGAACGCCATCGGCATCGGGCGGGATAAGCAACATTGTGATCCCCCGGTGCCCAACCGACTCCGGATCGGTGCGGCACGGCGTCACCATGTAGATCGATTGTTTGGCATTGCTCGACCATGATTTGCGGCCGTTGACAACCCATCCCCCCTCGACCTTGGTCGCGCGCGTGCGGATGGCCCCCGCGTCGCTGCCCGCCTCCGGTTCGGTGAGAGCGAGCGCAAACGTCGCCTTGCCCTGGATAATCTGCGGCAGCAACTCGTCTTTTTGCTTCTCGGAGCCATAGGCCATCAGCGACATGCCGCCGAAGCAAACGGTCGTGTCGTAAAGTGTGCCGAGCATCGAGGCGCGGTAGCCCATGCGTTCCCCGACCCGGGTTACGATCCACCAGGGTTGCTCGAGGCCGCCGTATTTTTTCGGAAACGGCAACCCCAGCAGGCCGGTGGGCCCAAGTTTGGGCAAGAGGTCGTAGGGCGGCTCGTGGTCGCGGTCGCGCCGCCGCAGCTCCTCGGGCGGAATGTGGCGCTCAAAAAAACGATCAACCGTGTCGAGCAGCATTCGGACCTCCATGCCGCTGTCGGTCTGCGCCGGCTTGATGTTCATCGACTGTCTCCTCGTTGACAGAATCCAACGGTCGCAAGGTGGGGTTGAATTCGGATGAAACGGGTTGTCAGGGTACCCCTGTCCGGCCGATTCTGACATGCCCTCAAGCTAGACCGAAATCCGGTCCGGTCGAGCTGCATTGCAATCGTATCGGAATCCGTGCGTGGCGAATGAGAATACTGTGTGGAGTATCGGCGGCTCGCAACGATTTCGCATTAAATCCGATCAACTTTGCGCTGCCGGAATTGTGGCAATCGCGAGCCCGTTCGGAAGCTTGGACCGAAAAGTCTTCATGATTGGCGTGCGATGCAGGATCGGGTATGGATCGGATGTTCGTCTCGGTACGGCCTTTGAGTATTATCGGTGTTGGCTAATGGCAGGCAGTGCCGCGAGCAAACGACAGGCCCAAATCCCGGAGTTTGGGTTCGTCTGGGTCGACCCGCCAGCGCGGCACCGGCAGCCATCATTCAATATGGGGAACGGGAGAGGCGATTTGGAACCTGACCGCAGAACCTTCGGCCGCTGGCTCGGCGCCGCCGTTCTGGCGTTGGCGGCACCCGCCGGGCTGGCTTTGGCGGTCCCTGCCGGACCGGCATGGGCGCAGCCGCCAGCCCGACGAGCCGCGCGGCCATCCGGATGAGGATGAACGCGGTGCCGGCCGCAGCCGCCGTCCCGATGAGGACCGCCGCTGCTGTCCTGACGGCGACGACGATTGCCACCCGCCGCGCCGCGGCCGGGCCGACGATGATCATGAAGACGACGACGAGGACGACGATGACCGGAACCCGCGCCGCCGCCCTTGTAGTACCAGTGCAAATAGGTTTCGGGCGAGGGCCCGCCGGGAAAGTTGGCCAAGATCGAGTTGGTCGGGTCGGCATTCGCCAGGAACGCCGCCGAGGTCCATCCGGCGTCGACGGTTCCGGCGGCAACTTCGCCGTGGACCTTGAAGGCAGGAACGATCTCGCCGACACCGAACGGAGTGATGTCGATGCGCCCGCCTGAAAGCATGCGCACGGTATCGGTGAATTTCTGGACCATCTCGGTCCAGAAGAAAGTGTTGACCGGTACAATAGCTTTGCAGCCGCCACTTGACGTCTTGCGCCTGCGCTGCCGCGGGTACCGAAATAAGGAACGCGACAGCGCCTGCCATCAACGGGTATCCGTCGCCGGGCCTGACCGAGGGTTCTGGCCATCCAAAGGCAAGCGATTCCCGGCGGCGTGCGCGAAATAACCGCGCGTGGGCGGCCGCTAATCAGGTGTCCGCGCCGCGAGCGCAGTCGATGCAGACCGGCACTGCGGGGTCGCCCTCGAGGCGCGCCGGCAAAATCTCCTCGCCGCAGGAAACGCAAGCTCCGAAGTCGCCCGACTCGATGCGTTTGAGGGCGTCGTCGATCATCCGAATCCGCGTCTGGCGGCGCGCTTCCTGGGCCCGGTCCATCGCCTGCACCTGCATCGCATCCATGCGCGACAGACGCCCGACCGTTTGCTGGTCCAGTTGGACGGGCGCGCGCGCGGCGCGCGTATCGACGCCGGCCTTGGTGAGAGTTGCGCGTTCCGCACGCAAACGCTGCTCGAAAGAGTCGTGGCGGGGAGCGGTGGGATCGGACATTGTCGCAAAGGGCCGTTCGCCGATCAGCCCGCACCGCGTGCCGCCGCCGCGTGCAGCTCGACAAAGAATTCCGCGCCCGCGTCTTTCCCGGAAGCAACGAAAAAAGGACCACCCACTGGCACCACCCGCTCGCGACGGAGGCTGAGGCCGTGGCCAATTCCGCCGCGCAAGCGGTAGGGAAGCACCGTTTGAGAGCTGCGGGCAACCGAATTGTGCCGCCGGGCGCCGGTCCTTGGGCGGCAGCCGCACGCAGGCGTGCCGCGGCTTTGCCGTTTGCAGCGCCGATTTTCCGGGCGACGCCGGGGCCTCGCGCCCCCGGCGAACGTCGCCCCCGGAGCCTAGCCGTGTTAAGGCTTGGGCATGGCTGCTTCCGATGCTGCCGAAGGTCTCGAGTTGACGCTCGCGATTCTGAACGGATTGCCCGACCCGGCGCTGCTGATCGATTCCGCGCGGCAATTGATCGCCCTCAACGATGCGGCGAAGTGCGTATTGCCGGGTCCGCCCGCGATCGATCGCGATCTGGCGCTGTCGATGCGCCACCCCGAAGTCCTCGATGCAGTCGGCGCCGTGTTGGCCGGGGCGGCGCCAATGCGCCTGACGGTTTCGTTCCCCTTGCCGGTTCACCGCGTATTCGAGGTCCACGCCGCGGCGCTACCCTCGTACGCCGGCGGTGCGGCAGCGGTGCTGACGCTTCATGATATCTCCGCCGCCCTGGCGGCGGCCCGGATGCGTACCGATTTCGTCGCCAACGTCAGCCACGAGTTGCGTTCGCCGCTGTCCTCGCTGATCGGATTCATCGAAACCTTGCAGGGCGCGGCGCAGGACGACGCCGCCAGCCGTGGACGGTTCCTCGGCACTATGCAGGGCGAAGCCCAGCGCATGGCGCGCCTGATCGACGATCTGCTGTCGCTGTCCAAGGTCGAGGCCGAGGAACACGTTCAGCCCCCAGGCGAAGTCGATCTGGCGCCGCTGCTGGCGAGCGTCACGACGGCGCTCAAACCCCGCGCGGCGGAAGCGGCCCTCGAACTGGTTCTCGACTGTACCGAGGAGGTAGGTCCGGTCCAGGGCGATCGCGACGAACTGGCCGAGGTGTTTCATAATCTGGTGGACAACGCGATCAAGTACGGGCGCGGCGGCAACGAGGTGCAGGTCACGTTGGAGCCGGTCGATCGCATCCCCGATGTCGGCTCGGCGGGGTTCTGCGTTTGCGTCCGCGACCAGGGCGAGGGCATCGGCAGCGAACACCTGCCGCGATTGACCGAGCGGTTCTACCGGGTCGATACGGGCCGCTCGCGAAATCTCGGCGGCACCGGCCTCGGCCTCGCCATCGTCAAGCACATCGTCAACCGCCATCGCGGACGGCTCGTCATCGAGAGCGAATCAGGCGAGGGCAGTACCTTCAAAGTCTATCTTCCGGTTCGGGCGGAGACGGACGGTACCTCTTCCTGAGCGCGGCTTCGCGGCACCGGATTTCCGCGCACCCCGGTTTCATTGTCACAAAACTGTAACGCGCCTGTAACGTGGGTGTCGGTTCGCGCCGATAGCGTTGCCAATCTCGGAAGCCCTCAGACCGGAGCGAAAGAGGCTGTTTCCATGATCAGGTCCGTTGCGGTGCTGTTGGCCGCACTGATTGCCCTGCCGCTGGCGGCGCAGGCGCGCGAGCAAATCCGGATCGTCGGATCGTCCACCGTCTTTCCGTTTTCGGCGGCAGTCGCCGAACATTTCGGCCACAAGACCAGATTTCCCGCGCCGGTCGTCGAGAGCACGGGCTCGGGCGGCGGCCTCAAGCTGTTCTGCGGCGGAATCGGCGACCGGCATCCCGACATCACCAACGCCTCGCGCCGGATCAAACCGAGCGAGGTCGCGCTGTGCGCTTCGAACGGCGTCACCGAAATCGTCGAAGTCAAGATCGGGTACGACGGCATCGTCCTTGCCAATTCGTTCGATTCGCCTCTGTTGGAGATTTCGCTGCAGCAGTTATGGCTGGCGCTGGCGAAGAACGTCCCGGCCGGCGAGGGCGTGCTTCAGGCCAACCCGCATAATAAGTGGAGCGACATCGACGCCGCGCTGCCCGGCGCCAAGATCGAGGTGTTCGGTCCGCCACCGACATCGGGGACGCGCGATGCTTTCGTCGAGGTTGCCATGGAAGGCGGCTGCCAGACTTTTCGCTGGATCGCGGCCCTGAAGGAAACGGACGAGAGCGCCTTCAAGACGCTCTGCCACACCCTGCGCGAGGACGGCTCATTTATCGAAGCCGGCGAGAACGATAACCTGATCGTGCAAAAGCTGACCGCCAATCCCAATACATTCGGGATTTTCGGGTTCAGTTTCCTCGACCAGAACTATGATCGCGTCCAGGGCAGCTTCGTCAACGGCGCGGCGCCGGAATTCGAAGAGATCGCCGCCGGCAAGTACCCGATATCGCGTTCGCTCTACTTCTACATCAAGAAAGCGCACGTCGATCTGGTGCCGGGTATACGTGAATTCATGGCCGAATTCTCCAGTGAGGGGGCGTGGGGCCCAGAGGGCTACCTCGCCGACAAGGGCCTGATTCCGCTGCCGGACGTGGAGCGCCGGGACTGGGCCGAGCGGGTTCAGAACCTGACCAACCTGGCGATGTAACGCGCGTCGCGGAATCTCGGTATGGCCACACTATCGATTGATCAACGCCGCCCCCTCGTTGGGCCGCGCCACGGACGCACGTTGGAGGGGGTCGTTCTCGGCGTCCTCATTCTGTGCGCGGGCGTCGCCGTGGTGACGACGGCGGGCATCGTGCTTGCGCTGGTGTTCGAGGCGGGGCGGTTTTTTCAGGCCGTGCCGGTGTTCGATTTTCTGTTCGGTCTGGAGTGGTCACCGCAGACGGCGATCCGCGAGGATCAGGTCGGCGCCTCGGGTTCGTTCGGCGCCGTTCCCCTGGTCGTCGGCACACTGTTCATCAGTCTAATCGCCATGGCGGTGGCGACACCGCTAGGAATGCTGGCGGCGATCTATCTGGCGGAATACGCAAATCGCAGCGTGCGCGCCGTGGTCAAGCCGTTGCTCGAGATTCTGGCCGGCATTCCGACCGTGGTTTACGGTTTTTTTGCCGCCCTTGTGGTGGCGCCTCTGCTGCGCGATTCGGGCGATGCCATGGGGTTTTCGGTCTCTCCGGAAAGTGCGCTTGCGGCCGGTCTGGTGATGGGTGTGATGATCATCCCGCTGGTGTCGTCGATCGTCGACGACGTGATTACGGCGGTGCCGCAGTCGCTCCGCGACGGATCCTACAGCCTCGGTGCTAGCCAGTCCGAGACCATCCTGCGCGTCGTTCTGCCGGCCGCCCGGCCCGGCATTGTCGGCGCCCTGCTGCTGGGATCGTCGCGGGCAGTGGGTGAAACCATGATCGTGGTGATGGCGGCCGGGCTGAGCGCGAACCTCTCGCTCAACCCGTTCGAGGCGGTGACTACGGTAACGGTTCAGATCGTCGCTCTGCTGACGGGCGATCAGGCCTTCGACAGTCCCAAGACTCTCTCTGCCTTTGCCCTCGGTCTCCTGTTATTCGTCATTACACTTGGCTTCAACGTGATGGCGCTGGCGGTCGTGCGCCGGTTCCGGGCGGTCTATGACTGAGCCGGCAGGGATATTCGGGCGCGACGCGCGGGTGCGGCGCCGGATGCGGGGCGAAATTCGCTTTCGCGTCTACGGAATCGCCTCGATCGGAATTGCACTGGCGGCGCTTGGATGGCTGTTCGTTTCACTGGCGCTCGGCAGTGCCGGCACGTTCCGCGCGACTCATATTCTGCTCGATATCCATTTCGATGCCGCCTTGCTCGATCCGGAAGGCACCGGCGATCCGGATGTTACCGCCGGGAGCGATTTTCAACCGCTCGCCCGGAACGCGCTGCGGGCGATTTTTCCCGAGGTCCGCGACCGGCGGGAACGCCGCGCCCTGAACGGGCTTGTGACCTCGGGTGCGCCGTTCCTTCTTCGCGACATGGTGCTGGAAGATTCGTCTGTGCTGGGAAGAACCGTACCGGTCTGGCTGCCGGCTTCCGACGAGGCCGACTTGATCGTGACCGATGCGGCCCCGGACGCTCCGCCCGGCGCGCGCCGCACCAAGACCGAGCGCCAGGCCGCCTGGCTCGCCGTGCTGGCCGATGAAGGCCGGGTCAAGCAGGCCATCAACTGGCGCTTCCTGACCGGCGGTGATTCGCGCGAGCCCGAACTCGCCGGCATTCTGGTCGCCCTGATGGGGTCGATTTTCAGTGTGCTTGTGTGTGTCGCCGTGTCGTTTCCGGTCGGCGTTCTGGCGGCGATCTATCTGCAGGAATTCGCGCGCCCGAGCCGCCTGACGACACTGTTCGAGGTCAACATCAACAATCTGGCAGCGGTACCCTCGATCATCTTCGGTCTGTTCGGATTGTTCTTTTTCCTCAATGTGCTGGGGCTTCCGCGCTCGGCGCCGCTGGTGGGCGGTCTGGTGCTGGCCTTGATGACTCTGCCGACAATCATCATCGCCTCGCGCGCTTCGCTGCATGCGGTGCCCGAAGCAATCCGCGAAGGTGCCCTGGCGATTGGCGCCAGCAAGATCCAGGCGGTCTTTCATCATGTCGTGCCGTTGGCGCTGCCGGGCATGATGACGGGAACCATCCTCGGCATGGCGCGGGCGCTCGGCGAAACAGCACCGCTCCTGATGATCGGCATGGTCGCTTTCATCATCGACGTGCCGAAATCGATCCTCGACCCGGCGACCGCATTGCCGGTGCAGATCTTCCTGTGGGCCGACAGCCCGGAACGGGCCTTTGCCGACAAGACGGCGGCGGCTATTCTGGTTTTGCTCGTTTTTCTGGTGGCAATGAATGCGGGCGCCATTTTCATCCGCAGCCGCTTCGAGACCCATTTGTAATGTCAATGACAATGGACACCGTTCGCGACGAGGGCGCCGCCGGGCCGTCCGAAGCCGGTGCGCCGCTGGTGTCGGCGCGGGCAGTCAGCGTTTCCTACAACGGCAAGCCGGCGCTTCGGAACGTCGGTCTGGATATCGGCAAACATCACGTGACCGCCCTGATCGGCCCCTCTGGGTGCGGCAAGTCAACGTTTCTGCGCTGCCTCAATCGTATGAACGACGTTATTCCCGGGTGCGAAGTGACCGGGGAGATCATTTTCGAGGGCCACAACATCCTCGGCCCCGACATCGACGTGGTTACCTTGCGGCGCCGGGTCGGAATGGTGTTCCAGAAGCCCAATCCGTTCCCGAAGTCGATTTATGACAACATCGCCTACGGCCCCAAGATTCACGGCATGGCATCGGGCCGTGATGAACTCGAAGAGATCGTCCGGAGCAGCCTGGTGCGGGCGGGCCTCTGGGACGAGGTCAGCGACCGCCTCAAGACGCCCGGCACGTCGCTTTCCGGAGGCCAGCAGCAGCGCTTGTGCATCGCGCGGGCGATTGCGGTCAAGCCGGACCTGATCCTGATGGACGAGCCGTGCTCGGCGCTCGATCCGATTGCGACGGCCCGCATCGAGGAACTCATCGACGAATTGCGGGAACGCTATACAATCATCATTGTGACCCACTCGATGCAGCAGGCGGCGCGCGTGTCGCAGCGGACGGCGTTCTTCTATCTTGGTGAACTCGTCGAGACCGGCGACACCGACGATCTGTTCACCAACCCGATCGACGAGCGCACGCAGGCCTATATCACCGGACGGGTCGGCTAGTCGGGGGACACGCCATGACCGGAACCGAACATATCGTCAAAGCCGTCGATCAGGAGCTGTCGCACCTCGACAACATGATCGCGGAAATGGGCGGGCTGGCCGAACGGCAGTTGCAGGAAGCCGTCGCTGCGCTGGTCGACGGCGATGTGGAACGGGCCGAGGCGGTCGTCGAGAGCGATATTCAGATCGACCGGATCGAGGCCGAAATCGCCACCTTCGTCGTCCGTTTCCTGGCCCGGCGTCAGCCGATGGCGGACGATCTGAGGGCGATCGTCGCCGGCCTCAAGATTTCGGCCGGCATCGAACGGATCGGCGATTACGCCAAGAACATCGCCAAACGCACCCTCGTCATCGAGGATCACACCTCGCTGCAGGGGGCGCGCCATTCGATCGCGCGCATGGCCAAGGTGGTACAGGAAATGATTGCGGGCGTGCTGGGCGCCTATGTCGCCCGCGACGTGGTGCAGGCCGAAGACGTTCTGGCCCGTGACAGCGAGGTCGATCAGCTCAACACCAGCCTGTTCCGCGAACTTCTGACCTACATGATGGAAGACCCGCGCCAGATCTCGGGTTGCACGCATCTCTTGTTCATTGCCAAAAATCTGGAACGTATGGGCGATCATGCCACCGGCATCGCCGAACAGGTGCGCTTCATCGTCACCGGCAAGGCGCCGGTGGACGAGCGCCACAAGGAGGACAAGTCCAGCGTCACCGTGCTGGATAGTCCGGACGGGGGCAGTTGAGCGTCGCACCATGAGTGCGCGAATATTGATCGTCGAGGACGAGCCGGCCCAGATCGAGGTTTTGGAATACAACCTCAAGGCCTCGGGATTCCGGACCGATGTGGCGATGGACGGGGAAGAGGCCCTGCGCCGGATCCGCGAGGAAATACCGGATCTGGTGATTCTCGACTGGATGCTGCCGGGCCTGTCGGGGGTCGAAGTGTGCCGTCGCTTGCGCAGCCAGCGCGCCACCCGATCGGTGCCGGTCATCATGGTGACGGCGCGGGGCGAGGAGGCCGACCGCCTGCGCGGACTCGAATCCGGCGCCGACGACTTCGTGGTCAAACCCTATTCGCCCAACGAAGTGGTGGCGCGCGTGCGGGCGGTGCTGCGCCGTGCCGGTGCGGCGCTGGAAGAAGACGTACTCGACTATGGCGGGATTCGCATGGATCTGGGAGCGCGCAAAGTGACCCGCGACGGCCAAACCCTGCACCTGTCGCCGACCGAGTTCCGGCTCCTGCGGACGTTTCTTGAACGTCCCGGCAGGGTCTATTCGCGCTTACAACTGCTGGACCGGGTCTGGGGCAACGATATCCACGTCGAGCCCCGCACTGTCGATGTCCATGTCCGGCGCCTGCGCAAGGTGCTCAATCACGGCGGCGGCCCCGACATCATCCGCACCGTCCGTGGCGAGGGCTACGCGGTCGACGCCGCGGATTGAGCCGGCTGTTCCCGGCGGCCGCGCGGCACAACCCCGGCACCACGGCCGGGATAGCTCAATTACGGTGGCGGTCCGCTCCGGCGCCGCAATGGCTGGGTATTATCCTTCGGCGGCAGAATATCCGCCGTCACCAACGCCACCCCCATCTTGGTAACCTTGGTGTCCGGGCGGTTAATGCTGACGGATGTCTTCATCCTTGATGAATCGGTCTATCCCGGCGCAAACTGACCCCGGCCGCGGCGCGAGACCCCCTGCGGACCCTGACGGCCCTGGAACCGCGCCTTGGCAATTGATTCGCAATCTACCCGTTGTGCGCGCGTCAACCCCGTCACAACACCGGATCAGGAGAAAATTCGATGTTTCGTACCCTGCGCCTCTATGCCTTTTTCGCCCTTCCCGCCGTGCTCGCAGCCTGTTCCGGGCTCGAAGTCGGCCGTGCCGAGAAAATTGACGTCATCGGCAGCCCGTTTCAGGTTGCGCTCTACCGTGAATACCTGGTCCGCGCTCAAGCGGAATTTGCTGAATCCGATTATGCCGATGCCGACAAGTTCGCCCTGCGCGCGATAACGGCCGGCAGCGCCAACGACGTCCGGCCCGAATCGATCGGAGCCCGCAATATGCCCGCCGATGCCCGCCCGGCCCTGATCCGATGCCCGCAACAAGTTGCTGTCCGTGCGCGCCCGTACCGGGTCTGCCAAGATGCCGGTATTGACGGCACGTGCCCAGGTTGCCTTCGATTGCTGGATGCAGGAACAGGAAGAAAACATTCAGCCCAAGGATATTGCCGGCTGCCGCGCCGAGTTCTACGACAGCCTGATCCGCGTCCGGGGCGTGCTTGACCGCGCCTCGCGGCCGCGCGCGGCGGCACCCGCGCCGCAAAGGGTGCAGGCTAGAGCGGCCGAGCCGGCCCCGGCGCCTCCTGCGGGAGCGATGCCGCGGCAAACGATCGAACTGGTGATCTATTTCCCGTTCGATAGCGCCGACCTGACGCCCGCCAACCTCCGCACAGTGAAGTCGGCGGCTGCCCGGATCAAGCGGCTGGGCGCCGACCGGATTCTGGTCATCGGTCACGCCGACCGCGCCGGCAACCTCTCGTACAACCTGGCGCTCTCCGACCGGCGCGGGGCATCCGTCCGCGCGGCCCTGATGGCGGAAGGCATCTTCATGAGCAAGATTCACGTCGAATCCTATGGCGAAGCACAGCCTGCGGATGCGACCGCCGATGGTGTTGCTTCGGTGCGGAACCGGCGCGTGACGGTTTCGTTTTAGATCTATGTGCGGTGCGGCCAAAGAGAGCTCTGCGGCGCGCCGGAATCGAAGGAGACCAGCGATGATGGACCCATCGGCGGCGTCATCGGAACGCCGCGAGGCCGCGCTATGAGGGCGGCACTGATCCGGACCGGACGCCGGGCGGTGCCACGATGAGCGGGGTGCCCGGCAAGCCGGATGCGGCGCAGCTGATCGCAACGGTCGAAGCCTATTTCGCCCGGGTCGATTCCGGCGATGTCGAGGGCACGCTCGAATTGATGACTCCGGACTGTTATCTCGAAGTTACCACCGCCGGCGTTCGTCACGAAGGCCGCGAAACCGGTGTCCGGGGTGTCTTCGAGCGCCGTCTCGAGGACGTGGCCGAGGCCTGGCACGGTGATTTTACCCACGTCGCCGATGGCGGGACGGGCCGGGTCGCCAGCCGTTTCGCGGTGCGGCGCCTGGCAAAAGACGGCACCCGGCTGCAAATGGACAACATCAACATGTTCCTGTTCGAGGGGCCGCTTATCAAGGCGATCTCTGTCTGGATGAGCGACGAAAACACGCTGGTCTAGGCGCTGCTTCGGCGCGCCGCTGGCGCCGGGTCTTGGGCTCGCGGCGGCTTGGGCTCGCGGCGGATTGGGCCTGGCGGCGAAGTCCGGCGCCGGGACAGCGGTCGTTTTCGAGTTCGTGCCGAGGGTCGATGTCTTGCGTCGCATCGATCATTCGCTGCCGCGGCTTCGGCGATTACCCGATTGAGGGCCGTGTTCCGCCGCCGGTCCTTGGGCCGCGACCGTCTTGACAACTTTGCTTGCGTTCCGCACACCGGGCGCGACGAGTGGTAACAGGGGACCCTTCAATGCGTGCCGTAATTTGCCGGGCCTGGGGCGGGCCCGAAACACTGACCGTTGAGGAGACCGCGGCGCCGGAACCGGCGGCCGACGAGATCACGATCGCCGTTCGCGCCGCCTCCGTCAATTTTGCCGACACGCTGATGATTCAGGGTAGCTATCAGACCCGGCCCGATTTTCCGTTTTCGCCGGGCCTTGAGTGTGCCGGCGTCGTCGAACGATGCGGGTCCGGCGTGACCCGGTTCAAACCAGGCGACCGGGTGATGGCGATGCTCAATTACGGGGGGTTTGCCGAAGTCGCGCGCGCGCGCGAAACCGAAACGTTCGCCCTGCCCGAAGAAATGGATTTCGACACCGGCGGCTCGCTTCTGATCGCCAATGTATCTTCCCATGCCGCGATTCGCTGGCAGGCCAACCTGCAAGCCGGCGAAACCATGCTGGTGCTGGGCGCTTCAGGCGGAACCGGCCTAACGGCGGTCGAGATCGGCAAGGCGCTCGGCGCGCGCGTCATCGCCGCGGCCAGCTCGGACGAAAAAGTGGCGCTCGCCCGCGACCATGGTGCCGACGCGGGCATCAACTACGCGACCCAGTCTCTCAAGGACGAGGCGCTGGCCCTGACCGGTGGCGAGGGCGTCAACGTGTGCTTCGATCCGGTCAGCGGCAAATTGTTCGATCCCGCGCTGTCGGCAGTGGGGTGGGGCGGACGCTATCTCGTTTTCGGGTTTGCCGGCGGCATCCCGGACATTCCGGCCAACCGGCTGCTGGTCAAGCACCGTTCGGCGATGGGATCGTCACTGCGTTATTTCCGCCACCATGCCCCGGACAAGTTGCTGCAATCGGTCGAGGAACTGACGCGCTGGTACGGCGAGGGAAAAATTACGTCGCTGGTCTCGAAATGCTATCCGCTGGAAGCGTTCGCGCAGGCCCTGAACGATCTGACCGACCGGCGCGCCACCGGGCGAGTGGTCATCAACCCTTGGTCGAGAGCCGGCGCGCCTTGATGTGCATGGGTTTGAAGGTTTTGGCGCCACACCGGCGGCGGCGTTTTGCCCGGACCTTGCCCGGCGCCTCGTGGCGCATTTCCTGGGCCGCCATTATCTGTTCCTGAACCTGGCTGCGGAGGTCGATGTAGTCGTCGGTAACACTGCGCAGGCCGCGCAACAGGACGAACAAAAGATCGCGCACGAAGGGATCGCTGCGGCCGAGTTTCTTGCTCAGCAGGTCTCGCGAGACGACGACGCATTCAGTGTCGCGTACCGCCCGCGCGCTCGCCATGCGCGGTTGGCTGTCAAGCGGCACCATTTCGCCAAAAATCTCGCCGGCACCGGCATAACCGATCACCACCTCGCCGCTGTCAGAATCTTTGGAGAGTTCGACCAGTCCCGAACGCACGATGAAGGCGCGGCGGCCGCGGCGGCCCTCCTCGAAGATCGACGTCCCGGCGGGGAAGGTTACGACCTCGGGTGTGCTCGGCGCCTCGACGCGCCGGTTTTGGACGGTCAACGTTCTCAAAATAGTCACTCCGCCATTCTCGTGCCGGCAATGTTAATACCTTACTTAGGCGCAATATCCCGCCACTTACAAGATATGGGGTCTGCGCGGGCGGTAGAATGGCGGTCGCCGGGTGACCGCCGTCACCGGGCCGCCCGAACGCCCTGCGGCAATTGGCGCGCGGGAGGGGCCCGCCACGGCCCACGGCGCGTGATAGGCTGCGTCGAGGGAACCGCCGACGAGGATTTCAGCGTGAGTGCCGACCCGGAGACGACCGCATCCACCGCCGATCCGCACACCGTCTTCGAAACCCGAGGTCTGACCAAGGTCTACGGTGAGGGATCGACTGTGGTTCATGCCCTGCGCGGCGTCGATCTCGAACTGCGGGAAGGGGAAATCGTGGTGTTGGTCGGCCCCTCGGGCAGCGGAAAATCGACCTTGTTGAACATTCTCGGCGGCCTCGATGTGCCGACCGAGGGGCGGGTGTTCTTTCGCGGCACCGAACTGACAAGTTTGGGCCAGCGGGCGCTGACGCGCTACCGGCGCGAAAACGTGGGCTTCGTGTTCCAGTTCTACAATCTGATCCCGAGTCTCACCGCACTTGAGAACGTCGATCTGGTGACCGAGATTTCTCGCAATCCGATGCGGGCCGCAGATGCCCTGGCCCTGGTCGGGCTTGCTGACCGGATCAAGCATTTTCCCGCACAGTTGTCAGGCGGCGAACAGCAACGGGTCGCGATTGCCCGCGCCATTGCCAAGCGTCCCGACGTGCTGTTGTGCGACGAACCGACCGGCGCGCTCGACAGCGAGACCGGCATCGTCGTGCTGGAAGCGATTGACGCCGTCAACCGCGAGCTCGGCACCACCTGCGCGCTGATTACCCATAACGCCGCCATTTCCGGCATGGCCGACCGGGTCTTTACCTTCGCTAACGGCCGCATTACCGGCGAGCGCCACAACGAAACCCGCTCGCCGGTCGGCGAGATGACCTGGTAGCCGATGTTCGCCTGGATCCCCATGTCGCCGCTCAATCGCAAACTGCTGCGCGATATTTGGCACATGCGGGGCCAGGTACTGGCGATCGCGCTGGTTATTGCGGCCGGCGTCGCCGTTTACGTCACCGTGGTCGGCACGTTGCGATCACTCGAAGGAACGCGCGACGCCTACTACGAGCGCTACCGCTTTGCTGACGTTTTCGCGACCGTGAAGCGCGCGCCCGAGAGTTTGCTTCAGAGCATGGCGCAGATTCCAGGGGTCAAATGGGTGGAAACGCGGATTGTCGTCGAAGTCTCGCTCGACGTCGAAGGGATGGACGAGCCGGCGGCAGGGCGCCTGGTTTCGATACCGCCACGCGACCGCCCGCTGCTCAACGATGTCACCCTGCGGGCCGGGCGATGGATTACGCCCGGCCGCCCGGACGAAGTACTGATCAGCGAGGCCTTTTCCGATGCCCACGGTTTTGGTCCGGGCGATACGCTCGCCGCCACCATCAACGGCCGCCGCCGGACGCTGGAAATCGTCGGCATCGGGCTGTCGCCGGAATATGTCTATTCCATCGGCGGCGACAACTTGATGCCGGACGACCGCCGATTTGGCGTCGTGTGGATGGGGCGCGAGCCACTGGAAGCGGCATTCGATCTCGAAGGCGCTTTCAACAGTGTGTCGATTGCGCTTTTGCACAACGCGCGCGAGGCCATCGTCATCGACGCGCTCGACCGGTTGCTGGATCCCTACGGCGGCACTGGCGCCTATGGCCGCAGCGAACAGCTTTCAGACCAGTACCTTTCCAGCGAGATGGATGGACTCGATGCGATGGCGCGGGTGGCGCCGCCGATCTTTCTCGCGATTGCGGCGTTTCTGCTCAATATTGTCGTCACCCGCCTGATCGCGATCGAGCGCGAACAGATTGGTCTGTTAAAGGCGTTCGGCTATTCGAACCTTGCGGTCGGCTGGCATTACATGAAGTTCGTGTTGCTGGTGTCGGCGCTGGGTATCGTCGGCGGTCTTGTCGGCGGTGCCTGGATGGGGCGCGGCATGACCGCGATCTATACCGAGTTCTTTCGTTTTCCGTTTCTGTACTACAGCGCGCCGCCGGGGGTTTACACGTTCGCGGCTCTGGTGGCGACGGCGGCAACGGCGCTCGGCGCCCTCAACGCGGTCCGCGTCGCCGTACGGCTGCCGCCCGCGGTGGCGATGGCGCCGGCGGCACCGCCGGTTTACCGCAAGTCCATATTCGAGTCCTTCGGACTGACGGTGTTCGCGGGTGAACCCACACGCATGATCCTGCGCCACCTCTCGCGATGGCCGGTGCGGGGGGGCCTGGCGATTCTGGGCATCGCCATGGCGGCCGCGATCATGGTTGCGGCGATGTTCTCGGCCGACGCCTTTGAAAAAATTATCGAGGTCTATTTCTTCCAGTCCCAGCGCCAGAACCTGACGGTCGCCTTCGTGGAACCGCAGCCCGTTCGTATCGCCAACGAGGTCCGGCGCCTGCCCGGCGTGATCGCCGCCGAACCGTTCCGGATGGTTCCGGTGCGGCTTCATTTCGAACACCGCAGCCGCCGGGTCGGTGTGACCGGTATCGTTGATGGCGCCGACATCAGCCGCCTGATCGACATGGACCTGATCCCGGTCGAGGTGCCGGAATCGGGACTGGTCCTGTCGTCGAGATTGGCCCAAATACTGGGCGCCGGGCGCGGCGACACCCTTGTCGTCGAGGTCCTCGAGGGACGGAAACCCGTGCGCCAAGTGGTGGTAGCGGTCGTGGTCGAGGAATATCTCGGCACCGCCGCCTATATGCGGGTCGATGCCCTCAATCGCCTGATGCAGGAGGGCTCCCGCATTTCCGGACTCTATTTGCTGACCGATCCGGCCGAAAGCGCGGTGCTGTACCGGGCCTTCAAAAACCGCCCGGTCGTGGCCGCGGTGGTGCGCCAGACGGCGGCGCTCGAAATGTTTCGGGCGACGATGGAGGAATCCCTCACCATCATGACGTTTTTTCTGACCTTGTTCGGCGCGGCAATTGCTTTCGGCGTGATCTACAATACGGCGCGCATTTCGTTGTCCGAGCGCGGGCGCGAGCTCGCAAGTCTGCGCGTGCTGGGTTTTACCCGCGGTGAGGTGTCTTACATACTGTTGGGAGAGCTTGCTGTTCTTACCCTGGTTGCGCTGCCCATCGGTTGCGTTATTGGCTATGGCTTCGCCTGGCTCATCGCCACCAACCTCGTTAACGACCTGTACCACATGCCCCTGGTCGTCAGTCGCGCCACCTACGGCTACGCGATCCTGGTGGTCCTGGTATCGGCCCTGATCTCGGCCGTCGTGGTGCGCATGCGAATTGACCGTCTCGATCTGATCGCGGTCCTGAAAACACGGGAATAGAGCCATGCGGACGTTGCGCAAAATTATCGTTACGATCGTGCTGCTGGGGATTGTCGGCGGCGGCGTTGCCCTGTTGTTCATGCCCCAGCCGATCCCGGCCGATTTCGCCACCGTCGCCAAGGGGCCGCTGCAGGTCACGATCGATGGCGACGGCCGCACCCGGGTGCGCGACGTCTATACGGTCTCCTCGCCGCTGGCGGGACGCGTGTTGCGGATCGAGCGCCATGTCGGCGACGACGTGATTGCGGGCGAGACCCTGCTCGCCACAATCGAACCGGCCGAGCCGACGCTGCTGGATGTGCGCAGCCAGCGCCAGGCCGAGGCCGCGGTCAAGGCTGCCGATGCGGCGCAGACGTTGTCGCAAAGCGAACTCGACCAAGCGAACGCCGAACTGGCGTTTGCGATGTCGGACTACGAACGGGCAAGGTCGTTGGCCCAGCGCGGGGCGATCTCGCAACGCGCGCTGGAACAGGCCCATCTGTCGGTGCAGTCCCTTGAGGCGGCGGTGGAGACGCGCGAAGCGGCGCTGCGGGTGCGGGAATTCGAACTCGAAACCGCGCGTGCGATGCTGGTGGCGCCGACCTCGGCGCGCGGCGGCGGTGAGGGGTCGGGCTGCTGCGTGGTGGTTCGGGCACCGGTGACGGGAAAGGTCCTGCGCGTCCTGCAGGAAAGCGAGGCCGTGGTGGCGGCGGGCACGCCGCTAATCGAGATCGGCGATCCTGCCGACCTTGAGATCCTCGTCGATCTGCCATCGGCGGACACGGTGCAAATCGGACCTGCCGCGAAAGTCTATTTGGGCGAGTGGGGCGGGCTCGAAGAGCTCGAAGGCCAGATGCGGTGGGTCGAGCCCACCGGTTTTACGAAAATATCGGCGCTTGGCATCGAGGAGCAGCGCGTCAACGTGATCATCGATTTCACCTCACCGCCCGAGACCTGGCGCCGCCTCGGTCACGGCTTCCGGGTGGCGGCGCGGATCGTCGTTTGGGAAAGAAACGATGTGCTCAAGGTGCCGGTAAGCGCTCTGTTCCGGGTCGGCGCCGAGTGGGCCGCCTTTGTCGACGCCGATGGGGTGGCCGAACGCCGCATCGTCACCCTCGGCCGGCACAACGGCATCGAGGCCGAAGTTCTCGACGGCCTTGGCGAGGGCGTGCGCGTGATCGTCCATCCGTCGGATCGCATCGCCGATGGTGTTGAGATCGAAGCCCGGCCGGACTGACAGGCGGCGCGGCAATGGGAGACGAGCCCCCAGAAACGCGCGGACCTGCGCGCCTGCCGCTGGCCGATGTGCAGCGCGGCATCATCCTGACGATTCCGATGGCGGTGGTCTTCGGGCCGATTGGAGTTACCTTCGGCGTGATCGCCGTCGATGCGGGCCTCTCACCGTTGAATGCGGTGCTGATGTCGTTGCTGGTCTATGCAGGCGCTGCGCAACTGGCGGCGATTCAACTTTTGGCGCTGGGGGCGCCAATGTTGTCGGTGGTGGCGACGGCGGCTGCGGTCAATTCGCGGTACCTGGTTCTGTCGGCCTCGATCGCGCCTCATTTCTCCGGCTTCCGGCGGCTCGCGCGATCCGCCTACGGGGTGGGACTCACCGACGCCACCTACGCGATTCACATCGGACGATTTGCCTCCGGACCGCCGCGCCGCGCCGAAATCTTTACCACCAACATTCTGGCGCACTCGGTCTGGGTCGGAGGCACCGCAATCGGCGTGACCGTCGGTCAGGCAATTCCAGACCTCGCGCGATATGGAATCGATTTTGCGATATCGGCCATGTTCATCGCTCTCGTGGTACCGCTCATCCAGAGCCGACGTGATTTGGCGGTGGCCCTGACGGCCGCCGCGGCGTCGGGAATATTCATCATGGCGGGGTTCGCGCATTGGACGGTGCTGGCGGCGACCGCGGTCGCAATGATTATGGCCTGGGGGATGAGCCGATGGACCAAGGCCTAGCGTTCCTCACGATACTGGCCACGGGGCTGGTGTCGGTCGTCGTTAAAGCGGGCCCGATCCTGGCGCTGGCGCGGCGGCGGTTGCCGGCGGCGGTCCTCGATGTCGGGCGCTACCTGCCGGTGGCGGTTTTGTCGGCGATGGCGTTTTCGGGTGTCTTCGCGCCCGAAGGGGCGTTGGATTTTAGCCCTGGCAACGTGTTTGTGGTGGCGGCTGTTCCGACCGTTGCGGTCGCATTCCTGACGCGGCAAATGTTTCCGACGATCATCACCGGCGTCGCGACCGTTGCCATCCTTAGGGCATTCTTCTACTGAGCGTTGCGGCCGGCGGCGGCGCGGATTCTGGCGCTATCCGTGGGCGGCGCGCCGTGCCGGTGTGTCTTTTCACCCCTTGCCGATGTATGGTGAAACCCGGATCGAAACCTGCGCGGAAAGGGTCCGTCATGCGCGCTTTGATTCTTGCAATCGTTGTATTTTCACTTCCGATACCCTTCGCGCTCGCGTTCGATGAAGGCGATGCGGCACTTCTGAAAACCACCAACGCCTGTCCGCGATGCGATTTGCGTGGTGCCGATCTCAGAGGAATGAACCTGACGAACGCCAACCTCGAAGGCGCCGTCCTGCGCGATGGCGATCTCAAGGGTTCCGATCTGACCGGCGCCAATCTCTCACGCGCCGACCTGCGCCGCGCCGATGTCGAAAAGGCGCTGGCGCGCGGGATCAACCTGTCGGGTGCCAATGCGGCGGGCGCTGATTTTGAAAAGGCGGTTCTGGTTGGGGCAGACCTTTCCGGCGCCGATTTTCGCAACGCCGACATGGAAGAGGCCGACCTCGAGGCCGCCAATCTCGACAAGGCGAATCGGAGTGGTGCGGATTTCAAGCGCGCCAATCTCAGCCGGGCGACGATGCGGGGCGCGCGCGCCGAAAAGACCAATTTCGAGCGCGCGAATCTGGCCGGCGTCAACGCCTCGGGGACGAACTTTTCCTGGGGCGACCTCGACCGGGCCATCCTGGCGGGTGCCGATCTGGCGCGGGCGAACCTTGCCAACGCGCGCATCAAACGCGCGGATTTTTCCGGTGTGAACCTGGACGGGGCCAATCTCAAGGATACGGTACTGAGATTGACGAATTTTTCCGGCGCCGATTTGACGGGCGCCCGAGGAATTACCCAGGAACAGCTTGACCGGGCCTGCGGCGACGGCGCAACCGGACTGCCGGCGAACCTGTCGATCGGGATCTGTCCCTAGCGCAAATCCCGAACCGGCGGAATCGCCGGCGACGACGATTTGCGTTCTATGTCAAATGGATAGAGATTTTCGCGTGAGCGCATGCGAACGGAAAAAGCTCTAGGTCCATATCCGTGCGCACCGAGGCGGTGCGGTTCACCCGCTTCAGGCAAATTCGCCCGACCCTTCGGAAAGCTGAAGCCGCTTCTTCCGTTCAGTGATGGCCGAACGCGGGATCCGCCTGAACGGATGCTGCCCGAGAATACTCAGGGGCGAGCGGGATTGCCGCGCGCGGAGCCAACGCGCTCAGGTGCCGCACCGGGGTTCGCCAACCACCAGTCCGCGGCCGAACACTGAATCCTTCCCCGGCGCGCCGAGGTCGAAGGTGCGTCGGCCGAGCAGACCGCGCAGCGTCTCGGCGTTCGGTCGGGCACCGCGTGCGACGGCGAGGCCGACGATTGCTGCTATGTAGGGTGTCGCAAACGAAGTCCCGCTCTGTACCTTTCCGCCGCCCGGCACTGCGGTCCACATCTCGACGCCGGGCGCCGCAAAATCGATGTAATCGCCTCTGTTGGCGCGGGGATAGACCAGCAACTTTTCGTCGATGGCCGTGACCGCGACGACCCCCGGCAACGCGGCGGGGAAGGCCGGTCGGTCATCCGAGGCCCAGTTGCCAGCCGCCGCCACCGCCACCAGGCCGTTGATCTGCGCCTTCTTGAAGGCAAGCTGCATCAAGGTGTTGTTGCCACCGGCGATGCTGAGATTGACGACATGAACGCCCTCTTCGATCAGCCATTCGAGCGCCCTGAGCATGGCCACCAGATTGCCGACGGTGCGTCCGCTCTGGTTGACCTCGAACATGTTGGCGGCCATCAGCTTGGCGCCCGGTAACAGTCCGCCGAAACCCTCGCCGACAGGTTTCCCCACCAGCAGGGCCGCCATGGCGGTGCCGTGGTCGGCGGCGCCGGGTTTGCGCTCTTCGCGGTGAAAACTGCGGAATTCGATGTCCTGACCCTGGAGCGCCGGATGTTCGAGGTCGACCCAACCGTCGATCAGGCCGAGCCGCACGCCGGCGCCGCAGGCGTCGTCGGCCGGCACCCAGCCGACGCGCTCGCGGGCAAGGCTTGCCGGTCTTCCCGTGGCCGAAGGTTCGAACACCGTATTGACGTCGGTCATGACGCCCGGATAGGCACGGCGCAGGGCCTCCATCGCCTGATCGACGTCGAGGCGGCGCGGAATCTGCAACCGGAAAATACGCAGATCGAGGGACTTGATCGTCACCCGTTCGAGAACCCGAAATCCCAACCGCCGGACGCCGGCATCGAGCCCCTCGGGCACATTGGTAACGACGATCTCGCCGGGGACGAAGCGCTGGTCGGGCTGCGTCTGGTCGCGGCCCGGCGCGGTGGCGCGGGTACGCGGGTTCGGCCGGGGCTGAGCCGCCGGGCGCGCCTCCTCGTCCTCTTCCGTGTCGCCGGGCGCGCCCTGCCCGCTGACGCGTCCCGATCGCGCGGCCCTGTTCGTCGTATTCCAGAACCGTGGTGTTGACCTGGGCGCGGGCCTCGGGCGAGAAGCCGGCCGGGCCCAAAAAGGCAAACACCGCCGCAAACAGGAATGCGCTCAACAGACTAAGATTGAAATGGCGGGCCCTGACGATCATGGCGTCGAGTGTACCAGACGGCAAAGCTAGCGCTTTTCCCGTTCGCATGCGCTCACGCGAAAAGCTCTATCCCTTTGACATAGAACGCAAATCGTCGTCGCCGGCGATTCCGCCGGCTCGGGATTTGCGCTAGGACGCCGGTACGGCGGTGACGATCCAGCTCGAGGAGGGCATACGCACGCCTTCGGGCCCGGCATAGGCGGACAGCGCCGCGGTCAGGTCTCGTGTCACCGCGGCACGCACCGCGGGCGCTGCACTGCCTAGCGATCCCGCCCGGCTCTGCGAGAGAAAAAATGACACGGCATTCTCGACCCCGCCGCCGCCGCCGAGAAGAATGTCCTGATCGTGGCGGTCAATGACGAAATCGCTCCATCCCGCCGCTTCGAGGATCGCCGCGATCCGGGCCGCGCTGCCAAAAGCGAACGGACCCGGCGCCCCCGGCGGTGGCGGGTCCGGCGGCGGCACATGACGGGCGGCGATTTCGACCGGCACCTTCATCCACGGATTGTCGTCCGGATCGCCCCAGCAGATGAAGGTCAGTTGCCCCGTTGGCGCGAGCGCGCGGCGCAGGTTGGCGAAAGCGCGCTCGGGTTCAGCGAAAAACATGACACCAAACCGTGAAAACAGCCGGTCGGCGCCGGCATCCCGGAAATCGTGATGGGCGGCATCGGCGCGCTCGAAACGCAATATGGCCGATTCCGGCACCGGCCGGCGGCGGGCCTCGGCCAGCATCACTTCGGAGATGTCGATTCCCGTGACGCTGCCGCCCGGGGCCACGCGACGGGCGATTTCGGCAGCCGAATCGCCGCAGCCGCAGCCGATGTCGATGGCTCGATGGCCGGGCCGCAGGGCGGCCCGTGCCAGGGTCACCTCGCCCAAGGGGCGCAGCATGGCATCGAACTGCTCGCGCATTTCGGCCCACTTGCCGCCCATGGCGCCGTTCCAGAATTCGATCTGGCTCGCGTTGGCGGACGATTCAGTGCTGTAGGGGGATCGATCCATGGCGATTTCATATTGTACCAGGGGCCTTGCGCACAAGGGCCGGGCGGCGGAACGGGTGTCACGATTGCGCCAGCGCCGCGAGCGCGCGCCTCCGTTGCGGCGGTCCCGCCTGTGGGCTACAAGCGGCGGACGCGCGCACCGCGGCCCCCTACCGGAGCTCCAATGGCCACCCCCAAGTTCGTCTATGTCATGCAGGGTCTTTCCAAGACCTTTCCCGGCGGGCGTCAGGTCCTGAGAGACATTTCGCTGTCGTTCTTTCCTGGCGCCAAGATCGGCGTTTTGGGCCTCAATGGCGCCGGCAAATCGACCCTGTTGCGCATCATGGCGGGCGATGAGACCGAATTCATCGGCGAGGCGTGGCCGGCCGAGGGGATGAAAGTCGGGTTCCTAGCGCAGGAACCGGTGCTCGACCCCGAAAGGACCGTGCAGGGGAATGTCATGGACGGCATCGGCGAGATGGTGCAAATCCTCCGGCGATTCGACGAGGTCAGCGATGAGTTCAGCGTCGTCATGGAGGAGGGCGGCGACATGGACGCCCTGCTGGCCGAGCAGGCCGAGTTGCAGGAAAAGATCGACGCCGGCAACGGGTGGGACATCGACCGCACCGCCCAAATCGCGATGGACGCGATGCGCTGTCCGCCCGGCGATTCGGAAGTGACGAATCTTTCAGGGGGCGAGCGACGGCGCGTCGCGTTGTGCCGCTTGCTGTTGGAAAAACCGGATATTCTGCTGCTCGACGAACCCACCAATCACCTCGACGCCGAATCCGTCGCGTGGCTCGAAAAGTTTCTGCAGGATTACGAAGGCACGGTGGTCGCGGTTACCCACGACCGGTATTTTCTCGACAACGTGGCGGGCTGGATACTCGAACTCGACCGCGGCCACGGGATACCGTGGAGGGGCAACTATTCGTCGTGGCTGGAACAGAAAGAGGCGCGACTCGAGCACGAGGGAAAGGCGGAAGAATCGCGGCGGCGCACGCTCCGGCACGAACTCGAATGGATTCGCCAGACGCCGAAAGCCCGTCGCGCCAAGGGCAAGGCGCGCATCAACGCCTATGAATCGCTGTTGGCGCAGGACAGCGAGCGCGTCCGGGGCCCGGCGCAAATCGTCATTCCGCCGGGGCCGCGCCTCGGCGACGTCGTGGTGGAGGCGCAAGGCCTGTTCAAGGGCTACGGCGAGCGGTTGCTGATCGAAGATCTCAATTTCCGCCTGCCGCCGGGCGGCATCGTCGGCGTGATCGGGCCTAACGGCGCCGGAAAAACGACCCTGTTCCGGATGATTTCAGGCCAGGAAGTACCCGACAAAGGCGCATTGCGGATCGGCGAGACGGTGGTGCTGGGCACCGTCGATCAAAGCCGCGAGAGCCTGAACGCGGACAATACGGTGTGGGAGGAAATTTCCGAGGGGCAGGACGAAGTCGAAATCGGAGCGCGCAAGGTGCTAAGCCGCGCCTATGTCGGCAGCTTCAACTTCAAGGGCGCGGACCAGCAGAAGAAGGTCGGCCAGCTGTCGGGCGGCGAGCGCAACCGGGTTCACCTTGCCAAGATGTTGAAGTCGGGCGCGAATTTGCTGCTGCTGGACGAGCCCACCAACGATCTCGACGTCGATACTCTGCGCGCGCTGGAAGATGCACTCGAGACCTTTGCCGGATGCGCCGCGATCATCAGTCACGACCGCTGGTTTCTCGACCGCATCGCCACGCATATTCTTGCGTTCGAGGGCGACAGCCGCGTCGAGTGGTTCGAAGGCAATTACGCCGACTACGAGGCCGATTACCGGCGCCGTCGCGGCGACGCGGCCCTGCAACCACATCGCATCAAGTTCAAACCGTTTCCAAAAACCTAGCGCGGCCGGTTTTGCCGCCGGGTTCTATTGCGTGCGGGAGCGCAGTTCCGCCAGCAGACCTTCGACCCGTCCGCCCGAACTTTCGATTACCGCGGCGAATTCGTCGCGCTGGGTGATGATCATGCTGATGCCCTCGACGACGACGTCGATGATCCTGTAATTGCCGTCGAAATTGCGGACGCGCCAGTCCACCCGCACCGCCGGGCCATCGGACGGAATAATTTCCGATCGCACGATCACGTCGCGATCGCCGTCGGTGCGTGCGGTTTTGATCTCAAGCGTCTCGCCGCCGTACTGGCCCAGCCGCGCAGCATAAGTGCGGACGAGAAATTCCTCGAACAGGTGAAGGTATTCGTTCCGTTCCTCGGGGCTGGCCCGGCGCCAGTAGCGCCCCAGCACATAACGGCTGATCAGCGGGATATCGAAGCCGACGACCAGCAGGCGGCGGAATTCGTCGAGGCGCTGGTTCTGGTCGAGGGTGTCGTTGACCAGCATCTGAATCGCGTTGTCGCCGAGGTCAGTCACGAACCGGACGGCGATATCATTTTCGGCGGCAGAAACCTGCAGGATGGCGGCATCGTTTTCGGCGGCATACAAACGCGGGCCGGCGGCCACGGTCAGGATCAGGGCGAGGGAAAGCGCGGCGAGATATCGCATGATGTTTTTAACCGGGGTCCTAATCTCCGGCGGCGACGCTTTCGCTATCGTCCGGCCCGGAGAACCTGGTGTAGTCGGGCAGCGGCGGCAGCGACGGCATTTCACCATTGCGAACCTCGTCGTTGCGTTGTTGCCGGTAGAGACTACGCACAGTGGCGTAGAAATCGATCGACGTGCGCTCGATCTCGTCCAGGGTTTCGATGGTCCTCGAGCGCGCATCGATGCCGCGCACCACAGTGCGGGCCACCATCAATTCTTCATGTCCCGTATTGTCGGCCCAGTAGTTCAGGGGATCGAAATAGAAATCGACCCCAAGACCCAAGGCGTCGCGAAAACTCGACGGTCCCAGGATCGGCAGCATTAGAAAGAACCCTTCGTCCATGCCATAGCGGCCGAGCGTTTGGCCGAAGTCCTCAGAATGGCGTTCGTAGCCCATCTTTGCGGCGACGTCGAACAGGCCGGCGATACCGGCCGTCGAGTTGATGAGAAACCGCACGGTGGTGATGCCGGCGCGGCTCAGTTCGCCCTGCAGGATATCGTTCGCCAGAATCACCGGACTTTCGAGGTTGCGCAGGAAACTGCGGACGGCGTCCCGACCCGGGCGGGGAATTATGGTGCGGTACAGGTCCGCGGCCGGACGGATTACCACCGTATCGGCGGCCAGATTCATCGAAAAAATCAGGCGGTTCATCGGTTCCAACGGATCACGGATGCCGTCGGCGCCGTCCTCCGCCGAATCGGCGGGTGCCCCTGCACAGGCCCCAACCAGCAAGCCGGTCGCGAGCAACAAGACGGGAACCAATCGGCGACGGGCGCCTTTCGATCGTACCGGATTAACCAACAAATTCCTTGATCCTGGCTTGTGCAACGTTTGGCAAAATGAACTGCAGGCTCATGTACACTTCTAGGCAAGAATATTTCGCTAACGTCCAATCAAGATCGGGCGCACGTACCTATCCGCGGACGGGGCCATCCCGGGGACGCTCCCTGATTATCATAAGGATGGGCTGAAAGCCAGTTAACGACCAAGGGGTTGCGGCACATTGGTCACCCCTGTTGCGGATTTGCCTCGATCCGAAAAAAGCGCGGAATTTGGTGCTTTGACAGCCGCTGCGGAGGCCCCGCGGCGAAGATTCAGCGTTGGCAGACAGTCCCGCAGAGCTTCCTACTTGCTAAATATAAATATATCTTTATATATGTTGTACCATGACCGCTCTCGATCCGAGGCCAACGGCGGCACCCACAGGGGGCGGCAGCCCCGTTGCCGCACTTACAGCCACCGGTTCCCTGCTGACGGCACTGCGCGCTGCCGGCGAATCGACGCGGCTGCGGTTGCTGGCCCTGACCGCCGATGCTGAGTTGACGGTCAGTGAACTCACCCAGATTCTCGGGCAAAGCCAGCCCCGCGTCTCCCGCCATCTCAAGCTCCTGTGCGACGCCGGCCTTTTGGAACGGTTTCCGGAGGGCATCTCGGTGTTCTATCGGCTCGCACGCACCGGCCCGGCCGCCCACATCGGCCGCACCCTGGTGGGGCTGGTCGGGGCGGAGGGCGAGATTGCCAACGACCATGCCCGTCTGGAGGCAATCAAATCGGCCCGCGCCGAAGCGGCAGCCGCCTATTTCCGCGCCAACGCTGTCGAATGGGACCGGATTCGAGGGCTTCACGTGCCTGAAGGCGAGGTCGAGGCGGCGATTCGACGCCTGCTTTCGGAGCGCACTATTGGCGACTTCCTCGATATCGGCACCGGCACGGGGCGAATTCTTGAAGCTTTGGGACGCGATGCCCGGCGCGGTACCGGAATCGATCTGTCGCGCGAGATGCTGGCGCTGGCGCGGGCGCGCCTCGAAGGCACCGGTCTTGACCATTGCGAAGTCCGTCTCGCCGATATGTACAGTCTGCCGTTTCCGGAAGGTTCGATTGACACCATCACCTGCCACCAGGTTCTGCATTTCGCCGCCGATCCGGCCGCCGCAGTCGCAGAGGCGGCGCGTGTGTTGCGTCCGGCAGGGCTTCTGATCCTCGCCGATTTTGCACCGCACACGCTCGAAGACCTGCGCGACCATCATGCCCATCGCCGGCTGGGATTTTCCGACGACGAGGTCGCGGGTTGGTTCCGCTCGGCGCATTTGGTGCCGGGCCGCACCGTGGCGCTCGACGGCGATCCGCTGACGGTGGTGATCTGGTCAGCCGTAGCGTCCGGCGGCGCGGAGGCGCCGGCATGACCGCGCGCGGCAGCGTCCCCCTCGACCGTTTGTACGGCATCGTCACGCGCGCGCCTGAGGCGGCCGCGCCCGTCGTATCGTTCGAGTTCTTCCCTCCCGATACGACCGAGGCCGAGGCCCGGTTGTGGCAGTCAGTCGAACGCCTCGCGCCGCTGCAACCGCGCTTCGTCAGCGTAACCTACGGCGCCGGCGGCTCGACCCGTGAACGCACCCATCGAATCGTGACGCGCATCCGCGAGGAGACCGCGCTTGAATCGGCGGCGCACCTGACCTGTGTCGGCGCCAGCCGCGCCGATGTCGATTCGGTTGCGCGCCAGTACTGGGAGGCCGGTATCCGGCACATCGTCGCGCTGCGCGGAGACTCGCCCAAGGGAGCCGTCCGCTTCGAGTCCCACCCGGACGGTTATGCCAATGCCGCCGAACTGGTTGCCGGTCTCAGGCGAATCGCCGATTTTGAAATCTCGATCGCCGCCTATCCCGAAATCCATCCCGAGGCCGAAAACGCCCAAAGCGATCTCGACTTTCTCAAACGCAAGGTCGGCGAGGGCGCAAGCCGCGCCATTACCCAATTCTTTTTCGATGCGGAGGTTTTCCTGCGCTTCCGCGACCGCGCCGCCGCGGCCGGGATCGACGTTCCCATCGTACCGGGCATCATGCCGGTATCCAACTTCAAGGGCGTCGCGCGATTTGCCAAGGCTTGCGGCGCGACAATTCCGGATTGGCTGGACGAATTGTTCGACGGCCTCGACAAGGACGCTGAAACCCGCAAGCTGGTCGGCGCCACCGTCGCCGCCGAGCAATGCCGCCGGTTACAGGACGAGGGCGTAAACCAGTTTCATTTTTATACCCTCAACCGGGCCGATCTCAGTTACGCGATCTGCCATGTCCTCGGCCTGCGCTCCGCCGGCGCTGGTGCAAAAACGTAAACGGTACGGCCATGCAAGCGGATCGCACATCAGACCTCAAGGCGCTTCTCGCGCAGCGTATTCTCGTGCTCGACGGCGCCATGGGAACCATGATCCAGCAGCACCGCCTGGAGGAATCCGATTTCCGCGGCGAGTTGTTCACGGACCACGGCCGCGATCTCAAGGGCAACAACGATATTCTGTCGTTGACGCAGCCCGGCGTCATCCGCGACATTCACGACGCCTTTCTCGGCGCCGGCGCCGACATTATCGAGACCAATACCTTCAACGGGACCGTGATCTCGCAGGCCGATTACGGCACCGAAGGCGACACTTTCGCCCTGAACGTGGCAGCGGCGAAAATCGCGCGCGCCGCGTGCGACGCCGCCACAGCAGGCACGCCGGACAAACCCCGCTTCGTCGCCGGAGTCCTCGGGCCCACCAACCGCACCGCCTCGATCTCGCCCGACGTAAGCGATCCCGGGGCGCGCAACGTAAACTTCGACCAGCTCGCCCAGGCTTACGGCGAATCGGCGCGCGGGTTGATCGACGGCGGCGCCGATATTCTGCTGATCGAAACGGTGTTCGATACCCTCAACGCCAAGGCGGCGATTCACGCGGTTCTGTCGCTGTTTGCCGAACTCGGCCGAAAATGGCCGGTGATGGTGTCGGGCACCATTACCGATCTTTCCGGCCGCACCCTTTCGGGCCAGGTGCCTCAGGCCTTCTGGCATTCGGTGCGCCACGCCAATCCCTTGAGTGTCGGCTTCAACTGTGCGCTGGGCGCCGGAGAACTGCGCCAGCACGTTCAGGACGTGGCCGGGTCGGCGACGGTCCCGGTCAGCGTGCACCCCAATGCCGGCCTTCCCAATGCGTTCGGTGGCTACGACGATACGCCCGACCATATGGCCGAGCACCTGGGCGAGTTCGCGCGTTCGGGGTTTGTCAATCTGGTCGGCGGATGTTGCGGGACCACGCCCGAACATATCGCCGCCATTGCCGATGCGGTCGCGGGCGTCGCGCCCCGCCAGCCAGTGGCGGCGGATCGGCACCTGCACCTGAGCGGACTGGAGCCGCTCGACTTCGGGCCGGTAACCGGGTTCGTCAACGTTGGCGAGCGCGCCAATGTTGCCGGGTCGGCGCGGTTCGCAGCCCTGATTCGCGACGGCGACTACGAGGCGGCTCTCGACGTCGCCCGCCGCCAGGTCGAAAACGGCGCGCAGGTGATCGACATCAACATGGACGACGCCATGATCGACGCCGAGCAGGCCATGGTGCGGTTTCTCAATCTGGTGGCGGCTGAACCCGACATAAACCGCGTGCCGGTGATGATCGATTCTTCGCGCTTTTCGGTCATCGAGGCCGGGCTCAAATGCGTTCAGGGCAGGGCCGTGGTGAATTCGATCAGCCTCAAGGAAGGCGAGGACGCGTTCATCGAGCAGGCGCGCCGCATTGCGCGCTACGGGGCGGCGGTAGTGGTGATGGCTTTCGACGAAAATGGCCAGGCCGAAAACAGCGAGCGCATGGTCGAGATCTGCGCCCGGTCGTACCGGATCTTGACCGAACGCGTCGGCATCGACGCCGAGGACATCATCTTCGACCCGAATATCTTTCCGGTGGCCACCGGAATCGAGGAACACGCGAATTTTTCGCGCGATTATTTCCGCGCCGTCGCCGAGATCAAACGGACTCTGCCGCATGCCCTGATTTCGGGCGGCGTCAGCAATGTGTCGTTTTCGTTTCGCGGCAACGACGGCCTGCGCGAGGCGATGCACGCGGCATTCCTGTATCACGCGGTTAATGCGGGGATGGATATGGGAATCGTAAACGCGGGCCAGCTTGCGGTTTACGCCGATATCGAACCGGACCTGCGCGATCGCATCGAGGACGTCATCCTGAACCGGCGTGAGGACGGGACCGAGCGGCTGCTTGAGGTTGCCGAATCGGTCCAGGGCCAGGCCGCCGAAAGAACGGTAGATCTCAAGTGGCGCGAGGCCCCCGTCGCCGAGCGATTGGCGCACGCGCTGGTGCACGGTATTTCCGAATTTGTCGAAGACGATACCGAGGCGGCGCGCCAGGCGGCGGCGCGGCCGATCGAGGTGATCGAAGGGCCGCTCATGGACGGCATGAACGTGGTCGGCGACCTGTTCGGCTCGGGCCGGATGTTTCTGCCGCAGGTGGTGAAAAGTGCGCGCGTAATGAAGCGCGCCGTTGCCTACCTGTTGCCCTACATCGAGGCCGAAGAAGACGCCTCGGCCAGCGCCAGGGGCAAAGTGGTGTTGGCGACGGTCAAGGGCGATGTGCACGACATCGGCAAGAACATCGTCGGCGTCGTTCTCCAGTGCAACAACTTCGAGGTCGTCGATCTCGGCGTGATGGTGCCGTACGCCGAGATTCTGAACCGGGCCAAGGAAGAGAAGGCCGACATTATCGGGCTCTCGGGCCTAATCACGCCGTCACTGGAAGAGATGACGACGGCCGCCAGCGAAATGACCCGGGCCGGATTTTCGGTTCCGTTGCTGATCGGCGGCGCGACCACGTCGAAAGTCCATACGGCGGTCAAGATCGCGCCAAATTACGACGGCCCGACGGTGCATGTTCTGGATGCCTCGCGTGCGGTCGGCGTGGCAACGAAACTCATTAGCGCCACGGCGCGCGTTCCGTTCGTGGCGGAGGTGGCGGCGGAGTACGAATCCGCACGCGCACGCCACGCCGCCGGGCAGGAGAAGAGGCGCATGCAATCGCTCGAGGCTGCACGCGCCAACCGGCACGCGCTGGAATGGGAGGGTGCGGATCCGCCAAGGCCCTCGTTTCTGGGAACGCGGACATTCGATCAATACGACCTCGGCGAGCTGACGCGCTATATCGACTGGACGCCGTTCTTCCGCACCTGGGAGCTTGCCGGCAAGTACCCCGCTATTCTCGACGATGCAACGGTGGGCGAGGCGGCGCGCGGTCTGTTTGCCGACGCCGAGGCGATGCTGAAGCAAATCGTCGAGGAGGATTGGCTCAGCGCCCGCGCCGTCATCGGTTTTTTCGCCGCCAACGCGGCCGGCGACGATGTCGAGGTATTCGAGGGCGACAACCGCGGCACGGTCCGTACCAAGTTCCGGTTTCTGCGCCAGCAAATGAAAAAGACCGACCGTCCGAACCTGTGCCTCGCCGATTTCGTTGCGCCGCGCGATACCGGGGTGGCGGACTACATCGGCGCCTTCGCCGTAACCGCGGGAATCGGCATCGAATCCAAGCTCGCCGAGTTCGAGGCTGCCCATGACGATTATTCGTCGATCCTGCTCAAGGCGCTGGCCGACCGTCTGGCGGAGGCCTTTGCCGAGCGCATGCACCAGCGCGTGCGCACCGAATATTGGGGCTACGCGCCGGCCGAAGCCTTGGACAACGAGGGCCTGATTGCTGGGCAATATCAAGGCATTAGACCAGCGCCCGGCTATCCGGCCTGCCCCGATCATTCGGAAAAACCGGAACTATTTTCGTTGCTGGACGCGACCGGCGCGGCCGGAATCACGCTCACCGAAAGTTTCGCGATGCTGCCGGCGGCCAGTGTGTCGGGGTTTTATTTCTCCCACCCCGAGGCCCGTTATTTCGGGATCGGGCGCATCGGCCGTTACCAGGTCAAAGACTATGCGGCGCGGCGCGGCATCAGTATCGATCTCGCCGAACGGTATCTTGCGCCCAATCTCGGCTACACGCCCCGCAACGCCACCTGATCGCCGCCAGCCCCTCACCAAGCCACTTCGTTTCCGTTCCAGGCGATGAACCGGCCCGACTGCGCGGGTGTCAAGGTGGTGAGAACGGTGAACAGCCCCGTGACGCTTTCTTCGGGCGACAAGGCCGCGGTGGGGCCGCCCATTTCGGTACGCACCCACCCCGGGTGCAGCGATACCGCGGTAATGCCGCGATCCTTGAGATCGTGCGCCAGGTTTCGCGTCAGCATGTTGACGGCGGCCTTCGAGGTCCGGTAGGCGTACCAGCCGCCCGAATCGTTACCCTCGATACTGCCCATGATACTCGACGTGTTGGCGATGATCTTGCGGTCGCTGCGCGCCACCTGATCGGCGAAACATTCGGCCATGTGCGCGGGCGCCAGAAGATTAATCCGCAGCACCTCCAGCCAGCCCTCGAAATCGAGATGGCCGAGTGATTGCGACGTATCGCTGCGATTGAACGTGGCCTGCGACGGCATCATGATCCCGGCGTTGTTGAGCAACACATCGATGGCTTCACCGTCCAATTCCTGCGCCAGCTGTTTTGCGGCGGAGAAATCCGCGACATCGAGGGCATGGACCGTTACCGCACCGTCACTCGCGATGGCGGCGAGATCGGTGGCGGCGCCGGGGTTGCGGCAACAGGCGTGCACCGACCAGCCGGCCTCCGAGGATCTTCCCGTCAGGCCGAGGCCGCGGTTCGCACCGGTAATCAGGATTTTCGGCATTTGCCTCTACCAGGGAATTTCGCTGCCGTCGAAGAGATACAGCTTGCCCGAATGATCGGGTCCGAGGTTATCGATCAGGGGCAGGCAGTTGGCAATGCTCTCTTCGGTCGAAAACTTCGCTTTGGGCCCGCCGAGGGCGGTGCGCACCCAACCCGGACCGATGCCGACGACGGAAATGCCGCGATCCTTCAGGTCGAATGACAGGCACCGCGTCAGCATGTTCAGCGCGGTCTTCGAGGTTCGGTACATGTAGACTTCGCCAAGCGGACGCCGCCCGGCCGTCGTCTTGTTGGCGATGCTGGACAGGCCGGAAGAGACGTTGACGATCAGCTTGCGTTCGCCCGCCGCAACATGACCGGCAAAGGCTTCACACATTTTCGCCACCGCGAAAACGTTCGTGTGCAGAACACGCGCCCAGGCCTCATAGTCGATCGCACCGAAGCCTTGGGGTTCGGGGCCCTTGATTCCGGCGTTGTTGAGCAGAATGTCGATTGGCGTGTCTTTCAAATTGCTGGCCAAGACGTCGATGGCGCCGAAATCGTCCACGTCCAGTTCGTAAACACGGATAGGGTCCCAGGTTTTCGCCAGAGCATTGAGGTCGTCGGCCGCCCCCGGGTTGCGGCAGGTCGCCAGCACCGTCCATCCTGCGCCCGCGTAGCCGCGCACGAATTCGAGCCCCAGCCCCTTGCTGGAACCGGTAATCAGAATATTTGGCATTGGCAGTACACAGGGGGTTATTTGGAATCTCTTAAGCGCAGGCCCTTCGAACCGTCACCAGGGACGCCTCGTTTGCCAAACAAGACCCCACCTACCAGGCATGTTGGTTGCCGTCGTAAAACAGGAACTTGCCGCTATCGCTGATCGTCAGGCCGGCGATGACATTGAGGACGCCGGTGATGCTCTCGGCCGGATCGAGGCGGGCCGTGGGTCCGCCCATATCGGTGCGGACGTGACCCGGCGAAATCACGACCGCCGTGATACCGCGTTCTTTCAGGTCGTGGGCCAGGTTGCGGGTCATCATGTTCACCGCCGCCTTTGAGGTCCGGTAGAAATAGAGCCCGCCCGGCGCCAGCCGCCCGCCCTCCTGGTTTTCGTCGAGACTGCCGAGACCGGACGAGATCATGACCATCAGTTTTCGTTCGCTGGCGGCAACGTTGTCCGCAAACGCCTCTGCAATGCGTGCCGGCGCCAGCAGGTTGATGCGAAGCACATCTTCCCATTGGCCGTAGTCGAGGTGGCCGAAAGTCATGCTCCGGTCTTCCATGACTCCGGCATTGTTGAGCAGCAGATCCACCGGCTGCCCGGACAAGGTGGCGGCGAGCGATTGAATCGCAGCGCCGTCGGTCACGTCGAGGGCGTGAATGGCGAAATCCGCGGCCGCGCCGGCCGCAACGCCGTTCAGCGCCTCGGCGGTTTCCGGATTCCGGCAGCACGCGTGAACGGACCAGCCGTCGTCCGCATACTGGCGCGCGAATTCGAGTCCGAGGCCGCGGTTGGCACCGGTAATCAAGACTGTCCGCATGCGTCCCCCAAAGTTTTCGGCGTGGACATCTCAAGCTCCCACCAAAGCCTGATACGATTGAAGTCCTATCACGGATCGTCGAAGCGGGAATAGTCTCGCCGGTCGCGAGGGAGGGGAAGGCCATGCAACTCGAAGGATCGTGTCATTGCGGCGCGGTTGTGTTTTCCGTCGAGGCGCCCTCGCCGGTGCCTTACATGCGTTGCTATTGTTCGATTTGCCGCAAGATCGCTGGCGGCGGCGGCTACGCGATCAATCTCGGCGCCGATTACCGTACCCTCAAGGTGACCGGCCGGGAATTCGTCAAGACCTACCGCGTGCGCCTCGATCGCACCGAACATGGCGCCCAGGATCCCAACGCGGCGCGGCGCAAGAGTTCTGCCCGCCGGACGTTTTGCGGCAAGTGCGGCAGCGCGCTCTGGGTTTACAGTCCGGCGTGGCCCGGCCTGGTTCATCCGTTCGCCAGCGCCATCGACACGCCCTTGCCGAAACCGCCTTCCCTCGATCACATTATGCTCGACTTCGCCGCAAGCTGGGCCGAGGTTCCGCGTGGCAAGCACCACCGGCATTTCGCCCGCTATCCCGACCTGTCGCTCGAGAACTGGCACAAGGCGCACGAATTATGGGAAGGAACGTGATGCAAAACGATGGAGGAACCCAATGGCCGCCTATCTGATTGTCGAACTTGACGTACACGACGGGGTTGCGTTCGCGGACTACCGCGCACGGGTGCCCGGGGTGCTGGCGCGTTATGGAGGCAAGTACCTTGCGCGGGGCGGAAACATCCGAGCCGTCGAGGGCGACTGGCTCCCGAGCCGCATGACGGTGATGGAGTTCCCGTCGATGGAGCGATTCCAGGAGTTCTACGATGCGCCGGATTCCGCGGAACTTCTGGCGCTGCGCAAAGGGGCCGCCGAAACTCGAATGGTGGTGATCGAAGGCGTCTAGCGAGCGGCTCCGGGGTTCATCTTCTTGATCATGCGCGCACCAACTCGATCTTGAGTTTGCAGCCTGTCGCCTCGGCGAAGCGGGTGAGAGTTCTTGTGGTGGGCATTCTCTTGCCGCTTTCTAGTTTGGCGATGGTGGGTTGGTTGGTGCCCATTTTCTTCGCCAGCGCCAGCTGGCTGAGGTTCGCCTGCTTGCGCGCGCGGATGAGTGTGGCGGCCAGTTCAAATTCGGGGCGGGGTCGCTCGTATTCGGCCCGCGCGGCGGGCGACTTCATGATCCGCCTCTTCACCGTCTTGGAGGAAATAGTCATATCAGTCTCGCTTCCTTGGCTCGGTCCGTTGCGGTTTGCAGGGCGCGCTTGGGGGTCCTGGTAGTTTTTTTCACAAGGGCATGGAGGACAATTACTCTCTGTCTCTTGGCGGTGACATAGAGGGCGCGGGAAATCCCGCCTTGGGCTTTGATCCTTTTCTCCCAGATTTCTTCTTCCAGGTGCTTGACGTAGGGTCTACCAACCGCCGGCAGTCCTTCGCTCTCGATCAATTCAACGATATGCTGGTACTTGGCCTGATGCTTCTTTGGCAATGCCAAGATTTCATCGGCGACCGTTTCGTCGAGAACCTCAACCTGCCATGCCATGCGGATAATGTATGCCAAAAAAGGTATATGTCGAGGGTAGAAGGAAGCGAGCCATCAGGGTCTCAGCGTCAGAATTGTTCGGCAAACCGCAACAAAAGGAACTGCCATGTCACTGAGCCAGAAGATGTGCGTGCCGTGCCGCGGCGGGGTCCCGCCGTTGAGCCTTGGCGAGGCCGGGGACTTGCGGGCGCAGGTGCCCGAATGGCGCCTGACCGGCGACGCAACCCGCATCGAACGCGACTTTTCGTTCGCCGATTTCGCCGCCGCTATCGGCTTCGTCACCAAGGTCGGTGATCTGGCCGAGACGGAAGGACACCATCCCGACATTCCATTCGGCTGGGACTACGCCCACGTCACGTTCTACACGCACAAGATCAAGGGCCTGCACGAGAACGATTTCATCATGGCGGCCAAAGTCGATGCTCTGGCGTGACGCCGCGCGATGAGCGCGCCTTGCGGTCCCCAGGCGCGATGACGGCCGGAAATACCGTTTCCGCCGCCACCGGCGCTGTCCTGCGGTGGTTGTCCGGGACCGACCCGCTTGCCGATCCGGAAGTGGCGGCGCGGGCGCGGCTCTTGTTTCTCGACACGTTGGGGTGCATGGCATCAGGTCTCGGCCACCCGGTTCCGCGGGCGCTGGCCGCGCGGCTGGGCGCGACCGATCCGGGTGCGGTGCGCCTTCCCGGCGTTGCCGACGGTCTCGGCACAGTGACAGCCGCGTACGTTGCGGCGCTGTCGGCGTGCTGGGACGAGGCGTGCGAAGGACTCGCGCGCGCCCATGGCCGCCCCGGGCTGCATGCGTTTGCGCCGGTGCTTGCGCTCGGTCTGGTGAACCGGGCGCGCCTTTCCGACACCCTTCGCGCTTTCGTCGCCGGCTATGAAATCGCGGCCCGGCTTGGCCAAGTCTTTCGCGCGCCCCCCGGCGGCCACGTCGACGGCACCTGGGGAACCTTCGGCGCGGCCACCGCCGCGGCCTGGCTGACGGCCGGAAATGACGAGCGAACCCGCCTCGCGGCGACAGCCATCGACGCGGCCGCGTGCCAGATGCCTGTGAGTCTCTATCTTCCCGTCGCTGCCGGGTCCACCGCGCGCAACACGTATGCCGCCCATGCCGCCTCGCAAGGCGTGTTTCTGGCGCAAGGCGCGCAGGCCGGACTGGCCGCGCCGGGCGACGCGCTGGACGAGCTCGCCGCGCGCCAATCGGATGCCGGGGAGCCGCCATCGGCGGTCGCGGCACCGGGGGAGTGGCTGATCCTGCAAGGCTATCTCAAACCGTTTGCAGCAGTGCGGCATGTTCATTATGGGGCCCAGGCGGCGCTTGACTGGCGCACGGCACACGATCCCGGCAGCGCGGCGGTCACCCGCTTGCGGCTCGAAATCTATCCCGAGGCGTTGACCTATTGCGGCAACCGGGCGCCGGTACTGCAGTTGCAGGCGCAATTCAGCCTGAGCTACGGGCTTGCGTTTACGCTTGCAACCGGCGGCTTGGGACCCGAGGCCTATGGCGCGGAGGCGATGGCCGATCCGGAAGTGCGGCGGCTCGAATCGCTGGCCGAACTCGAGGCGGTCGAGGCGCTTGGCGCCGGCGGCAAGCGCGCCGCGCGGCTGAGCGTTACCCGCGACGGTGCCGAAACAACCGCCGCGGTCGAAGCCCTGCCCGGCGATCCCGACCGGCCCCTGACGCAAGACCAGGTGCACGAGAAATTCTTGCGCTACGCGGCGCCAACGCTGGGGAACAAGGCCGAGAGAGTTGCCGGCAGTATTCTCAACGGCGCCCTGAACCAGGAACTGCCGGAGGTTCTGGCGACCTGACGCGCGCCGCGCTCCGGCTAGAGCTTTTCCCGTTCGCATGCACTCACGCGAAAAGCTCTATCCCTTTGACATAGAACGCAAATCGTCGTCGCCGGCGATTCCGCCGGCTCGGGATTTGCCCTAGGCTCGCCCTGAATGGCCTTTATGAGCCCAGTCGCACCGGGTTGCGGTGCCGCGTCGGTTCTTGGCTGCGTGTCTCTTTCCAATGCCGACGGGTGCGTCAGTCCGCTTGCCCGTAGCCGCCGCCGGTGGGCGTCTGAATCACAAACACGTCGCCTTGCCGCATCTCCACCTGCCACTGGCCGGAGGCGTGCGATTCGCAAGTGCCGTCGGCGCGTTCGACCCAATTGCGGCCCACTTCGCCCGGTCCACCTCCGGCGGCGCCGAACGGCGGCACGACGCGGTGGCTCGCGAGTATTGCCGCCGTCATCGGTTCGAGAAATCGAATCCGGCGGGTGGTGCCGTCGCCGCCGCGCCAGCGCCCGCCGCCGCCCGACCCGCGCCGGATGCGGTGGCTTTCGAGCCGCACCGGAAACCGCCACTCCAGCACCTCCGGATCGGTGATGCGGGTGTTGGTCATGTGGCACTGGACCGCGGCGGTGCCGTCGAAGCCTTCACCCGCGCCGGACCCGCCGGCGATGGTCTCGTAGTACTGCCAGGTCTCGTTGCCGAAGGTGAAGTTGTTCATCGTCCCCTGTGCGGCGCCGAGCACACCCAGCGCCCCGAACAGGGCATCGGTCAGATTCTGCGAGGTCTCGACGTTTCCGGCGACCACCGCCGCCGGATAGACGGGATCGAGCATCGACCCGGGCGGGATTTTCACCTGCAACGGTTTCAGGCAGCCCGAGTTCAGCGGGATATCGTCGTCCACGAGCGTCCGGAAGACATAGAGCACCGCCGCCATGCAGACGGCGCGCGGCGCGTTGTAGTTGCCCGAATGTTGCGCCGAGGTTCCCGTCAGGTCGATCACGGCCTCGCGGCGCACGTGGTCGATGGCGATATCGGCCTCGAGCTTGGTTCCGTCGTCGAAGGGATAAACAAAATGCCCGTCCTTCAGTACGTCGAGCACTCGGCGAACGGACTCCTCGGCATTGTCCTGCACATGGCTCATATAGGCGCGTACCACATCGAGACCGAAGTGCTCGATCATGTTGCTAAGTTCGGCCACGCCTTTCTCGCAGGCCGCAATTTGCGCCTTGCAATCGGCGACGTTCTGGTCGGGGTTGCGCGCCGGATACGTGTTGTCGGTGAGAAGCGCGCGAAAGGCGGTCTCGCGAAACGCGCCGCCGTCGACCAGAAGAAAGTTGTCGATCAGGATTCCTTCTTCCTCGACGTGTTTCGAGTTGGGCGGCATCGAGCCCGGTGTGATGCCGCCGATGTCGGCGTGGTGCCCGCGGCTGCCGACGAAGAACAGCAGGTCATCCCCGGCGCGGTCGAACACCGGGGTAATGACGGTGACATCCGGCAGATGCGTGCCGCCGTTGTAGGGCGCGTTCAGGACCACCACGTCGCCCGGTTTGAGGGAGCGTTTGCGTTCGCGAATGACGGTCTGGATGCTCTCGCTCATCGAGCCAAGATGCACCGGCAGATGCGGGGCGTTGGCGATCAGTTGTCCTTCGCGGTCGAACACGGCGCAGGAGAAATCGAGACGTTCCTTGATGTTCACCGAGGACGCGGTGTTTTCCAGAACAGAGCCCATCTGTTCGGCAATCGACATGAAGAGATTGTTGAATATCTCGAGCATTACGGGATCGACTTCGGTGCCGATGGCGGCCTTGCGGTCGAGCGGCTCGGTCCGGCGCAGCACGATGTTGTTGTCGCGCGTGCGTTCCGCCGACCAGCCGGGCTCGACGACGATGGTGCTGTTGGGTTCGGTGACAATGGCGGGCCCGGCCAGAGTGGTCCCCGGTACCAGCGAATCACGCTCATGAACCGGCGCCGAAACCGCCTCGCCGGCCATCCGCGCCGGTACAGCCGAGGGGGCGGCTGATGCGTCTGCGCCGGGCGGAACGAGGGCGCAGCGGGCGGGGGCATCGCTTTTTCCGGTGACTTCGACCGCCGCCGCCTCGATCACCAGTGGATTGCCGGATACGAATCCATAGCGGGCGCGATGGGCGTCCGCGAAACGCGCAGCCATATCGGCGGGCGTTCCATAGTCGATGTTGAGGAACGAGTCGGTTCCTTCGTAGCGGACATGGACACGGCGGGTTTCGGTCATGCGGGTTTCGGCGATGTCCTGAGCGCCCATTTCGGCGCGCGCGTCGTCGGCGAGACCGTCGAGGGTGCGGTCCAGCGCCGCCATCGAGTCGGCGTCGAGCGGCAACTCGACACTTTGTTCGCGCATGACCGTCAGTCCTGCGAGCCCCATGCCGTAGGCCGACAAAACGCCCGCCAGGGGATGGATTAGGACCGTTTCCATGCCGAGCGAGTCGGCGACGAGGCAGGCGTGCTGGCCGGCGGCGCCGCCGAAACAGCAGAGCGTGTATTCGGTCACGTCGTAGCCGCGCTGAATCGAAATCTTCTTGATGGCATTGGCCATGTTCTCGACCGCGATCGAAAGAAACCCTTCGGCGATTTCCTCGGGCGAGCGGCGGGCGCCGGTTTCGTTTGCGATTTCAGCGGCCAGTGCGGCGAATTTTTCGCGCACGATCCCGGCATCGATGGGATCTTCGCCGTCCGGCCCGAACACCTTGGGAAACAGCGCCGGATTCAGTTTTCCAAGGCAGACGTTGGCGTCGGTAACCGTCAGCGGCCCGCCGTTGCCGTAGCAGGCCGGACCGGGGACGGCGCCAGCCGATTCGGGCCCGACCCGGAACCGTGCGCCGTCGAAACGCAAAATCGATCCACCGCCCGCGGCGACGGTGTGGATCGCCATCATCGGGGCGCGCATGCGCACGCCCGCGACTTCGGTTTCGAAGGCGCGTTCGTACTCGCCCGCAAAGTGCGATACGTCGGTCGAAGTGCCGCCCATATCGAAGCCGATGATCTTGTCGAATCCGGCCGCGGCGGAAGTCCGCGCCGCGCCGACGACGCCGCCTGCGGGCCCGGACAGGATCGAATCCTTGCCGTGAAAAAACTTCGCATCCGCCAACCCGCCGTTCGACTGCATGAACAGCAACCGGGTGTCTTGCAGTTCAGACGCGACCGAATCGATATAGCGCCTTAAGATCGGCGACAGGTACGCGTCCACCACCGTGGTGTCGCCGCGGCTGACGATCTTCATCAGCGGGCTGACCTTGTGCGAGACCGAGACCTGCGTGAAACCGATGTCGCGTGCGATCTCCGCCACCTGCGCCTCGTGTGCCGAATGCCGGTATCCGTGCATGAATACGATTGCGGCAGCGCGAACGCCGGCGTCAAAGGCGTCTTGGAGGCTGGCGCGCGCGCGCCCGAGATTGGGCGGCACGATGACTTCGCCCTCGGCACCGACACGTTCGGCGATCTCGATCACGCGCTCGTACAGCATTTCCGGCAGCACGATCCGGCGCGCGAACAGGTGAGGGCGGTTCTGGTATCCGATCCGCAGCGCATCGCCGAAACCCTCGGTGATGACCAAAACGGTGCGGTCGCCCGCGCGCTCCAGCAGCGCATTGGTGGCGACGGTGGTGCCCATCTTGACGGCGGAAATCCGCTCGGCCGGGATCGGCTCGGCGGGGCCAAGGCCGAGGACATCGCGGATCCCCTGTAAGGCCGCATCGGCATACCGCCTCGGGTTTTCGGACAAGAGCTTGTGCGCTCTCAATTGCCCGTCGGGATCGCTCGCGACGATATCGGTAAAGGTGCCGCCGCGGTCGATCCAGAACTGCCAGGCGCCGTCGCCCGCGTCGGTCTTTATTGCAGAGGTGTGCATCAGGGTTGTGGCGGCGGGGTCCGGGTCCGGGACGATACGAGATCGGCAGGCGGCGGGCGATGTCCGTGCGCCGGTCTGAACCTTCGGTGGCGCGCGCCCGGTGGCGACGTTAAGTTGGGGGCGGCAAAACTTCAACATCACTGACGGAACGACCGCATTTCAGATGAGCGTCTGGGGAAAAGTCATCGGGGCTACCGCAGGCTTCGCCGTTGGCGGGCCAATCGGCGCGTTGCTGGGCGGAATCGCCGGCCACGTCTTCGACCGGACGCGGGGCGAGGATACGGGCGACGCCACGCGGCAGATCGCCTTTACCATCGGCGTGATCGTGCTGGGGGCAAAAATGGCCAAGGCCGACGGCGTGGTGACTCGCGACGAAGTCGAGGCCTTCAAAGAAGTCTTCCAGATTCCGCCCAAGGAGATGAAGAACGTGGCGCGGGTATTCGACCGGGCGCGCAAGGATTCAGGCGGCTTCGAACCTTATGCGCGGCAGGTCGCGGGCCTGTTCGCGGACAGCCCCGACGTGCTGGAAGACCTCCTCGACGGATTGTTTCATATCGCCAAGGCAGACAACGTGATGCACCCGGCGGAAATGGATTTCCTCGAAAATGTGGCAGCGATATTCGGATTCGACGACGCCACGTTCGCACGGATTCGCGAATCGCACGTCGGACCCGATGCCGCGGACCCGTACCGGATTCTGGGCGTGACCCGCGAGGCGAGCGACGACGAGATCAAATCGGCGTACCGCAACCTGGTACGTGAACACCACCCCGATACCCTCATTGCGCAGGGCCTTCCCGAGGAATTCATCAATATTGCCAACGGCAAACTTGCCACCATCAACGACGCTTACGATCGCATTGAGCGGGAACGCGGTCTCAACTAGGCGATGAAGTTCAAGCATCTATTGTTTGCGTTGCTGGTCAATACGGGCTCCGGGACCAACTGGGTCGGTGGCAAACTGGTGACCGACCATTTCCCGCCGCTGTTCAGTGTCGGCGCGCGGTTCGTGATCCTTGCAGTGGTACTGGCGGGGTTCGCGCGCATCATTCACGGCCAGATGCGTACTGTATTGGCGATCGCCATCGTCTTGGGGGTGATGCAGTTCGGATTCATGTTTGTCGCGCTCGACTGGGCCGAAGACGTGTCGCCGTTGGTGATCGCCAACCAGATCTACGTTCCGTTTTCGACAATTCTCGCGCTGTTTTTCCTCGGCGAACGGGTCGGATGGCGCCGTACGGCGGCAATCGCGATTGCATTCTCGGGCGTCCTGGTGATGGGATTCGAACCGTCGGTTTTCCGCCAGTGGGACGCGCTGCTGCTCGTCATCGCTTCGGCAATGTCGCTGTCCGTTGCCTCTATTCTCATGCGCCGCCTCAGGGGCGTGCGGGTGTTCGAGTTGCAGTTCTGGATTGCCATTCTTGCCGCGCCGCAGATGTTCCTTCTGTCCTGGATTTTCGAATCGGGGCAGATCGAGTCGGCACTCAACGCCCCGCTGATAGGGTATGGCGCTTTCCTTTATGGCCTGTTCGTGGGCTCGTTCCTGTTTCATGCTGGCTGGTATTTTTTGCTGCGCCGCTATCCGGTCGCCACGGTCAACCCCTTCATGCTGTTGATGCCCGTGGTCGGCGTCTTGTCGGGGGTGTTGGTTTACGGCGACATGCTGACGTGGCGCATTTTCGTCGGCGGCGTCTTGACCCTTGCTGGCGTTGCCGTGATTTTGTTGCGCAGCGACGTTGCCGGCGAAGCCGACCTCGACAAGGTGCCGGTCGAGAGGAACCCATGATCGAGCGCCCCAGTCCCAACTGCGATGCCCGCGAGACCACCATCGACATGCTGGTACTGCATTACACCGGCATGGACTCGGCCGCAGACGCGCTCGACCGGATGTGCAGCCCCGATTCGAAAGTGAGCACGCACTACCTGATCGACGAGACCGGAAAGAGTTACGCTCTGGTCGCGGAAGATCACCGCGCCTGGCACGCCGGTGTCGCGAGCTGGCACGGCGATACCGACATCAATGCCCACTCAATCGGCATCGAACTCCATAACCCGGGCCACGAATTCGGCTCGCCCGCCTACCCCGAGGCGCAGATCGGGGCGTTGATCGATCTCGCGCGCGATATCATTACGCGCCACGACATTGCCGCGCCGCGCGTGCTTGGCCATTCCGACGTGGCGCCGCAGCGCAAGCGCGATCCCGGCGAGCACCTCGATTGGCGCCGGCTGGCCGGGGCCGGAGTGGGTCTCTGGCCCGACGTTCCGATGCTGGCGGAGGCGGAGATCGTTGCCGGTCCGGGCGCCGAAGGGGCCGGCGTGCTGGCGCTGCAATCGATGTTCGGGGCCTACGGTTACGAAGTGCCGCGCAGCGGCGTCTACGACGGCGAGACCGCGACCGTCGTGGCTGCCTTCCAGCGCCACTTCCGCCCGGCGCGCGTCGATGGGGTGGCGGACGCGGAAACCGCGGGCGTGCTCAATTCGCTGCTGGTGCGCCTCGCCGATTCCTGAGATTCAGGCGGGCTGATAGACCAGTCTGACCACGCCGTGGGCCATGGCCGTTGAGGACTTGAGGGTCAGCGCCCGCGCCGCGTCCGAGTCGGGAAACAGGGGGACGCCCGCGCCGAGCAAACGGGGCATGAGAAAGATCTCCATTTCATCGACGGCATTGGCCGCAAGAAACCCCCGAAGGGTCTTGCCGCCACCGACGATCCACACCGTGCCGGCGTTTTCGCCGCGAAGGCGCGCGGCGATTTCGGTGGCCGGGCCCGCGGCGGCTTCCGTTTCCGGCGGCGCGTCTTCGAGCGCGCGCGAGGTCAATATCAGCGAGCGTTTGCCCCCATAGGGCCAGTCACCGAAGCCGCGGATCTGATCGTAGGTGGCGCGCCCCATGACCAGAGCCGACACGCCCGCATAGAATTCATCGTAGCCATAGTCGGCGCCGCCGAAGTCATCGAGCCAGCCAACGGCCCCGTCGGCGGTGGCGATGTATACGTCGAGGCTGGCGGCGATATAGGCGACGAACCGGCTCATGGTGCAATCCTAGTGTGGAATCCGCCGCCTCTGAGTCCGACTTGCAGGGCGAATGGTCCCTTGCCGGGCCCGGCCGCGGGCCCCTAGGATAGACCCATCGGCGCGCCCGGGGATGCCAGTTATCCCTGCAGTCCGACGGCGCCTGCCACAACGAGAGGTGTCGATGTTCCTGTCTCGCCTGTTGCTTGCCGCTTCGTTTATTATCCTGCTGAGCGCCATGAGTTGCGGAGAATACCTGCAGAGTCTCGGCGTTCCACCGGAGTGTATCCCGGATGAATGTTACGGAATCCTGGCGGACATGGTTTCCTAGGCGTCCCCGGCCCGGCGGACGCGCGGGCTTTGCGGCCGCGCCCGTTGACGATCGCGCTCAGAGTCCTAATCTACCCAGTGCCAGGTGGCCGGATGGCCGCTGCCGGGCGGCTTCGGCCGCCGGGGAGAGGAAAGTCCGGGCTCCACGGAAACACGGTGCCGGGTAACACCCGGCGGGGGCGACCCCAGGGAAAGTGCCACAGAAAGCAAACCGCCGGGCCTGCGGGCCGGGCAAGGGTGAAAGGGTGCGGTAAGAGCGCACCGCGCCGCCGGCAACGGCGGTGGCAGGGCAAACCCCACCGGGAGCAAGACCAAGTAGGGGCGGCGTGCGGGTTTTCCCGCAGGGTCCGTTTCCGGACCCGCCGCCCGGGTCGGTCGCACGAGGTGTCCGGCGACGGGCGCCCTAGATGAATGGTCATCCCCCTTGAAGGGGACAGAACCCGGCTTATAGGCCACCTGGTTTTTTCTTTTTGCTGACGACCTTACGGGCGGCGCGCAGGCCGCCGGTCGGCCGAACGCGCTCAACCGACCTCCAGTTCGGCCAGCTCATAGGTCGCCTGGTAGATGGGATAGGCGATCTTCACCGGGATGATATCGTCGCCGACACACCACAACTCTTCGTTGGCCGGGTGGGGATCGCCGAGCATAAAGGCGAAGTGGTCGGCATTAAAGGTGCCGGCGGGAACGGTGATTTCCTCTTCGCCGTAATATTCGGCAGTGAGATCGTGCGAGGACAGCATCGGCCCGGTCCCGCCATCCGGCGCCGGCGATGACATCAGGATGTTCCAGCTCTGGCGCTTCGGTCCGGATTTGTCGAATTGCGACAGGTGCCACATGTCGCAGATGATGGGATGGGCGCCGAACGAACGCGGACGCGCGGTCCGCTCGATTCGCTGGCGGATGCGGCCCTCGGCGGCGGTGAAACCTTCGCACTCGCCACCGGCTTCGTCGAACCGGAACCATGTCGAGCCGACGAACCGGTCGTGAATCGTGAGGCGCACGAAACAGTCCAGCGGCAACCAGTTCTCATCGACCGAGTAGGTGACGTCGCGCAGGACGTCATGATCGTCCATCTCGCACATGGCGCGAAACGTGCGCCCGCCATTTTTGTGCTTGGTGATGGTGAACCATTCGCGGCCGGTTTCCTCTCCTTCGCGCAAATATAATATTTTTCCGCGTGTGGTCGTATGGCGCATGGCGGCCTCTCTTTCTACTGCCGGCCAGCTTGGCCCGGCGTTCGGCGAATTACGTCGCAGCCCAATAAGCGTCGCCGTCTTTCGTCGGACGAGGCTTTGGCTTGCCTTTTGAGCCGTCCCCCTCTGGAATAGACTTGTGAGGCTTGGGCGGAGTGTTGAGCATTCACTCTAGCACTTCGTCTTCACTTGGCTCTTTGGGGGATTTAGGCATGGGCGACCAAGGCAAATCTTCGGATCAGGTCGTTGCTCCATTCAATGGCGTGTTTTCCCTTGACCATTTGGAAGAGGGAAAGGCGCTTCTCCATATCCCCCTTCCGGGATCTGGCCGTCCTTATTGGACGTATCGCTGTCCAGTGGGGATCGTTCGAGTGATACATGAATGAGATCATTCAAACCACCTTGGATGGGTTCAAGCGAGACGATCCAAAATGGAAGCGTCAGCCCTTTGTGAAGCGCAAGGAGCTGTACCGAGACTTGATGGTCGAGTACGCGACGCAATACTGCCCCCACGAAACCCCCGCCTTACGGCAGGTCGCGGCTGATTCTGGCGATCTTCATTGGAGGCGCAACACTGTGGTGCATGGCTCGGTCGCCATTCTTGGGGAGAAGGACGACAAGTCTCCCACAGGACACAGCCCCGTCTTCAAAGCGCGGGGATGGCACAAAGGTAAACCGACCGAGATCGATTTGGATGAGCCAACGCTCACTACACTCTGGCACGACATAGCGCACCTCGGCGGCGCGCTCATGACTGTGTATCTACAGATGGGCGGAGTCGCGTCGGGTCCAATCGTGATAATCGAAGATAGAGAGTTCTTACAAGGTCCCCGAGCCGGTAGTTTTCGGACTGTTCCCATTCCAAGTAAGCGTCCACTCCCGCCTGACTCATCTGAGGAGTAACTTCGGTTACTTCGGCGGCGCGGTCAGCCTCGGGTTGAGCGCGATCTGCGTTTGTCACCGATACAATCGCCCCCGTTTGGACTTTGCCGCTTACACAGGGGGAAACGGTTGCCACTCCGCAATCTCTTCCAGTGCTCGATGCGCGCCGCGGCACTTGGCCAAGAGTACCAGTAGCTCTTTCCCGCTCAGGCCGATCAATACGCGCTCGCCGCCTGGTGTGTGGACGCCGAGGCCAAGTTGCTTTCTTTCGTGATCGGCCACGACTTCAATGACCGCCGCTTCGTACGTCTTGTCAGGATCAAAAGGTTGCTGGTGGTTTTCCATAACCGTTTCTCCAAAAACCCGTATGCCCCTCTATTGTAAGGAGTTTTGGCAGGCCGCGTATCCCCGCCGGGACGGGCGGCTCTCAGTTACCGGCTCTTCCGTTGGACAGCACACTATCGCGGCAGGCGTTTTCTAAGCGGCTGCGGGCGGCGCGCCCGTCCTTGAAAACCGGATCGTCGAGGTCGGGCAGGGAAGAAGGGCCAAACCCGGCAAGGGGGGATATTATTGCGGGTCCTCCTCCAGACCGCCGTCGATCACGCCCTGAAACCATGCGGGAACGTCGGGCTGTTCGTCCTTCTCCAGATGCTGGAGCAACAGCAACAGGGGGTGGTGTTTCGGCAAATCTCTTTGGTCTTCGGGGATGCTCTCAAACGCTCGGCGGTAGGCGTCGCGCGCGGTTTCAATTCTCAAGACGCCGCGCTGGTCGAGTTCGCGGATCAGGATTATGAGGAGCGCAAGCGTGGCGCCGATTTGCTCTGTCGTTTCCCGTTCGCTCATGTCCATGACATCAATTCCCCAGTACGCACGCGAAACCCGTGTGCTCACTCAAAAGCCGTGGCCCACTCGAAAACCGTGTGCCTGTCGGAGTATCGGGCTTTTGTATGTCAAGTGTATGAACGTCCGGCGTTTCTTCGCGCTAAGAACAAATATAGAACTTCGACAATTCCGGGCAAGTTCCGATCCCGGTTTTTGTCCGGGTGGGGTTGAATTCACACTAGGAACATAGACGGAACACATTTCCGCCCAGATTGGGGCGTAGAAACCGCCCCGATTCGATTTGGTAGCGGCGGGCAGGCCGTCGCTGCTGCCAATTCGGGACTTCAGTTCCGGGCGATAACACTTTGGTAAACCCCAAAAATTACTTGAACTCCATTGACGCCCATAAAATGTCATGATAACCCATATCGTCCCATAGCGCCTCAGCTAGCGATTCGGCGTGTCCGTTCCGCTGGCGACCGACAGCGGACCTTGGCAGGGGGGCCGGGACAGAGGACCGGAGCAAGGCCGAGGAGGCGGCATGGCGCTGTTCACGTCCACATACGTCAACAAGGTGGACCGCAAGGGGCGGGTCTCGGTCCCGGCGCCGTTTCGTATGGCGCTGGCCGGGCAGTCGTTTGCCGGCATCGTCGTGTTTCCGTCGTTCGTCCACGCCGCCCTCGATGGCGCCGGGATCGACCTGCTGGAGAACCTCGCCCGCAGCGTCGACCGGTTCGATCCCTTTACCGACGAACACGACGCCTTCGCCACCACCATCTTCGGCGATTCCCATCAACTGCCGTTCGATGCCGAGGGGCGCGTGGTCTTGCCCGAGAATCTGATCGCCCATGCCGGCATCACCGAGCACGCGGCATTTCTCGGCCGCGGCGGCACCTTTCAGGTATGGGAACCGCAAGCGCTTTCCGCCTACAAGGCCGAGGCCCTGAAACGCGCGCGCGCCGAACGCGCCGCCCTCAGGCGCCATCCCGGCGCGGAGACCGGCGCATGAACCTCGCGCCCGGCCCCGCCGAGCCCGGCCACATTCCGGTGATGCTGAACCCTGTTCTCGATGCGATTGCGCCTGCCGACGGCGACGTGCTGATCTACGGCACTTTCGGCGGCGGCGGTTACGCCCGCGCCTTTCTCGACCATGCCGATTGCCGTGTGCTCGGCATTGACCGCGACCCGGTGGCGGTGGCGCGCGGCCGCCAGTTGGAGTCCGAATACCCGGGACGCTTCGACGTGGTCCAGGGGCGCTATTCGGAAATGGAAGAGGCGATGCGCCTGCACGAAATCCGCACCGTCAACGGCGTCGTCTTCGATCTCGGGCTGTCGTCGTTTCAGATTGACGACCCGATGCGCGGATTTTCCTTTCAGGGCGACGGCCCGCTCGACATGCGCATGGAAGGCGAAGGCATGACCGCCGCCGAGTTCGTCAACTCGGCGGACGAGCACGTCATCGCCGATACCATCTGGCGCTACGGTGAAGACCGGCGCTCGCGCGCCATTGCCCGCGCCATCATCGCCGCGCGCGAAGAAAGCCCGATCGAAAGCACCCGGGTGCTGGCCGATATTGTCGCCCGCGCCGTCGGCGGCGGCGCCAAGGGCCGCATTCATCCCGCGACGCGCACGTTTCAGGCGTTGCGCATCCACATCAACGAAGAACTCGGGCCGGACGGCGAACTCGCGCGCGGTCTCAGGGCGGCGGAACGGGTGCTGGCGCCCGAGGGGCGTCTGGCGGTGGTGTCCTTTCATTCCCTCGAAGACCGTACGGTCAAACAGTTTCTTACCCAGCGCTCGGGCCGCAGTGCCGGCGAAAGCCGCCACCTCCCGCCCGCCGCGCCGCCACCGGCGCCCACTTTCCGCCCGTTGTTTCGGGGTGTACGCAAACCGGAAGCGGGCGAAATCTCCGCCAACCCACGGGCGCGCTCGGCCCGGCTGCGGGCGGCGGTGCGAACCACGGCCCCGAACTGGCCGGTGGACGCTGCCCCATGATCCGCCCGGTCACCATCACCGCGCTGGTTCTGACCGCGGTCTTGTCTTACGGGCTCTACGAGCTCAAGGACGAGGTACGCGGGCGCGAAGCAGAGCTGCGGGCGCTCAAGGACGCCGTCGCCGAAGAAAAGGAATCGCTTCGCGTGCTGGCGGCGGAGTGGAGTTATCTCAATCGGCCCGATCGCCTCGCTGCGATGGCGGGGCGCTATCTTAAGCTCGTGCCCCTCAAGGCCGGACAGGTGCAGGGGCTCGACGCAATTCCGTTGCGCGATCCCGAGTCAACGCCGCTCGCCGGATTGCCCGCGGTTGGCCCTGAATCGGCGGTGGGCGAAGGGGCCACGCGCTTCGTTGGCGGCGTTGCGGTGCCGGTGCACAAACCCCGCCCGCCGTCGCCCGGGGCCCGGCAATGACGGCTGAATCCCAGGTCTATGCGCGCGGCGAAGACCGCCAGGTCCGCCTCGACGGTGCCGCCAAGGAAGCGCTCACCCGCACCCACGCGCGCCTCACCGCGGTCGCCGGCATCTTCGCGCTCGGCTTTCTTGTTCTGGCCGGGCGGGTGGTGCAACTGACCCTGGTGCACGATCTGGTTCGCCCCGCGGCGCCGGTGCTCGCGAGCGAATCGCCGCGGCCCGATATCGTCGACCGCAACGGCGTTCTTCTAGCGACGACCCTGCACGCGGTTTCGCTGTTCGCCGACTCCCGCGCCGTGCCCGATCCGCGCGCCACGGCGTTGGAGCTGGCCGCCATCCTTCCGGAGCTTGACCCGGTGGTGACCGAGGCGCGCCTGGCCTCGGGCCAGTCCTTCGTCTGGATCCGGCGCAAGCTGACGCCGCGCCAGCAGGACGCGGTCAACCGCCTTGGCATCCCCGGACTCAATTTTCAGTCCGAACCGCGGCGGCTCTATCCGCAGGGGAGAGAAGCCGCGCACGTTCTTGGCTATGCCGGGATCGACAACGAGGGCCTCGCCGGCATCGAGAAATCGATCGACGGCGGGGCACCGGTCAAGCGGCGCGACTCAGGCGTCGCGACAGTCGGCCTTTCGATCGACATCCGCATCCAGCACGCGGTGCGCGAAGAGCTTGCGCGCTCGGTTGGAGAATTCAGCGCCATCGGGGCGGCCGCCGTTGTGCTCGACGTGAAGACCGGTGAAACCCTCGCCCTGGTTTCGCTGCCCGACTTCGACCCCAACGACCTGTCCGATTCGCTGCCCGACCAGCGCTTCAACCGGGCTGCGCTCGGCGTCTATGAAATGGGTTCGACGTTCAAGGCGTTCACGCTCGCCAATGCGCTCGAACTCGGCACCGTCGATCTCGATTCAGGTTACGACGCCAGCGAGCCGCTGCACGTCGCCCGATTCCTGATCCGCGACGATCATGCTCAGAACCGCTGGCTGTCGGTGCCGGAAATCTTCATCTATTCGTCCAATATCGGCGCCGCCAAAATGGCTCTCGACATCGGCACCGAGCGCCAGCGCGTTTTTCTCGGCCGACTCGGTCTGTTGCAGCGCGCCGAAATCGAGATTCCCGAAATCGGGATGCCGCTGGTTCCCGAACCGTGGCGCGAAATCAACACCATGACGATTGCTTTCGGCCACGGGCTTGCGGTGTCGCCGGTGCAACTGGCGGTCGGATTTTCGAGCCTGGTCAACGGCGGCGTCGCCGTGGTTCCAACCCTGTTCAAGCGCATCCCCGGCGAGGCGGTGCCGGGCGTACGCGTAATTTCCGAATCCGTCTCGCAGGACATGCGGCGCCTGCTGCGCCGGGCCGTCGAAGAGGGCACCGGAAAACAGGCGGCGGCGCCCGGTTACCTGGTCGGCGGAAAGACCGGCACCGCGGAAAAGGCGAATGCCGGCGGATACAACGGCCGCGCCCTAATTTCGTCGTTCGTCGGAATTTTTCCCATCACCGATCCGCAATTCGTCGTTCTGGTCATGCTCGACGAACCCAAGGGCAACGAATCGACGTTCAACTACGCCGCTGCCGGGTGGAACGCGGCGCCCACCGTCGGCCGCATCATCGCGCGCATTGGACCGATGCTGGGGGTTGCCCCGGTCGACGAGGCCGACCGCAGCATGCTGGCTGCCGCGTGGAAACCGTGAAGGAGGCGGCATTGAAACTGTCGACACTGGTCGACCATCTGCCGGAAGCGCGCGCGCCCGAGGTTCTGGGCTTGTCCGCCGACAGCCGCGGAATCGAGCCGGGTTTCCTGTTCGCGGCGCTGCCCGGAACCGAAACCGACGGCACCAACTATATCGACGACGCCATCGGCCAGGGTGCAGTCGCGGTTCTGGCGGCCACCGGCACCCAGCTTCGCCACCCCGGCGTGGCTCTGATTACGGACGACAATCCGCGTCGCCGGTACGCCGAACTTGCGGCCCGCTTCTACCCCCGCGTGCCCGAAGTCCTGGCCGCCGTCACCGGTACCAACGGCAAGACTTCAGTGGCGTGGTTCACGCGGCAGATCTGGCAACACCTGGACGTTCCGGCGGCGAGTCTGGGCACCCTCGGGCTGCACGGTCCCGAAATCGAGCTGACCGCGTCGCTGACGACGCCGGAACCGGTGTTGCTGCACCGGCTGTTGAGCGAGATTTCGGAACTCGGCATCGGTCATGTTGCGATGGAAGCCTCGAGCCATGGCCTCGATCAGTTCCGCCTTGACGGGCTCCGGTTCAAGGCAGCCGCTTTCACCAATCTCAGCCACGATCATCTCGATTACCACGGCACCGAGACCGATTATCTTGCGGCCAAGCGGCGCCTGTTCGCGGACCTGCTGCTGCCCGGCGGCACCGCGGTCCTGAACGCGGACGAGCCCCAATCGGCGTCGCTTGCCGATCTGTGCCGGGCGCGCGGCGCGGACGTCGTGAGTTTCGGCGTATCGCCGGGCGCCGATCTGCGGATCGCGAACTGGAGTGCGGACGAATCCGGCCAGACCTTCGATCTTGCCGCGTCCGGCATGACGGAAAACATTCACCTCGATTTGTTCGGCGCATTCCAGGCGATGAACGCCGTTTGTGCCCTCGCCCTCGTGGTGGCGTGCGGCGCCGAGACCGTCACCGCGGCGGCGGCCTTGCCGGGACTTGCCGGCGCGCCCGGGCGCATGGAACGCGTTGCCCGGACCCCGGACGGCGGCGGCATCTTCGTCGATTACGCCCACACGCCCGCCGCCTTGCATGCGGCCCTCGAGGCGGCGCGCGACCATACCGCCGGACAGCTTAGTGTCGTGTTCGGGTGTGGCGGCGACCGCGACCGCGAAAAACGGGCGCCCATGGGGCGCATCGCCGCCGAGCTCGCCGACCATGTCATCGTCACCGACGACAACCCGCGCACCGAAGACGCGGCCGAAATCCGCGCGGAAATATTGTCGGCGAGTCCCGGCGCCTCGGAATTGGCCGACCGCGCCGAAGCGATCCACCGCGCCGCCACCGATCTCGATGCGGGCGATTCGCTACTGATCGCCGGCAAGGGCCACGAGAGCGGACAGATCGTTAACGCCGAGGTGCGGCCCTTCGACGACTGCACCGTGGCACGCGAGGCCGCCGCCAATCTGGCCGGGGACTGGTCGTGACCGGCGCCACCCCCTTGTGGACCGGAACCGAGGCGGGCGCGGCATTGGGCGCCGATGGACCCACCGGCTGGACGGCGACCGGCGTCTCCATCGACAGCCGGACCTTGGCGCCGGGTGACCTGTTCGTTGCAATTCAAGGCCCCAACGCCGACGGTCACGATTTCATCGGCGAGGCGTTTGGTGCGGGTGCGGCGGCGGTTTTGGCCGCTGACGATTGGGCCGGCACTGCCCCGGGCGCCGTGGTCCGGGTGCCCGATACCCTCGAAGGACTCGTCGCCCTCGGCCGGGCGGCGCGGGCACGCATGACCGGCAAGGTCGCCGCGGTCACCGGCAGTGTCGGCAAGACGGGCGTCAAGTCGGCGCTGGCGGCGGCGCTCGGGCGCTACCGCGCGACCCATTCGAGTGCCGCGAGCCACAACAACCTTTGGGGCGTCCCGCTCAGTCTTGCGCGGATGGGGGTCGAGTCGCGGTACGGCGTATTCGAAATCGGCATGAACCACGCCGAAGAAATCCGGCCGCTTACGGGGCAGGTTCGGCCCCACCTCGCCATCGTCACGACGGTCGAACCCGTGCATCTCGAATTTTTTGATTCGGTTGCCGCCATCGCTGACGCCAAGGCGGAAATCTTCGACGGGTTTGAGCCTGGCGGCATTGCCGTGCTCAACCGCGACAACGCCCATTTCGACCGGTTGGCGGAGCGCGCGCGCGCGGCCGGCGCCGAGCGAATCATTGCCTTCGGTGAATCCGACCGGGCCGACGCCCGACTCATCAAGGCCGTCCCTCAGGCCGATTGCAGTTGCGTCTCGGCCGATATTTGCGGTCAGGCCATGACGTTCAAGATCGGAATTCCCGGCCGCCACTGGGTGCAAAACAGTCTCGCCGTTCTGGCGGCCGTGCAGGCACTTGGCGGCGACCTGGGACTGGCGGGACTTGCCCTGGCCCAACTCGAACCGCCGCCGGGCCGGGGCCGCCGATTCCATCTGCATTTTGGCCATGGGGCGGTGGAACTGATCGACGAAAGTTACAACGCCAACCCGGCGTCGATGGGTTCGGCGATTGCCGCCCTCGGCGATACGCCGGTTCCGAGACGCGGGCGCCGCATCGCCATCCTGGGCGACATGCGCGAGCTTGGCCCTGACTCGCCGGCCTTCCACGCGGCGCTGGCGGAACCGCTCGCCACGGCAAAAATTGATCTGGTGATGACGGTCGGGCCCGACATGGCGCATCTCCACGAGGCGTTGCCGGGTGCGCTCCGCGGCGCCCACGCGGAAACCGCTGACGCGCTGGCGCCGCGGGCGGCAGCGGCGGTGCGCGCAGGCGATGCGGTCATGGTCAAAGGATCGCTCGCAAGCGGAATGGCGGCGGTTGTTTCCGCGCTGCGGGCGCTCGGCGGGCCCGATCAGGATCAACCCGCGCGCCGGGCCAACGGGCGGAAAGGTTAGGGGCGGGGCGATGTTATTCAATTTCCTCAGTCCGCTCGGCGATGACTTCGTTCTGTTCAATCTGTTCCGGTTTCTCACCTTCCGGACCGGCGGCGCGGTCATGACGGCGCTGTTCATCAGCTTCGTTCTCGGCCCGCCCCTGATTCGCTGGCTCAAATCGAAGCAGCGCAACGGCCAACCGATTCGCGACGACGGCCCGTCCGGCCATCTGGTCAACAAGGTTGGAACCCCGACCATGGGCGGGTTCCTGATCCTGTTCAGTTTCGGCGCCGCGACGCTGCTATGGGCGGATCTGACCAATCAATATGTATGGGCTGCGCTTCTCGTGACGCTCGGATTTGGCACCGTCGGATTTGTCGACGATTACCTGAAGGTGACGCGCGAGAACCACCGCGGCATTTCCGCGCGCGCGAAGATCGGCATCGAAATTGCCATCGCCGCGCTTGCCGCGGTGTGGATCATGTCGATCGCCGGTGAGCCGATAGGATCGGGATTGGCGTTGCCCTTCTTCAAAGGCGTGCTCATCAACCTGGGCTGGGTGATGGTGCCGTTCGCCATTGTCGTCATGGTTGGCGCCTCCAATTCCGTCAACCTGACCGACGGCCTCGACGGCCTTGCGATTGTGCCGGTGATGATCGCGGCGAGTTCCTATGCGTTGATTGCCTACCTGGTCGGTAACGCCGTGTTTTCGGGATACCTGCAAATCCACCTCGTTCCCGGGGCCGGCGAACTGGCGGTGTTCAGCGGCGCGTTGGTGGGCGCGGGGCTCGGGTTCCTGTGGTTCAACGCGCCGCCGGCAATGGTGTTCATGGGCGATACCGGAAGCCTGTCGGTGGGAGGCGCGCTGGGCGTCGTCGCCGTGGTCACCAAGCACGAACTGGTGCTGGTCATCATCGGCGGCCTGTTCGTCCTCGAAACCGCATCGGTCATCGTGCAAGTGGCGTCGTTCAAGCTGACCGGCCGGCGGGTATTCCGCATGGCGCCGCTGCATCACCATTACGAAGAAAAAGGCTGGCCCGAATCGACCATCGTCATCAGGTTCTGGATTATCGCCGTGGTTCTGGCGCTGGTCGGCCTGGCCACCTTGAAGCTGAGGTGAAGCGGTGATCGCGGCACGGTCGTTCGCAGGAAAACGCCTTGGCGTCTTCGGACTCGGTCGCTCGGGACTGTCGGCGGTGCGCGCGCTGGCGGCGGGCGGAGCCGAAGTCGTGGCCTGGGACGATGACGCCGCCAAACGGGCCGCCGCCGCTGCCGAAGGCATTCCTGTCGGCAACCTGTATTCTCGTGACCTGCGGGGGTTTCACGCCCTCGTTCTCAGCCCCGGCGTTCCCCTGACCCACCCGGAGGCGCACGATCTTGTGCACCGGGCGGCGGAAGCCAATTGCCCCGTATTTGGCGACGTCGAGATTTTTTCCTGCGAATCGCCGCAGGCGCAGGTCGTCGGAATCACCGGTACCAACGGAAAATCGACCACAACCGCGTTGTTGACTCACGCGCTTCGGGAATGCGGATTCGAAGCCGAATGCGGCGCCAATCTCGGGACGCCGGTGCTCGATTTGCCGGTGCTCGGCCGCGGCGGCGCTTACGTTCTCGAACTGTCTTCGTTTCAGATCGAACTCACGCCTTCGCTCGCCTGCGACGTCGCCGTTCTCTTGAACATTACGCCCGACCACCTCGACCGCCACGGCACGATGGCGCGCTATGCAAACCTGAAAAGGCGCCTCTTCGAGGGCCAGTTTCGGAACGGCGGGGCGGTGTTATGCCTCGACGATCCCCACTGCGCCGCGATTTATGACCGCCTGCGCCAGTCCGGGCGCGAAAACCTGATCGCGGTGACGATCGGCAAGCAGGTGCAGGACGGGATCTCGGTCGAAGCGGCAATCCTGTACGACCACACCGGTCCGTGCGAACGCACCGTCGATCTCTCCGATGTGGCCGCACTCAGGGGCGAGCACAACTGGCAGAACGCGGCCTGCGCCTACGGCGCCGGTTTGATGCTGGGGGCCGACCCGGCCGTTCTCGGTGCTGCGATTCAAACCTTTCCCGGGCTCGCGCACCGGATGGAACTCGCCGACGAAATCGACGGCGTTCTGTTCGTCAACGACTCCAAAGCAACCAACGCCGCTGCCGCCGCGCGGGCGCTAGCCGCCTTCGATTCGATTTATTGGATCGCGGGCGGGCAAGCCAAAAACGGCGGTATCGACGACCTCAAACCTCTGTTCGGCCACGTACGCCATGCCTTTCTGATCGGAGAATCGGGACCGCGTTTTGCCCGGACATTGGGACCGGCGCTGCCCCACACCGTAACGCGCGATCTCGAGTCGGCGCTCGCGTTGGCCCACGCAAAAGCTGCCGCCGAGTCCCGGGGCGATGCTGTCGTCCTGCTTTCACCGGCCTGCGCCTCGTTCGACCAGTGGCGCGATTTCGAAGAGCGTGGCGACGCCTTCCGCGATCTGGTGCGCCGCCTTCCCGGTCATCACCGCGACCCGCGCAGCCGCGAGGGTGGGCCATGATCGAACTGGCGCGCACCGATACCTCGACCGTCGGCCGCTGGTGGTGGACCGTGGACCGCTGGCTGCTGGTCGCGATTCTCCTGCTGCCGGCGATTGGTGCGATTCTGGTGATGGCGGCGAGTCCGGCGGTCGCCGACCGGCTGGGTCTGGATTCGTTTCACTTCGTGCGCCGCCAGTTGCTGGTGCTGGGGCCGGCGCTTGCGGTCATTGTTGCAGCCTCGATGTTGTCGCCGTTGTGGGTGCGCCGCGGTGCGGTGCTGTTGTTCGCGGCGGCGATGGTAATGCTGCTTTTGACCCTTGCCATCGGGCCCGAGATCAAAGGGGCGCAGCGCTGGCTGCCGCTTGGCGGGTTGATGGTGCAACCGTCCGAGTTCGTCAAGCCTGCCCTTGCCGTTGTTGCGGCCTGGATGCTGGCGGAGCAGGCGCGCAACACCGGTTTTCAGGGAACCGCCATTTCGGCGGCGCTGATGGTTCTGGTGGCGGGCATGTTGCTGCTGCAACCGGACGTCGGCATGGCCGGTCTGGTGATCTTGGTGTGGTTCATTCAGGCCTTTATTGCCGGGATACGGATGCGCTGGGTGGCGGGACTAGTGGGTGCGGGTGCGGCCGCCGCGATCGGCGCCTATGCCGCGTTTCCCCATGTCGCAAGCCGCATCGACCGGTTTCTCGATCCCGCCTCGGGCGACAGCTATCAGGTCGATACCGCGCTCAACGCCTTCGGCAACGGTGGCCTGTTCGGTGCCGGACCCGGCGAGGGCGTGATCAAGAACATTCTGCCCGACGCCCATGCCGATTTCATCTTTGCCGTTGCGGGTGAGGAATTCGGCATGTTCGTAACCGTCGCTGTCGTTTCGATATTCGCCTTCGTCGTCCTGCGCGGGCTGACGCGGCTGGCGCGCGAACGCGACATGTTCATGCTGCTGGCGGCGGCAGGATTGCTGGTGCAATTCGGAATGCAGGCGGCGATCAACATGGGCGTCAACATGCGCCTGCTGCCGGCCAAAGGCATGACGTTGCCGTTCCTGTCCTATGGCGGCTCGTCGCTGCTGGCGCTGGCGCTGGCGATGGGGGTGGTTCTGGCGCTGACGTGCAGCCGGGCGGGTGGTAACACCTCGCCCTCGAATGCGCTTCGCGCCAAGCGCGCCGCGCACAATCCGGCGCCGGGCGCAACAGATCTTCGAACGGCGGCGCGGCCATGAACGCAAGCGCCCCCGTAATCCTTGCTGCCGGCGGCACCGGCGGACACCTCTTTCCGGCCGAGGCGGTGGCCGATGAACTTTTGACGCGCGGCCACGTGCTGGCGCTGGTCACCGACCGGCGCGGCGCAGGATTCGGCGGCGCTCTTGCCCGCATCGATCGTCATACCATCCGCGCCGGAAGCCCGTCGGGCGACCTGCATCAGATGGTCGGCGTGCTAATGAATATCGCAGCGGGGACTCTTCAGGCGCGTTCCCTCCTCAAACGTCTGCGGCCCAAGGCCGTGGTCGGTTTCGGCGGCTATCCCTCCCTGCCAACCCTGATAGCCGCCCCGCGCCTGAAGGTTCCCGCTGCGGTACACGAACAGAACGCCTTGCTGGGGCGGGTCAACCGGTACGCCTCGGCGCGGGTTGCGGCGATTGCGGTGTCGTTCGAGGCGACCGCCGGGATTTCTTCGGCCCAGCGCCACAAGGTCGTCGTGACCGGCAATCCCGTGCGCGGGGCGATCGCGGCGGCGCGCGGCATTGCCTATCAGCGGCCCGGACCCAGCGGCGACATCCGATTGCTGGTGACGGGCGGCAGCCAGGGCGCGACGGTTTTTTCCGAAGTCGTGCCCGAAGCCCTGAAGCGGCTCGGTCCGGATTTGCACGCCCGGTTACGGATTACCCAGCAATGCCGTCCTGAAGACGCCGAGCGGGTCGCGGCGTTCTACCGGGACGAAGGCATCGGGGCCAATATCGCGCCATTCTTCGACGATCTGGCGGAACGGCTCGCCGCGGCGCATCTGGTTATTTGCCGCGCCGGCGCCTCGACCGTTGCCGAACTTGCGACCGCCGGGCGGCCCGCGATCCTGGTGCCGTATCCGTTTGCGCGCGACGACCATCAGACTCTCAACGCCGCCATCCTCGCCGACGCCGGCGCCGCCTGGTCGATGGCGCAACCCGATTTCACGCCCGGCGCGCTGGTTTCGCGTCTCGGACAATTGCTGGCGGAACCGGAAACCTTGGCGGACGCGGCCGCACGCGCGCTGCGTCTGGGCCGGCCAGACGCCGCGGCGCGGTTGGCCGATCTTGTCGAGCGCTTGGCGCGCGGCGCCCCCGTTGCACTGGAACGGGCGTCATGAGCCGGCTGCCGCTTGATATCGGCGTGCTGCATCTTGTCGGCATCGGCGGCATCGGCATGAGCGGTATTGCCGAAGTGCTGCACACGCTGGGCCATCCCGTCCAAGGCAGCGACATTGCCGAAAATGCCAACGTCCAGCGCTTGCGCGGCATGGGCATTCCGGTGGCAATCGGCCACAGCGGCGATAACCTGGGCGAGGCGCGGGCGTTGGTGGTGTCGTCCGCGGTCGGTTCCGACAACCCGGAAGTGGTCGCAGCGCGCGAGCGTCATATTCCGGTGGTGCGCCGCGCCGAAATGCTGGCCGAATTGATGCGCTTCAAGACGTCGATCGCGGTCGGCGGTACTCACGGCAAAACCACGACCACATCGTTGATCGCGGCGGTGCTGGATGGCGCCGGGATGGACCCCACCGTCATCAACGGCGGAATCATCAACGCCTACGGCACCAACGCGCGCCTTGGCGCGGGCGACTGGATGGTCGTCGAGGCCGACGAATCCGACGGCACCTTTGCGCACCTGCCTTCAACGATTGCGGTGGTGACCAATATCGATGCCGAGCATCTCGTTTTCTACGGCGATTTCGATGCCGAGCGCGTAGCCTTCCAGGCCTTTGTCGAGAACATCCCGTTCTACGGGGTGGCGGTGATGTGCGCCGATCACGACGAAGTCCAGGCGCTGTGCGCGCGCATCCACGACCGCCGCATCGTCACCTATGGATTCAGCCCGCAGGCCGACGTCCGCGCCGACAACCTGCGCGCGGCGGCCACGGGCTCGGTGTTCGACCTCGTGATCGAGGACCGGCACACGGGCGAAATGCGTGTGCTGCGGGAGCTGACGCTGGCGATGCCGGGCCGGCACAATGTGCAGAACGCGCTCGCCGCTGTCGCAATCGCCCGCGAACTCGATATTCCGCAGACCACGGTGGCCGAGGCGCTGGCCCGCTTCGAAGGGGTCCGGCGACGCTTCACGACTACCGGCGTCGCTGGCGGCATCACGGTGATCGACGACTACGCCCACCATCCCGTCGAAATCGCGGCAGTGCTATCGACCGCACGCGAAATCACCCGGGGCCGGGTCATTGCGGTGATGCAGCCGCACCGCTATTCGCGGGTTTCGCACCTGTTCGAAGAATTCTGTGCCTGCTTCCGCGACGCGGATTCGGTTCTGATATCGGACATCTATACGGCGGGCGAGGACCCGATCGCGGGCGCCGATGCACCGGCGCTGGTCGAGGGACTAAAGCGCTTCGGTCATCGCGATGCGGCACACCTCGAGGACCCCGACACGCTTGCCGAGCAGGTTGCGGACCGCGCCCGCGCGGGCGACGTGGTGATCTGCCTCGGCGCCGGCTCCGTCACTGGCTGGGCGCAGGCGCTGCCCAGTGCCCTTGCCGCTCTGGTGCCCCCGGCGGGCTTCCGCGAGGTGGGCAAATGATGACCACAGCCGGAGCCCAGTTACGACGCCGCTTGCCGCCGGTGCGCGGGCGTTACGCCGAGGATTCGTCACTCGCGCGATTCACCTGGTTCCGTGTCGGCGGTCCGGCCGATGTCGTGTTCCGTCCCGCCGACGAGGACGATCTCGTCGAGTTTCTCAAGCGCCGGCCGCAGGATGTGCCGGTCACGGTGATCGGCCTTGGCGCCAACCTGCTGGTGCGTGACGGCGGCATCGAGGGCGTGGTGGTACGCCTCGAGCGGCCCTTCGCCGCCATCGAAATCAAGGGCGAGGACGTGATCGCGGGCGGCGGCGCGGTCGGTGCCAAACTGGCGCGGGTCTGTGCCGAAGCCGGTGTCGGCGGACTCGAGTTCCTGAGCGGGATTCCCGGAACCCTCGGCGGCGCCGTGTTCATGAATGCTGGTGCCTACGGGCGCGAGATCGCGGATCTCGCGGTTTCGGTCCGCATTGTCGGCGGCAGTGGAAAGGTCCGGACCGTCGATGCCGCAGACATGGGCTTTTCATACCGGCACACGGGTCTTGAAGCCGGATCGATCATTCTGTCGGCGCATCTGCGCGGTGAGCGCGATGCGCGTGCCGTGATTCGCGCGCGCCTCGACGAGATTGCAACCACGCGCGAAGCGAGTCAGCCGGTGCGTATGCGTACCGGCGGCAGCACCTTCGTCAACCCGCCTGGTTCGGAAAAAGCCTGGCAACTGATCGAGCGCGCCGGATGTCGCGGGCTTCAGCACGGCAGCGCGATGGTGTCGGAAAAACATTGCAACTTCCTGATCAACACCGGCGACGCCACCGCCGCCGATCTTGAAAACCTTGGCGAAGAGGTGATACGGCGCGTCTCTGCCGCAACGGGCGTGCAGCTCGAATGGGAAGTGCGGCGTATAGGGCGTTTGGTCAACGGTGGCCACGAGACCCGGAAGGGGAGCGTGGCATGACCCGGCACGTTGCGGTTCTCATGGGGGGCTGGTCGGTCGAGCGTGAAGTCTCGCTTGTCACCGGCGAAGCGGTTGCCACGACCCTGCGCGAACAGGATTTTCAGGTTACGACGGTCGACGTCGAGCGCGACCTCGGCAGCGCGCTCGAAGGACTCGGCCCCGACGTCGCCTTCAACGCGTTGCACGGACGCTTCGGCGAAGACGGGACGGTCCAGGGTCTCCTCGAGATTCTCGGTATTCCCTACACCCACTCCGGCGTTCGCGCCTCGGCGCTTGCGATGCACAAACCGACCGCGCGGTATCTGTTCCAAGCGGCCGGCCTTCCTTGTGCCGAGGGTGGCGTCTATGCCCGCGACACGGTGATCGAGGGCTGCGCGATGGAGCCGCCCTACGTCATCAAACCTCTCAACGAAGGGTCGAGCGTCGGCGTGACCCTGGTGTTCGAGGGCGAAAAAAATCCGGCCGGGGACGCCCCGGCGTGGCGCTATGGCGCGGAGGTGCTGGTCGAACGCTACATCCCTGGCCGCGAGATTCAAGTCGCGGTGATGGACGGACGCGGGCTCGGTGCCATCGAAATCCGCCCCAAGGGCCGGTTCTACGACTACGACACGAAATACGTCGAGGGCCTGGCGGATCACATCATGCCGGCCGAACTGCCTGCGGCCGACTACGCCGAAGCGTTGCGGATTTCCGCCGCCGCCCACAAGGCGCTCGGTTGCCGCGGCGTCACCCGCGCCGATCTCCGCTACGACGACACCGGCGCGGCGGCTGCGTTCTATCTGCTTGAAATCAATACCCAGCCCGGGATGACGCCACTTTCGCTGGTGCCCGAAATTGCCGCCACCAACGGCATCCCCTTCAACGATCTGGTGCGCTGGATGATCGAAGACGCGAGTTGCGAGCGATGATGCGCCTTGGTCTTCCCAAGTCATCCGCACCCCGCACGGCCCGGCCGAAGCCGCGGCCCAAGGCGCAGAGCCGCCGCGCCTGGCGCCTTCGCCGCCGCGCCGCCCGTCGCGCCGCGATTGTATCGCTGGCCCTCGGTGTGGTGGCCGCTACCGGCTGGGTCCTGGCGAGCGGTCTTCCGGCGCGTGCCGTCGAGGCCGCGGTCACCGCCTCCGACGGCCTCATGGTCGCTGCCGGACTGACGGTCCACAATGTCGAATTGTCCGGTCGCCGCGAGGCGGCCCAGGCCGACATTGTCGCCGCCCTGGGCTTGAGTGCCGACACGCCGATTTTGCACGTCGATCTGGCGAAGGCGCGGGCGCGTCTCGAATCGCTGGGATGGGTCGGCGCGGCCCATGTTACGCGGCGGCTTCCCTCGACAATTGCGGTGCGGCTGGTTGAACGCGAGCCCTTTGCGCTGTGGCAGCGCGGTGGCCGGATCGCAGTGATCGACCGCGACGGCGAAATCATCACGCGCGACGGCCTCACGCGCTTTACGGACCTGCCGCTGGTGGTCGGTGAAGGGGCGGCTGCGGCCGCGGCCGCGTTGATCGACCTGATCCGCACCGCGCCCGATATGTCCGGGCACGTCGAAGCCGCGATTCGCGTCGGCGACCGGCGCTGGACGCTCCGACTCGATAGCGGAACCGACATCTATTTGCCGGAGTTTGGCGAAGCCGATGCGTGGCGGCGACTGGTCGCCCTCGAACGCGAAGACCAGATTCTGTCGCGCGACATCACCATCATCGATTTGCGCGCAGGCGACCGCGCCGTGATCCGCCTGCCGCCCGAAATCGCCGCGCGTCTGCGCGATCCCGGCGAACGAACCTGACTGGAGGAGCCCAGGGCTGACAATGAAACATTTGGGGGAACTATGGCGGTAGGCCGCAGCCAGACGCTGGCCGCACTCGACGTCGGCACCACCAAGGTGTGCTGCTTTATTGGGCGCGCGGATTCGAATGGTTCGCTCCGCGTGATCGGTATTGGCCACCAGTTGTCGCGTGGCCTCAAGGCCGGTGCAGTGGTGGACATGGAGGCGACGGAAGAATCAATCCGCGCCGCCGTCGATTCAGCCGAACGGATGGCCGGCGAGACCGTGCGCGAGGTGCACGTCAGCCTTGCCGGCGGGCGGCCGCATTCGCATACGGTCGGCGTCGAAGTCGCCTTGGATGGTCACGAGATCGGCGACGCCGATCTGCGCCGGGTGCTCCTACAGGGGGGCGTCGATGACCTACCCGGCGATCGTGTGGTGATGCATTCGCTGCCGGTCGGATTCACCATCGACGGGGCGGGCGGGGTGCGCGACCCGCGCGGCATGTATGGATCCCGCCTCGGCGTCAATATCCACATTGTTACCGTCAACGGCGGCCGGCGGCGCAACCTTCAACTCTGCATCGAGCGCGGCCACCTCGAAGTCGCGTCGATGGCGGTCGCCCCTTATGCATCCGGTCTGGCGACACTGGTTGAGGACGAATTGCGCCTCGGTGCGACGGTCATCGACATGGGTGGCGGCACCACCACCATTGCCGTGTTCCAGGATGGCGAATTGGTGTTCTCGGACGCCATATCGATCGGCGGCGTCCACGTCACAAATGATCTCGCGCATGGCTTGGGCACCTCGGCGGTTCATGCCGAACGCCTGAAGACTCTCTACGGCAATGTCCTGCCCAGTCCGACCGACGAGCGCGACATGATCGAAGTGCCGATGATCGGCGAACCCGAGACCGAACCCACCCAACAGGTGCCACGCTCGGCACTGGTCGGCATCATTCGGCCCCGCATCGAGGAGACATTGGAATTTGTGCGCGGGCGCCTCGATGCCGCGAGTGCGGGCATACGTGCCGGCCGCCGGGTCGTTCTCACCGGCGGCGCCAGCCAACTTGCCGGCGTGCACGAACTTGCGGCGCGGGTCCTCGACAAGCAGATCCGCCTCGGTCGGCCGCTTCGCATCTACGGTCTGGCCGAGGCCACCGGCGGACCCTCGTTCTCGGCCTGCGCCGGACTGCTGCGGCTGGCGCTCCGCGAGCCGCCGCCGACGGTAAGGGATCTGGGCGAACTCACCGCCGGGGGGGTGCGGCTCGGCCGCATTGGCCGCTGGCTGAAAGCGAATTTCTAACGACCGCGGAAAAATCGCGGCATCGAAAGGGACGGGAAGAACCGGAATGGGTGTGACACAGACGTTAATGGGTAAATCTGGAGGGACTTATGACAATTAATCTGGGAGTACCGGCGATGACCGAACTCAAGCCGCGGATCTCCGTGGTGGGTGTCGGCGGGGCCGGCGGCAATGCCGTCAACAACATGATCACCGCCAGCCTCGACGGTGTCGAATTCGTGGTAGCCAACACCGACGCCCAGGCGCTCAGCCAGTCGCTGACCGAGTGCCGCATCCAAATGGGCATTAATGTGACCCAGGGACTGGGGGCGGGCTCGAATCCTGCCGTCGGGTGCCAGGCAGCCGAGGAATCGATGTCCGAAATCCTCGACGCGATTGCCGGGACCCACATGGTATTCATCACCGCCGGAATGGGCGGCGGCACCGGTACCGGTGCGGCCCCGGTGATTGCCCGTGCCGCGCGCGAAGCCGGGATTCTGACCGTGGGCGTTGCCACCAAGCCGTTCCAGTTCGAGGGCGGTCACCGCATGGCGATTGCCGAAGCGGGAATCGAGGAGTTCGAGGCTCACGTCGATACCCTGATCATCATCCCCAACCAAAATCTGTTCCGGGTGGCCAATGAAAAAACCACCTTCGCCGAGGCCTTCAAGATGGCGGACGACGTACTCTATTCCGGGGTGCGCGGAGTCACCGATCTGATGGTGATGCCGGGGCTGATCAACCTCGATTTCGCCGACGTGCGCACGGTGATGATGGAAATGGGAAAGGCGATGATGGGCACCGGCGAGGCCGAGGGCGAAAAGCGCGCCCTTGAAGCCGCCGAAGCCGCGATCTCGAGCCCGTTGCTGGACGAAGTGTCGATGAAGGGCGCGCGCAGCGTTCTGATCAACATCACCGGCGGTCCCGACATGACGCTGTATGAAGTCGATGAGGTTGCGAACCGGATCCGCGAAGAAATCGATTCCAACGCCAACATCATCTTCGGATCGATCTTCGATGAATCGATCGAGGGGCGGATGCGGGTCTCGGTGGTGGCGACCGGCATCGATGCCGAGCAGCGCATCGTTTCCCCTCATGTCCACACCCTCTATCCGGAACCTGGCCGGGTCGCGGATCTGGCCGATGCGCCGCCCATCGAGATGGCTCAGCCCGCGTTTGCGCTCGGGTCACAGGCTGCCCCGCCGGTTTCGCCCATCGTCGCCGGTGGTGGCGGCGCCGCTTCGGCCGCTCTCCGCGCCGACCCGGTAATGGCCGAGCCCGCGCTTGCCGAACCGGTCCAGGCGCAAACCGGTCTTGCCACGCCGGCGGCTGAAACAAGACCGGCGGAGGCGCCGTTTATCGCGCCGCGGCCGGCTCAGCCCGCTGCCCGGCGCGCTCCGCTCGGCTCACCCGAACCCTTCGCCGAGGCCGCGCTCGCCAATGCCCGGCACGAACCGGCGGCCAAGCCCAGCTGCGGACCCAGCCTTCTCGACCGGGTGCGCGGCCGCAACCGCCCGGGCAAGACGCCGGTTGTACCTACGGTATCGACCCGGACGGCCGCACCGGCTGCGGCGGAGGAAACGGCACCGCGAGTCTCGGCTGCGGTTGAAACGACGGCGCCACCGGCGCCGGAATCGGCGGACGAACCGCATTCCGGTGCGGCGCTCTCAAAATCGCCGGCCGCACCTGAGGCCGCATCCCGCCCCGCGGCAGCGGCTCCGGCCAAAGCGGCGGACGCAACGGCGGACGCAACGGCGGTTAGTGAGCGGCTTGCCCCCGAGCCGGAGGAGGATCTGCTGGAGATTCCCGCCTTCCTTCGCCGCCAGGCGAATTAACCGAGCCCGCGTCGGCAGCACCCGCCGTCCCTCCACGGTGGGTGCTGCCGCGAGGGCGCCCTGGCGCAAGTAATAACAAGTAATAATATGTAACAAAGAGTGACTTGAGCGGCCTCCCGCGCCGGGTTACAAGCAGGACTAGGAATCATGCTGGAAGTCATTGGTTTTTCTGGTTTTTCGGGCGGTCATTCAGACCCTCGGTCAGACCCCCAGCCAGACCCCCGGAGTGACCGCAGGGGCGGCGCCCAGGGGGCGCGGGCATACACCGCACGGCCCGCCGCGACGGCGGACATCTAGATACACACAGCCAAGGTACAGATCGTTGACAACTTCATACCAACACACGCTACGCCATTCGATCAGTTGCACCGGTGTCGGGTTGCACAGTGGCGCGCGGGTCTCGATGACGATCAATCCGGCGCCGGCCAATACCGGCATTACATTTGTCCGCGAAGATTTGCCGCGCGGCGAGGGGACGGTCGCCGCGCGATACCAGAACGTCGTCGATACCGATTACAACACCTCGATCGGCAACAAGGGTGGCGCCCGCATTGCGACAGTCGAACATCTGTTGGCGGCGTTGTCCGGGTGCGGGATCGACAATGCTGTCGTCGAAATCGACGGGCCCGAAGTGCCGGCAATGGACGGCAGCGCCGGGCCGTTCGTATTCCTGATCGAATGCGCCGGCGTCGAGAGCCAGGACGCATTGCGCCGCGTGATCCGTATTCTGAAGACGGTTGAAGTCAGGAAAGGCGGTCGCAGTGCCCGGTTGTCGCCGGCCGACACCTTCACCATCGGATTCGAAATTGGCTACGACAACCCGGTAATCGGGACCCAGGCCTACCAGGTGAAACCGCTGAACGGTGCCTTCAAGACCGAACTGTGCCAGGCCCGCACCTACGGATTCGCACATGAGGTCGAGGCGATGCGCGCGCAGGGACTCGCACGCGGCGGCTCGCTCGATAACGCGGTTGTGATTTCAGACGACCGCGTGCTCAATGCCGAGGGACTTCGGTTCGCGGACGAGTTTGTGCGCCACAAGATTCTCGACGCCATGGGCGATCTCTATCTTGCGGGCGGACCGATGCTCGGCCGCTACGACGGAATCAGGGCCGGACACGCCTTCAATCATGCTCTATTGAGCGCCCTGTTTGCCGACAAAGGCGCATGGCGTCTCGAGACCGCCGAAGCGCCTGCGCCCGAATTCGAACACCGTTGGGAAGGGGCGCCCGCGGTCGCAACCGCCTGAACGCCTGGAAACTTCACTTTCGGCGTGCGTGCCCCGCGTTCGGCCCCCTGCCAAGTTCGCGAATCAGCCCAACGAGAGCGGACCGGACTTCCCGGTTTTCGATTTTGTCAAATCCGCGGACCAATTCGACCGTCGACCGGGCTTTGCCGCCATGTTCGGCATCGCGCACCGGTTGCGCCTTGGCCGCGCCTTCGAAGAAGAAACCGATATCGACGCCGAGGCGACCGGCGACTTCGAACAATCGTCCCGCGCTGACCCGGTTGGCACCGGTCTCGTATTTCTGGACCTGCTGGTACGAAATCGTGAGCGTGTGGGCGAGTTGTTCCTGGGTTAATCCCAGTAGGTTGCGGCGTTTTCGTATTTGCCGGCCCACATAATCGTCAACCTTCTTAGCCATTTCCGACATTAGGACATCCTTCGAGAAACATGAATTGGGATCGGATTGCCCCCCAAGGCGCACCTAGTATGGCCCGCAAGGCCTTTAGAAATCGTGACCGCCACAACAAATCGTGAAAAAAACGTCGTGTCCGATCACGCGCTGCTTTCGCCTGCGGCCCCCCAAGTCCTGCGGCCCCCCAAGTCAGTGCTATACTGTCATTAGAACGGTGAACTGGCCCCCGGCCTTGTCCCATGTATCTAACGGGTATAAAATTGTTACTTATAGCGACGATTCAAGGTTCTAATAGCGGATGGTGCTCGCGGTTTTCGATCATTTTTGTTCTCATACTCGCCCTCGGTGCATGCAGTGCCGATGACCCGGCCTACGTCGAACGGCCGGTAGAGGAACTCTACAACGCGGGTATGGACGCGATGCTGGCGGGAAGCTACGCCGACGCCGCGCGTAACTTCGACGAGGTCGAACGCCAGCATCCGTACTCGGTCTGGGCGACGCGGGCACAGTTGATGGTCGCCTTCACCTACTACCAGAGCAACAGGTACGACGACGCCATTCTGGCTGCGGACCGGTTCATCCAGTTGCACCCCGGCTTCGACGGCGTGGCGTACGCATACTACCTCATTGCCATCAGCTATTACGAGCAGATCGTCGACATCGGACGCGACCAGCGCTTGACCGAACGTGCGCTAACAAGCCTCGAAGATATCGTGCGGCGCTTTCCCGACAGCGAGTACGCCACCGACGCCCGGCTCAAGATCGATCTCGCGCGCGACCATCTCGCCGGCAAGGAAATGAGCATCGGTCGGTACTATCTGCGGCGCGGGCAGTATCTCGCCGCGATTAACCGTTTCCGCACGGTGATCGATGAATACCAGACCACCACCCATGTGCCCGAGGCCCTGCACCGGCTGACCGAGGCCTACCTCGCACTTGGCGTCAACAACGAGGCGCAAACCGCGGCCGCCGTCCTGGGCTACAATTATCCCGGCAGCGAGTGGTATCAGGATTCCTACGCCTTACTGGTGGGCGAGGACCTGCGTCCCGAAGTGGACCAGGAGTCCTTCATTGCGCGTTTGTGGAATTCGATCTTTTAGAATTTCGCCGTGCTGCTGGCACTCTCCATCCGTGACTTTGTCCTGATCGACAAGATCGATCTTTCGTTTCAGCCCGGACTCGGCGTCATGACCGGCGAGACCGGCGCCGGCAAATCCATTCTGCTTGATGCCCTGGGCCTTGCGCTGGGCGAGCGCGGCGATACCGGGCTGATCCGCCATGGCCGCGACCGGGCGGTGGTCAGCGCCGAATTCGCTATCACGGGGTACGCGGGCGTTGCTGCCGTTCTAGCGGACCATGGATTCGAACCGGGGGAGACTCTGGTCCTGCGGCGCGTCCTGTCGCGCGACGGGCCCAGCCGTGCCTTCCTCGATGATCAGCCCGCGGGCGTTGCCCTGCTGCGGCGGGTGGGCGAATCGCTCGCCGAAATCCAGGACCAGCACGAAACTCACGGGCTGCTTGCGGTCGCCAATCACCGGGCGCTGATCGACACCTATGGCGGGCTCGACTCCTCCAGACTGGCGGCGGTTGCCGACGCCTACGATACCCGTGAGACGGCCCGTCAGCGCCTTGCCGACGCCCGCGACACGGCAGACCGGGCCCGCGCCGAAGAAGACTATCTGCGCCACGTCCTCGACGAGTTGGAAGCGCTTGCACCCGAAACGGGCGAGGAGGATACGCTCGCTGAAGCCCGCGAGTTGCTGCGCCATGGCGAACAGGTGGCCGAAGCGGTCGCCGAGGCGCTGTCGGCGCTGAACGCCGATGAGGGAGTCGAGGCGCGTCTGCGGCTTGCCGAGCGCCATTTAGTGCGCGCCGCCCGTCACGGCGGCGGTGTCCTCGGCGCTGCCTTGGAGCAAGTCGAGCGCGCCCACATTGAAACGGCTGAAGCGGTGGATGCAGTGGCGACGGTGTTGGGGGTGCTCGAAGCCGACCCGCGCCGGCTCGATGAAATCGAGGAACGCCTGTTCGGACTGCGGGCGTTGGCGCGAAAGCACAGTTGCGGCGTCGACGATCTTCCCGGTGTCTGGCGGCGTACCGCCAAGGCGGTCGCGCACATCGATAATTCGGAGCGCGAACTGGAGGCCCTTGCGGCGGCCGCCGATGAGGCCGCACGCGCGTACGACAAATTGGCCTCGGCCCTGTCGCAGGCCCGGATCAAGGCTGCGGTCCGGCTCGACAAAACCGTCGCCAAGGAACTCGCGCCGCTCCGCCTCGGCAAGGCGGAATTCCGCACCGGCATTGCGTCCGATTCCGCCACGGGCGGGCGCGCCGGGATCGATTCGGTACGCTTCGAAGCCACTACCAACCCGGGCCAGCCGTTTGCGCCGCTCCACCGCATCGCCTCGGGTGGCGAGCTGACGCGGTTCATGCTGGCGCTGAAGGTGGTGCTGGCGGGCGGTGAAGGGCGCACGCTGGTGTTCGACGAGGCCGATGCCGGGGTCGGCGGCGCGACCGCAGATGCCGTCGGCAAACGCCTCGCTCAGCTTGCCACCTCGGCGCAGGTGCTGGCGGTCACCCATTCGCCTCAGGTGGCGGCGCGGGCCGCATACCACTTCCGAATCTTCAAGGCCCAAGGATCGAACGGCGCCGAGGAAATCGCGATTTCGGTCGAAGAATTGTCGCCGGCGGAACGGCGGGAGGAAATCGCTCGCATGCTGGCAGGCGCAGAAATCACCGACGAGGCGCGCGCCGCCGCTGAACGTCTGATGGCGCACGGTGGGTCGGCCGTCGAGGCGCGGTCATGAATGGCGGCATCGGCAAAACGAGCGCCGTCGATGCGCTGACCCCCAAACAGGCCGCCGCCGAACTGGCCCGGCTGGCGGCCGAAATCGCCAGTCACGATGTGCACTATTACGACAAGACCGCGCCTGAGATTTCCGACGCCGAATACGATGAACTGCGCCGCCGCAACGACGCCATCGAGGCCCGCTTCCCCGACCTGATCCGCGACGACAGCCCAACCCGGCGCATCGGTGCCGCGCCCGCATCGGGATTCGCAAAAGTGCGTCACAGCGTTCCCATGCTCTCGCTCGGCAACGCCTTCGACGAAGGCGACGTCAGCGACTTTGTCGCGCGCGTGCGGCGGTTCCTGCGGCTCGGCGCAGACGACGAGCTCGCGGTTCTGGCTGAACCCAAGATCGACGGCCTGTCGGCGACCTTGCGCTACGAATCGGGAGTGTTCGTGCTGGGGGCGACCCGGGGCGACGGGTCCGAGGGCGAAGACGTCACTGAAAACTTGCGTCCTCTGAAGGACGTGCCGGCGAAACTGGGCGAGCGCAAGGTTCCCGCCGTCCTCGAAGTGCGCGGCGAGGTCTTTATGCGCCGCGACGAATTCATCGTCTTCAACGAATCGCAGGCGGCGGCGGACAAACCGGTGTACGCCAATCCGCGAAATTCGGCAGCCGGAAGCTTGCGCCAGATCGATCCGTCGGTGACGGCCGGACGGCCGCTGCATTTTCTTGCCTACGGCTGGGGTGAGGTGTCCGAACCCCTCGGCGAGACTCAAGACGAGGCGCTCACACGTTTGGGCGGACTCGGATTCAAGATTAACGATCGCGCGCGGCTCTGTTTCAGCGTTGCCGAAATCCTCGCCTATCACGGCGAGATTTTCGCCGCCCGGCCGGAGATTCCTTTCGATATCGACGGCGTGGTCTACAAGATCGACCGCCTCGACTGGCAGGACCGCCTTGGCACCGTCACCCGCAGCCCGCGCTGGGCGCTGGCCCACAAGTTTCCGGCGGAACAGGCCCAGACGGTGCTCCACAAGATCGAAATCCAGGTCGGGCGCACCGGGGCGCTGACGCCGGTGGCGCGGCTCGAACCGGTTACTGTCGGCGGCGTCGTCGTCACCAACGCGACTCTCCACAACGAAGACGAAATCGCCCGCAAGGATATTCGCCCCGGCGATACGGTCGTGGTGCAGCGTGCCGGCGACGTCATCCCGCAGGTGGTCGAAGTGATCAAGGAGCCGAGCAAAGAACGCTCTCCGCCTTATGAGTTTCCCACCGTTTGTCCGGCCTGCGGCAGCCACGCGGTCCGCGAGACGCTCGATTCCGGTGAACTCGGAAAAGTCCGCCGTTGTACCGGCGGCCTGATTTGCCAGGTTCAATTGGTGGAACGGCTGCGGCATTTCGTGGCGCGCGACGCCTTCGACATCGAGGGCCTGGGCGAAAAACAGATCGCCGCCTTCTTGAATGACAAGCGCATTGCCAAACCGGGCGATCTGTTTCGCCTCGAACGCAAAGACGCGGCTGCGGCCCGCCCGCTGGCCGAGGAAGAAGGTTGGGGCGAGCAATCGGTGCGCAAACTGTTTGCCGCGATCCGGGCGCGGAGCACCATCGGCCTCGACAAATTTATTTTTGCCCTCGGCATCCGCCACATCGGCCAGGCCAACGCGCGACTGCTGGCGCGCAGCTATGGATCGCTCGACGCCTTTTTGGTTGCGATGAGGGCCGCCGCCGATCCGGAAGAAGAGGCCCGCGCGCGCCTGCTGGATATTGACGGGATCGGGCCCAAACTCGTGAGCGCGCTGGTCGAGTTCTTCGCTGAACCGCACAACCGCGAAGTCGTGGACGATTTGAATTCCGTGGTCACGGTTACCGGCATGGAAGCCGTGGCCGCGCAATCGCCCGTCAGCGGCAAGACCGTGATCTTCACCGGCACCCTCGAAACCATGAGCCGCAGCGAGGCCAAGGCGCAGGCCGAGGCGCTCGGGGCCAAGGTGGCGGGAACGGTTTCGCCGCGCACCGACTATGTGGTGGCGGGCCTTGGCCCCGGGTCGAAACTCAAGAGGGCGCAGGAGCTGGGCGTGGAAGTTCTCTCGGAAGAGGACTGGCGCGCTATGATCGGACGATGAAGACAATCATCGAACCGTTCCGCATCAAGGTGGTCGAGCCGATCCACCTCACCGCCCGGTCCGAGCGCGAAGCCGCGATCCGCGCCGCGCACTACAACCTGTTCGCGCTGCGCGCCGAGGATGTGCTGATCGATCTTCTCACCGATTCCGGCACCTCGGCGATGAGCGCGGCGCAATGGTCGGCGATGATGCGGGGCGACGAAAGCTATGCCGGCGCGGCCTCGTTCACCCGCTTCGAGGCGGCGGTCCAGAACTTGATGCCATTCGTGTACGTCATCCCGACCCATCAGGGCCGCGCCGCCGAGGCGATCCTGTTTTCGATCGTCGGTGGCGAGGGGAAGATCGTTCCCAACAACACGCATTTCGATACGACGCGCGGCAACGTCGAGGCGACCGGCGCCGAGGCGCTGGATCTGGTGATCCCGGAAGGGCGCGATCCGATGGCCGATCACCCCTTCAAGGGCAACATGGATGTGGCGGCGCTGAACGCGCTGCTGGCGGAACAAGGCGCGCGTGTGCCTCTGGTGATGGTGACGATTACCAACAACGCGGGCGGCGGCCAGCCGGTGTCGATGGAAAACCTGCGCGCGGTGCGCGAATTGTGCACCCGACACGGCAAGCCACTGTTTTTCGATGCCTGCCGGTTCGCCGAAAACGCCTGGTTCATCAAGACCCGCGAACCCGGCTACGCGGACAAAACGGTTAAGGAGATCGTGCGCGAGATGTTTGCCCTCGCCGACGGCATGACCATGAGCGCCAAGAAAGATGCATTGGTCAACATCGGCGGCTGGCTCGCCCTCAACGACGGCGACTGGGCGATGGCGGCGCGCAACCGGCTAATCCTGACCGAGGGGTTCCCCACCTACGGCGGCCTGGCCGGGCGCGATCTCGAGGCCATGGCGCAGGGCCTGGCCGAAGTAATCGACGAGGATTACCTGCACTACCGGGTCCGTACCAGCGCGTACATCGGCGAGGCGTTGACGGCGATGGGCGTGCCGGTGGTGCGCCCCGTCGGCGGGCACGCGGTGTTCGTCGATGCGGGCGCGATGCTGTCGCACATCGGCGCGCTGTCCTATCCGGGACAGGCCTTGTCGGTGGCGTTGTACGAAGCGGGCGGGGTGCGTTCTGTCGAAATCGGCTCGGTCATGTTCGGCCGCCAGGCCGACGGCAGCGAACAACCGGCGGCGATGGAACTGGTTCGGCTGGCGCTGCCGCGCCGGGTCTATACCCAGAGCCACGCCGACTACGTCATCGAGTGTTTTGCCGAAGTCAACGCCGACAAGGATCACCTGCCCGGATACCGCATCGCCTGGGAGCCGCCGAGCTTGCGCCACTTTACGGCGAGGTTCGAACCGCTCGGGTAGGGCACTTTCCGGCCGGATTGAATCGATTCGATGGCGGCAAACAGGGTTTTCGGGGCGGCGCGCCGTAAAGCGCGATGCCGGCGCATCGGGCGAGCGCCGCAACGCGCCCGAGGAGCCTGTTGGCCCCACCGAAGGCCGAGATTCGTTGCGCCGTGGCGTTGTTGCGTCCCTTGTCCGACGCCAGGCATCGCATTGCGGACC
>PVBE012675552.1_pt1 | contig 88443 bp, 82 predicted proteins | sample 1631181 | NCBI WGS metagenome assembly PVBE01 (sample SAMN08397723, study PRJNA350692) | Marine metagenome, whole genome shotgun sequencing project. | isolation source: water | place: Pacific Ocean | collected 2012-04 | reverse complement strand
GACCGCCGGCGCGGCGCGCCAGGTTGAGATAAAGCAGCAGCGGCACCGCCAGGCAGATGGATGAATAGGTGCCGACGAGGACGCCCCAGATCATGGCGAAGCTGAAGCCGCGAATCACCTCGCCGCCGAGGAAGTAGAGCGAGAACAACGCCAACAGGGTCGTCAGGCTCGTCATGAGCGTCCTGGAAAGCGTGTCGTTGACGCTTTTGTTCAAGAGCTCCGCTAGCGGCATCGTCTTGAACTTGCGCAGGTTCTCGCGAACCCGGTCGAAGACGACCACGGTGTCGTTGATGGAATAGCCGGCGATGGTCAGGATGGCCGCCACCGTCGAGAGGTTGAACTCGAACCCGATCATCGAGAACACGCCGATGGTCGAAAGCACGTCGTGGGCCAACGCGATCACGGCGCAGATCCCGAACTGGTATTCGAAGCGGAACCAGATGTAGACGAGGATAGCCAACAACGCGAAGCCGACCGCGGTGACGCCGCTCCAGAATAGCTCGCGGCTCACCTTCGGCCCGACGAACTCGGTGCGCCGGTAATCGACGTTGGGCCCGAGCACCGTCTTGACCGCGTCAATGGCCCTTTGCTGAGCCTCCTCGCCGCCTTTCTGGCGCTGGACGCGGACGAGGACGTCGTCGGGCGCACCAAATTCCTGCAGGCCGACCTCGCCGAGCCCGAGCGCCGAAAGCTGCCCCCGCATCCGCCCCAGATCCGCACCCCCCGGAACCCGGACCTCGATCAGGATGCCGCCCGTGAAGTCGATCCCGTAGTTGAGCCCGCGGAAGGCGAACAGAATCACGGAGGCGGCGATGAACAGCGCCGACGCCCATAAAAAGATCATCCGTCGGTCGATGAACCGAATGTTCGTGTTGGGGGGAATCAGGGTCAGGCCACGCATGATGAATGGGACTAGATCGGTAGGACCTGGGGCCGGCGCCACCACAGCCAAGTGACCACGAGAAGACGCGTCAGCATGATCGCCGTGAACATGGACGTGGCGATACCGGCGGAAAGGGTGACCGCGAATCCGCGCACCGGGCCCGATCCGAAGATGTACAGCAACACCGCCGCGATCAGGGTCGTGACGTTGGCGTCGATGATGGTGCGGATGGCGCGCGAGTAACCGGCGTCGATCGCCGAAATCGGCGTCCGTCCGGCGCGCACTTCCTCGCGGATGCGCTCGAACACCAGCACGTTGGCGTCCACGGCCATGCCGATCGTCAGCACGATACCGGCGATGCCCGGTAACGTGAGCGTCGCCTGGACGACCGACAGCACGGCGGCGATGAGGATCATGTTGTAGATCAGGGCCACGTTGGCCATCAGTCCGAAGCGGCCGTAGGCGATGACCATGAACACGACGACCGCGATCATGCCGATGATGCTCGCCACCTTGCCCGCGGCGATCGAATCGGCGCCGAGGCCGGGTCCCACCGTGCGCTCCTCGAGGATTGTCAGGGGCGCCGGCAGCGCGCCTGCCCGCAACAGAAGGGCCAAGTCCTGCGCCTCGTTAACCGAGAAGTTCCCGCTGATCTGACCCGAGCCGCCGAGGATCGGCTCGCGGATCACGGGCGCGCTGATCACCTGTTCGTCGAGAACGATGGCGAACGGCTTGCCCACGTTGGCCTGGGTCACCTCGCCGAAGCGCTTGCCGCCTCGCGCGTCGAACCGGAAGCTGACGACCCAACCGCCGGCGCTCTGATCGGGGGCGGCGCGGGCGTCGATCAGCGTGTCGCCGCCGACCATGACGCGCTTGCGGATCAGGATCATGCGCGGGCGGCCCCGGGTGTCGACCTCGTCGGTCGACGGAAGAAGACGCGAGCCCGGCGGCACGCGCCCGGCCATAGCCTCGGCGAGCGGCGTCTCCCCGTCGAGAAGATGGAAGGTCATCTTGGCGGTCTTGCCGAGAAGCCGTTTCACGCGCTCGGGATCGTCGATCCCGGGAAGCTGGACGAGAATCCGATCATCGCCCTGGCGTTGAATCGTGGGCTCGCGCACGCCGGTCTCGTCGATGCGCCGGCGCACGATCTCGATGGACTGCTCGACCGCAGACGCACGCCGGTCGCGAATCGCCTGCTCGGTCAACCGAACTGCCAGCCGGCCACCGGCACCTTCCTCGATTTCGATCTCGGGGTCGAGGTCGCGAAGCAGCGCTCTCGCGGCGTCCATCCGATCGGCGTCGCGGATGACGACGGTCACGGCGTCGCCCGAAACCCCGAGGCCCAGGTAACGGACGCGCGCGTTACGCAGCGCCGCCCTCGTGGAATCGACCAGCGTTTCGAGGCGCTCGGCGATGACGGTGTCAGCGTCGACTTCGAGCAGAAGATGCGAGCCGCCCCGGAGGTCGAGGCCGAGGCTGATCTGTTCGTGCGGCACCCAGTCCGGTAGGGATTCGGCATAGTCCCGGTTCAAAAGATTGGGCGCCGCGAACACGACGCCGAGCACGCACACCGAGAGCACGACGACGATCTTCCACTTTGCGAAATGCACCATGGCGCAAGCGGGCTCGCGGCCGCGGCTCTCGGACTAACGTCCCCACCCGCCGAGAAGTGTCTTGAGCAGGCCGCCGCCGCGGGCTTCCGGCTGGGCGGCCGCCGGCGTCTCGGCGCCTTCGCCACCCTCGGCGCCGCTCTCGATCTTGTCCTTTTCGTTACCGCGATCCTTGGGTGCGTCCCTGACCGGCTCACCCTTGGTAAATACGGAAGCGATTAGGGAACGCTGGACGCGCACCCGCACCCCTTGGGCGATCTCCACCTGGATTTCGTTGTCGTCGATAACCTTCGAGACCGTGCCGGCGATGCCGCCGCCGGTGACTATCTTGTCGCCGCGACGGATCGCGTTCAGCATCTCCTTGTGCTGCTTCGCCTTCTTCTGTTGCGGCCGGATGAGGAAAAAATAGAAGACGACGAAGATCAGGATCATCGGCACTAGCATCGAGCCCAAGGCACCGCCTTGTGCTCCCGATGCCTGGGCGTACGCGGTGGAGACGAACATCGAAGCTCTCCGGGGATCGGGGTTGGTTCGGGCGAGCGCGACTATACCGGCCGCGCGCCGCGTTGCAAACGGCGGACACTGGTTGGCGCCCGTTGACCGTGACTTGCCGCAGAACTAGGGTCGCGGCCGCGGCAACCGGCGGCGATAAAGATGAACGAGGACGACATCCGGCCCCTATTGCGGCGGATCGACACCACGCTCGAGCGCCTCGCGCCGCCGGCGGTCCCGGCTTTCGACGTCGAGGCGGCGGATGCCTTCGTCTGGCACGCCGACGGGGGCTGGCTCGAAGCGGTGGCCGACGTCAACCGCGTGCCGCTCGGGCTGTTGCAGGGAATCGACCGACAGCGCGATCTCCTGATCGAGAACACGCGCCGATTCGCCGGTGGTTACCCGGCCAACAACGCGCTTCTGTGGGGCGCGCGCGGAACCGGCAAGAGCTCACTCGTCAAGGCGGTGCACGCCCAGATCAACAGCGAGCGCGACCGGGTGCTGGCGTTGATCGAGATCCACCGTGAGGATACCCAGTCGCTGCCACGGCTGCTGAATTCGTTGCGCGGGCAAATGCGCCGCTGCGTGCTCTTTTGCGACGATCTGTCGTTCGACGGCCAGGACGCGTCGTTCAAGTCCTTGAAAGCCGTGCTCGAGGGTGGAATCGAGGGACGCCCCGCCAATGTGATCTTCTACGCCACCTCCAACCGCCGCCACCTCATGCCCCGCGAGATGATCGAGAACGAACGCTCGACGGCCATAAATCCTGCCGAATCGACGGACGAGAAGGTCTCGCTTTCTGACCGGTTCGGCCTGTGGCTGGGCTTCCACGTCTGCGATCAGGCGACGTTTCTGACCATCGTCGAAGGCTACGCCCGCCACTTCGGGCTCGACGTGGCGGGCGATGAGCTGCGCGCCCGCGCGGTCGAATGGTCGGTGACGCGAGGCGCGCGCTCGGGCCGCGTCGCCTGGCAGTTCGTTCAGGATTTGGCGGGAAGTCTGGGAAAAAAGCTCGACTGAACGTCCGGGGCGCGGACGCGGGTCCCGTCTATCAGGCTTTCGCCTTGGAACTTCGGCGCACGCGGGGCCATTGCGAAAAGGGATAGGGCTTCCGTTCGGTCTGATAGCAGAGAAACCGGATGATCTCGGCGACGTAGGCGCCGAGATCATCGCCGAAGGCACGAAGCCGCTGGTTCACGTTCCCGGAAAAAACCTTGAAGAGAAACTGGAGTATAGCGAGGGCCAACACCAGGATCGCGGCGATCTTGAACACCACCGCGAACAAAAGCATGAACAAGCCGCGCAGCCAGGTGTTCGTGTCGGAGACGTTTTCCTTGGTCGATCGGGTCATGCGTTCGGTTCCTTCGTGTCAGTGCGGACGGCGGCGCCAGAGCACTACGCGCTGCCGTCCTGCAAGTGCTTTTCGGGATCGACGGCGGTCTTGCCCCGCCTCAGCTCGAAGTGAAGTTGGGGCGAGGGGACGTTTCCGCTGGTACCCACGCGCGCGATCGGTTGGCCCTTCTGCACCGCGTCCCCAGGCTTGACCAGAATCTCGTCGTTGTGGGCGTAGGCCGTGATCCAGCCGCCCTGGTGCTTGATCAGAAGAAGGTTGCCGAACCCCCTGAGCTCATTCCCGGCGTAAGCCACCGAGCCGCCGGCCGCGGCCCTGACGGCGGTGCCACGGGGGGCGGCGATGTTGATGCCATCGTTGTGGAGCCCCTTCGCCTTGGGTCCGAAGGTGGAGACGACGTTGCCGCTCACGGGCCAGAGGAACCCTTTTCCGCCCGCCGGCGGTAGCGCGGGCTCCGGCTTCGAGGGTGTCGTCCGCCCCGCGGCCGCGCCCGATGCGGCCGTGTCGGGCTTGGCTGCGGCATTCGGCACCGAGGCGGCGCGCAGCCCATCTGCCGGGGGGCGCCCCAGCGACGGGACCAAGAGGCGTTGGCCCACGTGGATCGTGTAGGGATTCTCGATCCCGTTTGCGCGCGCCAGCGCGAAGGTGTCGAGTCCGTAACGCCGCGAGATGCCGTAGAGGGTATCGCCCTTCACCACATCGTGCACCACGTTGCGCGGCAGCACGATGCGCTGGCCCACGTGAAGCACGTAGGGCGGCCGAAGACGGTTCGCCTCGATAATGGCGCGCATGGGCACCCGGTGTCGTCTCGCGATCTCGAAAATCGTGTCGCCCTTCGCCACCACCACCGCGCTCGCGCCGACGAAGAGGGGATCGCTCGGGCTTTCGGCGCCCGTAGCGGCGGGTCGATTCGCGAGCTGGGGCGCGCGATCGGGAGGCGGCCATTCGGCCCAACCGCAGCCCGACGTGCCGAAAAGGCCACCGATCGCGACCGAAGCGAGAAGGATACGCGCAACCCCTGCCAAGTTCATGCTCGAATTATCGCCAAGGGACGCATTGGTTTCAATGGGTTAGTGGAAAATTACGCAGGTCCGACCGGCGCGAAGGCACCCTGGGCGGCGCGCTTAGACCAACGGCACGAAATTTACCGACGCCAAGTCTTCGGTCTCGGAGCCATTCTCGGTGCGCCGGACGCGGATCAGGCGCTGGCCACCGCTGCGCGCGACCGGCGTGACCAAGACGCCACCCGCGGCTAGCTGATCGACGAGGGCGGCGGGAACGCTTGGCGCAGCAGCCGTCACCATGATGCGGTCGAACGGCGCTTGGTGCGGCCAGCCAAGCGCCCCGTCGCCGCAGAGCGTGGTGACATTGGTGATGCGCAGCTCAGCGAGCCGCGCTTGCGCCTCGACCAACAGCTCGGCGAGTCGCTCGACGGTATAGACACGCCTGCACAACGATGCGAGCACCGCCGTCTGGTATCCAGACCCGGTGCCGATTTCCAACACCTTGTGCCGCTCGCCGACCTCGAGCGCCTGGGTCATGCGCGCGACCACAAGCGGCGCGCTGAGGGTCTGGTGATGGCCGATGGGAAGCGCCACATCGTCGTAGGCCTTGTCGCGAAACGGCGCAGGCACAAACACCTCGCGCGGGATTCGCTCCATGGCGCCGAGTGCCCGGGTATCGGTGACGCCGCCGCTTCTGAGCTCGAGGACCAGTCGGATCTTGCGCGCACTCGGGGTCAATCGAATGCCCTCTTGAGGGACCCGAGCGTGGGGCGGTGGGTGAGATCGAGCGTCAAGGGCGTGATCGAGATGGCGCCACGGCTGACGGCGCCCAGGTCGGTGCCGCGCCGGGAGCGGTCCTCGGTTCGCTGGGACCCGATCCAGTAGTAGGGCTCGCCCCTGGGGTCGTGGCCCTGGACGAGCACGCCCCCGATCTTGCGCCGGCCCTGGCGGGTGATCTCGACGCCGCGTGTCGCGCGCGCAGGCACGTCGGGAAAATTGACGTTCATCAGGATGCCCGCGGGCCACGGTGCGGACGTCAGGCGCTCGAGCACGCTTGCGAGATGGTGCTCGGCCGTGCCCCACTTGACGGGATGGCCGTTCTCAGAGAGCTGGCTCAAGGCAACGGCGGGAAAGCCCAGCAACGCTCCTTCCATGGCCGCCGCGATAGTGCCGGAATAGGTGATGTCCTCGCCCAGGTTGCCGCCGCGGTTGATGCCCGAAAGCACGATGTCCGGCGCGTGGTCCTTCATGATTTCGCGCACCGCCAAGAGCACGCAATCGGTGGGCGTTCCGTCGACGGCATACCGCCGGCCCGAGAGCTTGCGGATGCGCAAAGGCCGGCGCAGGGTCAGCGAATGGCTGGCGGCGCTTTGCTCGCGCTCGGGCGCCACCACCCAGACCTCCTTCGCAAGCCCGCGGATGGCACGTTCAAGAATTCTGAGCCCCGGCGCGTGAATGCCGTCGTCGTTGGAGATGAGGACGCGGGCGCGTGAAAGATCTAACGGACTAGCCGGCATCGCGGTCGATCGTTTTCAGCCCGCCCATATAGGGCTGAAGCGCCTCCGGAACGGACACGGACGAATCGGGACCCTGGTGGACCTCGAGGATCGCGACCAGGGTGCGGCCGACCGCCAGGCCTGAACCGTTGAGGGTATGCACGAACCGCGTCCCCTTCTCTCCTTTCGAGCGGTAGCGGGCCGACATCCGTCGCGCCTGGAAGTCGATGCAGTTCGAGCAGCTCGATATCTCTCGATAACGATTCTCGCCGGGAAGCCAGACCTCGATGTCGTAGCTCTTGGTGGCAGAGAAGCCCGTGTCGCCCGCGCATTTGAGTACGACCCGGTAAGGAAGACCAAGACGCTTCAGCACCTCTTCCGCGCAAGCCGTCATGCGTTCAAGCTCGTCACCCGAAACCTCAGGCCGCGTGACGCTGACGAGCTCCACCTTCGAGAACTGGTGCTGGCGGATCATGCCGCGCGTATCCTTACCGGCCGCGCCCGCTTCCGAGCGGAAGCACTGCGTCCACGCGACCAGGCGGATCGGCAACCGGTCGGCGTCCAGAATCTCGCCGGCCACCAGGTTGGTGAGCGGTACTTCCGCCGTGGGAATCAGCCAGTAGCGCTCTTCGAAGCGACCGCTTTCGAGCGCCTCGTTCATGAGCGCGATCTGTCGCGCCTTGACCTCGGCCAGGTGCTCCATCAAGAGCCGCGCGCGATCGGTCGGCGTTTCGGCCGCCGCATCGAGTTCCGCCAGACGGCCCTTCTCCCACCTTTCCAACTCGGCGCCCACGTGCTGATGAAGGGCATCGAGATCGAGTTTCTTTGTCTGGAACTGGTCGTCCGCGAACTTCGGCAGCTGCCCGGTCCCGAACAGCGCCTCGTCGCGAACCAGGACCGGCGGCAACACCTCGGTGTAGCCGAACTCGCGCGTGTGCGTGTCCAGCATGAACGCGGCGAGCGCGCGCTCCATGCGCGCCAGCGCCCCCGAAAGAACCACGAACCGCGCCCCTGATAGCCTGGCCGCGCGTCCGAAATCCATCATTCCCAGGCCCTCGCCAATGTCCACGTGGTCCCGGGGCAGAAAGTCGAACTGGGGTGGCTCCCCCCAACGGCGCACTTCGATGTTGTCGTCGTCGGCCGCGCCCTCGGGAACCTCGTCGGCAAGAATGTTAGGAATGCCGGAAATGGCGTTCCCGAGCTCGTGTTCCGCCGATCGCGCCTCGCGTTCGGCGCGGGCCTCTTCGTCCTTCGATTGCGAGACCTCCTCGATGAGAGCGGAGGCGTCCTCGCCGCGCGCCTTAGCGGCGCCGATCTCCTTCGATAGCTTGTTGCGGTGGCCTTGGATCGTTTGCGCGTGCGTTTGCGCGCCCCGCCGGCGGGCGTCGATTTCGAGGATCCGCGCGGCCGTACCGTTCACGCCTCGCTTCCTCAGACCTTTGTCGAAGGCTTCCGGATTGTCGCGGATCAAGCGGATGTCGAACATGAAATGACCGGTGCCCCCAAGCGAGCGCAAATTCTATAGGCCGGTTCGCGAATCCCGTCCAGTTGCGGGCCTAAGCGCTCGGTTGCTCGGCGGGCCCGTCGTCTTCATCGCCCTCGGCGTCTTGCGCCGCGCGCTCCCTGCGTCTTTCGACTAGGCGGACGCACAGGATGGAGATTTCGTAGAGGCCGAGGGTCGGCAGCGCGAGGCCGATCTGGCTGATCACGTCGGGCGGGGTCAGGACCGCCGCTACAATGAACGCGATCACAATGGCGTACTTCCGCTTCTCTGCCATGCCCTTCGCCGTGATCATTCCGGCCCGGGCCAACAGGGTCATCACCACCGGCAGCTCGAAACACACCCCGAAGGCAAAGATCAAGCGCATGACCAGGGATAGGTACTGGTCGACCTTCGCCTCGAGCTGGATAGCCATGGTCCCGACGCCGCCCGCCGATTCGAAGCTGACGAAGAACTTCCAGGCGAGCGGGAAGATCAAGTAGTAGACGAGCGAGCCGCCGAGGAAGAAGAGGATGGGGGTGGCCACCAGGAACGGCACGAAGGCCCGCTTCTCGTTCTTGTAGAGCCCCGGGGCCACGAACATCCATACCTGGACGGCGAGGAACGGGAACGAGAGAAAAAGCGCGGCGAAGAACGCCACCTTGATGTAGGTGAAGAACGCCTCATGAAGGCCGGTATAGATGAGCCGGCGGTCACCCCCCATCTCGTTGAATATGTCCGCGAGCGGCTGTACGAGAAAGCCGTAAACGTCGGCGGCGAAGTAGTAGCAAACGAAGAACAACACCAAGACGACGCCGAGCGAATACATCATGCGCCCGCGCAGCTCGACCAAGTGGTCGATCAGCGGCATCGTCTTCTCGTCGCGCTCTTCGTCGTTCACGGGATTCTACCGTTCGTCGGCCGACGAACGCCGCCCCTTCTCCGCCGGACTCTGCGAGGCGCGCCGGCCGCGCGTGGGCCCCGCCCGGGGCACCTTCTCCGGCCCTTTCGCCTTTGCGCCCGCGGTCGCTTTCACCGCGGTGCGGCCTCTTCGTTCCGGAGGGGCGTCTATTTGCTCTTTGGCGTCATCAGCGACCGGAGCCGGTTCCGGCTCGGCCGTCGGCCGCAGCGCGGAATCCGAAGTCTCGCCCGAGACCGCAGCTTCCACCGGGTCGGGGTCCGGCCCCGCCTCGATCGCACCCGCCTCGACGTCGCGAACCTCGCTCAAGATCTCGCCGTCCGGGTCGATCTGTTTCTTGATCTCCTGGGTCAACCGATCGGTATTGATCTGGCGCTTGATGTCGTCGAGATCGGCTTGGCGAACCATGTCGTTGACGCCGCCCTGGAACTCACGGGCGAGCTCGCGGCCCTTGCGGATCCAGCCGGAAACGGCGCGCAGCGTCCGCGGCATGTCCTTGGGTCCGATGACGATAATCACCAGAGCCGCGATAATGAACAGCTCTTGCCAGCCCAGATCGAACATGGCAGCGACAAGTTTCCGCTGACGAAAACGGGCCCGCGCCCGCGACGTTTAAGAATTCGACGCTTGCTTCTTCTCGACCGTGTCTTCGGCCATCGCCTGGGTGTCGCTCTCGATCGCCTTCGCGTCGTCGGCACCGCCGACTTCTTCTTCCTTCATGCTTTTCTTAAAGGATTTCAGACCTTTACCGAAGTCCCCCATGAGGCGCGAAAGTTTCCCGCCGCCCCCGAACAGGACGAGGACCACGGCCAGAACCACCAGCCAATGCCAGATGCTAAAAGTACCCATGCCCCTGCTTTCGTTACTTCATTTCCCGATGGCTCGGCTCGATAATGGCAGAAAGGTTCTGGTGTCGCAACGCTGGCCAGTTTTCGGGCGCGCGCGAACGCTCCGCCACCCTCGGAACCACCTCAGCGTGGGGCGTCGGGTCCGAGCCCAACGGCGTCGTCCTCGCCGTCTTCGCCCTCGTCGCCCTCACCGTCCCTGTCGTCCTCGTCGCCCTCGCCGTCCCCGTCGCCCTCGCCGCCTTCGTTACCGTCGTCGATGCCCGGCAGCGCTTGATTCGACAAGGCCCGCACATCGGCGACGACCGGACCCGTGTCCAAGAGCCCGGCCGCCTTCAATTCGTCGACTCCGGGAAGTTCGTCCAAACTCTCGAGTCCGAAGTGGTCGAGAAAGGCGTCCGTCGTCGCCCACATCACCGGGCGTCCGGGCGTGCGCCGGCGGCCCCGCGGGCGGACCCAACCTGCCTCGAACAGAATGTCGAGCGTCCCCTTGCTCAATCCCACGCCCCGGATTTCCTCGATCTCGGAGCGCGTCACCGGTTGGTGGTAGGCGACGATCGCCAGCGTTTCCACGGCCGCGCGCGAAAGCTTGCGGACCGAGACCCGCTCGCCCGCGAGATGGGCGGCGAGATCGGGTGCCGTGCGGAAGGCCCAGGTCCCGCCCCGCTTGACCAAATTGACGCCGCGGTTGGCATAGATGTCGGCCAGCTTCGTCAAAAGGCCTTCGACTTCGGCGCCTTCGGGAAAGCGCGCCGCCAGCTCGCGGACCGGCACCGGAGCGCGCGACGCGAACAGCAAGGCCTCGAGCAGCCGCAGGTGCTGGCCGTCTTCGGTGCTCATTCGCCCTCCGGCTCACGCTCGTCGGCGATCTCAGTCGCCCGGGGGTGCGCGGTGCGTAGATAAATGGATCCGAAGGCGGCGTCTTGACGAACGTTGAGACGCCCCTTGCGCACCAGCTCGAGGCTCGCGGCGAAGGTGGACGCGATCGCCGATTTGGCGACGGCGCCAACGCCGATGTCGTCGGGCAGGAAGCGCCACAGGCTCTCCCAGTCCGTGCTCTCGCCAAGGAGGCGTTGAAACCGTTGCAGCGCGCGTTCGACCGTGTGCAACTCGGCGGGCTCGATGTGCAGAACCCGGGCCTCGCTCCGGCGCCGAAATTCGCCGTAGGCCCTCAATAGTTCGAACAGCGAGACCTCGATCACGTTCCGCCGCAGGGGCGCGTAAGTCTCGGGCGCTCCGCGGACGAAGAAATCCTCGCCCAGTAAGCCTCGGGCCATGAGGCGGGCGCCAGACGCTTGCATGGCTTCGAGCCGGCGAAGCTGCATCGCCAGCGCCGCGGCCATTTCTTCCGCGCTCGGCTCCTCGTCCGCTTCCGCCGAAGGCAACAGAAGGCGGGACTTGAGATAGGCCAGCCACGCCGCCATGACCAGATAATCTGCCGCCAACTCGAGGCTGGCGCTGCGCGCCGCGGTCACGAACGCCAGATACTGGTCCGCCAACTGCAGGATCGAAATGCGCGCGAGGTCGACCTTTTGCTCGCGCGCGAGCGCTAGCAAGAGGTCGATCGGCCCTTCGAAGCCGTCGATGTCGACCACGAACCCCGTCGTCGCGTCCGTCCCGGCGCGCACGGCGCCTTCGTCGAACGAATCTTCGCCGGCCGTCGAAATCATGCCATCCACCTCATCCAATCCCGCTCGCCGAGACGATTAGCTGCCACAGGAACGCGGCCGGCCGGCCCACCAGCCATGCGAACACGTTCAGCTCCACACCGAGTTTGCCACCGATCCAGGGCAGGATAAACATCGCCCCCAGAACTATAAAGATTCCAGCCCTTTCGAGCCGCGCCAGCGGGATCGCCAGGCGGTCGGGTAGCAGGCCGACCGCGACTCGGCCGCCGTCCAGCGGCGGCACCGGAAGCATGTTGAACACGCAGAGAATCAGATTCAGCCAGATGGAGTTCAAGAGATTGCTGCGAACCCATACATCCGCCCAGTCCGGCACTACCACCAGCGCGTGAATCAGCAGCGCCGAAACGAAGGCGAGCGCAAGATTGGTCGCCGGGCCGGCGATAGCGACGAAAATCATATCGCGGCGCGGCGAGCCCAGGCGCCCGATGTTCACCGGTACCGGCCGTGCGTACCCGAACATCATTCGCCCGCCCGAAACGAGCAGCAGCAGCGCCGGCAACACCAACGTGCCCACGGGATGGACGTGCTTCAAGGGATTGAACGTGACGCGCCCGAGGCGCATCGCGGTATCGTCGCCCAGCTTCCACGCGACCCAACCATGCGCCGCCTCGTGCAGTGTGACCGCCAGTAGCACAGGCACCGCCCACACCGAGACCGCGAGCAACATCTGCACCGCCCAAGCCGAGACCGCGACGGACGAACCCTCCCCGATCATGGAACCACCATTCCTTCCATGAGGACCTGCAGCCGGGCCAACGCGCCGTTGCGCTCGAAAGGCTTCGGCGGCGCGCGAATGGCCTCGGCGCGGTGCAGTCGCGCCTGCGCCGCGTCGTCGAGCGGTGAGGCGTACGCCGCCACCTCTTCCATCTCCGCCCTCATTCCGTTGCAATGCAGAACGACGTCGCATCCGGCGGCAAGCGCAGCCTGGGCGCGTTCGCCCACACCACCCCCAAGCGCCGACATCGACAGGTCGTCGGACACCAGAACGCCGTCGAATCCGATGGTGCCGCGGATAAAACGCTGGATCACGGTCTTCGAGGTCGTGGCCGGCGCCCGTCGATCGAGGGTCTCGTAGCGAACGTGGGCCGTCATGGCCCACGGCATGTCGCGAAGCGCCTTGAACGGTGCGAAATCGACCGCTTCCAGGTCCACGCGCGCAGCGCCGACGACGGGAAGGGCCTTGTGGCTGTCGGTGAGCGCGCGTCCGTGACCGGGGATGTGCTTGATCACCGGAAGAACGCCTCCGTCCAGAAGGCCCTCGCAAACGGCCCGTCCCAGCAGCGCCACCACCGCCGGGCTCTCTCCCAGGGCGCGGTCGCCAATGACTGCGTGCGAGCCCGGCTGCGGCACGTCGAGCACCGGCGCGCAGTTGACGGTTATGCCGAGCTCGTGAAGCTCGGCTGCGATCAGACGCGCGTTCAGGCGCGCCGCTTCGATCGCGGCTCCCTCGTCCACGCGCGCGAGACGGGCGAATGTCGCGGCGGGCGGGGGCCTGCGCCACCGCGGCGGTCCGAGTCGCGCCACGCGTCCGCCCTCCTGGTCGATCAGGATCGGGGCGTTGGCGCGGCCCACGCAGTTCCTGAGCGCGCCGACGAGGCGGCGAACCTGATCAGGCTCGGCGCAATTGCGCGCGAACAGGATGAACCCGAAGGGATCGGCGTCGCGGAAGAAGGACTTCTCCGCCCCACCCAACGCCCGGCCCGAGCAGCCCAGGATCGCGGCCAAGGGCCGACCGCGGCTGGACCTATTTTCCCGGTGGGACAACCAGGCACCCCACCTTGCGATCGGCGAGTTGAGAGCACAATCCACGCGCCGCGGCCTCGTCGGCAAGCGGCCCAACGCGCACGCGGTAGAAAATCCCCTTTGCAGGCCCGAGGTCGGCCCGGACGACGGTCAGCCCGAGACCGCCCAAAAGATCGGCATGCCGGCGGCGCAAGCGGTTCCACTCGTCCTCGGCCCCAGACGATGAGCGAACCGCGGCCAATTGGACCTGGAAGGACTCGAGCGCGCGCGGCTGGGCGCGCGGCTGGGCGCGCGGTGTTCGCGGCGGCTCCGGACGCTTGGCCCTAATCACCTCGGCGGCCGTCGGCGCGGCCGCTTCGGCCGCATCGGCCGCATCAGCCGGCAGGACCGGCGGCGACTCGGCTTCGGGCACCGATTGCGCCGTCTCCGAGCCGGCGGGTGAATCCGGCACGGCCAACGGCGTCTCGGCGGGCGGCATCAGCCGCTCTTCGCGCAAATCCGACGCGGTTCCGAGCAGGCGTTCGTAGACGAGCCTATCGCGGTGCGGCACCTCCATCCCGCCCGGTTCGGCGGGCCGCACCTTGATGGGGCCGGCGTCGGACCGGATCAGGGGAACGTCGAACGGATCCTCGGTTCCCAACAGATTCTCGAAAGCGTACCATCCGGCGCCGGCGCCAGCCGCCATGAGAACCAGCGCCGAAAGCGAAAGCATCAAGGCCGATCGGCGACGGCGCGGACGCAACACCACGGGCTCGAATTCCAGCGATTCGGCCGCTTCGTCCTGTTCCGCGCGCTCGCCTTCGGCCATCAGCGCATCTCCTCGACCGGCGTCACCCCGAAGATCCGAAGACCGGACGCGATCACGGTGGCCACGCCCTGAGCCAACGCGAGCCTGGCCCGCGACAGCTCCGGATCCTCCTCCACCAGGAAGCGCAAGTTTGCGTCGTCTTTGCCCTTGTTCCACAAGGCGTGGAACTGGGCCGCCACCGCCTGGAGATAATACGCCACGCGATGCGGTTCGTGGGCCTCGGCCGCGCCTTCCACGAGCCGCGGCCAACCGGCCAGCGCCTTGATCAAACCAACCTCGTCGGCGTCGGTCAAGCGGTTCAGCGCGGCGGTCGCCAGCGCGTCCGCGTCCAAGCCGCCCGCGCCGAACATCTCGGCCCCGAGGCGAAAGAGCGAACGCACCCGGGCGTGGGCGTACTGGACGTAGAACACGGGGTTGTCGCGCGTCCGCTCGGTCACCTTCGCGAAGTCGAAGTCCAGCGGCGCGTCGTTGCGCCGTGTCAACATGATGAAACGCACCACGTCCTTGCCGACGCGTTCCACCACGTCGGCCGTCGCGACGAAGGCGCCGGCACGCTTCGACATGGCCACCGGCTCTCCGTTCTCGTACAGACTGACCATCTGGCAGAGCTTCACGTCCAGCGCGCCCTGGCCTTCGGTCAGTGCCTTTACGGCGGCCTGCATGCGCTTCACGTAACCACCGTGATCGGCGCCCCAGACGTTAATCATGGTCTGATACCCGCGCAGCACCTTGTCGAGATGGTAGGCGATGTCGGTGGCGAAATAGGTCCACGCGCCATCGGACTTGCGCAAGGGCCGGTCCACGTCGTCGCCGAACGCGCTTGCGCGGAACAAGGTCTGGGGACGCGGCTCCCAGTCATCGGGTTTCTTGCCCTTGGGCGGATCCAACACGCCGGTGTAGATCAGGTCGCGCGCTTCGAGAAAGCGAAGCGCCTCGTCCACCTTTCCCTCGGCCACGATGGCGCGCTCGGAGGTGAAGACGTCGAAGCGGATGCCGAGCGCGTCCAAATCCCGGCGGATCAGGCCCATCATCTCTTCGACAACGAACGCGCGGACTTCGGGCAACCATTCATCGCGCGCGGCCTCGACCCATTTGGGGCCATCTCTTTCGGCCAGCCGCGCGCCAACGGGGACCAGGTAATCGCCGCGATATTCGAGGTCGTTCCCTTGAAGGAAACTTTCGATCACGGTCTGGGACACCTTGTCGCCGAGGGCTTCGAGGTAGCGCCAGTAGGCCGCATCCGCGAGCTTGTCCACCTGGGCGCCGGCGTCGTTCACGTAGTATTCGCGGGTCACCTTGTAGCCCGTCTTCTCGAGCAACGCCGCCAGCGCGTCCCCGATCACGGCGCCCCGGCTGTGGCCCACGTGCAGCGGCCCGGTCGGGTTGGCGGACACGAACTCAACATTCGCGGGCTCACCGCCGCCGATGAACGAATCGCCGTAGGCCGGACCGCTTCTCAGGATCTCGGCCAAACGCGCGCGCCAGAACGAATCCTCCAGCCGCAGGTTGACGAAACCGGGTCCGGCGACGGATGCGTCCGCAACGTCGTCCAACTGGCAGATGCGCTCGGCCAGCACGCGTGCCAGCGCTTTCGGTTTCATCGCCGCCTGGCCGGCAAGCACCATGGCGGCGTTGGTAGTCATATCGCCGTGGTTCGGGTCGCGGGGCGGTTCGACGGCGACGCGCGCCAAGTCCATCTCACGCGGAACCGCGCCGTCCTCGGCGAGGCCGTCAATGACCGCGACCACGTGGCCGCGGAAGCGCTCGAAAACGTTCATGATGACCGCGCCTGGACGTCGAACAGGCGCCGGTGTTCGTCCAACGCGTAGCGGTCGGTCATGCCGGCGATGTAATCGGCCACCCGGCGCGCGGTCCGGGGGCTGCCGGCCCCGGCGGCGCGGTGGCGCCATTCCGTCGGCAAGCAGTCGGGCTCGTCGATGAACAGGCGAGACAGATCGTCCACTACCCGGCGCGCCTTGCTGGTCATGCGGTTGAGCCGGTAATGGCGGTACATGTTGTCGAACAAGAACGCCTTGAGCACCCGGTCGTGCTCGCGCATGACGTCCGAGAATGCGGCCACGGGCTTTTCGGCCCGGGCCACGTCGTCCGCGCATCCCGGCTTCAGCGCCGCGATTCGCCGCCCAGTCTCGTCCAAGAGATCGCGCACCATGGCGCCGATGAGATCACGCACCGCCTCGTGTATCCGCCGTGCCGGATGGATCTCAGGGTGGCGACGGGCGACTTCGCGAAAGACCGGCCCGACCAGGGGAACGTCCAACAAATCATCGATTGCGAACAATTCCGCCCGCAGACCATCCTCGATATCGTGATTGTTGTAGGCGATGTCGTCGGAAAGGGCGGTGATTTGCGCTTCAGCGCCGGGAAACGTATCGGGCGCGAAGCCGTGTTCGGCGGCGAACGCCAATATATCGGCGTGCGGCGGCCGGTTCGCGCGTTCACCCGCGAGCGCGCCGTTGTGCTTGATCATCCCGTCGAGGGTCTCGCGCGTTAGGTTCAGCCCATCGAAATTCGGGTAACGTTCCTCGAGCTTGGTCACGACGCGCAGCGATTGGGCGTTGTGGTCGAATCCGCCGAAGGGCTCCATCGCCGCGCCCAACGCCTCCTCGCCGGCATGGCCGAAGGGCGGATGGCCGAGGTCGTGGGCTAGCGCGAGCGCCTCTCCCAGGTCCTCGTTGAGGCCGAGGCTCCGGCAAATCGAGCGCGCGATCTGCGAAACCTCGAGGCTGTGGGTCAGCCGGGTGCGGAAGAAGTCGCCTTCGTGATTAACGAAGACCTGGGTCTTGTACTGAAGCCTGCGAAATGCCCCGCAGTGGATGATCCGGTCGCGATCGCGCTGAAAGCAGGTTCGGGTCGCGCTTTCCGGTTCGGGATAGAGCCGCCCTTGGCTTTCATCGGGCTTGCAGGCAAAGGGCGCAAGATTCTGAAAGCCGGTCATGGCGGGAACGTACTTGCGCCGACGCACGCAGGCAACGGCACAGTTCCGGCGGCGAAGGGGTCGCGATTGACATGAAGACCCAGGAAACTACATAAACTAGGCGAAACGCTTTCATCGTGGAGAAATTTGGTGCCGGACGGAACCCAGCCTCGGAACGCGGATGGTCTGACAATCTCGCCGAGCGCGGCGGAACGGATCGCCAAACTCAAGCAGATTGAGGGCAACGACGCGCTGATGCTGCGCGTCAGCGTCTCGGGCGGCGGCTGCTCCGGCTTCCAGTACGGCTTCACGCTCGAAGAATCGCTGAACGACGACGACCGCGTTTTCGAGAGCGCCGGCATTCGGGTGGTGGTGGACGAGATCTCGCTCGATCTCCTGAATGACTCACGGGTCAACTTCGTCGACGATTTGATCGGCTCGTTCTTCTCCATCGACAATCCCAACGCGACCTCGAGTTGCGGCTGCGGCACATCGTTCTCGATCTGAGCTGCGGCGTCCCGCGAATCCATCGCGCCATCGTTCCGGACCGCCCGCCTGGGTGTCCATGATAAAAATCGCGACCTGGAACGTAAACTCCGTCAAGGCGCGGCTCGTGCACCTTCTTGACTGGCTCACCGATGCGGCGCCGGACATCGTTCTCTTACAAGAGACCAAGACCACCGACGAGCAGTTCCCGCGTGATGTGATCCTGGACGCCGGTTACAACGCCGCCGTCAACGGGCAGAAGACGTACAACGGCGTCGCGATCCTCGCGAAACGCCCCATCGACTTGGAATGCACCCGGCTGCCCGGCGGTGCCGACGACGATCAGGCCCGTTACATCGAAGGGGTGATCGGCAACGTCCGTGTCGCTTCGGTCTACCTTCCGAACGGAAATCCCGTGCCGGGCGACAAGTATGACTACAAGCTGGCCTGGATGGAGCGGCTCTACCATCACGCCCGCGCGCTTCTCGCGACCGAGGACGCCTTCGTCCTCGGCGGCGATTTCAACGTCACGTTCGACGACGGCGACGTGTACGATCCCGCCAGCTGGCGCGACGACGCGCTCTGCCTTCCCGAATCGCGGGCCGGACTTCGCAAGATCGTCCATCTCGGCTTGACCGACGCCATCCGCGCGATCAGCCCTGAGATCGGCCGTTTCACCTGGTGGGACTACCGCGCGGGCGCGTGGTCGCGCGACCACGGGCTCCGCATCGACCACATGTTGCTTTCGCCTCAGGCGGCCGACCGCCTGGACGACGCCGGAATCGACCGCAAGCCGAGGGGCCGCGAGAAGGCCTCGGACCACACGCCGGTCTGGTGCGCGCTCAACGACTGAGTCGGGGCGCCGCGCGAGCCGCCGCCGCGGCGGCGCTCGCCTACCTCGCATACGTATTGATTCGTTATGCGGGCCTCGACGGCTACCTCGACCACATGGAGCCCAACATCGCCATTCCGGCGTGGCTGTGGCTCGGCGGCCGGCCCCTCTATCCGGCCGCCGGCGCCGAAGCGGACTTCGTTACCACCTATGGGCCGCTTTCCTATCTGATCGGCGCTGGCGTCTATTCGCTCGCCGGGGGATCCATTGCCGCATCGAAGGCGGGTCCGCTCCTGGCGGCCGCGCTGGCGATCGTGGTGTTCGCAATCACGCTGTTGCGCCGCCCCGGTGGCGCGCTCGCCGCCATCGCCGTGGTGGCCTTCGCGGGCTTCATGGCGCTTTTTTCGCCGCACGCCTTTTGGAACCGGCCCGACCCCTATCTGATTCTCTTAGTCACCGTTGCGCTTGCGAGCCTTCCGCGCACGGAGACATCGGCGCAGGGGCTCGCACCGGCGATCGTCATCGCCGTCGCCATCGGGCTCGCGGTCGACCTCAAGGCGCATGCGTTCGTCTTCTTCCTGCCCGTCATCGCGCGGCTGTGGGCGGTGACGCCGACGGCGGCGAACGCCTTTCGCCTGGGCGCTGTTATCGCGGCCGTCTCGCTCGCCACGGCCCTCGCCCCGTTCGCATTGCCCGGCGTCTCGCTCGCCGACTACGTCGCCAACATGACCCGATTCGTTGCCGGCGTCGGCGGCAGCGCCGAGGTCTTTTGGAAGTCGCTCCGCTACGGGGCGCTCCTGTTGGCACCGGTGGTGGCGCTCGCGATCCTGGCTGCGCGCCGCTGCGACGCCGTCCTTGCGCGGGAAGCCTTCTGTGTAGGCGTTCTCGTGCTCAGCCTCGGTTTGCTGCTCTATCCCGCATCGCGGCCGGGCTCAGGCGCGCACCAGTTGATGCCGCTTTTTCCCGTCGCCGTCGATGCGCTTCTCAGGCTCGGCCGCGCCGCCCATTCGCGTGCGCCGCTCGTCGGCGCGTGGTTCGCCGCGTTCGCGCTCGGGCTTGTTGTGATCTCGGTTCCGGTGCAGAAGCGCCTACACCGGCAATTCGCGGTGATCGAGGCGCGTGCCGCCGCCTCGGACGTGCGCGCCGTCATCGCCACCCTCGGCGAGGACGAGACGGTCGAGATGGGATTCGGCGCGACGCTTACGCGCTACCACGACACCTTCGTCCGGCCGTTGCTGATCTTCGCCGGCCAACCCTTTACGTTCGAGGCCATGACGGTGATGGAACTCAAGGGCGTCGGGCAGCGGGTTCCGGCCCGATTCGCCGCCCACGTCGGGATTTGCGAGACCAACATCTGGATGATCCCCAAGGGCGAGGCGCCGTTCGCGATGTCCAGCTACTGGGGCGACGGTCCGGTGTTCGACGAGGTGTTCCGGAAGGGCTTCCTCGACGCTTACCGCCGCGACCGCGCGAGTCGCCTCTTCGACGTCTGGCGGTGCAAACTCGGCGCCGCCGCGACGCCCTAACCTTCGTCGCCCTCGCGGAATTTGGAAAGATAAAGCACGTCGAGGAAGGCGCCGTCGTAATAGACGTGGTCCTTCAAACGGCCTTCCTCGGCAAACCCCAATTTCTCGTAGACCTTGCGCGCCGGCGCATTGTCGGCGCCGACCATCAGCGTGACCTTGCGGAGGTTGAAGTGCTGGAACGCGATCTCGAGGGCGAGCGCCGTCGCCTCGGTGCCGAACCCGCGGCCGTGGTACGCCTCCTCGCCAATCATGATCGTGAACATCGCGGTGCGCCCGACCCAGTCGATCGAGTGCAGATAGACCATCCCGATCAACTCGCCGATGCCGGCGTCCTCGACGGCAAAGATGATGCGCCGGTTGCTCGTATCCGCCAGCGCTTCGGCGAACCACGACTCGTCCATCGCCTCGGTGACCGGGAATCGGGTGCCGAAGGATCGGTCCCGGATGGCGGGGTTGTTCCGCCATTCGAGGGTATGGCGGATGTCGTCGCGGCGAAGCGGCCTCAGCCGACAACGCTCTCCCTCGTAACGAATCATGACTCCTCCGTCCGAATCAGTCGCGCGCGGCGCCCCGGGTGGAGCGAGGATATCAACTTCCGACCGTCCGGCGAAACGGTCTTTTTTCTCTAGTCCTTTCATCTCAATGGACTTTCGCTGTCCAATCGGCGATTATCGCACCCCAAGCATGCTGCTCTCCATCGTCGTTCCTGTCCGAGGCGAGACCCTCAACCTCACGATCATGACGAAGGTCATGGGCGCGGTCCTTGAGACCGAGCACGAGATCGTCGCCGTCTACGACGACGCCGACGACCCCAGCGCGCCGATCGCCGACCAACTGCAGCGCACGTCGCCCAATGTTCGCGGCGTCCTCAACGTGCTCGGTCCGGGCGTCGCCAACGCGTTCCGCACCGGCGTCGAGGCCGCCCGGGGCGAGTACGTGGTCACCTTCGTCGCCGACGAGATCGTTCCCATCCTCGCCATCGACGATATGCGCGCGTTGATGGACGAAGGCTGCGACTTCGTGAGCGGCACGCGTTACGGATACGGTGGCGGCCGGGTGGGCGGCTCGCTTGCCGGCAAGATCCTCTCGCGTCTCGCCAACAAGACCTTCAACGTCTTGACGTCCTCTCCACTCACCGACTGCACCTCAGGCGTCAAGATGTTCCGCCGTGCCCAGTTCACCGAGCTTACGGCGAACGCGCAGGAGGCGGGCTGGGGCTTCGCCTTCGAGATGGCGATCAACGCCCAGCTGCTCGGCTATCGGCTGGGCGAGGTTCCGGCGATATCCGTCGATCGCATGTTCGGGGGCACGTCCACGTTTCAGCTCGTCCCCTGGGTGATCGATTATCTCAAGATCTATGCGCTGGGCATCCGCCGCCTGCCGCCCCGGCCGTTTGCTCGCAAGCCCGAGGTGCGGGTGCGGATTCCGGGAAACATCGCCGGCCCTCAGGGGTAGAGCGCAAGCCGGTAGTTCAGGAAATACGGCGTTTCGGCCAGCTCCGGGCGGTGGGCGATGGCCTCGGCGCGCAAGGCCTTGAGCGATTCCGGATCATGGGCCATGAGGCCGATGAAAAACGGCGTGGGACTGCGGGCGAACTTTGCCTTGAAGCGAAACAAAGCGTCCGATTCGTCATCGCCGTGGCCGCCGCCGAGGATCAGGCGCCGGGCCCCGCGCGCAAACGCTGCGCGCGCGATCCCGTAGACCAGAAGCTCGTTCGCGCCCTGGACCTGGTGGTCCGCGTTGGCGGCAAGGAAGTAGTAGGTGCCCGCCGGGTGGTGGATCGCGACGGCCGCCGAGACGAGCTCGGACCCCTTGTGAACGCCGTAAGCCGCGAAGTGACCCGAGGCGAGCGCGCGGGCAAAGAAGGCGTCCGAGAAATACCACTTGGCCTCGGAGCCCAGGCGCTCAAGCGAACGGCGGTATAAGCCGGCGAACGCGTCCATGCCCGAGGCCCCATCGAGGGCTCCGAACGCAAGGTCGCGCAAGCCGCGGCGGACGCTCGATCGGCACGACTTGGTAAAGGTGCGTAAATGCGCGTCTTCGTCCGCCACACATTCGGCGATGATGATGTCCTTTGCTCGGACGACGCGGGTCGCGGTGCCGTCGAAGGCGGCGTGGTTCCCAAGCAGGGGATTGAACCGGAAGACCTCGGCGATGATGTTCTCGGCACGGCAAACCTCGGAATGGGCTTGAAGCGCGGCTTCGATGAATCGCCTGTCTGGGGTCGTCGCCACAGGGCCCGCTTAGCCGAGAAACGGATCGACGTCGAAACGGCCGATCTCGCCGATGGGCGCTTTTGCGAACGCGTGCAACCAGGCGTCGCGGCCATCGGTGATCAGGACCGAGCGCCAGTCCTCGCCGTGGACGACCGTGAGCACGTCGGCTTGGTGGAACGCGTCCAGGCCGGAGAAATCGAAGAATTCGAAGGCGCGGGCGTGATGCCGCGCGCGTTCAAGATGGATATCGAGGCTCATCGGCGCGTCCCGCCCTCGACCGCGCGCCTCGGCACGCTCAACCGGCGAGGAATTCGCGGATGGTTTTGCACACCTTCGCCACGTCCGCTTCGCTGACGGAGAAGGCCGACGGCAGCCACACCGCCTTGGGCAACATCTCGGTCGCGACCGGGAAACGCTCGTCGGGTAGGCGATAACAGGGCTGGGTGTGGATGGGTTGCCAGAACGGACGGCAGTCGATCCCGCGCTCGCGCAAGAACGGCACCAGCTCGGCGCAGCGCTCGACGATCACGTCCACCCACAGCGGTAACGCGCCGCCCTCGGTGTCGCAGGGCAACACCCTCACCGCGTTCAGGCCTTCGAGCCCGCCTTTGTAGGCCGCGTACATGCGCCGCACGTGGTCCATGCGGCGGTCCAGTGTCTCGAGCTGACCGAGACCGAGGGCGGCCTGGAGATTGGTGAGCTTGAAGTTGTAACCGACGATCGGGTGCGGGTCGTCGCCGCCGGTGCCGCGGATCGACCGTCCCTGGTCCTTGAGCTGGCGAAGCCTGAGATGCAGCGCGTCGTCGTCGGTGATCACCATGCCGCCCTGGCCGGTGGTGATCAGCTTCATCGGCGAGAACGAGAGGCAGCCCATCGCCCCGAAGGTCCCGAAGGCGCGTCCGTTGCGGCGCGAGAGAAAGGCCTCGGCCGCGTCCTCGACCACGGTAACGCCGTTGGCGGCGGCGATCGCCATGATGGCGTCGAGGTCGGCGCCTCGCCCGCTGACGTGCACCGGCACCACGGCCTTGGTCCGGGGCGTGATGGCGTCGGCGAAGGCCGCCGGGCTCATGGTCAGGCTCTCAGGCTCGATGTCGACCAGCACCGCCTTGGCGCCGGCCATGCTCACGGCGTTGGCGGTGGCGATGAAGGTGGCGTCGGGAACGATAACCTCGTCGCCCGGCCCGACGCCTGCGGCCACCAGCGCGAGGAAGATGGCCGAGGTGCAGTTGGTGACGCCGACCGCGTAGCGGCAGCCCAAAAGTTCGACCACGCGGCGCTCGAAGCGGGTCGTCACGTCGCCGTCGTTGACGAAGTTGCTCGCCAGCACTTGGACGACGAGATCCCGTTCGGCCTCGCCGATTTCCGGTTCCCACCAAGGAATGGTTTTCAGCGCGCGTATCCCCGCGAATTCCGAGACGGCTTGAAGGTGCCGATTCTTGTAGGCGAGCGGCGCAGCGCTTGTAAAGCGCGGATCGTCGTTTTCGAGCCGGGCGCCGTAAAAGATTCTTTCGCGTTCTTGGGTTGCGCGCTCCGCGTCGAGGCCGATAATCGGGCGCGGGCGCAGCAAGAGTGCGCGCGGACTCGCACCGGCACTTGGATTTCAATCGCAAGGAGCAACCCATGGACGCGAAAACCTTCGACAAGAGCAAACTGCCCTCGCGTCACGTCACCGAGGGGCCGGAGCGCGCGCCACATCGCTCCTACTACTACGCCATGGGTCTCGGGGAAGAGGATATCCACCGCCCGCTGGTCGGCGTGGTCACCACCTGGAACGAGGCGGCGCCGTGCAACATCGCGCTCTCGCGCCAAGCCCAGGCGGCCAAGGTAGGGGTTTCTGGCAGTGGAGGCACACCCCGCGAGTTCACCACCATCACCGTTACCGACGGCATCGCCATGGGCCACCAGGGCATGAAATCGTCGCTCGTCAGCCGCGAGGTCATCGCCGATTCTGTCGAGGTCACGGTGCGCGGGCATTGCTACGACGCGCTCGTCGGCATCGCCGGCTGCGACAAGTCGTTGCCGGGCCTGATGATGGCGATGCTGCGCCTCAACGTTCCCTCGGTCTTCATGTACGGGGGCTCCATCCTTCCCGGGCGCTTCCACAACCGCGACGTGACCGTGGTCGACGTGTTCGAGGCGGTGGGACGCCACAGCGCCGGCACCATGGACGAAGAGGAACTGAACGCCCTCGAATGTGTCGCCTGCCCTTCGGCCGGCTCGTGCGGCGGCCAGTTCACGGCCAACACCATGGCCTGCGTATCGGAAGCCATGGGCCTCGCGCTGCCGGGTTCGGCCGGCGCGCCGGCGCCATACGAATCGCGCGACGCATTCGCGCACGCGTCGGGCGAGGCGGTGATGGACTTACTGGCCCGGGGACTGAGGCCGCGCGATATCGTGACGAGGGCCGCGCTCGAGAATGCGGCGGTCGTGGTCGCGGCCTCGGGCGGGTCGACCAACGCGGCGCTGCACCTTCCCGCCATCGCCCACGAGGCCGGAATCGACTTCGACATGCTGGACGTCTGCGCGGTCTTCCGCAAAACGCCCTACATTGCCGATCTCAAGCCAGGCGGGCGGTACGTCGCCAAGGACATGTACGAGGCCGGTGGCATGCCGATCCTGATGAAGACCTTGCTCGAGAACGGTTACCTGAACGGAGACTGCGTGACGGTGACGGGCAAAACCCTCGCCGAGAACTTGGCCCATGTCACCTTCAACGACGATCAGGACGTCATCCGGCGCGCCGACAAACCTCTCTCGCCGACGGGGGGCGTCGTCGGCCTCGTCGGCAATCTCGCACCGGACGGCGCGGTCGTGAAGGTGGCGGGCACCAAGAAGCTTACCCACCGCGGTCCGGCGCGGGTGTTCGACACCGAGGAAGCCTGCTTCGACGCGGTGATCCGGCGTGACTACAAGCCGGGCGAGGTTCTGGTGATCCGCTACGAAGGGCCAAAGGGCGGACCCGGCATGCGCGAGATGCTGTCCACCACCGCTACGCTTTCGGGCCAGGGCGTCGGCGACGAGGTGGCGCTGATCACCGACGGGCGGTTCTCGGGCGGCACGCGCGGGCTTTGCGTTGGCCACGTCGGCCCCGAGGCGGCGGTCGGCGGGCCGATCGGACTTCTGATTGACGGCGACGTGATCGTGATCGACGCCGACAAGGGCGTTCTCGAGGTCGAGCTGACGCCCGATCATCTCGAAGACCGGCGCAAGGCGTGGAAGGCGCGCGCCACCGACTATCAGTCGGGGGCGCTGTGGAAGTACGCCCAGACCGTCGGCGATACGCGCCGGGGCGCCGTGACCCATCCGGGCGCCAGCGCCGAAACCCACTGTTACACCGATATCTGACCGCGGATGGCGCCGGCAGGACCCGATGACCGATCGCGAACGCCATAGGCCCGAACTCGACGTCGACTTCGTCCGGGCGCACTTCCCGGCACTGGCGGACGGTTGGGCGTTCTTCGAGAACGCGGGCGGGTCCTACGTCCCGCGTTCGGTCATCGAGCGCATCACGACCTACATGACCGAGACCCAGGTTCAGCCCGGGGCGAGCTACGCACCCTCGGCGGCGGCCGCCGAGCGCATGACCCAGGGGCGCCTGGCCATCGCCCAGTTGATCAACGCGGACGCGGACGAAGTAGTGGTCGGGCCGTCGACCACGGCCAACGTCTATGCGCTCAGCCACGCAATCCGGCCCTGGTTCGAGCCCGGCGACGAGGTGGTGGTGACCGACTTGGATCACGAGGCGAACAACGGCGCCTGGCGCCGCCTCGCCGAGATCGGCGCCGTGGTCAAGGAGTGGCGGGTGGACCCGGCGACGGCCGAGCTCGACCCCGCGGCGCTGGAGCCGCTGCTCAGCCCCCGGACCCGCCTCGTCTGCGTCACCCATTGCTCCAACATCACCGGCACCTTCAACGACATCGCCGCAATCGCGCGCATGGTGCATGCGGCGGGCGGGCTTTTGTTCGTCGACGGCGTCGCCTTCTCCCCCCATCGCGCCGTCGACGTGCGCGCGCTCGACGTCGACTTCTACGGCTTCAGCCCTTACAAGGTCTACGGGCCCCATCTCGGCGTGCTGTATGGCAAACGCGAGCACTTGATCGCCGCCCAAGGCCAGAACCACTACTTCTTCCGCGCGGACGAGATCCCCGACAAGCTCGCGCCGGGATACCCCAACCACGAGCTGACCGCGGGCCTCGCTGGCATCGCCGACTACTTCGATCAGCTCCACGCCCGTCACTTCTCGCACGCCCCGAACACCTTTCACGAGCGCGCGTGCGACGTGTACCGGCTGTTCGCCGACCACGAGGAACGGCTGGCGGACCGGTTCGCGGCCTTCCTCGCGTCCGACTCCCGGTTCCGGCTGATCGGGCGCACCGGCGGAGCGGCGGATGCGCGCGCGCCGATCTTTTCGTTCACAGTGCGGGGAATGAAATCGGCGGCGCTCCCGCCCAGGCTCGAGGCCGCAAAAGTGGCGATCCGCAACGGCGATTTCTACGCGATCCGCCTGATGGGCGCGCTGGGGCTGGATCCGGGTGACGGCGTCGTCCGGGCGAGCATGGTCCACTACAACAGCGCCGAAGACGTGGACCGCCTGATCGAAGGCCTGGAAAAGTCGCTTGGATGACGCCTCGCACGCGCTTAGGCCCTGGGGCCGGCGTCGGCGTTGTCGCGCTTTCGCTTTCGCTTGCGCTTGTTTTCACCACAGCCGCCTGCTCGGCGCCCAAACAAAAGCCCGGCGCGCCCTATCACCACACCACGACCGGGTTCCGAAACCCCGAGAGAAGCCCCGAACGGCATTGGTCGTGGCGCGGGCTGCCGTGGATCCTGACGCGCCTGATCGCATCCTTCCGCGACATCGAGCCGCCGCCAAACCACGTGGTTCCCGCAGACCAGGCGCTTGCGGGGCTCGGCGCCATGAAGGACCGCGATACCCTCACCTGAATCGGCCACAACACCGTGCTCTTGCGAATCGGCGGCACCACCGTGCTGACCGATCCGTGGTTCACCGACTACGCCTCGCCCACCCGCCCCATCGGACCCAGGCGCTACGTGCCTCCGGGCATCGCGATCGAGGCGCTTCCGCCCATCGACGTGGTCGTGGTCTCGCACGGCCATTACGACCATCTGGATCTTCCCACGATCGAATCGCTTCCCAACCGCGAACGAATCACGACCGTCGTGCCGCTCGGCCTCGGCCACTATTTCGCCGAGCGCGGCTACGCGCATGTGATCGAGCTCGACTGGTTCGAAGACACGATGGCCGCAGGTCTCAAGTTCACCGCGCTTCCGGTGATCCACTGGTCCAAACGCTCGCCTTTCAAGACCAACGATACGCTGTGGGCAGGCTTCGCGATTGAACGGCCCGGCGGTTTGCGGGTTTATTTCGGAGGCGACGCGGAATACGGCCCCGTCTACGGCGAGATCGCGGACCGATACGGGGGCTTCGACGTGGGCCTGCTCTCCATCGGCGCCTTCCTTCCCCGATACGTCATGAACGGCGCCCACTGCGTACCCAGAGCCTGCGTGCGCATCGCCACGGACCTCGACGTTCACACCCTGGTCGGAATCCACTGGGGCACGGCGCCGCTCGGCTCCGACGGCCCGCTCGAGGCGGCGACGCGGTTCCGCGAAAGTGCCCAGGCCGCCGGAATCGCGGACGACCGGGTCTGGCTGTTGAAGATCGGCGAGACCCGTGAGCTACGTAAACGGCCCGGCGCTTCGCTCCTTACGCCCGCGCGTCGCGAAGCTGGGGCCGCGCGCCTTCGGCGAGGTAGAAGGAATCGGCGGCCAACGCAATGAACCGGAAGCCCTGCTCGCGCCACGCCCGCGCCCCTTCGCCGCCGGCGGCATGGATGCCGGGTTGGACGCCGTGGCGGACCGCCGCGTCGCGGATCGCGTCGATGGCGTCGAGCACGACCTTCGCCTTCGGATCCAGGGTCGGCTCATGGCCGAGCGCGATCGACAAATCGGAAGGCCCGATGTAGATCGCATCGAGGCCGTCCACCGACATGATGTTGTCGAGGTTGTCCAAGGCGGCGGCGGTTTCGATCATGGCAATGGTGGAGATAGTGTCGTTGGCATGCTGGTAGTAGTCCTCGCCGGCGTACAGCATGGCCCGCAAGGGCCCGTAACTGCGCTCGCCCGCCGGCGGGTACCGGCAGGCCGAAATGAACTGCTCGCATTCGGCCCGGTTGTTCACCATCGGGCAAATGATCCCGTAAGCGCCGGCGTCGAGAAGGCGCATGATCGGCGAGGGGTCGTTCCAGGGCGTGCGCGCGATCGGGACCGGCGCCTTCGTCGAGATCGCCTGCAGAAGCTCGGCCGCCGACTGGAAGTCGATGATCCCGTGCTGCATGTCGACGACCACCGCGTCGAATTTCTCGTTGGCGATGACTTCGGCCGAATACGCGCTGTTGCCAAGGAGCCAGGCGGTCAGCACGCAACCGCCGTCGGCCCAAATCTCACGCATTCGATTTTTTCGCATGAGCCGGCGTCCCTTGTTGCTTGTGTTACTTGCCGCGGGCGGCGGCGATCGCCGCCTTGGCGCCGGCAGCCATGAATCGCGAATCGCTCGCCAGCGTGCAGAAGCGAAAGCCCTTCTCGCTCCACGCCTTGGCGCCCTCGCCGCCCGAGCAGTGAATGCCCGGGCAGATGCTGTGCTTGTAGGCGGCGATCATGACGTCGTCGATGGCGTCGAGCACGTCCTTGGCGGTCGGATCCAGGGTGGGCGGATGCCCGAGGCCGATGGAAAGGTCCGCGGGTCCGATATAGATGCCGTCGAGACCCTCGACCGCCATGATCTCGTCCAGCTTGCCCATGGCGTCGCGCGTCTCAATCATGGCCATGGTGAAGATCGTCGCGTTGGCGTGCTCGTAGTAATCGGCACCGCCGTACAGAAGCCCGCGCGCGGGACCGAAGCTGCGGTAACCGTTCGGCGGATACCGGCAGGCCTGGACGAAGCGCTCGCACTCTTCGCGGTTGTTGATCATCGGACAGATGATGCCGTACGCGCCGGCATCCAGCAGCTTCATGATCGGTGCCGGGTCATTCCAGTTGACCCGCGCCATCGGCGTCGGCGCCTTGGACGAGATCGCCTGAAGCATCTCGATCGCCGCCTGGATGTCGCTCATGCCGTGCTGGGTGTCCACGGTGACCGCGTCGAACGCTTCGGCGGCCATCGTCTCGGCCGAGAATGAGTTGCCAATGCTGAGCCATCCGTTAATTACCGTTTCCCCCTGGGCCAGGAGCTTGCGAACCCCGTTCTCGCGCATTGCCGCGTTCTCCCCATGCTTGCGACGGCCGCAACCCCGCGTCGTGACCCGTGCCGGCACCCCGATACTACCCCGAAACGACCCCGCCTTCAACGCGCGACGACATTGGAACCCGCGCCTTGGTCTGAATACACTGCATGGCACCGGTCGAACCGGGCCAAAAGGGGAGTCCACTCGATGGATCAACGACTGAGCGTGGTCACGCTCGGGGTCGCCGACCTCGCGCGATCGCGGAAATTCTATGAGGACGGGCTCGGTTGGAAGCGCGGCAACACGGAAGGCGAGATCGCCTTCTATCAGCTTGGCGGCATGGTGTTGGCGCTTTATTCGCATGCGGCGCTGGCGGCGGACGCCAAGCTCGAAAGCGAAGGCACGGGTTTCGGCGGCATCACGCTCGCCTTCAACGTCGGGGCGCGCGCAGAGGTCGATGCGGTTCTCGCCGAAGCCAAGGGCGCGGGCGCCACGATCCTTAAGGCGGGCGAGGACGCGTTCTGGGGCGGCTATTCGGGCTATTTCGCCGATCCGGACGGGCACCCGTGGGAGGTTGCGTGGAACCCCCACTGGACCCTTGACGCCGACGGAAGCGTGCGGTTGCAGCCGTAGAGCACTATCCGTTTAAGCGGAGGCCCTCCGGAGCCAGTTCACCGCCTCGTCCATGTCCCTGGGCACGCCTTGGCCGTGGCGGTACATCTGGCCCAGGTTGTACTGGGCGTCACGGTGGCCTTGCTCGGCCGCCAGCCTGCACCACTTGGCGGCCGTGTCGAAATCCTGCTCGATCCCGTCGCCCTTGTCGTACATGAGGCTCAGGTTGAACTGCGTGGCCGCGCTGCCATTCTCGGCGGCCTTGCGGTACCATTTCACGGCTTCCGAATCGTTGCGTTCGACCCCGTGGCCTTCGCGGTACATCAGCGCCAGGTTGAACTGCGCCTCGACCACGCCCTTGTCGGACGCCTTGCGGTACCACTTCACCGCCTCGGCATGATCGCGGGGTACGAACCGGCCGTTGTCGTAAAGCACGCCGAGATTGAACTGGGCGTCCGGATCGCCCCGCTCGGCGGCCTTGCGGGTGCGCCGGGCGACGGTCCGGCCCTCGTCCGCGGGCGGCGCGCGATGCTCGAGCACCAGCTCGAAAATCAGGGCCGCACCCATGATCGCCCCGCCGGCGATCACGCGGACGGCGTCGAAGGCGTCGGCGAAGCCGAACGGGCGCACGTGAATACCCGACATCAGGATCACGAGGCCGACGCCGAAGATTGCCAGAAAGACCAGCAGCCTCACTGAAAACGACCGGAACGCCATGAAGCCGGCTCTTCCTCCCTCAAGATCGATAGGCCGAAGGCCCCGCTCTCTTCGGACCGGTGAACCTTCGCTCCGTCTCGCCATGATAGCGTAACTGGTTCGAAAAAAAATTGCCCCGCTACATCACGGCCAATCGGTCGAGGGCCGCGACAAGCCTGATGCGGGCCTGATCCACTTCCGCGCGCCGGTCCTGCTGCGCCTCGATCACCGCCGGCGGCGCTTTGGCAAGGAACCCCTCGTTTCCGAGCTTCTTGTCGAGGCGCAGAATCTCGGTTTCGATCTTCGCGATCTCACGCTCCAGCCTCGACTTCTCCGACGCCACATCGATGATTCCGGCCAGCGGGATGATGAGAGTCGCCTCGTCGAGAACGACCTGCACCACCCCTTCGGGCACCTCGCCGTCACCGGCGATCTCGGCGGACGCGAGCCGCGCGAGGCGCTCGATCAGGCCGCGGTGGCGATGCAGCCGGTCGCGGGTGACGTCGGATGCGTCCTTGAGCAGCACTCGGATTCTTTGCGACGGCGGCACGTTCATCTCCGAACGGATGGAGCGAACCTGAGAGATGATGCGCACGAGCCATCCCATCTCGGATTCGGCCCCGGCATCGTCGAGCGCGTCCGCGAACGTCGGCCACGACTCTTCGATCAGCATGCAAGTGCGCTTGTCACCGGTCCGCTCCCACAGCTCCTCTGTGACGAAGGGCATGATGGGGTGAAGGAGCCGGAGAAGCTGTTCGACGACCCAGGCGGTCGTCGCCCGTGTCTCGGCGATGGATTCGGGATCGTCGCCCGCGAGGATCGGCTTGGTGAACTCCAGGTACCAATCGCAAAAAGTGCCCCAGGTGAACTGGTAAAGAGTACCGGCGGCCTCGTTGAACCGGAAAGCATCGAGCGCCGCCGTCGCCTGGGCGGCGGTATCGGCCAACCGCGAGACGATCCAACGGTTGACGCCGAGCCGGTTCGAGGCGGGATCAAAATCGGAAACCGGCGCGCACCCGTTCAACTCGCAATAGCGGGCGGCGTTCCACAGCTTGGTGACGAAGTTCCGGTATCCAGCGATTCGACCCTCGTCGACGTTGAGGTCACGCCCTTGGACGGCGAGCGCGGTCAAGGTGAGGCGAACCGCATCAGTGCCGTAGCGGTCGAACAGCACGATTGGATCCAGCACGTTGCCTTTGGACTTCGACATCTTCTGACCGTGGGCGTCGCGAACGAGCGCGTGGATGTAGACCCTGCGGAACGGCACCTCGCCCAGGAAGTGCAACCCCACCATCATCATGCGCGCGACCCAGAAAAAGATGATGTCGAACGACGTCACCAGTGCGTCGTTCGGGTAGTGGTGGCGAAGGACTTCGGTTTCGTCTGGCCAACCGAGCGTTGAGAACGGCCACAGCGCCGATGAAAACCAGGTGTCCAGAACGTCGGAATCCTGGACGAGCTCGACCGCGCGGCCGTAGTGGCGATGCGCCGCCGCCTGCGCCTCGTCGGCGCTCGCCTCGACGAAGATCTCGCCGTCGGGTCCATACCAGGCGGGGATCCGGTGGCCCCACCAGATCTGGCGTGAGACGCACCAAGGTTGGATGTTGCGCATCCACTCGAAGAACGTGCTCTCCCATTGCTTGGGCACGAACACGGTGGCGCCGTTTTCGATCGCTTCGATCGCGGGACCGGCCAGGGTGGCCGCATCGACGAACCACTGGTCGGTGAGCCAGGGCTCGACCACCACGCCCGAGCGATCGCCGAACGGGAGCGTCATCAAATTCTCTTCCACCTTCTCGAGCAGGCCGAGCGTCTTCATCTCCTCGACGATCCGCTCGCGGGCCTCGAATCGGTCGAGGCCACGATAGGCCTCGGGCACGTTTTCGTTCAGCGCCGCGTCGCGGTCGAGCACGTTGACCATCTCGAGTTCGTGCCGGCGGCCGACCTCGAAGTCGTTGAAATCGTGCGCTGGCGTGATCTTTACCGCGCCGCTGCCCTTGTCGGGATCGGCGTGTTCATCGAAGACCACCGGCAGCCTGCGGCCGACGATGGGAAGCAGGCAGCTGCGGCCCTTGAGGTGCGCGTAACGTGCGTTCTCGGGGTGAACCGCGACGGCGGTATCGCCCAGCATCGTCTCGGGCCGGGTCGTGGCGACGGTAACGAACTCGGCCTCCGCGCCCTCCACCGGATATTTAAAATACCACAGCTTGCCCGTGGTCTCGCGCTGCTCGACCTCGAGATCCGAGATGGCTGTGTGCAGTTTCGGGTCCCAGTTGACCAGCCGCTTGTCCTTGTAGATCAGGCCTTGGCGGTGAAGATCGACGAAAACCTTGGTCACGGCCCGCGACAGGCCCTCGTCCATGGTAAAGCGCTCGCGCGACCAGTCGCACGACGCCCCCAACCGCCGCAGCTGGTTCAGGATCAGGCCGCCCGAATGTTCCTTCCAATTCCAGACGCGCTCGACGAATGCGTCGCGCCCCAAGTCGTTGCGGCTCAAATCTTCCGCTTCCAACTGCCGCTCCACCACCATCTGCGTGGCGATGCCTGCGTGATCCATTCCCGGCTGCCAGAGCACGTCGCGCCCGCGCATGCGCTCGAAACGGATCAGGATGTCTTGAAGAGTGTTGTTGAGGGCGTGCCCGATGTGCAGGCTGCCGGTGACGTTCGGCGGCGGGATGACGATCGTATAGGCGCGCGCGCCCGGCCGGCGCCCGCGCTGGAACGCGCCCGATTCCTCCCACCGGCGATAAATCCCGCTTTCGACCGCGTCGGGTCGATATGTCTTGTCCAACATGCGTGAATCCGATTTGGACCGGTTACGTGGCAGGCGCCGGATTCCGCCGAGAACCCGCGCCCGACGGCGGCGGATTCTGTGTACCGCCCGTGGTTCGGGTGGTCAATCCTCGAGCCGTTCCGCCCGGTTGATCATGAGATCGATCTCTTTCTTGACCAGCCGCTCGATCAGGTAGGGAAGGTTTCGGTCGAGCCATTCGCGAAGCAACGGACGAAGCATCTCGCGAATCATCGACTCCAGCGTCAGATCACGCGAGCCGACTGCCATGTCGCGGCGGTCGAGGATGGCACGCGCGAGTTCCGAGAGAACGTCCGTCGAGGTCCGCGAGGTCTCGCCCGAGACGACATTGCGGCCGGCCTCGGCCGGAGCAACCATGGTCGGAGTCAGATCGAACACGTCCTCGCGCGGAGGGGACACCGGCTCGGATTCGAACGCTGCCATCGGTTCCGGTTCAAAGGCGGGCTCCGGCTCCGGCTCCGGCTCCGGCTCCGGCTCCGGCTCCGGCTCCGGCTCGGGCTCGGGTTCCGGATCGGGTTCGAACACGGGTTCGATCAAGTCGATGATCGGCTCGGGCTCGACCAGATCGATAACCGGCTCGGGCTCAGCTTCGGGTTCAGGTTCGGGCGCGGCGGCCTCGGGTTCCTCTTCGCCGTCGCTCTCGTCTTCCTCGGAAAGGATTCGACGGATGGAGGACAAGATGTCCTCCATGGAGGGTTCCTTCTGATCGTCGCCTTCCTGACCCTCAGTCTGCTCAAGATCTTGCTCGCTCATAAAGTGCCCTTAAGAATCCAAATCGTTCGGGCGCCGCAACCCGCCGCATCAAAAACATAAACTAGATCAAGCGCCCGCGGAAAGCCAAACCCTATCTCCAACGCTGCCGAACGATCGTCCGACGCGGTCATTCGTGGCGCGGTGCCCCGGGTTTCACTCGTCCCGTCCGGGCGAACCGGAGCTTTCCCCACCGAACCACATAGGCCGCACTTCCCGATAGTGCCGATCCGGGTCGTACGGCGCGACGTTAAGCCCGAGTCGCGCCGCGTTCATATGTCCGAGCGCAACCTTGAGATCGAAGATGGCGGCCATCTCGTCGCGCTCGGCGCTAACGTAACTGACGCTGGCGTCGAGCAATTCCTGCTCGGCGTCGAGAACGTCGAGCACCGTGCGCGAGCCAACCGAAGCTTCGCGTTCGACGCCTTCGAGGGCGATTTCGGCCGCCTCGATCGCGGCCTTGAACGCCTCGATCTGCGCCCGCGAGGTTTGCAACGACTCCCACGCGCGCGTCGCCGATTCTGCGGCCGCCCGACGCGCTTCGTCGATCAGAAGGCGCCGCCGGCCCAAAGTCTGCCTCGCCTCGCGCAGCCGCGAATAGACGGCGCCCGACTGATACAGCGGCACCGTCAAAGTCACCGTAGCCGCCAGGGTGTCTACCCGGCTCTCTTCGCCTGCCGTGTCGAATGCGCGCTTGGCGCTGCCTTCGAGGCTGACGGTCGGCAGCAACTCTCCGCGCACTTCGTCGGCGTCATCGGCGGACGCCCGCGCGTCGAAATCGGCCGCGATCACGTTCGGGGCCTCGGCGACGGAGATCGCGACCGCCTCCTCCCAGCTCGACGGTAGCGCGCCGAGCGGAGTGGGTGCGCTCAGTCGGCCCGGAGCCTCGCCCACCAGGGTGCGATAGACGGCCCGCGAGATCTCGAGATCGCCCTGGGCCTGCAAGCGGTCAGCGCGGGAGCTGGAAAGTCGCGATTCCGCTTGGCTCACGTCCGTTCGCGTATCGTCGCCGACGCGGAAGCGGTCGCGCGTGGCCTCGAGCTGGCGCGCCAGACGTTGCTCGTTCTTTATGTTGAGCTCGAGCACCGCCTGGTTGCGAACCACGTCCACGAACGCGGTCGCCGCGTCGCGAAGCACCGATTGTTCGACCACGAGCAGGCGCGCGCGCTCGGCCTTCACCGTGTTCTCTGCTTCGCGGGTCGCGGCCATCGTCCGGCCGCCGCGGTAGAGGTCCTGATCCAAGGTAAAGCTCAGCGATCGCGGATCGCGGAACTGACGCTGGTTGGTCGCGACGTTGCTCTCGATCTGGGAGGTGCCAGCGTCGCCCACCATCTCGACCGTCGGCCGCCATTTCGATAGCGCCTGCACCACCTTTTCGTCGGTGGCGCGCAGCTTCGCCCTTTGCGCGAGCAGTGTCGGGTTGTTGGCGTAGGCCGCGGCAAGCGCCTCTTCCAGGGTCTGCGCGTGAACGAGACCGTACAGGCCACCGAGTCCGGCGAGCAGAACCGGGATCGCAGTCATCCATCGTTTCATGGATCGGTTTCCCGATGCGTGCAAATCCGCGCGCAGTCTAAAGGCGCATCTTCGTGAAGGCAATGGAATCAAGGGTTTGGTTCAACTCGACCACGACGAGGCGCGCCGAAGGCGCGAACACGCACCTAAAAGACGAATGCCGGTGGCGCCGCGAAGCCCTCGAGCGCCGGCGTCGCGGCGTCGAACAGCTCGACGCGTGCGAAGTGGTCCCCGTGGCGCAGGACCCGTACGCCACGCCCCACACCGCCATTCGCAACCACGGCCACGAGGCGGCCACCATCGCTCAGTTGTCCCCGGATCGCGTCCGGGACGTCCGGGATCGCGCCGTTCAACAAGATGGCGTCGTAAGGACCCTGTTCGGGGTATCCCCTTTCGAGCCGTCCCTCGACCACCGCCACCGTGTCGATCCCCAGCTCGCCGAGCGTCCGGGTAGCCGCGGCGGCGAGCTCGGTGTCCGATTCGAGGGCGACCACCGTGTTGGCGAGCCGTGCCAAAACCGCCGACGAGTATCCCGTAGCGCAACCGATGTCCAAGACCAGATCGCCGGGCCCGACGTCGGCGGCCTGTACGAGGCGCGCGAGGACCATCGGCTCCATGAGGTACCGGCCGCGGCCGAGGGAAAGATCCTCGTCCACATACGCGACCGCGCGCAAGGGATCGGGAACGAAGGCCTCGCGCGGCAACTCCTCGAGTGCCGCGATCAGGCGCAGATCCGTCACCCGGTTGGCGCGAATCTGGTTGTCCACCATGTTGATGCGGGCGGCGTCGAAGTCCATGATTCCGACCTCGGTCGCGAGTGCGGGGTTGCGGCGGTATATAAGCGCTCGCCGTCGCGAAAACAATGGCGCCGATTCTTCGGTCCGCGCGGTGGCGTGCGGCTCCTCGATTCCGGCGGCAGGCCCCACGCCCGGCCGGCTTGACCGGCACCGGGGCAGCGTCTAACTTCCGTCGCGCCAGGCGCGATCGATTGGGGGCGCTCCGCGATCCTCGCCGCCGGCGCCGCGGTTGCCGCCTTCGAATGGCGCGGTGGCAGAGTGGCTATGCAGAGGCCTGCAAAGCCTTGTACGTCGGTTCGATTCCGGCCCGCGCCTCCATCCGATCCGGCGTAGCTCAGTTGGTAGAGCAAGCGGCTGTTAACCGCTAGGTCGTAGGTTCGAGTCCTACCGCCGGAGCCAGTTAAGACAAGGGGTTGGACCATCGCGGGCCAGCCCCTTGTTACATTTGGGTGGCGGATAGGTACGACGCAAACGTATTTCGCGGCCGATTCCCCGCTTCGTCTGTCCAGCACGCGAGCCGCTACGTCGCCGACGAGGAAGCCGCCTGCATGGCCGCGATCGGGCTAGCACGAAAAGCAGGTCAATCATCTTGGGAAATACATTTCTGTTTTGTTATTTCTTACCCGGTTTTTTAATTTTATCTGTCTTCAATTTCTTATTTTCTGTATCTGAATGTTCCTTACCTTTTCCTTTCCCTTTCTCAGCCTTTTTTACGCATTCGTCGCGCTTGGTTGGTTCAGCCGCTTCCTTGCACTTCTTGAGTTCCGTTTTGTATTCCTTGTCGGCGGCCGCTTCGTCCGCAAACACCACCTGTGACGGAACGGCGGCAAGGACGGCAAGGATCGACATGCAAGACAAGACGGTGATGCGCATCTTTTTCATCTGTCGTTCCTCCGAGACGCTTTCGTTTCCGGGACGACATCGATCGTGTCGCCACCGATGACGCGCGCTGTGCCGCCAAGCTTGGCGTCAACGTGCAAAGCGGTCGAGGTGTCCCTGACGAACCATCGCCACAGCGACCACCAAGACGACGATGAGGAAGATCGCGATACGCACTATTCCACGAGCGCACGCGCGCAGGCATCGATTTTCGAGTCCCGCACACGTCGCCACTGAATCCGGGCCCGCAGCCTCGATCTCTTCTTTGCCCACCGCCGCGCGTCACTGTACGCTCCGCCGATCGGCTACGACGCCGCGAAGAGCACCACGAGACGCGGCCTTCTCGCAATCTCGGCTCTGGCGATGATGACCGGGCCGCGGCCAACAACGAGACCGACGCGCTTTGGTGGAAGTTCGTGAACGCCTACGTTCCATGAGGTCATTCTTTCTTCCATTTTCGCAACACATGGCCGGTGGCCCGAGCACGCTCCGGGGCATGGGGTATATGGCTGGTCACGACGGTTTGCGCGAGCGTGCTGAACGCCACGGTCAAGTATCTTTCGGCCGAGCTCCACCCCTTCGAGATCACGTTCTTTCGCTCGATATTCGGGTGCGTGGCCTTCGCGCCGTTGTTTATCGGCCACGGTTGGGCTCCGTTTCGAACCAAGTGCCTCGGCCTGCACGCCGTGCGCGGCGTTCTCACCTCCGTCGCCATACTCTCCCTGTTTTTGGGCTTGAGCATGACCGAACTGGCGAAATTCCAGGCTCTTCTGTTCACGACGCCGCTATTCGCGGCGGTTCTGGGGTTCGCGCTGCTCCGCGAGAGAATCCCCTACGCTCGCATCGCCGCTTTGTTGGTCGGCTTCGCGGGCGCCTTGGTGGTCCTACGCCCCGGTATGATCGCGCTCGGTCCCGGCCCGATCCTGATCCTCATATCGGCATTGGTGATCGGGGGTCAGATGATCGCCATGAAGGTGCTCTCGCGCACCGAGTCCAGCACCACCATCACCCTTTACATGATGGTGTTCACCACGATCTTGTCGTTTGTCGCCGCGATAATCGTTTGGAAAATGCCGACGTGGCCGCAATTCGGCGTCATGGTGGCGATCGGATTCCTCTCGGCCTTCCTTCACATTTGCATGGCGCAAGCCATCAAGGAGGCCGATATTTCGGTCGTGCTGTCGGTGAATTATACGGCCCTGATCTGGGCCGCGATCATCGGGTTCGTGGTCTTCGCCGAGATCCCGGACATCGGCATCTGGCTCGGAGGGACGATCATCTCCGCTTCGGTGGTCTTCATTGCCATTCGCGAGAAGATGGCCGAGTCGCAAACCCGATTGGCACCCTCGAGATGACACTGGCGGCGGAAGTGACTCGATGACGAATTGGACGCTCCGGCCGGGAAAGCTTCCGGGCGCGCTTTTGCGCGAACTGCTCGATGCGGGCGCTCCGCTGCCGCCCGAGATCCTGCTTGGCCCGGCGCCGGGCGAAGATGCGGGGGCCGTTCGCGTTGAAGGAGGCACCCTCGTCGCCACCACCGATCCCATCACGCTGACGGGCCGCGACGTCGCCGCCCACGCGGTGCTGTGGTACGCCCCGGGCGTCGCTTTGTGCCGAGCGTTGAACGCGGACCCATGGGGGGTCCTCGCCTCGGGGACCTTGCTCGCGGCGTTTCCTGCGGCGCTCGCGGTTGCCGCCATCGAGGTTCTCGAAACGGCCTACCCGACCGCCGTAATCGCCCACGCGCGCCGCGGATCGGGCGTTCGCATCAAAGGCGGACGGGCGCTTCCGCGTTACGAGCAGGATGAAGTGGCCCGCCTGCTCAGCCAATGAGCGCGCGCCGAGGGAGGCGCGGCGTTCCGGCGGCGATCTCCGCCCGCAGCAACCGATTTGACTGTGACCTCCCTGTACCAGTAAATAAGGTCGATCATGATCGGCTCGGCCCCTGAGCGTTCGCCACAGGCCGCTCCGTTCCCCAAGTCCCGAGAATGGCCCACGCCGATACTCTGGGAAAAGGCGAGGTAAACGCCATGCGTTACGAGGCTCCGCGCTCGATCGAGGAAGCAGTCGCCCTTCTGGCTAACGCCGAGGGGGATGCGCGCGTGCTCGCCGGCGGCACCGACCTTCTTGTCCAGTTGAGCGCGGGTCTCGTGAAGCCCGCGCTCGTCGTCGACATCAAGCATATCGGTGAGATGCGCGAGATCGTGCAGGCCGACGGTGGCTTTCGCATCGGCGCCGCGGTCACCGGCGCGGAATTCAGAGAACACGCAGAGCTCAAACGGGCCTGGCCGGGCGTCGTCGAGGCCATGGAGCTGGTGGGCTCGACCCAGATCCAGGGACGCGCGACCGCGGGTGGCAATCTGTGCAACGCCTCGCCCGCCGCCGACTGCGTGCCCGCGATGATCGCCGCCGCGGCCACCTGCACCATCGCCGGACCCGCGGGCCGCCGGGAGATGGCGGTCGAGGATATCGCGACCGGGCCGGGCGAGACGGTGCTGGGCAAGGGTGACATCGTGGTCGATATCCGCTTGCCGGCGCGGCCGCCGCGTTCGGCAGACGCTTACTTGCGCTTGATACCGCGAACCGAGATGGACATCGCGGTGGTGGGTGCCGGCGTGAACCTCAGCCTCGACGGCGACGGCCTTTGCAAGGACGCGCGGGTTGCCCTTTGCGCGATTGGGCCGCGGACGCTGCGGGTGGCGGAGGTGGCGGACGCGCTGATCGGATCGACCCTCGACGAAGCGGCGCTCGAGCGGGCCGCCGCGGCCGCGCGGGCGGCGTGTCATCCCATCGACGACAAGCGCGGCACCGTCGCGTACCGCACCAAGATCGCCGGCGTGCTGGTGCGCCGGGCAACGTTGATCGCGAAGCAAAGGGCAGGAAACGGATCATGATCAAGGATCACGTCTCGACCATCATCAACGGCGAGCCGGTGGAGTTCCTGTGCGACCCGCGGCAATCCCTGTTGGACGTGCTTCGCGACGAGTTGAACCTGACGGGCAGTAAGGAAGGCTGCTCGTCCGGGGATTGCGGAGCTTGCAGCATCATGCTCGACGGCCGCGTGGTGTGTTCCTGTCTGGTCCTCGGCGCCGAGGCCGAGGGACGAGAAATCGAAACCATCGAGGGCATGGCCCAGGGCGAAACGCTGCACCCCTTGCAACGGGTGTTCCTCGAGGAAGCGGCGCTTCAGTGCGGCATCTGCACGCCCGGATTTCTGGTGGCCGCCAAGGCCCTGCTCGATCGCAACCCCGATCCAACGGAAACCGAGGTCCGTTACTGGCTCGCGGGGAACTTGTGCCGCTGTACCGGTTACGACAAGATCGTTCGCTCGGTCCTCGGCGCCGCCGCCGAGATGAGAGGGAAGTAACCATGGATATAGAGACGCCGAGCTACAAGTGGGTGGGAACGCGACCGGTCCGCCCCGACGGTGTCGACAAGGTGACCGGGCGGGCCATGTTCGGCGCCGATTTCTCGTTGCCCGACATGCTGACGGGAAAGATTCTGCGCAGCCCCCATGCGCACGCGCGCCTCGTTTCGGTCGACGCAAGCAAGGCGGCAGCACTGCCTGGCGTCAAGGCGGTCGCGACCGCCGCCGATCTTCCCAAGATTTCGGCCGACGATGCGTTCGTCGGTGATGCCCCGACGAACTTCCGCGACTGGTCGCGCAACGTGCTCGCGCGCGAGAAGGTCCTTTACGACGGCCACGCCGTCGCCGCGGTGGCAGCGACGAGCGCAGCAATCGCCGACGCGGCGTTGGCGCTGATCGAAGTTAGCTACGAGATCCTTCCCCACGTCATCGACGTCGAGGAAGCGATGCGCGACGACGCTCCCGTCCTGCACGACGACCTGTTCACCGCGGGCGTCGAGCCCAAGCCGGACAAGCCTTCCAACGTCGCCAAGCGCGTCGAGTTCACGCTCGGCAACATCGAGTCCGGATTCGCCGAGGCCGACGTGGTGGTTGAGAGGGCGTTCCGGACCAAGGCCGTTCACCAAGGCTATATCGAGCCGCACGCGGTGGTCGCCAACACCGCAGAGGACGGCCAGTCCCAGGTGTGGTGCCCGAGCCAAGGGCACTTCATGATCCGCGCGGCTTGCGCGAAGATTCTCGGGATCGAGATCTCGCAGCTCCGGGTCTTCGCGGCCGAGATCGGCGGCGGCTTCGGCGGCAAGATCAACCCCTATCTCGAACCGGTGGCGCTCCTGCTTTCCCGCAAATCTGGCCGCCCGGTGAAGATGGTCATGACCCGTGAAGAGGTCTTTCGCGCGACGGGTCCGACCTCGGGCGCGGCCTTGACGGTCAAGATCGGTGCCCAGAAGGACGGCCGGATCACGGCCGCCGAGGCAACCCTGAAGTTCGAGGCGGGCGCCTTCCCCGGATCGCCGGTGGGCGCCGGCTGCATGACCGGGTTCGCGCCCTACGACATCGCCAACGTCAAGACGGTCGGCTACGACGTGGTGTCCAACCGGCCCAAGTGCTGCGCCTACCGGGCGCCCGGCGCGCCCATCGCGGCCTACGGCATCGAGAGCGTTCTCGACGAAATCGCCCTGCGGCTCAAGCTCGATCCGATCGACTTCCGGCTCACGAACGCGGCCCACGAAGGAACCAAGGCGGCCTACGGCCCGCAGTTCGGAAAGATAGGCTGCATCGAGACGCTGAAGGCCGCCAAGGACCACCCCCACTATGGCGCGCCGCTGGGGCCCAACCAGGGACGTGGCGTCGCAGCCGGATTCTGGTTCAACTTCGCCGGCCAGGCGAGCGCGGCCGTGAACGTCAACGAGGACGGGACTGCCGTCGTCATATACGGCAATCCCGACATCGGCGGGACGCGTGCGTCCATGGCGCAAATCGCGGCAGAGGTCTTGGGAATCAACTACGACAAGGTCCGCCCGATCGTCGCCGACACCAGCTCGATCGGCTTCAACGACATCACCGCCGGCAGCAAGACCACGTTCACCGCCGGCCTCGCCGTCCACGAGGCGGCGACGGACGTGGTGGGCCAGCTTCGCGAGCGGGCGGCGAAGATGTGGGACATCAGCGTTGACGCCGTGGTCTGGGACAACGGCGTGGCGCGTCCGGCCGGCAGCAACGCCGGCAATTTCGATCCCCTGTCGATGGCCGATATCGCGGCGATGGCGGGCAAGACGGGCGGCCCTATCTGCGGCCACGCCTCGCTCACCGCCACCGGCGCAGGCCCCACGTTCGCCGCCCACATCTGCGACGTGGAGGTGGACAAGGAGACCGGCCGAGTCACCGTGGTGCGCTACACCGCGGTTCAGGACGCCGGCCGCGCAATCCATCCGAGCTACGTCGAAGGCCAGATGCAGGGTGGCGTGGTCCAGGGAATCGGCTGGGCGCTGAACGAGGAGTACATTTACGGTTCCGACGGCCGCCTTCAGAACCCCGGATTCTTGGACTACCGTATCCCCGTTGCCTCGGATCTGCCCATGATCGACACCGTCATCGTCGAGGTTCCCAATCCGAACCACCCCTACGGCGTCCGAGGGGTCGGCGAGGTGCCGATCGTTCCTCCGATGGCGGCGGTCAGCAACGCGGTCGTCAGCGCGACGGGCGTCAGGATGACGGAGCTGCCCATGTCGCCACCCCGACTTCTCGCCGCGCTCGAAAACGGATCGTGATCCTTGGCCCGGGTGATGCTCACCAATTGGTTGAGCCAGCGGTTCACGGGCGGCGAGTCCGAGATCGAGGCTGACGCCGGGACGGTCCGCCAATTGATCGCCGAACTGGATGGCCGGTTCCCCGGAATCGGCACCGAGCTCAAGAACGGCATGGCGGTCGCCATCGACGGCGAGATCTTTCCCGACCCCTTCCTCGAACCGATCCGCGCCGACAGCGAGGTTTTCTTCCTTCCCCCCCTCGAAGGCGGATAGCGGACGTCCGCATTCGCGCGCCGGAAAGCGGAACCGCGGCTCCCCGGGTGTGTATAATGGGGGAAAGCAGGCGGTCGTGGCCGACTGCGACGGCGGGCCTCGCGCTTGGTCCGCGCGATAGGGGAATGCGTTGGGGCGCATGGGATGGTCAGCCGGAAGCTCGCCGCGACGAGGAGGGAACGCATCGAACCCTCAGCGCGTACCTCGATGAGATCACGGCCCGGATCGAGGACCACGGCGGGACGGTCGCCCATTACGCGGGAGACGCCGTGCTTGCCGAGTTCGCATCGGTCATTGCCGCGGTATCGTCGGCGATCGCCATCCAGAACGAGCTCGCCGACAGGAACAGCGATCTCGCCGACGACCTCAAGCTCCGTTTCCGAATCGGCATCAATCTAGGCGAGGTCATCGTCGACCGCGGCGAGATCTACGGCGACGGCGTGAACGTAGCGGCGCGCTTGGAAACCCTGGCCCAGCCCGCCGGCATCTGCGTCTCGGGCAAGGTTTACGACGAGGTGCAGACCCGCCTTGACGTCGGTTTCGCCTACCTCGGCCCGCAAATGGTAAAGAACATCGCCGAACCCGTGGAGGGCCTACCGGGTCGTGCCCGAGGGCGCCGAAGGCGCGGCCCCCGGAGACCAGCCGCGCGAGGCCCACGGCCCACGCCTTCGGCGGCATGTCGTGCGGCAGTGGTGGCCGGTTGCCACCGGAATCGTCATCGGCGTCACCGCCGCGTGGGCGCTGTGGCCGTCGCCGCCGCCGCCACCACAGCCGACCACGACGCAATCGATCGCCGTCCTGCCGTTCCGCGTCATTGGCGCCGACCGCGATCAAACGAGCTTTACCGAGGGTCTTTCGGAGGACTTGATCACCGCGCTTGCCGAGCACACGGGCTTGCACGTCGTCAGCGGTGCGCTATCGGCCGACGGCGCGAAGGCGACGCGGGACGTGGGCCGCGAACTGAACGCGCTTTACGTGCTCGACGGCTCGGTGCGGACGGAGGGGAACAAGGTGCGGGTATCGGCACAGCTCGTGGCGAGCGATACCGGCTTCCATCTGTGGGGCGGCCGTTACGACCGCCTGCTCGGCGACGTGCTCGCTCTGCAGGACGACGTCTCGGCGCGCATCGTCAAAACGCTGGCGGCCAAGCTAATCGAGGCCGAAGGCGAGCGCCGTCAAATGACGGTGGGCGAACCGATCGCGGCGGGCGGTTTTCTGATCGCCGGGCTCGAGTACCTGGGACGCGTGGCGGAACAAGCCGTCGTAATTCCGGGGGAGCTGTTCCGCCGGGTCTTCGGCGAGGAACGAGGGTGGGACGCAATGCAAACGGCGCGACACCGGCGGACGCGGGAAACGATGGAAAAGCCAGACGCGGCCCGAACCGGCATCCTCGGCCCTCGGCGCTGCATCCTCGCGATCGGGCTCGCGATCGCGTGTGCCGTCGCGGCGACCGATGCTTCGGCCCAGGAATTCGGCAAAGAGGTTGTCTCATCCGGCACCATCGCCGACAACCTGGTGGTGGGCGGACGGCGCGTGGTGGTGCGGGCCCAAGTGGCGGGCGACGTAGTGGCCTTCGGCGAGTGGCTCAACATCGGCGACGACATCCGCGACGACGTGCTCGCCGCAGGCCGTCGGGTCGGCATCAACGGCACGATCGGCGGCGACGTTCGCCTCGCCGGCGCCCGCGTCAACATCGGCGCGGCCGTGGCCGGAGACGCCATGGCCGCGGGCGCTCGCATCGAGGTGAAGCCCTCGGCCCGGATCGCGGGCCAAGCATGGCTCGCCGGCGCCGATGTGCGGATCGGCGGCAAGGTGGGAGGGAAGCTCAGGGCGGCGGGACGCACCGTCACTATCGGCGGCGAGATCGGCGACGACGTGATCGTGCACGCGCGCTCGATCCACATCGTGGCTTCGGCGAAAATCGACGGCGATCTCACCTACCACTCCGATCAGGAGGCGGAGATCCACCCCGACGCGCAGATCGCAGGCGACGTCACCTTTATCCGCTCGGAAGGCCCGCGCCACTTCATGGGCCGCACCTTCGCCGCCCTCGGCGCGATTGGAATCGCCGTCCACGTCGGGGCCATCCTCGTCGGCGTGATCATCGTCCTCTTGTTCCCGAGCTTCACCGCCGCCGCAGCCCGCACGATCCCGCGAGCGCCCTGGAAGGCGTCGGGACTGGGTTTCGCGCTTCTCGTCTCGACGCCGGTCGCCATGGTGATCTTGGTCTCGTCGCTCATAGGTTTGCCGCTGACGTTCGTGGTTCTCAACGTCTACCTGATCGGGTTGGTGTTCGCGTACTTCATCACCTCGCTGGCCGTAGGGCGCGGCATCGCCCGTCTCGTTCGCGCATCGCCGGAAGTCGCCCGCCGAGGACGGCGAATCGCACTCTTGGTGGTGGGCGGGGTCGTACTCGGCGTCGTCGCCTTCGTCCCCGTTGTCGGGGCACTCACCCTGCTGGCGGCGCTTTCGTTAGGCTTGGGCGCGCTGACGCTCGAGCTGTGGCGGCTCTGCATCGCCCCGCGCGCGTCCTGAACCCCGCCTTTGGCCGGTTCCGAATGTCGAAGCTCGCCGCCCAGAGCGCCTTGGCGCGGCGTATGATCAGTTGAAGGGTTCGGCCCGCTTGACGAGTTCGTCGAGGTTGGACTCGTTCCGGTTCTTCGGCTTGCCGGGGTGGATGATGGCCACCTGGCAAGACTCGGCCGCCTCCACCAGCTCGCGATAGGTTCCGGCGTCGATGTCGGCGATGTAGGCCTGCATGTTGGCATCGTATGCGAACATGCGGTTGTTGAGGTCCGTGCACTCGTTGCAGGTCGTGCAGCGCGGGGTTTCGACAAAGGGTTCGTCCGAAACCGGGGCGGCGGTCGCGTCCGCGGCATCGGGCGGGGTCACGTCGCCGGCCTCCTTCGATTCCACGGCCGGCGGCGCCTCTTGGACCGCCGCCTCCACCCGCTCGATCTCGGGACCCCTCTGATCCTTGAATGCGGCCAGCTCGCGCTCTTTTTCCTGCTCCCATATCTCGCGCGCGCTTTCGAGCTGCCGCCTGGCGTACGAGCTGTTGATCCCACCCAGCTCCTGAAGGCCGTGCCACATCTCGCGGCATCCGCGCGCCGCCCGCATCAGCTTCTCGTCGACGATGGCTTTTTGGAGCACGCCGTCATCGTCCACCATCAATACGTAGGGCACGCGCTCGGGCCACGCGCCGGCCTCGTTCTCGAGATACGTGGCGACCGGGATCATGCTCTCGTGCCAGCGCTCGCGGGGCACCCGCGCGAAATGCCCCGCATGGCGGCGATCGCAGGCGACGAAGTCGACGAAGGTGAACGCCACGTCCTCGGCGACCCTTTGCAATTCCTCGTCCTCGTAGGCGAAGGTCTCCACCGGCCAGTCGGTCTCGGGTTGCGGGTTGTCCGCGACAAAGAACCGCGACGCCCAATCCTTTCCGGCGGCGGGATCGTAGACGAAGGCGGGAAAGGCGCGCGCCTGCATGGCCGCCGCCGCCGTGAGGTAGGGCGGAAAGTAAAGGGCATTGCGGGGCGCGCCGGAGAACACGTTGAACAGCGCCGGTCCGTGATAGGCGAAGCCGTCGAGGATACGCTCGCGAAACCGGTACAGATTCGAGCTCGCCGACTGCAAGACGAAGGCTTCGCCGAGTCCGACCGCCATCTGCGCGAGCCGTACGCTGTTGACGCCCATCGAGACGTCGCCAAGTCCGATCCCCGTTTGGTCCAGAATATCGTCGGTCTGCACGAGAATCTTGAACGGCAGCCCCGATGAAAGCGCCTCGACCAGTTCGGCCGTCACCGCCCCGTCGTGGCCGTTGCGAAGGCGGACGAGATAGGAAGGGAACAGGGCGAGATCGTCGGCCGTCAGCGCGCTTTTGTCGAAGCTTTCGAACGCCGAGTCGTGGATCGTCTCCACGTATCGGTTCTCGATCTCCAGCTCGGCGACGGAAACCGCCTTCATCAGGGCAACCATTTCCGGGAGCCGCTCGCGGAAGGCGCCCACGGCGGCGGCGCAGTTGTCGAAAACGTACGTGTTCCCTGCTTCGCCGCCGGCCTCGCCCGCCGCCGCTTCCGCCGGACGCGCAAAGAACCGCTGCGCCTCGAGTACCGAAAGCGCGCCGCCGATCCTTTTGCTTCGGGCATCGTCGAGCGCGCCGCCTGGCGCCATCCCGGCGAGAACTTGGGACATGGTGTCGAAATCGAACGCGGATTCGAAGGAATCGCCGAACGAGCCCTTCAGGCGTTCAGGCGCGCGCGCCTCGTCCGACTTCGCCTCATCGGCCACGAGGATCTCCGAAAGCTTGAGGACGAGGCCCCCGACTAGCTTCCAGAACGCCTCGGCCTGGGCGCTTTGAACCCTGCTCCAAGCGTGAAGCATCAGCGTGGCCGGAGTTTCTCGGTCGCAGTCGACGATCTCGCCGTCGAAAGGCCGCGCGTCGCGCGCCGCCGCAAGGCTCTCTTTCAGCGCCTCGACGCGCTCCTGGTCGGCGCCTGCGAGCAGGCTCGTTTCCGCGCTCGCCCAAAGCTCGAAAAGGCGTCGCGGAGCGCCGCGGGTGGAATGCGCGCGCATCTCTTCTTCCAGTGCGAGCACGTGCCGTCTCAAGCGTTCTCCTTCGGGTCCCTTTGGGGCGATTCGCGTGAGGATGTCGTCGACGAGGTTCGACAACGACTCGAGGCCGGCGCCCTCGCAAGCGTCGTCCAACAGCACCAACGGGAAGTCGTAGCGCAGCCGCGAGAGGTCCCGATAGCCGGCGAAAAGCGCCGGCCGCAGGTTCAGATCGCCGATGTCGTCGAGACCGGCGCCGGAGCGGTCCCCCATCAGGTGAAAGGCGACGAGCCCGCGGTGGTGGCCGTTCGTGGTGATTTCGGATTCGCCCATTTCGACCGCGCTTGGCGAGTTCGCCCTGGACCGTGGTGCGTGCCGCTCGGGTGCGTCGCCCCGATCGCCCCCGGTCACAAGCCTCCGTCCGCCGGCCAGATCGTATACTTGTCGAGTTCTTCGTCGAGTCCGGCCCTGATCGTTTCCGGCGATTCCGGCCGGTCGGACCTACGCACGTCCTCATAGCAGGGAACGGCACCGTTGCGATAGAGGACGCCGACGGGGATACGGTCGGTCATCGATGCGATCTGGCGCGCCCGGTCGAGGTTCGCCGGATCGTGCTCTTCGCGGTGCGAGTAGATTTTGGCGAGCGCGGGGCTCGCGCGGACACCGTCTTCGTGCTCCAGAATCAACGTGCGCTCGGGATCCTTTACCCAGGGCTCGAAGTGATCGGGCAAGAATTCCGGACACCGCTGCAGCACGCGCACGAACGAGAATCCCTTGTGGTGAAAGGCGTCGGCGACGATGTCGAAGAGCAGCTCGGGTATCCAGTCCACCGCCTGGGCGAGGAACGAGACGTTCGCCATTCCCAGCGTCGCGCTCAGCGGGTTCAGCGCATCGAGATAGGCGCCGCGCGGACTGGTGTTGCTTTTCAGGCCCATCGGAGAGGTTGGAGACGCCTGTTTCTTGGTCAGTCCGTAGATCTGGTTGTCGTGCATCAGCACGGTCATGTCCATGTTGTAGCGGATCGCATGGATCCAGTGGCCTGCGCCGATGCTGCAGCAATCGCCGTCGCCCGTGCTGACGAAGACGTGAAGGTCGGGCCGGCGCATCTTGACGCCTTCGGCGACGGGAAGCGCCCGGCCGTGCAGGCCGTGGAACCCGTATGTGTTCATGTAATGGGGAAACCGGCTCGAGCACCCGATGCCGGAGACGAACACGGTCTTTTCCGGCGCCAGTTGTTCGTCGCGACAGAGACGCTGAACAGCCGCGAGGATGGCGTTGTCGCCGCACCCCGTACACCACCTCGGAAGCGTCTCGCTCCGATAGTCGTCGAGCTCGTGATGCTCGGCGGCCAGCTTCAAGAGGCAATCGGTGCCAAGAGTCGACATTTCCCTCATGCTCCCAGTTGCAGCCTGTCTTCGATGACACGCGCGATGGTTCGGGGTTTGATGGGCTGTCCCCGGACCTCGCTCCAGCACTCGACGTCGGCGAGGAATCTGGCCCGGAGCAGCATCGCGAGCGCAGAGAAGCGGCGGTTGTCGCCATCGACGAGTTCTTCGTCGGGGCTGTCGCACCAACTGCTCTCGATGGTCATGACCTTGTCGAAGCGGCCGAGCATCTGCCCGATTCCGGACGCCATGGGCTGGAGGAACCGGAGGTTCACCGATGCGACCCTGCGCCCGTCCCGGCGCAGCCGATCGACCGCCTCTTCGATGGTACCCTTGGTGCTGCCCCAACCCACCACCAGCATCTCGCCATCTTCGTCGCCGTACACGGGCGGCAGCTTCAGCGATTTCTGAAAGGCGGCCAGCTTGAGGCTGCGGTGGCGAAGGCCCTCTTGATTGATTTCCGGGTCGTAGGCGACGTGGCTCATGCGGTCGTGGGCCAGTCCGGTCAGGGTGAACATGCCGTTCGGCTGTCCGGGAACGACCCGGCGGGCAAGCCCGGTCCGGTGATCCCAGTCGTACGGCCTGGCACCTTCGGGCACCGCGCTCTGGTCCACGGGCGGCGCCAGCCACTCGGGCGAGAAGCGGGGCCGTTGGAAAGGTTGCTGTGCGGTCGCGAGGTTGGCGTCGGTCAGCACGACGACGACCATGTTGAACGTCTCGGCGATCTTGCGCGCGCTGATCATCGAATAGAAGCAGTCCTCGATCGTCGCCGGCGCCATCACCACCTTCGGCGCGTCGCCGTGGCCGCCGAAACAGGCGGCCAAGAGATCGCCTTGCTCGGCCTTGGTCGGTTGGCCGGTGCTTGGGCCACCGCGCTGAACGTCGACCACCACCAGCGGAATCTCGGCCATGACGGCGAGTCCGATGGCTTCTTGCTTCAGCGACAGGCCGGGACCAGACGTGATCGTCAGCGCGCACTTTCCCGCGTACGACGCTCCGATCGCGAAGGCGCAGGCCGCAATTTCATCCTCGGCCTGGTGGACGACGCCGCCGACCTTCTCGAACACGTCGCTCAGGTAATGGGAAGCCGAGGTGGCCGGCGTGATGGGGTACATGGAGCAGACCCGAATCCCGGACGCCATGACGCCAAGCGCGAGCGCGGTGTTGCCGTTGATCACGATCTTGGCTTCGCGCGGCTTGGTCGCGGGAATCTGGAACTTGATGCCGAGGTTCGCTTCGGCCCATTCGTGTCCGGCCTCGAGCAAACGGACGTTGGAAACGACGACGGATTCGCCCTTTTTCGCGAAGATGAAGGCCACTTGGTCGCGCGCAAGCTGGAGATCGAGGCTGTAGATGCTGGTGAGCATCCCGAGCACGAACATGTTCTTCCCGCGCCGCGCGTCGATCAGGTGCCGGGCACATTCGTTCTCCATCGGGATCTCGCGCACCTGATAGCCGTCGGCCACGAGCCGCTCATAAGTGTTCGCATAGGACGCCGCGATCTCGGGGTCGCGATCGGCGCGCCACTTGCTTTCCAACAAGATGGTGCACCCCGGTTTGAGCTCGCCCGCATCGACGCGGCCCAGCAGCACCTGCTCGTTGAACGCCACCACCAGGTCGGCTTCGTCGCCACCGTTGGTCACCTCGTCCGACGCCAGCCGCACGCGGTTTCCGCTTGCGCCCGCGATGCTGCGCGCCGGCGGTTGGATCTCGGCCGGGATGATCTCGACGGTCCACACGCCGTTGCCCATTCGGGCGGCCACGGCGCCGAACGATTGGCCGCACCTTTGCGCCCCTTCCCCCGAATCGCTGATGATTTCGACGACGTGCTCGCTCAGCGTCTCGACCGACTTCGCCGACTGCGACCGGCGGCGGCCGCCTTTCCCCAAGCCTTTCCGGGCCTCGGCCGGCGCGTCCTTGCGCGTCCGCCGCGTTCGCGGACGTCGTGCTTCACGAACGGTGATGGAATCCATGGAAGGGTCCGATCCTCGTCAAGCTACGCGACACGGACGCGCGCGAAGTTCTTTTCGGCCCGATCGATTCCGAACAGCCGGGCCGCGCCTTCTGCGTGCTCGTCAAGGTATACGACCTCGCTGTCGCGCAAGCCGAGATACGCCTTCATGCTGTTGGCGGCCTTGCGGCCCGCACCCATCGCCAGGATGACCGTGGCCGCGCCGGTGACGATATCGCCGCCAGCGTACACCCCGGCGATTGAGGTGGCTAGGCTCTCGTCGGTTTCGATGTAGCCCCATTTGTTCAACTTCAGCTTCGAGGTCTGGCCGAGGATCGGGTTGGCGCTGGTCCCGATTGCATAGACGACCATGTCCGCCTCGAACTCGTACTCGCTTCCCTCGACGGGCACCGGACGCCTTCGGCCCGAATCGTCCGGCTCGCCAAGTTCCATGCGGATGCAGCGCATGGCGCGAACGTTGCCGGCGCCGTCGTCAAGAATCTCAACCGGGGCGGTGAGCCAATGGAACTCGATCCCCTCTTCCTCGGCGTGCTCGATCTCTTCGAGCCGCGCCGGGCTTTCGGCGCGGGTCCGGCGGTACACGCAGTAGACCTTTTCGGCCCCCAGCCTCAAGACCACCCGCATCGCGTCCATGGCCGTGTTGCCCGACCCGATCACGGCGATGCGCCGGCCCAGGTGCAATGGGGTGTCATAGGCCGGGAACTCGCCCGCCTGCATCAGGTTGCAACGCGTCAAGAGCTCGTTTGCCGACATCACCCCGTTGAGGGATTCGCCCTCGAGGCCGGCGAACGTGGGCGAGCCCGCACCGGTGCCGATAAATACGGCGTCGAAGCCCATCTCGTCCCGCATCTGTTCGATGGTGAACAGGCGCCCGACCAGGGTGTTGCACTCGAACTTCACCCCCAGCTTGGTCACGCGCGCGATCTCGGCGTCGATCACGTCGTTGGGAAGGCGGAACTCGGGGATGCCGTATCGCAGGACACCCCCCGGCCGATGCAGGGCTTCGAAGACGGTTACGTCGCATCCCGCCTTGGCCATGTCCGCGGCGCAGGCGATTCCGGCGGGCCCCGATCCGACGATGCCGACGCGAAAGCCGTTGGGTTCGATATGGGGGACGTTCTCCCAGCCCTCCTTGATGGCAAGGTCGCCGATCCAACGCTCGATCCTGCCGATGGCCACCGGCTCCAGGGTCTCGCCGACCGGACAAACGACTTCGCATTGGTCTTCTTGCGGGCACACCCGCCCGCAAATCGCCGGCAGCAAATTGGCATCGCTGATGACGTCGTAAGCGCCGCGAACGTCGCCCTGGGAGACTTTTTCGATGAAACCGGGGATGTCGATGCGGACCGGACAGCCGTCGACGCATGCGGCCTGGGGACACAAGAGGCAGCGCTCGCACTCGTTGAGCGCATCTTCCTGCTGGTAGCCCAGCGCCACCTCGGAAAAATTGCGGATCCGCGCCGCGGCGTCCTGGACCGGGATCGGGGTCCGTTCCTGAGGGATGGTGCGGATGGTTTTCTTTTTCGCCATTGTCGTCTTCCGGCTCAGGCGTCCTGCCGTCCCGCCAGCGGCGTCGGTTCGACGGCGGGAAGCCGTGATTCCGGCCCCGATGCGGGCGTCAGGCGCGACTGGCGGCACGATTCCGACCATCGTTCCATGGCCAGGCTTTCCTCCTCGGCGTACCGTTTCAGGCGGTTCATCAGGTCGTCGAAGTCAACCTGGTGGCCGTCGAAGTCGGGTCCGTCGACGCAGGCGAACATTATCTTCCCGCCCACTTTGACCCTGCAACCCCCGCACATTCCGGTGCCGTCCACCATGACGGGGTTGAGGCTAACGACGGTCTTGATGCCTTCGGTGCGAGTTGCCTCGGCACAGGCCCTCATCATGACCGGCGGACCGATGGCGACCACCTCGTCGATGTCGGCGTGCCGCGCCATCGCCGCGCGAACGCCCTCGGTCACAAGGCCCTTGATTCCGGCCGAACCATCATCGGTACAGACGATGAATTCGTCGCAGGCGGTCTTGAACTTGTCCTCCCAGAAAATCAGGTCCTTGTTCTTGAAACCGACGACGCCGATGACGTAGGCGCCGTTGTCCTTGAATGCGCGGGCCTGGGGAAAGACCGGAGCGACCCCCAGCCCGCCACCGACGCACACCACCTTTTTCGCGTCCGTGACCCGGCTCGGTGCGCCCATCGGCCCGACCACGCCCAGAAGTCTGGAGCCGGCGTGGCAGTTCCGCTGCATTTCAGCGGTGGTCTTGCCCACCGCCTGAATGACCAGGGTGATGGTCCCCGCCACGGGATCGAAGTCGGCGAGGGTGAGTGGGATTCGCTCGCCGTGCTCATGGACGATCACGATGACGAACTGCCCCGGTTGCGCCGCCTTGGCCAAGAGGGGATGGCGTATGTCGAGGCGAAAGGTCTGGTCCGAGAAATCCTCGCGGGCCACGATCTCGAACCCGCCATATGCGGGCGCCTCGTCACCGGCTGTCCGGCCACCTTCGGGCCCCAATTGATTACGCTCGCTCACCAAGATCGTCCTCCGATTTGCCAGCTAACCCAATGGTAACAAAGGCATCTTCGACTCGCAAATGACATGAATCATTTTGCTGGGCCGGCCCTGGCGCCGGCCCGTCCCGCAAGCGCGCGACGCGAGTCGTTTCCGCTCCCGCAATGGCGACTCGGCGCGCGCGGCCCCGCCCTCCGCGACGATCGCCCAGCCACCCAGGAAATCCTCCGCCCGACGCGGTTCACTGGCGTATCGCTCCGGTTCGGGGCTCGGTTCGCACGGGCGGGTGGAACGCACTCACATCGGGAACCGAGATCCGCCACTTTTCCACTTCGACCAACGCGGTTTGGGCGCTGGTTCCCTGGCTGAGGCGCGAGGTGCCCGCATCGAGCGTCAGGACATTGGCGTTGCCGTGGCGATCGAGGCTGCCGATCCGCCCCGGTTCAGCGGGATCGAAGGTGGCGCCGGTGTGCATCACGACGACGCTTGGCCGAACCGAATCGCTCAGCTTCGCGCCCGCGAGACAGGCGCCGCGGTCGTTGAAGAGGCGCACCACGTCGCCGTCACGGATGCCGCGGCTCGCCGCGTCGGCGGGATGGATCCAGACGGGCTCGCGATCGTTGATCTTGGACCGCCGGCTGACGCCATTGCCGTCGAGCTGGCCGTGCAGGCGCGTCGCCGGCTGGCTCGAGATCAGATGCAGGGGAAAGTGCTTCGCCTTCTCCGCGCCCAGCCATTCGGCAGGCGCCAGCCAGACGGGATGGCCGGGACAGTCGTCGTAGCCGAAGGACGCGATCGTTTGCGAGTATATCTCTAGCTTGCCGGACGGCGTCGCGAGGGGATGCGCGTCCGGATCGGCGCGGAAGTCGGCAAGCATGACGTAGGGTTCGCTCGGCTCGGGAAACTCCAGATAGCCGGCGTCCCAGAAGGCGTCGAAACCCGGCATCTCCAAACCCTGCCGCGCCGCCTGCTGGCGGGAGATGTCGTAAATGTGGCGGAGCCAGCCCATCTCGTCGCGCCCCTCGGTATAGGCGTCGCGGAAACCCAGGCGATCGGCAAGATCAGCGAAGATGTCGTAGTCGTTGCGCGCCTGGCCGACCGGCTCGATGGCCTTGTGCATCGCCAAGAGGTAGCGATCGTAGGCGCTGGAAGCAACGTCGTTGCGCTCCAACGTCGTGGTCGCCGGCAACACGATGTCGGCATGACGGGCCCCGGCCGTCCACCAGATCTCGTTGAAAACGATGGTCTCCGGCCGCCGCCACGCTTCGATCAGGCGGTTCAAATCCTGGTGGTGGTGGAACGGATTGCCGCCGCACCAATAGACAATGCGGATGTCGGGATAGGTGATCCGCTTGCCGTCGTACTCGAGGGTCCGGCCGGGTTGCAATAGGAGGTCCGAGACGCGGGCGACCGGGATGAAGTCCGAGACCGGGTTTGCGCCGGCCTGCATGGTCGGCGAAGGCACCGGGGTCACCGGGTTGCCGACCCGGTGCATGGAGCCGTAACCATAGCCGAAGCCGCCGCCCGGAAGGCCGATCTGTCCCAGCATCGCACCCAGGACGAGGATCATCCAGAACGGCTGCTCGCCGCGATGCGTCCGCTGGAGCGACCAGTTGGCGGCGACCATGGTGCGCGTCCGGGCCATCCGCCGCGCAAGGCCGCGGATGGTTTCGGCGTCCAGGCCGCTGATGGCCGCGGCCCAGTCCGCGTCCTTGGGCGTACCGTCGCCGCGGCCCATAAGATACTCGGAGAATTCATCCCAACCGACGCAGTAGCGTTCCAGAAAGGCGGCGTCGTGAAGGCCCTCCGTCACGAGGGTGTACGCGATGCCCATCATGATGGCCGCATCGGTGCCCGGTATGGGTTGCAGCCATTCCGCATCGAGAAAGGGTGGCGCGTCGTCGCGGAAGGGACCGACGCAGACGAACTCGGTTCCGGATTCCTTGGCCCGCCGCATCCAACCGACCGTGGAGTGGACCCCGACCCCACCGCCGTCGAGCTGCAGGTTCTTGATGGGCAACGCCCCGAAGGCGACGAACAGCTTCGTGTTCCCGACGATGCCGTCCCACGACGACACGACGCCGCCCGAGATTTCCGTCACACCCAGGACGTGCGAGAGCAGGACCCGCGCCGCCCCGGTGGAGTACGAGTTGACGCTGAAGGTCGCGCCCCCGATGCCGTTCAAGAACCGGTGCAACAGGGTCTTGGCATGGTGCACGCGCCCGGCGCTGCACCAGCCGTAGGAGCCGCCGTAGATGGCGTTGTTGTCGTAACTGTCGGTGACGCGCCTCACCTCGGAGGCGACCAGTTCGAGAGCCGCCTCCCAATCGACGGGAACGAACGGCTCGGCACCCCGGCCGCAGCGATCCGAATCCTTGCCGTTTTCCAGAAAACCCTCGCGCACGTACGGCTGGTCGATGCGGTTTTCGGCGTAGACCGCATCGGCCATGGATTCGATCATGGGCGAAGGATCGGTATCGTGCTCGAACGGCTTGACGCCGACCACGCGCCCGTCCCGCACCTCGGTCCAAAAGGCGCCCCAGTGCGACGCGCTGCGCACGAACCGGCTTTGTTGCGGGTCGTTCAAGATCGCGTTTTTCGTGTGGACGGACGGCCGGTCGCACCCGTCGATCGGCCAGCGTTTGGCGCACGCGTTCGATCCTTGCGCTCAGCGATTGCGGCCGCCTTGCCGACCATCGCCTCGGCCTGGCGGACCGATGCCGTATCGATCATACGGCCGTCGAGCGCGACCGCCCCCTTCCCGTCCCGGACCGCGTCAGCCATGGCCGCGAGGACGCGGCGCGCCTGCGTCACCTCCGCGTCGGTGGGCGTAAAGGCCGCGTTGGCGAGCGCGACCTGACGCGGGTGGATCGCCCACTTGCCCTCGCACCCCAGCGCCGCCGCGCGTCCCGCCTGGGCAGCGAAGCCATCGGCGTCGTTGAAATCGCCGAATGGGCCGTCGAGGGGGCGCAGCCCCTGAGCCCGCGCCGCCACCACCACGCGCGCGGTGGCGTAATGCCACACGTCGCCCCAGTGGCGCGCGCGCGCCCGCGCCATCCGCGTCCGTCAGCACGTGATAGGCCGGGTTGGCTCCGCCGATCGAGGTGGTCCGCGCGCGCGTCGAAGCGGCGTAGTCGGCGACGCCGAAGTGCAAGGATTCGGTCCTCGCGCTCGCCGCTGCGATCGCACCCAGGTTCTGCATTCCGAGCGCCGTCTCGATGATGAGCTCGAGCCCGATCGCTGACGCGATTCCCTTGGCCTGCTCGATCTGGCTGAGAAGCATGTCGACGGCGTAGACGTCGGCTGCCGTCCCGACCTTCGGGACCATCAAGAGGTCGAGCTTGTCGCCCGCCTGTTCCACCACATCGATCACGTCGCGGTACATGTAGGGGGTGTCGAGGCCGTTGATCCGGACCGAGACCGTCGTCCCGCTCCAATCCAGATCGTTGAGCGCCTCGATTACGTTCGCGCGCGCGCGTTCCTTCTCGTCCGGCGCAACGGAGTCCTCAAGATCGAGGAATACGACATCGGCCTCGCTTCCGGCCGCTTTCTCGAGAAACGCCGGGTTCGACCCCGGCACCGCGAGTTCCGATCGGTTAAGGCGCAGCTTCGCGGGCTCGATCGTTGTAAAGCTCATCGACCCGATACCTTCATTCGCTCTCGAACCGGGCGTTCACACGCCCGAGTCCGGAAACCGCCGCCACCACGTCGGCGGGACCGACGAGCCATTGCACCGCGACCAGAGCGCCGGTGAGAACGATGTCGCCGCGCCCGAGCGCCCGGCCACGCTCGGCGAGCGCGTTGGCGAGCCAAGCGAGCGCCTCGAGCGGATTGCCCATCACATCGGCGCCGCGACCCCGGCCCGCCTCCACTCCATCGACTGTCGTGGTTCCCACGGAAGCCGCCAGGTCCAATTCATGCCAAGCGTGCACGGGCTCGCCCACGACGACGGCCCTTTGAAAGAAATCGTCGGCGATCAGGGTGGGGACGCCGAGCGCGGCGAAGTCGGAATAACGGTTTTCCACCACCTCCATGGCCGCCATGCAAGACTCGACGTATTCGCCCGCGCGCTCGCCCGTATACGGCGCGCCCGATGCGGGAACGTCGCGGCTAAGACGCATCGCGATTTCGCATTCGGCGCCCGCGCCAACGAACTCGGAAAGACGAAACGCGGCCGCACCGTGGAAGACGTTGCGCGCAAAGATGCCGCCCGCGCAAGGCGAAGCGATGCCAAGCATTTCCTGCATCACCCGCGTCGTGCAGCCGATCTTGTATCCGGCAAGCTCGCCCATCCCGTGCTCCGCCTGGCGGGCGTGCAGGGCATCTTGGACGGCGTAGCCGGCCTTCGCGTCGCGGGGCCGGCAGTCGTCTGGAAGCGCCTCGATCGGGCGACGGGCCCAGCGCGCATCGTCCAAGACGCGCGCTGCCTTTTTGATTCGTTTGCTCACCAGAGCTTCCTTTCCCATCCCTCGCGCGCTGCAGCTTAGGGCATTTTCGTGCTTTGGAGGAGCGGGTTCGCACGTTCCGACCCGATCAGGGACTGCGACCCAAGACGGGACGAGCGAACCCCGTCAAATGCGCGTCGCCCCGTGAAGCGGCAGGAACCACACCGCAAGGACGCGCCGCGTGCTCAGGCGTCCCGACCGGTCCTTTACCACGACGCTCAGGACCTGAACCGCGTCCGGCGGTCCCAAGGGAATGATGATCCGCCCGCCGGCCCGAAGCTGGGCAATCAGCAGTGCCGAGCACCTGGTCCAGCGCCCGCATAGGCGATCGCCAGCGTGACGGCGAGGATCCAGAGACGCTTGACCATTACCCCGAGCGGACCACCGCCACGCCACGCACATGTCCTTTCCGAGCGCACCGCCTCAGCACTCCGGCAATTTCATCGCTCGCGCGATCTTCTCCGACCCGCCGAGGAGGCAGGAATCGCCGGTGAGGCGGTCCTTGCGCACCTGGAAGTGAATTGCGAGGAGAGAATGCGAAACGTATTCGTAGCGGAGCAGATGGTAGGCGAAGCCGATCGCGGCGAGGAGAAGGATCGTTACGGGCCCTTTCCACCCCATTCGCCAGAGGCGCTTGGGCCCCGACCGATCGCGATCGTTTCGTTGGTCCACCATTCCCCAATTCGCAACCGGCGCGCCGCCCGCTTCACGTCTGGCCGCAGTCCACGGTCATCAGCTCGCCGGTGATCGCGGCCGCCGCGTCGCTCGCCAGGAACAGGACCGCCCGGGCGACCTCGTCCGGCGCAGAAAGCCGCCGGAGCGCCTTCGTGCCCGTCGAACGGGCGTAGACCGCGGCTTCCGGAATTCCTTGCGCGCGCGCCCTTTCGGCAAAGACCCGACGCAGCATCTCGGATTCGGTCGCGCCGGGGGCGAGCGCGTTGACCCGTACGCCCAAGCGCCCCACCTCGTGGGCGACCGACTGGGTGATTCCGAGGACGGCCATCTTGCTGCCGGCATAGGCGCTGCGAAGCGCCTTGGGGCGATGGACCGAATCCGAAGTCACGTTGACGATGGCGCCCCGCGTGCGCTTCAGATGCGGCAACGCGTGCTTGATGGTGAGCATCACGCCTCGGGTATTGACCGCGAACGTCCGATCCCATGCATCCATGTCCTGGTCTTCGACCGCGACCGTCGAGCCCGGGACGCCGGCATTGTTGACGAGAACGTCGAGGCGCCCGAACGCGCGTTCGCAAACCGCGAAGAGCGCGCGCACGCCGTCTTCGTCGGTCAGGTCGGTCGGGACCGCGATGCCGCCGATGTCGGCGGTTACACGTTCGAGCGGCTCGCGGCGGCGGCCGGCGACGGCGACGCGGGCGCCCTCAGCGGCAAACACGCGCGCGATCGCGGCGCCGATCCCGGTGCCGCCGCCGGTGACCACCGCCGCCTTACCCGCAAGCACTCCGCTCACGATCCACCCTCGCCCCCGCTTCGGCACGATTCCAGGGCCTTGAGGATGGCCACCAGGCAGGTGTCGCGCTCGCGCGCGATTTCGGCGACGCTGCGTCCCGCCGCCTCGCGGGTGCAGCCCGCGACGAGCGCTTCGCGCAATTCGTCCGAGATCTCCGGCGGGCGCAGGCGAGTGCGGGGCTCCTTCAACGCCAGCTTCAGATACCCATCCAGGGAATGGACGATGCCTCCTTCGCCGCCTGCCAGGTGCTGGATCATCAGCGGGCCCATGATCGCCCAGCGCAGCCCCGGTCCGTTGGAGACCGCGATGTCGATCTCTTCGACCGTCGCCTCGCCGGCATCGATCATGTGCAGCGCCTCGGCACGCATGGCGCCCTGCAGGCGGTTGGCGATGAAGCCCGGGACCTCGCGGCGCATGGTGATGACGCGCTTGCCGGTCGCGGCATAGAAAGCGGCCGTCCAGTCCACGACTTCGGCGTCGCTACGCGCGCCGCCCACCACTTCGACCAACGGCATCAAGTAGGGTGGGTTGAACGGATGGCCGACGACCGTCCGCCCCGGGAACTTGCAGTCCACCTGAATGTCGGTCATGGCGAACCCCGAGGTGCTGGAGACGATGGGCACATCGGGCGCCACGATCGCGTCCATCTCGGCGAACAACTTGACCTTGACGGCAAGGTTGTCGGGCGTGCTTTCCTGAACCACCTGGGCGTCGGCAAGGACCTCTTCGAGCGAGGACACGACGCGCAGGCGTCCGGGATCGGCGCCCGGTGCCAGACCCAGCTCCTCCATGACCGGCCAGGCGCGGTCGACCATGCGGCCGAGCGCGTCCGCGCTTTGCGGCCCCGGATCGAAGACGACCACGTCCTTGCCGTGCCTCAGGAAATGGAGCGCCCAGCCGCCGCCGATGGTTCCGGCGCCGACGATTCCGACGCGGCTGACCGCCGCGGGTTCGGGTCTTGCCATGATTGCCTCCTGCGTCCTCGCGCCCACAGGACCGCCGGCCGAGGCCGCGATCCCGAAAGACCAAGATTAAGCGTTGACGGGGACGTTGGGTAGCGGCGCGTGGTGCTCGATTGACCGCCGATCCGCGCCGACCGTAGACTACGCGGCCTTCGCGATAGACCAGATCACGGTCGCTCGGTTTCGCCTGTGGCAATCTGGCGGGCGCGTGAATCTGGTCTACACTATCGAAGTCGAGCGGATTACGCCGATGACCATCCTCAAGGCCGGCCTCGTTCAGATGGGGCTCAAGGCTCCCATCACCGAATCGGCGGAGCGCATCCGCGAGATCATGCTGGACGCGCATGCGCGATTGATCGCGCGCGCCGGCGCTGAAGGGGTCCAGGTGCTTTGCCTCCAGGAGCTGTTCACGCTGCCGTACTTCGCCTTCAGCCGGGATCGGAAATGGTACGCCGGGGCCGAACGCGTGCCGGACGGGCCGACGACGACGTTGATGCAGGAGCTTGCGCGGCGCCACGCCATGGTGATCGTCGCGCCCGTCTTCGAGGAACACATGCCGGGCGTCTACTACAACACCGCCGCCGTCATCGACGCCGACGGGACCTACCTCGGCAAGTACCGCAAGAACCACTTCGGTCACATCGAATGGCCGTGGTTCAAGCGCGGGAACCTAGGCTACCCCGTGTTCCGAACCGCCTACGCGCCCATTGGCGTCTATATCTGCTACGACCGCCACTTCCCCGAGGGCTGGCGTCTGCTCGCGATGAACGGGGCCGAGCTGATCGTCAACCCGTCGGCAACGATCGAGAGCCTGAGCCGGCACATGTGGGAGCTCGAGCAGCCTGCTGCGGCGCTCGCCAACGGCTGCTTCGTGGGCACGATCAACCGGGTCGGGAGCGAAGGCCCGTGGGACGCCGACGGCAAAGCCGAGAAGGGGCGGTTCTACGGCTCCAGCTATTTCGCCAATCCCCGGGGCGAAATCATCGCCAAGGCGGGCGAAGACGACGACGAGTTGCTGGTGTGCGAAATGGACTTGGACACGATCCGCGAAGTGCGCCACGCTTGGCAATTCTTCAAGAATCGCCGTTTCGAGACTTACGGACCGCTTTCCGACATTCTGAGCGTCTAGAGCACTTTCGCTTCGAGGAACGTAAGACGGCGCCGGCGACAGGCCGGCGCCCTCGCTCGCCATGCACCCCATTCTCACCTCCGCCCGGCGCATGATCGAAAGTGTCCCGCCGACCCTCAAGGGGATGGCGTTGATGCTGGTGGTCACGTTCTCGTTCACGGCCCAGCTCGCCATCGTGAAAATGGTCTCGGCGGGCTTGCATCCATTCGAAATCGGCTTCTTCCGGCAATTCTTCGGCCTCCTCGTCTTCGTGCCCGTACTCTTGCGCCACGGGCCGGGCATCCTGCGCTCGCGGCACCTCGGGCTCTTCAGCCTCCGCGCGGTTCTCGAGACGGCCTCGATGCTGATGTTCTTCACGGCGATCGCCATCACCCCGCTCGCCAAGGCGACCGCGCTTCACTACACCGCGCCCTTGTTCGCGACCGCGCTCGCGGTGATGGTGCTAGGCGAATCGATCCGCTTGCGCCGGGTCCTCGGCCTGGTGTTCGGGTTCACGGGCGCGTTGGTCGTAGTCCGCCCGGACACCATCGGCGTCGACGTCGGCGCCGTGCTCACGGTCGGATCGGCCGCGCTCTGGGGCAGCACCATGATCATCATCAAGGTGCTGTCCAGGACCGAATCCAGCGTCAAGATCACGATCTATATCGCTTTGATGGGCACACCCTTGACCTTTCTCGCGGCACTTCCGTACTGGCGCGCGCCGACGCCCGAAGCGCTCGGCCTCATGGCCTTGGCTGGGGCGCTGGGCAGCCTCGCCCACCTCGCACTCGCCCAGGCGTTCAAGCACGCGGACGTGACCGCGGTGCTGCCGGTGGATTTCATGCGCCTGATCTGGGCAGCCGTCTTCGGGTTCATTCTGTTCGCCGAGGTGCCGGAGACCTGGACCTGGCTCGGCGGCACCATGATCTTCTCGGCCGTGGTCTACATCGCGTATCGCGAGAAACAAATCTTGGATCGCGAAGGCCCAGGAAACGAGCGCGGGCGCGCGAAGCCGAGGGCGCCGTGAGATGGCCGTTGATCGGCCTCGGTGGCCGTCCTAGACCAGATCGCGGTCGCTCGGTTTCGCCTGCGGCGATCCGCCGGCCGCGTGAATCTGGTCTTTAACTATCGAGGTCGAGCGGACGGGCGCGTTTGATTGGAACCGCAATGCGGTTCCAATCAAACGCGATCCGCTCTACTTTCCGGGCCACCGGCGCAAGTGCGTCATCGAAGCAAGGGAAGCGGAGGTCGGGCATGGCAGGGCGCCTTAAGGACAAGGTCGCGATCGTGACCGGCGCCGGCTCCGCCGGCCCCGGTTGGGGCAACGGCAAGGCGACCGCGGTGCTGTTCGCGCGCGAAGGCGCGTCCGTCTTTGCCGTCGACATCAACGCGGCGGCCGCTGACGAGACCCGCGCCATCATCGAAGGGGAAGGAGGCGCCTGCGCCGTTCACCAAGCCGACGTTACCGACGAAACCGCGGTCGAGGCGATTGTCGCGGCCTGTCTGGACGCCTTCGGGCGCATCGACATCCTCCACAACAACGTTGGCGGCTCGGCGCCGGGGGGTGCCGCATCCATGACCAAGGAGACGTGGGACCGCCAGATGGACCACAACTTGAACCACGTCTTCCTCGCCTGCCGCCACGTGTTGCCGGTGATGGAGCGCCAAGGCGGTGGCGCCATCGTCAACGTCGCCTCGGTCTCCGGTATCCGCTGGACCGGAAGCTGGCACATCGCCTACGACGCCGCCAAAGCGGCACTGATCCGCTTCTCCAAAGTGGTGGCGCTGGAGTACGCGAAGAAAGGAATTCGCTGCAACACGGTCGTCCCCGGCCAGATGCACACGCCCCTGGTCGAGGCAAGGCTCGCACGCGATCGCACCGACGGCGACGTGGCGGCGCTGATCGCATCGCGCGACGCCCGTATTCCCATGGGCAAGCAGGGCGACGCCTGGGACGTCGCCTACGCGGCCCTTTATCTCGCCTCGGACGAGGCGAAGTACGTCACCGCCACCGAGATCGTGGTGGACGGGGGGCTCACGGCCAAGTGCGACTGACGCCGGTCGGCCCCTCGATGCGCGCAATGCGAACGACGGGAGGTGAAGCCGTGACGCGACTGACCGAGATCGAGACGGGCGCCATGACCGACGAACAGCGGCGCTTCCACGACTGGATGGCGGCGGGCCCGTGGGAACGGCGCGAGGGGCCGTTCAAGGTGCTTCTGCACGCGCCGGGCCTCGCCGAGGCTGTCAATCAGGTAAACCAGCACCTGCGCAGCCAGGGAACGCTCGCGAAGCGGATCCGTGAGCTGGTGATCCTGATCAACGCGCGGCACTGGGAAACCGAGATCGAGTGGCTCTCGCACGAACCCCAGGCCCGGGACGCGGGACTTGACGACGCCGTCATCGCCGCCTTGGCGCAAGGGCGCGAACCCGATTTCCGGGCCGACGACGAAGCCGCGGTCCATGCCTTCTGCCGCGAGCTGCTGGAGACGCGCTGGGTCACCGACGCCACTTTCGCCCGGGCCCGAGACGCGGTAGGCGAAGTGGGTCTGATCGAGGTCGTTTGCACGCTTGGCCTTTATTCCACGCTTTCGCTGGTCATGAACGCGTTCGAGGTACCCTTGGGACCGGGCATGTCGACGCCGATTGCCGACCGGCGAGGGCCCGGGGGACCGCGATGAGCCGCTTACCACTCCTCGATCGCGCCGCGCTGGACGAGGCGACGGCAGCCGTTTTCGACGCGATCGCGTCTGGCCCCCGCGGGCGCGTGAGCCCGCCCTACCAAGCATTGCTCCGCAGCCCGGCGCTTGCCGGGCGGATCCAGAGCCTCGGCGCGTTCTTGCGTTTCGAGAGCGCGTTTCCCGATTCCTTGCGCGAGTTCGCAATTCTGATCACCGCCCGGGCCTGGAATTGCGCGTACGAATGGCACGCGCACTACCCGATCGCGGTGGCCGCGGGATTGCCCGAAGCGGTCGTCGGCGCGGTTGCCGCGGGGCGCCGGCCGGACTTCGCCGAAGCTGACGCGGATGCGGAACTCGTCTACGACTTCTCGACCGAACTTCAGGAAACGCGCCGGGTGAGCGACGCGCAATATGGTCGCGCGCTCGCGCGTTTCGGCGAACAAGGCGTCGTGGAACTCACAACGATCAACGGCTACTACGCCATGTTCGCGATGATCCTGAACACCTTCGAGATCGCCCCGCCCGAAGGCGTCGCCGATCCGTTCGGCGGGCGCGAAACCGCTAGCTGAGCGGCAGCATCACGTGCTCGCGATACGCCGGACGCTCGGCGAGGCGTTCGTACCACGCGTGCACGTTCGCATGATCAGGGCGTTCGATGTCCATGGCGAACCACCGGTAGGCGCTGGCGCCCAAGGGGATGTCGCCGATGGAAAACGCGTCGCCGGCAACGAAGGCGCGGTCCGCCAGATGGGCGTCCAGCATGGCCCAGTGCCGCGCCGTCTCCAGGCGCGCGCGTTCGATCGCGCCCGCATCACGGTCCTCGGGCGCTGTGCGCACCATCCCGACGAAAAGCGGGACCAGGGGCGTGTTCATCGCCGTGTTGGACCAGCCCATCCACTGGTTCGCGATGGCGCGGACTTTCGGATCGGCAGGATACAGGGGCGGGCCGCCGTAGACCTCGGCCACGTAGCGGATGATCGCGTTCGATTCCCAAAGCACGAACGAGGCGTCCTCGAGCACGGGCACCAAGCCGTTCGGGTTCATGGCCAGGAATTCAGGTGTCTTGTTGCCGCCGAACTTCCCGCCCACGTCGATGCGCTCGACCGCGAAGCCGGCTTCCGCGCAAGCCCACATGGCGCGCTGCACGTTTCCCGAATCCGTGCGGCCATGGATTATCGCCATTTCGTACCTCCTTGGTTGCTTGGAACCCCGTCCCGGCGGCTACGCGATCAGGTCCACCTGCCCGCCACGCCCGGCCGCCTCGAGCGCGCGGTAGGCGATCGAAAGCACGGTCACGCCGAGCGCCGTTTCCGTCAAAGTAAAGGCCTGATCGACAAGCGCGACCAACAGGTTCGCCGTTAGCGCGGCTTCGAGCCCGAGGGCGACGGCGAGCCCGCTGAGAACGTTTTGAACGATGCTGGCCGCGACGCTGGCCGGGATCATCGCGATCAGGGTGATGGCGAGCAGGCGCCATCCGTTTCCCTTGGTCATGGCCCAGGCGTCGCGGACGCCCATGGTCCGATCGAGGGCGGCGGCGGGAAACAGCACGGCGAGGCGCGCATAGAGATAGCTGCTGAGCAGCACGGCCAAGAACGCAGCCGGAAACACTGAGACTGCCGCGTCCGGCGAGCTCAGAACACCCACAACGATCACCACGACGGCGGCCGTCGCGATCATCACCAGGACCGCGAGGCCGATGGCGGTGAAGAGAAAGCGCGTTTGCCGGGGCCCCCAACGCAAGGTGTCGCGGACACTATGCCGCTCGCCGGCAACCAGGCAGTACCGGTGCCACGCGACCGCGAACATCGTCAAGAATGCGGCCGCCACGAGAATCGTCATTACCAAAGGAATCGCGAAGACGCTTTCCAACGATCCTCCGGGCATCGGGCCCCGCGTTTCATCGCCGCCCGGCAACGCGAGGCGCAGTGCACCCGAAAACAGTCCGGTCAATAGGCCGAGCACCACGATCGCGGGAAAGGCAAGCGCGAAGAATCGGCCCCGACGCCGCCACACGAACAGGTACGCCGATCGCGCCGTCGCGAGTACGGGAAGCTTGATCACCTCAGGGAACCGCCGTCTGCAACACGGGCCGCGCCCGCCGCCACATCAGGATCGTGAGTAAAGCCAGATTGGCGACGTTGAAGGCGATCCCGACCGCGAACGCGACCTGGTACGAGCCGGACACATCGAAGATGGCGCCGCCGAGATAGCCGCCCAACGCCATTCCAATGGTACCGAAGAAGTAGACCGCGCCGATGCGCCAACCGATGCCGCGCACCGGAAAGAGATCGCGGATAACGATGGTGTAGCTGGGAATGATGCCCCCGAAGCCGAGACCGAACAACGCCGAGACGACGTAGAGCGCGGCGAGCCCGTCAAAGAAGAGGTACATGGAAAGCGCGGCGATCTGGGCGAGGCAACCGTAATAGAGCGTGCTGAGTCCGCCGATCCGGTCCGATATCAGGCCCCACGCGATCCGGCTGATGAACGTGCACCCCAGCAGAACGGCAAGGATCTCGGCGGCGCGGATGGTGGGATGGCCGAGATCGCTCGCGTGCGCGACCACGTGCACGATGGGCATGGCCATGGCGACGCAACAGCCGACGATGGCGAGACCCAGGATCGCGAGCACGGTTCTGGGCGCGAACCCAAGGATTGCATCGGCGTCGGACACCACCCTCGCGCCTCCCTCGCCAGGCGCGACCGCCGGGCGGCGAAAGAGGATCACGGACGTCGGCAACCCGACCGCCAGCGCGACGATGGCGAACGTCCCATAGGCGCCCCGCCAGCCCTCGGTTTCGACGAGATAGCGGAAGACCGGCGGCCAAACCGCACCGGCGACGCCTTGGCCGCTCGCCACCAACGCGACCGCGAGGCCGCGGCGGCGGTCGAACCATCGCGTGGTGTTGGCCAGAAGCGGGGTGAAAATCGCAGCGTTGCCGAGGAACCCGATCATGAAGCCGTGGGCGGCCAGGAATTGGAGCCGCCCGTCGCTCGCGCCGACCACCATGGCCCCCGTCGCCACCGCGACCACGGCAATCGCCGCCGGCGGACCGGCGCCGATCCGGTCGGAAACCCGGCCCCAGAGGATGCCTCCGATTCCCATGCCGGCCATGATGGCCGCGTAGGCCAAAGACGGCACCGAACGCGGCCAGCCGAAATCGGCCGCGATCGGCTTGAGCGCCACCACGACCAAGTACATGCCGCCCGGGCAGACCCCCATCAAGACCATGGACGCGGCGACGACCAGCCAGCCGTACGGCGACTCCACGCTGCACGGCGCGGCGCGCTCAGGATTCGAGGGTTCCGTCATGGCGCCGACACTGACATGGCGCCTTTCGCGAGTCTATCTAGGCGCGTCGCGTGGCGCGCCCCTTGCCCGCTCGATTGCTCAGCGCGAATCGCGGTTAAGCGAAACCGAGCGACCACGATCTCGTCGAGTTTGACGAACAGCACGATGAAACCCCATGCTGCGGCCCTTCGCGAACGCCAGACCCCGCCGAGCCATGCACCTTCGGACACCCGCCCACGCCGCGGCCGCCCAAAAGGCGAGACGAGCGGCGCCTTGATACGCGCCCTCTTCGCAAGCATCAAGAGAATCGCGGCGACGCCAAGCACGGTCCGCGGCATGGGATGGATGCTGATTTCCGCCTTCACGGTCGCGATTTTCAACGGCATCGTCCGGCATCTATCGGCCGACGTTCACCCTTTCGAAATCGCCTTCGTCCATTCCGCGTTCGGCGTGCTCTACCTGACGCCGGTCTACGTGCGAAGCGGTCTTGCGTCCCTCAAGACCCGGCACTTCGCGATGCACGCGCTGCGAGCGACCCTCAACGTCACCGCCTCGTTGTCCATGATCATGGCGTTGAGCATCTCACCGCTGGCGGAGGTGGCGGCGCTCAGCTTCTCGGCGCCCTTGTTCGCGACCATCCTCGCGGTCGCACTCCTTGGTGAGCGGATGCGGGCGCGACGGATCACTGCGCTCGTGGTGGGCTTCGCCGGCACCTGGCTCGTGTTTCGCCCGGGGATCGAGGCGATCGAGCCGGGATCGCTGCTGGTCCTCGGCTTCGCCGTCGCCTGGGGTGGAGCCATGATCGCTGTCAAGGCGCTGGCGCGAACCGAATCGAGCCTGACACAGACCCTCTATCTCGGGCTTTTGAACACGCCGATGGCGGCGCTGGCGGCGATCCCGGTATGGCAGACGCCAAGCCTCGGCCAGCTCGCCTGGCTCGCCGGGCTCGGCGCGGTCGGCGTCGTGCGCCAGCTTTCGATGTCACAGGCGTTCAAAGAGGCGAACGCGACCGCCATCCTGCCACTGGATTTCACCAAGCTGATCTGGGTCGCGATCATCGGCTACGCCGCGTTCGCCGAGATTCCGACGATGTGGACATGGGCCGGCGGCTTCGTGATCTTCGTGGCCACCACCTACATCACGGTTCGCGAGGGCGGGCTATCGCGCACCGAGTCGGGAAAAGGCCGCCGTCTCGGGCGCTGACGCCGGGACTTCAGGCGCGCTCGAAGACGGCCGCAATCCCTTGACCGATGCCGACGCAGAGGCTGACGAGCGCGTAGCGCCCACCCGAGCGCTTGAGCTGGCGGGCGGCCGTCAGCGCCAGTCGCCCCCCCGACGCACCGAGCGGATGGCCGACGGCGATGGCGCCGCCGTTGGAGTTGACGCGCGTATCGTCGAAGGCGATTCCCATCTCCTTCAAGCACCCGAGTACCTGGGTCGCGAATGCCTCGTTGATTTCGATCACGTCCATGTCCTTGAGCTCGAGGCCGGCGCGCGCCAGCGCCTTCTTAGACGCGGGCACGGGTCCCAGGCCCATGACCCGGGGCTCGACGCCGGCGACCCCGCCAGAGATGATGCGCACAAGCGGCTCGGCGCTGGCCTTCTCGCCGGCCGCCCGGGACCCGACGTAAAGCGCGCAGGCGCCGTCGTTGACGCCCGAAGCGTTGCCCGCCGTGACCACGCCATCGGCGTTGAGCGCCTTCAGTTTCGCGAGCTTCTCCATTGACGTGTCGGGACGCGGGTGTTCGTCGTCGGCGATGGTCCGGGTCTCGCCCCGTTTCGCGCCCGGAACCTCGACCGAGCGCAACTCGTCGGCGAAAAAGCCGTCCGCCTTGGCAGCGGCATACTTTTGTTGCGAGGCGAGCGCGAAGACGTCCGATTCCTCGCGCCCGATGTCCAGTTCGCGGCCGACGTTGTCGGCGGTCTCGGGCATAGAGATCTCGCCGTAGGTTTTGACAAAGCGGGGGTTCGGAAATCGGAAGCCGCCGGTGGAATCGAAAGCCCGCACCGCGCGGCCGTACGCCTTTTCGGACTTGCCCATGACGATGGGCGCGCGGCTCATGGACTCGACGCCGCCGGTCATGAACAGCTCGCCCTCGCCGAGCGTCACGCAGCGCGCGGCATCCAAGACGGCGTTGAGACTGCTTCCGCACTGGCGATGCACGGTGAGACCGGGAATGTCCGGCGCAAGGCCGGCCAGCAGCGCGGCGTGGCGGGCGACGTTGCGGCTGTCCTCGCCGGCTTGGCTCGTGCAGCCGCAGATCACGTCTTCGATGTCGTCCGCATCGAACGGCGCGCGCTTGATCAGCGCGGCGATGGTGTCGCCCAAGAGATCATCGGGCCGGACCATGGCCAGGCAGCCCGCGTGGCGTCCGAACGGGGTGCGGATGCCGTCGTAAACATAAGCGTCCAACATGATGCTCTCCCGAGCCGTCTAGACTCTTTCCACGATCGCGGCGATCCCCTGGCCGACACCGATGCAAAGGCTCACCAGCGCGTAACGCCCGCCCGTGCGGTGCAACTGCCGGGTCGCTGTCAGCGCCAGGCGCGCGCCCGAGGCGCCCAGCGGGTGGCCCAGCGCGATCGCGCCACCGTTGGGATTGACCCGCGAATCGTCGAAGGGGATCTCGAGCAGCTTGAGGCACCCCAACACCTGGATCGCGAACGCCTCGTTGACCTCGATCACGTCCATGTCCTTGATCTCGAGGCCCGCGCGCGCGAGCGCCTTGCGTGCCGCCGGAACCGGACCCAAGCCCATCACCCGCGGCTCGACCCCGGCGACGCCACCCGAGATGATGCGCGCCAAGGGCTTGGCGCCCGCCTTCTCGCCCGCGGCTTCGGTGCCGACAAACAGCGCGCACGCCCCGTCGTTGATGCCCGACGCGTTGCCCGCGGTCACCTGGCCTCCTTCGAACAAAGGCCGGAGCGTCGCCATCTTCTCGAGCGTGCCTTCGGGACGGGGATGCTCGTCCTCGGTCACGGTCACGACGTCGCCGCGCTTCCTTCCCGGCACTTCGACCGCGCGCAACTCGCCCTCGAAGAAGCCGTCGGCCTTGGCGGCGACGTACTTCTGTTGAGATGCGTAGGCGAACGCGTCCGCCTCTTCGCGGCTGATGCCAAGCTCTTCCCCTATGTTGTCGGCGGTCTGGGGCATGGTGTCGTTGCCGTAGCGCTGGATCACCTTGGGGTTAGGAAAACGGGCGCCGATGGTCGTGTCGAAGACGGTGACCTGGCGGCTGAACGCTTTTTCCGCCTTGGCGATGGCGATCGGCGCCCGGCTCATGGATTCGACGCCGCCGGAGACGAACAGATCGCCCATGCCGACGGATGCGCAGCGCGCCGCGTCCAGGGTCGCGGCAAGCCCGCTCCCGCACAGCCGATTCACGGTGACGCCGGCGACGTCGGTCGGCAGGCCCGAAAGAAGTGTCGCGTGGCGGGCGACGTTGCGGCAGTCCTCGCCGGCCTGGTTGGTGCAGCCCATGATCACGTCCTCGACGTCTTCCATCACGAACGAGCCGCGTTTGAACAGCTCGGCGATGGTATCGGCGAGCAAATCGTCGGGGCGCACCCCGGAAAGGCAGCCCGCGTCGCGTCCGAACGGCGTCCGGATCCCGTCGTAGATAAAGGCGTTCTGCATATTGGTCTCCCTAGGCTGAAACGTCCGGAGATTTTAGCGACAGGCCGAGCTGGACCCTTCGCCGGAGCCACGGGCTCGGGCGGTAACGCGGATCGCCGGTCGCGTCGCGGAGGTTTTCGAGGATGGTGAGCACGCGCCCGGCGCCCAAGGAATCGCCGAGATCGAGCGGTCCCTGGGGATAGCCGAGGCCGAGCCGGACCGCGTCGTCGATATCGTCCGGCACGGCGATCCCGGCTTGCGCGATGGCGCAGCCCAGATTGACGATCGCGGCGAGCACGCGCTGGGCGACGAAGCCGGGGCTGTCGGCGATCAGCGTCACCTTGGCGCCGGTGGCGGCGAACAGGCCGCAAGCGGCCTCGCGCGTGGCCCGAGTCGTCAACGGGTTGGCCATCAGGGTCACCCGTTTGTCCAGACCGACCACGGTGTCGATCGCCACCGTGCGGACCGGATCGAGGCCTTGGCGGATCGCGGACGTCGTTGCGTCCGCGCCCAGTGGCGTGGTCAGGCAAAGCGCTGCCTCGCTCGGCGCCGCGCCGTCCTCCAGCTCAACGCCGACGTTCAGGGTCGCGAGCCGATCGAGCACCCGGGCGCGGCCGTCCGCTTCGGCGCCGCTGACCCACACCCGCTCGGGACGCGCCTCCGGCGCCGGCGGCTCGGGCGGCGTTTCCGGCTTGCCGTCGGCGTAGCGGTAAAACCCGGCGGCGCTCTTGCGTCCCAAGAGCCCCGCCGAAAGCCGGCGGCGGGTCTCGGGCGAAGGGCGGTAGCGCGGGTCCGCGTAAAATTGCTCGAAAATGGATTCCATCACCGGATGGGAGACATCGAGACCCGTCAAATCGAAGAGCTCGAACGGACCCATCCGGAACCCCGCCGCATCGCGCATGATCCGATCCACGTCCACCGGCTCGGCGACCCCTTCGCCGAGGATCGCGAGCGCCTCTGTGGCGTAAGCCCGGCCGGCGTGGTTGACAAGGAACCCGGGCGTGTCCATCGCCCGCACCGCCTTGTGGCCGAATCGTTCGGCGATGGCGGAAAGCGTATCGCATGCGTCCGCGCGCGTGCGCTGGCCGGCGATCACCTCGACCACCCGCATCAGGGGAACCGGGTTGAAGAAATGGAAGCCGGCGACGCGCTCGGGGTTCTCGCACGCTGACGCGATCGCGGTGACCGACAGCGAAGACGTGTTCGACGCCAGGATGCACGACGCCGAGACCGCATTCTCGAGCTCGGCGAACATATGGCGCTTGGCGTCCAGGTCCTCGACGATGGCCTCAATCACCACCACGCACCCCGCGAGCCCGGCGATATCCGGGACAACGGTCATTCGCGCGATCGCCGCCTCGGCGTCGGCCGGCGTCATCCGGTCCTTTTCGGCGGCCCGGCGCAGCATCTGGGATGCGAACGAAACGGACGCCTCCGCCACCTCGGGCGCGGCGTCGGTGATGCGGACGTTGAACCCGCCCGCGGCCGCGACCTGGGCGATGCCGCGGCCCATGGCGCCGGCGCCGACGATCCCTATCACGAAATCGGGCGCGTCGAAATCGGGCGCCACCGTCATGCCCCCTTGAACCGCGGCGGGCGCTTTTCGAGGAACGCTTTCATGCCTTCCTTCTGGTCATCGGTTGAGAACAGAAGCTGGTAACCCTTGCGTTCGTACGCGAGGCCGGCGTCGAGCGCCAGGTTGTCGGCGGCAAGGATCGATTCCTTAGCCCGGACGATCGCCAACGGCGGCAACTCAGCGATTCGTTGCGCGACTTCCATCGCGCGCCCGACCACGTCGGCGTCGGCGACCACTTCGCTGACGAGGCCCATACGGAGCGCTTCGGCGGCACCGACCAGCTCGCCGGTCAGCACCATTCGCATGGCCTGGAACTTGCCCACCGCCCGCGTCAGGCGCTGGGTGCCGCCGGCGCCGGGCATGATGCCGACCCGCACCTCGGGCTGGCCGAAGCGCGCGCCTTCGCCGGCGACGATGATATCGCTCGCCATGGCGAGCTCGCACCCGCCACCCAGCGCGTACCCCTGGACGGCGGCGATAATGGGTTTCGGGCAGGCACGGATCGCATGCCAGACGTTCATCATGTCGTTCAGCAGATGGTCGGCGGCATTCAATTTGGACATCTCTGCGATGTCGGCGCCGCCGACGAACGCCCTGTCGTCGCCGGTGATCACGATGGCGCGCACGTCGGCGTCGGCCGCGAGCCCAAGGAAGTGCGCGGTCAGCTCGGCGCGCATCTCCAAATTGATGGCGTTTCGGACTTCGGGCCGGTTGAGGCGAACGACGGCAACCCCGTGGCCCGGTTTTTCGAGAATCGTAGCCGGCATGGCGGTTCGTCGGGCGACCGACGGTTCCGTTCGATCTGGTGTGGGACGCCCCCCGGTAATAGTGCTCGCGCCGAGCCTTGGCAAGATGCCTCTCGGCGGCGATTGTTCGTTGCCAGCGCGCGAACGCGCCCCGAGAATGGTGGGCCGCCGAAAAGGGTGAAGGACATGGAATTTTCGCCGACCGAGGAACAAGCGATGTTTCGCGAAGCGGTCTCGCGCTTCGCCCAAGAGCATCTCGCCCCTGGGGCCCAGGCGCGCGCGCAAGTCCACGACTTTCCCTGGGACGTCGCGCGGCTGATGGCCGGGCAAGGTCTGCTCGGGATCACCATCGCCGCCGACGACGGCGGTCAGGGCGGAACCCTGATGGACGCGGTGATCGCCGTCGAAGAGGTGGCGCGCTTCTGTCCCAGCAGCGTCGACCTGGTCCACGCCGGAAGTTTCGGCGCCATCCGCACGCTCGCCGCCTTCGGCTCGCCCGAGCAGAAGAAGCGCTTCCTGCCCCCGCTGCTCGCCGGCGAGGGGCTGATCGCCATCGCCATGTCCGAGCCCGAGGCAGGCTCGGCGGTGACCGAATTGAACACCAGCGCGACCCCCGACGGCGACGGCTTTCGCATCAACGGCTCCAAGGTTTTCGTAACTTTCAGCCCCGAAGCGACCCTGTTTCTCGTTTACGTCCGCTTCGGCCCCGGGACCGACGGCATCGGCTCGGTGCTGGTTGAGCGCGGCGCGCCGGGGTTCTCGCTCGGCGCCCCGAACGGCTTCATGAGCGGCGATTCCTGGCAGCAGCTCTATTTCGAGGACTGCCCGGTCGGACCCGAGAACGTGCTCATGGGCGAAGGGGGCTTCAAACGCCAGATTGCCGGCTTCAACGCCGAGCGCATCGGCAACTCTGTCCGGTCGCTGGCGCTCGGCCGCCACGCCTTCGAGCTCGCCCGCGCCCACGCCCTGGAACGCCGTCAATTCGGGCGATTGCTATGCGAATTCCAGGGAATCCAGTGGAAGTTCGCGGACGCGGCGGTGGACTTGGAAGCGGCGCGCCTGCTTTTGTACCGTGCCGCCGTCAACGCCGATAAGGGCCTACCGTCTGCCCACGACACCGCGCTCGCCAAACTCGCGTGCAACCGCGCCGGCTTCGCCGCCGCCAACGAGGCGGTTCAGGTGCTGGGCGGCCTCGGGTTCAGCGAGCCGAGTCTCGCCGAATACTGCCTGCGCCGGACCCGCGGCTGGATGATCGCCGGAGGCTCGATCGAGATGATGAAGAACCGAATCGCCGAGGGCGTGTTCGAGAGGCGCTTTTCGCAAAGGCCGCCGCGTGCGACCGATGCGGACTGAAGGAGCACGTGACGCGGCCCTTGTCGGGGCGCTGTTCAATCCCCGCGGCGTCGCCCTGATCGGGGCTTCCGACGACGCCTCCAAGATCGGCGGACGCCCGCTCCGTTACCTGCTCCGGCACGGCTTCACCGGACCCGTCTACCCGATCAATCCGAGACGCCGACGCGTCATGGGCGCGCTCGCCTATCCCGATCTCGCGTCGGTGCCGGGGCCGATCGACCACGCCCACGTGCTCGTCCCGACGGCCGCGGTGATCGATGCGGTCGCGGCGTGCGGTGCGGCCGGCGTTCCCGTCGCCAGCATCCTTGCGAGCGGGTTCGCCGAGGCCGGCCGAGAGGGAATCCGGCGCCAGGCCCGCCTGATGGAAACCGCGCGCCGCTTCGGCGTGCGCGTTATCGGGCCGAGCTGCCTCGGCGTCGTCGACACAAAGACGCCGCTCGCGCTTACGGCCAACGCGGCGTTCGAGCGCGAGGCGCTTCCCACAGGTCCCCTGATGGTCATCTCGCAAAGCGGAAGCCTCCTCGGCGCGCTCTTGGGCCGGGGTGCGGCGCGCGGCCTCGGGTTCTCGAAGCTGGTCTCGATCGGCAACGAAGCCGACGTGACCGTGGGCGAGTTGGGGGCGGCGTGCGTCGACGATCCCGAAACGGGCGCGTTTCTCCTGTTTCTCGAAACCATCCGCGACCGCGACGCCCTCGCGCGGTTCGCGCGCGCCGCGTTCGCCGTCGGAAAACCGGTGATCGCTTACAAGCTGGGCCGCTCGCGGGCCGGACAGGCGATGGCGGTGACGCACACCGGCGCGCTCGTCGCTTCGGACGCCGCCGTCGACGCCTTCCTCGAAAGCCTGGGCATCATTCGGGTCGACCATTTCGAGGCCTTGCTCGAGGTGGCGCCGCTCGCCATCGGCAGGCGGCCGTGGCGCGGCAAGCGCGCCCGCATCGGCGTGGTCACGACCACCGGCGGCGGCGCCGCCATGGCGGTCGACCGCATGGGTATCCTCGGCCTCGACGTGGCGGCGCCGGCGCCCAAGACCCGAGCGCGGCTTGCGGCGCGCGACATCGATGCGAGCGGCGGCCCAGTGGTCGATCTCACCCTTGCCGGCGCGAGGCCCGACGTGGTGCGAGGCGCGATCGAGGCCATGCTGGATGGGCCCGAGTTCGCAGCCGTCCTCGCCGTGATCGGATCGTCGGCGAGTTTCAAGCCCGAGCTTGCGGTCAAGCCCATCGCCGAATGTGCAGGCGCATCCACCCCGGTCTGTGCCTTCGTCGTGCCGGAGGCGCCTGAATCGCTCCGACTCCTGGCAGCCGCGGGGATCGCCGCGTTCCGGACGCCTGAATCCTGCGCCGACGCCTTGCGCGCGTTCGTCCATTGGCGCGCGCCGAAACGAGTAACGCCGAGACGGAGATTCGCCGCCGCCGAGGCGCTGCTCGCGTCATACGCGGGCCGTGCGAACGCCGACGAATGGCGCGCCCGCGAAGTGCTGTCTGCGCTCGGGGTTCCGTTCGCGCGCGCCGTGCGCCTCGCGCCCGCGTCGGTGAAGAATGCCAAGCTCCCGTTTCCCTTTCCCGTCGCCGCCAAGATCGTCGCCCCCGACGCCATCCACAAGACCGAGATCGGCGGCGTCGCGCTTGAGATCGCCGACCGCCGGGCCCTGGTCGCGGCGGCAGACGGGATCGTGTCCAGATTTCGCGCGCACACCGGGACCGTCGAGGGTGCCGCGATCCTGGTCGCGCCCATGGTGCGGGGGCTCGCCGAGGTGCTTGTGGGTTACCGGGTGGACGCCCAGGCCGGACCCGTAGTGGTGCTCGGCGCCGGCGGGATCACCGCCGAGCTAGGGGCCGATTTAGCAGTGCGCGTCGCCCCCGTCACCAAGCGGGATGCGCGCGCGATGATCGCCGACGTGGCGAGCCTCGCACCTGTGCGCGGCTTCCGCGGGCTTCCCAAGGGCGACGTTGCCGCGCTTGCCAACGCCATCTCGGCGCTTTCCAACCTCGCCCACCTCGCGGGCGGGCCGATCGTGGAAGCCGAGGTCAATCCGCTGATCGTCAGGGGCGAAGGGGTGGTCGCGGTGGACGCGGTGCTTCGCCTCGCGGGCGACCGAGACCTTCGCTAATCCGCCGTCGCCGCGAGCTTCGTCTGCGCCGCGCCGAAGGGCAGCGCTGAGATGTCGTCTAACTCGTCGATCCGCCAAAGGAGCGCGAGCAGGGTCTCCGCGCGTTCCGCCCCGATCACCGGCGTCACCAGCTCGCGGTACTTGTCCTCGATCTCGGCGTCGCTCAAGGGGTTGTCGGGATCGCCCTTGCGGGTCATGACTTCGGTGCGGTGGCGCGCGCCGTTCGTGGTCTCGATCTCGACGACGGCGCCGCGGCCGTGCGGGAAGCGGGCGTCGGCGTCTTCGTCCACGAAAGTCTCGATTCGGTCCATCAGCGCGCGAAGAGCCGCATCGCGAAGCCGCTCGGGCGTGAACGCGTCCAAGCGCACGCGCCCCGTCAAAAGTGCTGCGGCGACGCAATAAGTCAGGCTGAACTTGGCCTCGAACGCGGTTTTCGGATCGCGGTTTCCGGTCACCTCCAGGGCCTTCGCGTAGGTGCCGACGCGCAACGTCCGGACCTCGTCCGCTGCAATCCCGTGCTCGGCGCTAAGCGCTAGCACCCCGTCGATGGCGGCGTGCGAATGGCCGCAGGCAGAATGGTTCTTCTGGGTGGTGCGGACGATGGTGAAATCCGTCCCCAAACCCTCTAGCGCTTTCTCCCAGTCCACCTCGCCAACCATTGCGGCGGCGAACCCGCGCGCGCCTTCGAGGATGTCGCGCGCACCGGTGACGCCCTTGGCCGCCGCCGCCGCCACCAGCACGCCAGTCTCGGCGGCGCGCCCGGCGTGCAGGGGCTTGCTCATGGAATCGGAGCGGAAAGCCTGTTGCAGCCCGGCGGCGAAGGTGCCGGCGTTGGCGAGCGCGTTCGCCGTCTGCTCAGCATCGAGGCCGAGCACGGCCGCGGCCGCGGCTGCCGCGCCGAAGGTGCCGACGGTTCCGGTGGTGTGCCAGTACTCGTAGTGCGCGGGAGTCACCGCGGCCCCGATCCGGTTGGCGACCTCATAGCCGGCGACAACGGCGCGCAAGAACCGCTCGCCGTTCGATTGCGCGCCTTGGGCCGCGGCGAGGGCCGGCGGAATGACGACGACGCCGGGATGGAAGACGGCGTCGCGGTAGATGTCGTCGAATTCGAGGGTATGCGAGGCGGCGCCGTTGATGAGCGCCGCGTTGCGCACGCTCTGCTTGCGCCCAGACGGCAGCACCATGGCTCGGCCGCCGACGGATTCTGCGAGCAGCGCCTGGGTGAGCAGCGTCGCCGGCGCGACCTCGCCGCCCGGTATGGCGACCGCGAACCAATCGACGACGCAGCGCTTGGCCGCGTGGGCGACGGCGGGCGCGAGCCGCATCGACGGCGCCGCGGCGACGAACTCGGCGAAACGGTCCACGATCACAGCACTCATCCCCCGTGCAAAGGCGTTCGTTCGGGCGGCAATTGTATGCGCGCCCGCCGCGCGCGGCAAAGGCTTGCGCCGCGCACCGCGTCGTGGCCGGGCGTCGTCCCGGCCATCCACGCCTTCACAGGCTCCGCCGTTCTTGAATTTTCTGGATTCCCAGAGCCGATCTCCGTATCGAGCCTTGATGCGGGCACGACTTGTGGAGACGGCCCTGCGAATCCTTGCGATGATGGGAAACGTTCCAAGCTCCGCCCCCGCCGCCTTTCGAGCTCCGCCTTGCCCCCCATCCGCGCAGCGCTCAAGTTCCTGGAAGGTCCGCCCAGCACCCTTCGGGGCATGGGGTTCATGCTGGTCTCGACGCTCTGCGTCACGGGCACCAGCACGATCGTGCGTTACTTGTCGGCGGATTTGCATCCGTTCGAGATGGGGTTCTTCCGGGTGTTCTTCGGGTTCCTGGTGCTTTCGCCGGTCTTCGTCCGCTCCGGCATTCAGCCGCTTCGGACCCGGCGCCTGGGCCTGCACGCGCTCCGCGGCGCGCTTCAGGTCTTTTCGCTTCTCGCGTCGTTCTACGCGATCAGCCTGATCCCGCTCGCCCAGTGGACGGCGCTCAGCTTCACCTCACCTTTGTTTGCCGCCCTTCTTGCGGTCCTAATTCTCGGCGAGGTGGTGGGACTGCGGCGCACCCTTGGCCTCGTTTTCGGGTTCGCCGGCGCCATGGTGATCGTGCGCCCAGGCGTCGCCGACGTAAATCCCGGCGTCATGCTCGCCGTCGCCTCGACGCTGGTATGGGGCAGCGTGCTCGTCGTCATCAAGACGCTCGCGCGCACCGAATCGAGCATGACCATGACCCTTTATACGACGATCTTCGTCACCCCCTTTGCGCTCGCCGCCGCGATCCCGTTTTGGACCTGGCCCGACTGGAACCAGTTGGTCTGGCTGGCGCTGCTGGGCGCCATCGGAAGCCTTCGCCACCTTTCGATCTCCCAGGCGTTCAAGGAGGCGGACGCGACCGCCATCCTACCGCTCGACTTCACCAAGCTGATCTGGGCCGCGATCGTCGGCTACATCGTCTTCGCCGAGGTGCCCGATCTGTGGACCTGGGCGGGCGGGATCATGGTCTTCGCGGCCAGCACCTACGTCGCCTACCGCGAGGCCCACCGCAAGGGAAAGGCGGCCACCCGCACCTGAGGCGACGCAGCGCGCGGGCGGTCTGCGGGTGCGGCTCAGGCCCCTTCGACCGCCATCATCCGGAATTCGGCCGCGCCTTCACGGTGCTTCTTGGCTTCCTGGTATTCGGGCGAGTTGTAGAACGCCTCCACCTGCTCGAGGTTCTCGAACTCGAGGATGACGATGCGGCCGGGCGGCGCCTCGCCTTCCAGCGATAGCGAGCGGCCGCCGCGGGCGATGATCTTGGCGCCGTACTTCTGATGCGCCGCCGGCGCGCGCTTCACGTACTCCTGGTACTGGTCCATATCGGTCACTTCGACAAGGCTGATCATGTAGGCAGGCATCTCGGATTCCTCCGGCTGGGTTGAGCTGAGTTCCCCTTCCTTATGCGCGAAGACGCCGGCGCCCCCAAACGGTTTTTCGCGCGGGCAGGCTCTAAACCCCTTCGACCACCATGATCTGGAGGGTGCCCGCGCCGTCGCGGTACGACTTCGCGTCCTGGTATTCGGGCGAGTGGTAGTACTCCTCGGCCCGCTCCAGGCTTTCGAACTCGATCAGGACGATCCGGGGCGGCGGTGGAGGCCCTTCGAGGCCCAAGTTGCGGCCGCCGCGGGCCAGAATGCGGCCGCCGTACTTGGCGATCGCGGCGGGCGCGCGCTTGGCGTATTCCGAATAGGGCTCGGGATCGGTGACCGTGACCAGGCTGACGAGATAGGCGGGCATGGGCGTCTCCTTCATAACTGGGGGGGGCGCACGACGTCAGGGCCGCAGCACGAGGGTGGCGTCACGGACCTCGTAGCTGGAAAGCCGGTCCAGGAAGCTCATCCCCAGCAGCGAACGCTGCATCGGCACGCCGTTGACGGAAGCCGCCACGTCCGCGACCGAGATCGGGCCGATGCGGATCCGGTCCAGGCGGACCGGCGCGCCGAAGACGACGCCGTTGGCGGTGCGGTAGCGCTTGGTGAACGAAAGCGATTCCAGCGCGAATCCCAGACGCTCGACATCGGCTGGACTGAGCACCACGTCGCTCGCCCCGGTATCGACGAGGAAACGCACGCTCACGCCATCCACCTCGGCCTCGACCACGAAGTGGCCGCCGGCTCGTGCGCAGAATCTGATCTCGCCGCCTTCGACCACGCCGAGCCCGGGGACGAGCTCGCTCAACAGCCTGTCTGCGATCGATTCGAGATCGAAGCGATAGGCGTAGCCCGCGAACAGAAGGGCGCTGAGCCCGAGCCAGACCAGCGTCGCGGTGAGCGCGCGCTTGGCCCGGAAACGCGGATGCAGGACGACCGCGCCGCCGACGAACGCGAGCACCAGGACCCCGTGCACGAGGCTCACGCGTTCTCCGCGCGCGCCCAGCGCGTCCGGAAACCGCCGCCACAGTGCTGCGAGCAGAATGGCGAACACGAGGCCGCCTGCCAGGAACCAGGGCCAACGCGGTCGGAACGAAGTCACGGGACACCGCATGTGGGAGCGAACGGATCGCACCCGAGGCTAACAGAGTTGCCCGCGGCGGGCCATCGCCCGAGCGTCGGATGTGACGCCGGCCGATTCATTGCCGAAAGCACTATCCGTTTGAGCGGAAGCAACCCGCACGCCGGTGCGATTCCACGAAACTGCATGATGGTCTAGTCTCCAGCCTCGGGGCAACCGGGTGGGGAAAGATGAAGGCCGTTCTCTTCGGCGTGGCCCTCGGGGTGGTGATCGCCGGCGTGCTGGTCGCGACGCTCGTCGCGACCAGTTACCACGCGGCCGCGGCCCCGTTCCTGCTGGGATTCCTCGGGATCATCGTCGCAGGCGCCTTGGTCATGCGCGCGTGGCTCAAAACGTCGGCCCCGCGATCGCGCGCGCGCCGACCCGCCGTCAACCCGTCTCCGGCTCCACGCGCCAAGCCCCTGGACGCACAGACGAGAGCGGCGCTTGCCGTGATCGCCCGGCGGTTCAGCGATTCGGAATTGACCGAAATCGCCGACGCCACCGGCGCGGCCATTGCAAGCGCGACCCGCAAGATCGAAATGGGGCGAGTGGCGGACGAACGAGAGGCGGCAGACAGCCTGGGGCTTCTTTCGGAAGCGGAAATCGAGGAGACCCGGGATTTGCGCGCGCTCGCGGCGACGCTCGCGGGCCTCGCCCTTCTCGCCCGCCAGCGACGATCGAGCGCGGGCGCGACCACGGCCCAAGCGTTGATCGAAGACTTCATCGCCGGCAAGGATATCGCCGACGTATAGGCGCGGTTCGCGAGAGCGGATCGCCGGTGGCGAAATCGACCGGCCACGATCTGGTCTTGAGCGTTATCCACTTACGTGGATTCGCACCAGCTACACCCCGCTCGCCCCGCATCGCGTGCCTGCGTGGCGGGCGCATTGACGCCCGCGGCGGGCCTTGATCGCTCGCATGCGCGACGAGGCCTTTGCCAGATGCGCGCGCACGAGGCATAAAGCCCGGCGAAACGGGCCGCACCGGGACCCGCCCCGGCGTCGGCCGAAACACCGGATCTCGGGAGGACGTCATGCGATTGGTCACATTCAAGAGCGCCGGACGCGAGCGCGTCGGAGCGCTTCTTGTCCCGACGACGGGGAGGAAAGAACGCGTCGTCGATCTGAACGCCGCGGCCAAGGCCATGCGCAGGCGGACCGGAACGGCCAGCCGCATGGAGGCCATCGACGACATGCTGGGCTTGCTCGAGGCCGGGTCGGGCGGCATGGCGGCCGCCCGCCGCGCGCTGCGCTTTGTCGAGCGCGCGATTGCCGATAGCGGCGGAGGAGTCCCAGGAGCCTTGCAGGGCGCCGTGTTCGATCGCGCCCGGGTACGCCTCAGCGCGCCCATTCCCCGTCCGCCCAAGTTCGTCTGTGTCGGGCTCAACTACCGTGACCACGCGATCGAAGCGGGCCTCGACATTCCCGACGTGCCGGTCCTGTTTTCGAAGTTTTCGAGCGCGGTAATCGGCCCGGCCGATCGCATCGTCATGCCTTCGGTCAGCAAGAAAGTGGACTACGAGGGCGAGTTCACGATCGTCATCGGCCGGCGCGGCCGCCACGTGCCAAAATCGAAGGCGCTCGACTACGTCGCCGGTTACACCATCGTCAACGACGTGAGCGCGCGTGACTATCAACGGCGCACGAGCCAGTGGCTGGTGGGGAAGACCTTCGATACCTTCGGCGTGATGGGACCCGCGATCGTGACCGCGGACGAGGTTCCGAACCCCCGCGGCCTCGCCATTCGCACCTGGGTCAACGACGAGTTGCGCCAGAGCTCGGACACCGGCCAGCTCATCTTCTCGGTCCAGGACTTGATCTGGGATATCTCGCGGGTCTGGACGCTGGAGCCGGGCGACGTCATCGCCACCGGAACGCCGAGCGGCGTCGGCGCCTATTTCACGCCGCCCCGATTCCTCAAGCCCGGCGATAAGGTGCGGATCGAGGTGGAAAAGATCGGCGTCTTGCAAAACACCACGGTCGCCGAGAAGAAACCCGTCCGGCGCGCGTCGGCGGCTACGAGAGGGCGGTGAACGCGATGAAATTTGCGCTCGGCGACGCGCGCGTCACGACCGAAGACGAGGAGTGTTGGATCGCGCCTACGGCCGTGCTGATCGGCCATGTCGTCTTGAAGCGGAACGCGAGCGTTTGGTGGCACACCGTGATTCGGGGCGACAACGAACCCATCACGGTGGGTGAGAACTCGAACGTCCAGGACGGCTCGGTCCTGCACACCGACCCGGGCTTCCCGCTGACCATCGGCCGTGACGTGACCGTGGGCCACATGGTGATGCTGCACGGCTGCACCATCGGCGACGGTTCGCTGATCGGCATCGGCAGCATCGTGCTCAACGGGGCGATCATCGGGGAAAATTGCCTGATTGCCGCCAACACCCTGATCCCCGAGGGAGAAGAGATCCCGGCGCGCTCTGTGGTGATGGGCTCGCCCGGCCGCGTCGTTCGCGAAGTCACCGAACGCGACCTCGCGTTCATCACCGGCCCGGCGGCGCGCTACGTCGCGAACTGGAAGCGCTACCGCGACGCCATGCGGGCCGACGATTGACGAGCGAAATACGCCCGATCGCCGTCCCCCTTCACCGCACGGCTTGAGGAGCCGGCCCAAGTCGCGCCGCCCCCAAGCTTGACGGCCCGCGCCGCGCCCTTGGCGCCCGTCAGGTCAGCTTGCCGCCGTCCACCACGATGGTGTGGCCGACGATGTAGGAGGCCCGCGCAGACGTCAGGAAGGCCACCGCTTCGGCCACGTCGCCAGGCGTCCCCAGCCGGCCGATGGGAACCATCGTGCGGACGTGGTTTCCGAGCGCGTCTTCGCTCGCCATCGCGCGCACCATCGGCGTGTCGATGGTGGACGGCGCGACGCCGTTGACTCGGATGCCGAACGGCGCCAGCTCGCGGGCGGCGGCAAGCGTGAGCATGGCGACGGCGGCTTTCGAGGCGCTGTAGACCGACTGCGGCAGGATGGTTGCGGGTCGCATTCCCGCCGTCGACGAGACGTTGACGATGCACCCGGTGCGACGCGGCACCATGAGGCGCGCCGCCGCCTGCATGACGAAGAAAAGCGCGCGCACGTTCACCCCCATCAGCCGGTCGTAATCCTCAGCTTTGACGTCCACGAGCGGCGCCGACATCAAGGTGCCGGCGTTGTTGACCACGGCCCCAAGGGGAGTGCGCGAATCGACCTCGCGGATCGCGTCGACCGCGGCGGCGACGTCGGTCACGTCCAGGTGGATGAAACGCGCATCCAAGCCGCGGGCGGCGATCGCGTCGGCCGCCCGCGCGCCGGTCTCGGCGTCCTTATCCGCGATGATCACCGCGTCGCCCCGCATCGCCAGCGCCTCGGCGATGCCGAGCCCGATGCCGACCGCTCCGCCGGTCACCAGGCTTCCGCGCGGTAGGGATTCTGGCAAACTTACGCTGCCACGGATGCCGGCGGCGACCGACCCACGCACCCGAGCGTCACTTCGACGTCATCACCCAGACGCCGTTCCAATCGTCGGGCGGGTTCGCCTTCAGGTGCCCGCAGCGCTCGACGTAGGTCTTGGACAGCACGTCCTCGGGGTTCAACGCCAAAACCTCGTTGAAGCCGTGGACGGCGTTGTCCCACTTGCCGTCGTAATAGTACCCGAGTGCGCTCTTGAAATGGTTGAGCGCCTCCATGATCTTGGGGAAGGACTCGTCGGTGTGGTAATCCAGGATCTCGAAGACCCGCACCGGCTCGGTCTTTCCCTTGACCACCACTTGGTCCACCTCGCGCGACCGATAGGTGCCGCGCAGCTTCTTGAACGTGTTCTCGCTGATCAGAATGCGCGCCGAATACTGCTTGCAGGCGCTTTCCAGCCGCGCGGCCAGGTTCACGCCGTCGCCGATCATGGTGTAGTCCATGCGTTTGGGCGAGCCGATGTTGCCGGACACGACTTCGTCGGTGTTGAGCCCGATCCCCATGTCGATACCCATCTTGCCCTCGTTGAGGCGCTCGGCGTTCCACACGCGCAGGTCCGTGATCATCGAGACCGCGGCCCGCACGCCGCGATCCTCGTCGTCATCGTGGGAGACGGGAATGCCGAAGGCCGCCATGATGGCGTCGCCGATGAACTTGTCCAGCATCCCCCCTTCGCGGCCGATGCAATCCACCATGATGGTGAAGTACTCGTTCAAAAGCGCAACCGTGCCCTGCGCGCCCAGCTCCTCGGTCAGGGTGGTGAAGCCACGGACGTCGGAGAACAGGATCGTCGCGGTCGCGCTCCGGCCGCCGAGGAAGTCCTCGCCCCCGCCGAGAAGCTGGTCGGCAAGGCCCGGATCCATGTAACGCGACATGGTGGACTTCATGCGCTTCTCGCTCGAGATGTCTTCCATCATGACCATGGTGCCGAGCTTCTTGTTCTCGGCGTTGGTCAGCGGCAGCACTGTCAGGTTCACCGACATGGCCTCGTCGGCGAACATGACCTCGGCATCCATCAAGACGTCCGCCACCTGGGTTTCCTCGACCCGATGGATGCGCTCAAGCACCCAGGCGTTGGCGTCGGTGAAGAACTCATCGGCCTTCTTCTCGAGGACGTCCTCCGGCTCGACCCGCATGATTCGGAAACCGGCCAAGTTGCAGGTGACGATCTTGCCGTCCTCGTCGAGGGTGATCACGCCGTTCGACATGCTTTCCAGCATGCTCTCGTTGTAGTTCTTCATATTCTGGACGTCGTCGAACAGCTTGGCGTTCTCCAGCGCGATCGAGACTTGCGCCGTGAAGGCGCGCAGGCGCGATTCGTCCTCGTCGGTGAACGGCCCGCCGCGCTTGTTCAGGACCTGGGTGACGCCGATGGTCTTGCCGTTCTTGTTGATCACCGGGACGCACAGGATCGAGCGCGTGAAAAAGCCGGTCTGCTTGTCGAATCCCGGGTTGAAGCGAAGATCCGCATACGCGTGGGCGATGTTCACGGTCTCGCCCGAGGTGAATACGGCGCCGGCGATCCCCAAGTGGTTGGGCAGGCGGATCTCGGTCGCGCCCAAGCCCTCGCCCACCTTGGTGAAGAGCTCGTTCGTCTTTTCATCGTTGATGAACAGCGTCGAGCGCTCGGACTTGAGCATTCGCGTCGCTTCACTCATCACCTTCTGCAAGAGCGCACCCAGGTCGATCTCGGAAGTGACGTCGGAGACCACGTCGAGGAACGCCATCTCTTGTTCGCGCGACTTCTTCATGCGTTCGACGAACTGGGTGCTTTGCAGGGCGACCGCCGCCTGCATGGTCATTTCCTGCAGGAGCGCGAGATCGCCGAGGGTGAAGCGCCCCCTCTTCTTGTTCAGGCATTGGGCGACGCCGATGATCTCGCCCCTGGCGGTGCGGATCGGGGCGCAAAGGATGCTCTTGGTGATGAAGCCCGTCTGCTCGTCGACGGTAGGATTGAACCGCGGGTCCGCATAGGCGTCGTGGATAAGGACGCCGGTGGCGGCCTGGAACACGTGCCCGGCGATGCCGCTCGTGTTCAGGACCCGGATCTCGCGCTGGATGTTTCCCTGGGCGATCCGCGAATACAGCTCGCCCGTCGAGGCGTCGTTGAGGAACAGCGTGCCGCGGTCGCAGCCGATCTCTTCGGTCGTGAACCTCACCAGCGTCACCAGCACCTCGTCCAGGGTCTCGAAGGCCGCAACGGTCTTGGAGACGCTCAGCAGCATCTGCGCCTGGCGCAGTTTCATCGCATCGGTGACGGTCCGGTCTCGGCGCGCCTTCTTCGTGGCACCGGCGCCGCCGTTTCCCGTGGTCTTCGCTTGGACGTCATTCGGCATGGCGTTTCTCTCTCGGCTTTCTCGACCTGCTTATCGACGCTTTCGCTTGAACGGAAGCGGTGGCCTCCAGCTGGTCGCGCAACGTCGCGATGGCACCCTTAAGCTGATTGCTTTCGTCGCGGGCGGCGCGCTCGAGATCTTGCACCGTTTGCTCGTGGCCTATCATGTTCGCTTCGAGCTCGTCTCGCAACGCCGATACGCTCGCCTTGAGTTGGACGATCTGATTGTTTGCGTCGGCGACCGCTTGCTGGACCGCCTCGTCCTTCGCGAAACGCAGGTCCTCGAGCTCGTCGCGAAGCGCCCCGGCCGTCGCCTTAAGCTGAACGATCTCGTCGTTTCCCGCGGCGACCGCCTGCTGGACCTCCTTATCCTTCGCGAAGCGCATCTCCTCGAGCTCGTCGCGAAGCGCCCCGGCGGTCGCCTTGAGCTGGACAATCTCGTCGTTGGCCTCGGCGACCGCGTGCTGAACCGCCTTGTCCTTCGCGAAACCCATCTCTTCGAGCTCGTCGCGAAGCGCGCGCGCGGTGTCGCGCAATTGGACCATCTGGTCGTTGGCCTCGGCCACCGCCTGCTGCACGCTCCTGGCGTTGCCGGCCCCGGTATTCTCGAGCTCCTTGCGCAGCGCCTCGACGAGGTCCTTGAGGTCGCGGACCTGGGTCTGGGCGAGAAGAAGCTCGTTTTGATCCGCTTCGGTATCCGCCAGCGTCTCGCCCATGGTGATCCGTTCCGGTGCGCTAGAGAGAATCGCGGTTGATCGGAACCGCGTTCCGCTCGATCTCTAAAGAATAGACTAGATTCACGTGGCCGGCAGATCGCCGTAAGCGAGTGCGACCGACCACCATCCCGTCTAGGCGCCGCATCGCTCGGCAGACTCCAATGGCGCAGCCCGAACGCCGTACAATCCCGCTTCCGCCGCCCCTCGGGCACCGGACGACGGGCGTTCGCGTTCGGCGAGGCGCACCTACTTGCTCGTCGCTTCGTAGACGCCGTCCCACTCGGGACCGGGCGGATTGGCCTCGTATTCGTCGATCCGTTCGGCGTAGACATCGTAAAGACCGCCCAGCGCGAAGCCGTCCATGAGCTGGCGGCACGCCGCGATCTTCTCGCGCGCCTGCGCCCAATCCTGGTCGCGATAGGCTTCCAACAGCTCCACATGCGTACCGCCGAGCGACTGGTACGCATTGCCCGCCTTCATGGTCTCGTCGCCGAGAAGCGTGTAGATGCGTACCGCCTCTGTCTTGCCCTTGACCTTGATGAGGTCGAGCTCGAGCGTCGCCAGGCCGTCGACGTGGGCGAACGTGTTCTCGCCGATGACGATGTCGACCACATACGTCTTGCATTGGCCTTCGAGCCGG
>PVBE011772063.1_pt1 | contig 88524 bp, 86 predicted proteins | sample 1631181 | NCBI WGS metagenome assembly PVBE01 (sample SAMN08397723, study PRJNA350692) | Marine metagenome, whole genome shotgun sequencing project. | isolation source: water | place: Pacific Ocean | collected 2012-04 | reverse complement strand
CGGCGTTGTCCTCGACGAGGAAGTCCACGCTATCGCTGCGGATGTCTTCGCCAATCACGAACCTCTCGTGCTGCAGGACGCCGTTGCCGTCGTAGATGTTCACCAGCCGCCCCCAGAACATCGGCGGCACGGAGAACGAGTCGAAGGCCAGGCGCAACTTGGTCCCGAGGCCCTGGTTGTTGGGATCGGCGATGAAACTCCCGGAGCCATCCGGGTTGTCAACTTGAGATCCTGGAACGCTGAGACCACCATTGACAGAGCTCTTGGTGTTGCAGCCGGCGGGGCCGAAGGCCAACAGGGTGATGCCGAGCAGGGTCAGGGGGCGGATGATGTGGCGCTGGTTCATGAAGTAGTACTGGATGCGCTCCACCGCAGGGTGGAGGCAGGTTTGGTGCTGTCACGTCCGAGGGCCCCCCATCTGGAGGCCCCGCGGCAGGACACGCCGTCGGCGGGCGCGGGGGAGCATTCCCCGTACCCCCGCCGGTCGGCAGGGCACGATTAGCCGTCTATATTTTCGTTAAGGGCCCTCCGGGTCAAGGAGTAGCCCGCGGATAGCACCGCAGGCCCCCCGTGACAAGGATGGTCCTGCGAGCCAGCATCAAAGGCCGTGCCGCCTGCCAAGGTCCCGGCCTATTGACGTAACGCTATACACAGCAATACGATAGGACTTTTGCACGGCGCTTCAGGCCACGCCGAATCACCCCTGTCGTGCGGATCAGAACCGCAGGCCAGGCAGCTAGTGTGCGCTTGCGCACACCCCTAGGGACAGGTGCGTGCGGCCCGCTGGGGGGGCTCAAAGCCCAGCTCCCGAGCCTGGCCCTCATCCCTCATGAATACCAGGTGGTCCGGGCGGACCCGGCGCAGGCAGGGCGCCGAGGCCAGGTGGTAGTGGCCGGTGCTCGTACAGGCGACATGGGTGAAGGGCAGCTCCTGGGAACACCAGGCGCAGTGGGCGCGCAGGGGCGAGCGGGAAGCGAGTTGATAGGAGGGCGAGACATGGCGCGTCTCCGTGTGGGAGATGCAGGTGCTGTTCGGGCAGGGATTGTCCCCGATCTTGACCGGATAGCGCTGTACCGGAGCCGCCCCGGACTCCGCGTTGCTGTCCAGGCGTCCGAGCAGGGTGCCCAGGATCGCCATGCGGATGGGCACACCGCGCGCCGCCTGCTTGAAGTAGATGCTGCGCGGATCGCCGTCCATCTCCTCGCTGATCTCATCGCGCCGCGGCAGGGGGTGCATGACCACCGCGTCACGCAGGGATTCCTCCGCCATGGCGCGCTTGCCGAGGCGCAGGTACTCGGAGGTGCTCTCCCCGGCGCCGTGGCGCTCGGTCTGGGGTCGCGTCATGTAGACCGCGTCGACGCGATCCACCTGCCAGCCACGGGCATCCGTGAACAGGGACAGCTGGTGCGGCTTCTGAGGCGTCAGGTACATGGCGTCGCTGGCCGCCGCCAGGCTGCCGAGGCGCGTGGCATCCGCCCGTTGGGGTTCCACGCCAAACTCCTCGCGCAGGCGCTGGAGCACGTATTCAGGCATTTCGAAGCCCGCCTGGGGCACGCAGATGATGTTGGCGCCGAAACGCGCCAGGGCGTATGCGAAGGAGTGAATCGTGCGGCTGTAGCGCAGATCGCCCGCCAAAACCACATCGATGCCCTCGATGCGCCCGTGCTCCACCCAGAGGTTGTAGAGGTCGCACAGGGTCTGGGTCGGGTGCTCGTGGCTGCCATCGCCGGCGTTGATGACGGGCACGCTGGAGTAGCTCGCCGCCAGACGCGCGGCGCCCTCGCTCGGGTGGCGCAGGACGATGATGTCCGAGTAGCTGCCCCCCACCACGCGCACGGTGTCCGCCAGGGACTCGCCCTTGGAGGCGCTAGACTGGCTCATGTCCGCCGCCGTCACCACGCCGCCGCCCAGGCGCAGCATGGCCGACTCGAAGGACAGGCGCGTACGCGTGGAGGGCTCGTAGAAGAGGCTGGCGGAAATCAGGCCCGGGCAGAGGGAGGCCCAGGCGCGCGGATCCCGGGCGAACTCCTGGGCGCGCTCAAACAACTCACGAATCTCCGCCAGGGAGAGGTCGTCGATGGATACGAGGTGGCGCGGTCCGCTCATGTGCGTCTGTAGGGGCCAGGCCCCGCCCGTGGTCCCCCGGCACCGGAGGCCGAAGGTAGATGCGCATGCGGCCCTCGGGGCCACGCACCCAGGCCACTGTATCCCCCGGGCGGAGATTCATCAATAGCAGCGGGCCGGAAGGACCCCACCGGTGGTCAGCGCAGGTCCGGGAGCAGCCACAGACGTGCTCTCCCTTGGGACAAGGGGCGCTAGCGGAGCTGGGGGCCTGGGATTGGCTGCAGGAGGCGCAGGAGGGCCGGCCCGACGGGCGGGGCCTCCCCGCCGTCTGTGGTTCCCCTGATAGTGCGCTCCAGGACCTCGAGCTGCTCCCGCCGAAAGGGCACCGGCGTCCGTGGTTCCCAGGCCTTCAGCGGCAGATCGAAGTGCTCCCTGAACAGGCGCGCCACCTCGTCGCGCGTGGCCTGGGGCTGCTCCCGGGCGGCGACGCTCCCCGGCGCGACCCGGCCGGCCCGCGTGGTGATGCGGCGCAGGGCCGCGGCTGGAACGCCTTCCCGCAGCGGCTCTCCCGCCCCGGCCCCGGCCCCGGCCGCGGGCGCGGGCGCGGGCGCACACCAGAAGACCAGCTCGGCCCGCTCCGCCAGGCTCCGAGCCCGCTCCTGGCCGACCGCCTCCACCTCCGCCTCCGCCTGGGCCCCGCCGTCTCCGTCCGCACCGCCCCCCGGCCCGGCGAGTTCTCGCAGACCCGCCGTATCCACCAGCTGCACCGGCCACTCGCCGAACAGGGCCGCCTCCCCGAGGGCGTCACGGGTGGTCCCGCCCTGCCTGTGGACCAGGGCCCGATCCTCCCCCAGGAGCGTGTTGAAGAGCGTCGACTTGCCCGCGTTCACCGGCCCGGCCAGGACCACGGTCACGGGGCGCAGGACACGGGCCGCCCGGCGACCGGCGGCGAGCAGCTGGCGCAGGCCGGCCAGTTGGCGCTTCCGGGACTTGCCCTCCAGCTCAGCCAGAGCCCGGCCCAGGGTTCCATCAGCCTGGTCGAGCAGGATGCGCGCGGCGGCCTCGCAGGAGGCCTGGCGGAGATCCGCCAGGGCAGCCTCCTCCAGGCTGGTCGGCGCGGGCTCCGGCTGGATGCCGCCCAGCTCGCGGGCCACGGCCTCAACCACCGCGGGACTCCCGTGCAGGTGCAACTCCAGGTGCCCGGGATCGTGGATCACCACGAGGGCCTCATCCAAGGTGTCGGCCCCGCGCTTGAGGGTCACGAGATGCGGCCCGCCCCCCACCAGTGATCGCCCGCCGGAGAGGGCCTCCAGGCGCGCCTGGGCTCCCTCCCCGGTCAGCTCCATGATCGACAGGGCGCCGACACCGGGCGCACTCAGCTCCCGTAGACGGAGCCGGGCCCCGGCATCACCGCCGGGCGAAGCATCACCGGGCGGCACCATCAGGCGGCCTCACTCGCCGGGATCACCGGGCGCTCCCATGAACTAAAGCTCGGCTCCCTTGGCCAGCGCCATGGCCGCCCGCAGGCCGCGCCCCACCAGGTGCTCGTCGTAAACAACTCGTCGGTCACCGAAGAGGCCGGCCCGTTCCAGAAAACAGGCCGCACCGCCGGTCAAAACGACCGGTGCTCCCGCCAGCCCGGCCTCGGCGGCCACAGCCTCCGCCAGGGCCCGCACGGCTCCGGCGAAGCCCACGGAGACACCGGCCGCCAGGGCCTCCCCCGTGTCCTGTCCCAGGGCGTGGGCCGCGGGCCGGGGCTCGCCGCGCGGCAGGCGGGCCGTGCCGCTTTCCAGGCAGCCCGCCAAGAGATCCGGCCCCGGGGCGATGGCGCCGCCCAGGAAGACGCCGGCCGCCAGCTCCGATTCTCCCACCGCGTCCACGGTGACCGCCGTGCCCGCATCGACCACCAGGGCCGCCCCGGAGGTCAGCTCCACGGCTCCGCGGGCGGCGAATAGCCGATCGAGGCCCACGGTCTGCGCGGCGCGGCAACTGTTCTCGAGACCGTGGTCCGGCGGGACGAGCACTGGTCCCAGTCCGTGCCCCTCCAGGACGGCCCGGGCCCCGCTGGCGAGGCCCGTCTGCCCCACGGTACAGACCGCCGCACCGGCCCGACGGCCGAGCTCACCGAGCCATGAGTCCAGCAACGCTCCCAGGGCGACGCCAAACTCGTCCGTCCCCATGTCACAGGAAATGATCGACGACTTGTGTGGCCCCCGGGCGGCGCCCTCCCAGAGAGCTGCTTTGGCTCGGCTGTTGCCGATGTCCAGGGTCAGGAGAAGGGCTTCCATGGGCGCTGAGAGGGTAACACCGGACAGGCCGGAAGGGTCCCTTGCCCTGCGCCTGTTCCCGCGCCTCGCCGCCCCCGGTCCCCGGTCCCCGGCCCGCCGCCTACTGCCGCGGGGATTCGTAGGTGATCGTGCGCGTGCGGCCCATGTTCTCCACTTCCACCTCCCAGGTGTTGTAGCGGTCCGAGTTCGTCTTGGCGAAGTGGATGGCCTCCTGGGCGCTGGAGACCGCGTGGCCGTTGATGCTCTTGATCACATCACCGCCCTGCACGCCGTGGCGCTCGGCGATGGAGCCCGAACGCACCTCGAGGATTTCCACGCCGTCGTAGCGTCCTGTGCGCGGATCCCGGTGGCGGCTGTGGCGCACATCCTGGGAAAGCGTGGCGGACCAGTTCTCCGCCAGGAAGGTGGCGTCCTCGGTGCCGATGCGATAGCGGTTGCGACCGATGATCGCGGTCTGCTCCGGTCGAAAGGCCGGCACGTTGGAAACAGGAATGCCCCCGTTGTCCACGCGGTGAATGACCTGGCCTTCTCCGACGAAGACCATCGTGCCGGTCTCCAGATCGACCTCCGGCGCAACGGTCTCGTGGGCCCGCTCCGTGTCCTCGAAGGCGAAGACAATGCCCTCGACGGTGATAGCTTCCACACGGATGTGCGTCTGGGGAGCGGGCAGGCTCTCGCCCACCTCCAGGTACTCGTCATCCGGATTGGCACTGGGCACGGCCGAGCGCGAGGAGTAGGTGACATAGGCGGAACTGCCCGCCGGGTCGGAGAGGTCCACCTGGAGCATCTGCACGGCGATCAGATCGGAGACCGGGACCGTCGAGCGCTGCGTCGTGGCAGCGCCCGTGTCCTCCGGCTCCACGGCCTTGACGGTGACCTTGCCGGTCCAGTTCAGCTCATGGAAGTGGCGCTTGATCTCCGTGTAGGCGACCAGCTCCTGCTTCTGGATAGCGACCTGCTCCACATCCTCCAGGACCGCGCGCACGCTGTCCGCGTCGAAGGTGTTCTGCTTCTCCTCGAGGTTGAGGACGAAATCGGCCACGGTGGCGCCGAGGCCCGCCGTCAGGGCGGCTGAAACGACCCAGATGAGGATCTTTGTCTGTGCGATGTTGAGGGGCATCTTGCTGGCATCCTAACCGGGTCTTCCGGGCACCTGCCAGGGTGACCCGGTGAGTTTGCTGGGAGGTGGCGAGGCAGGGCAGTGGCGGGCACTGACTGGGCGCTCTAGGGGGCCAGGGACGAGCGGCGGTGGACCCTATTCCCGGCTGTTTGGTCGATCCGGGGTCGAATTGTCCAGGGGCCGCCGATAGCCCGTTCGGGGCTCCGAGATCAGGCGCAGGCCAGAGTCCGTGGCAGCCTCCGCCTCGGACAGGTGGTCGGGGCTGGGATGCGTTGCCGGCAGAGGCGGATCCGGATCCGGAAGGGACTCCCGGTCAGCCAGAGCCTGGGGCTCAATCCCCGGCCCGCGCCGCACGGCCTCTTGGCCACCATGGAGGCCGCGCATGGTCATGTGCAGCTCCTCCGGCCGATCGCTGGCGGACAGGGCCGTCTTCCGGTCAATGCGACCGGCCGCCACCAACTCCTCCAGACAGCTGTTGAAGGAGGCCTGGCCCGGATCCCGGCGAGCTTCGAGCAGGGCCGCCAGGCCCGCGCTGTCGCCTTCCTCCAGCAGTTCCCGGGAGGTCGGTGAGGGCAGCATGATCTCCCAGGCGGGGACCTGTTCCGCTGCCGAACTCGAACCGACACCCGGCCGCTCCCCGGCTCCGATCTCTGGCAGGGCCGGCAGCAGCCGCTGGCTGAGGATGCCGGCCAGGTGGCGCGCCAGGCGCCCTCGTATTTCAGCGGCCCGGGAGGCGGGGAAGAAATCCAGGATGCGATCCACGGTCTGGATCACATTGGTCGTGTGCAGGGTGGAGCACACCAGGTGCCCGGTCTCCACGGCTTCCAGGACGGCGACGACGGTCTCCGCATCGCGCATCTCCCCGATCACCAGCACATCGGGACTCTGGCGCAGGGCGTGGCGCAGCCCCTCGGCAAAAGAAGGACAATCCGTGCCCACCTCGCGCTGGCTGATCACGCAGCGCCCCTCCTCAAAGATGAACTCCACCGGGTCTTCCAGGGTGATCACGTGGCCGCTGCGCTCCTCGTTCCTGTGCTGGAGCATGGCAGCCAAGGTTGTGGACTTGCCCGCTCCGGCGGCACCGGTGACGAGCACCAGGCCACGCTCGGAAAGGGCCAGCTGTTCGAGGGTTTCCCGGGGCAGGCCGAGGTCCGCCAGGCGTGGAGCGGCGGTGTGAATACGCCGGAAGACGGCCGCCGGTCGCCCCCGCTGGCGGTAGGCGTTCATGCGAAAGCGCCCGCAACCGAGCAGCTCCACGGAACCGTCAACGGATCCCGCCGCATGCCAACGCTTCCGCCGGGTGGCGTCGAGAAAACCGTCGATGGCCTCCTCCAGGGCTATGCTCCCCGGCAGGGGGCCGCTGATGAACTCCAACTCACCGGCCACGCGCCAGGCCGGTCGCTGCCCGCCGCGCAGGATCAAATCACTGGCCCCGGCCCGGGCCATGGCCCGCAGCCAGTCCTCCACCAGCGCCCGCCCGGCGGCGCCGGCGCGTGTCTTCTCCACTTCGTGTTCCTCGCCCATATTGCTCCCCAGCCACTCCACCTCAGGCCTGTCCCCACGCCCCCGCACGGGGCCGTGATACCGGGTAATCACATCGGCACTGCCGTAGGGCAATCTTGAGTTTGGCCGCCGTGCTCAGTGCGCGGCACAGCCAACCCTGCGGTGGGGACTTGCGGGCCACCTCTCGATAGTACCCCACGCCCTCCGCGCCCTGACTCGCGCATGGGAAGACAGGGGCTCCCGGACCCCGCTGCTCACCAACTCCCGCATGCCTTCACGGCCGGGCTGAGCACCGTGGGTTCCGGGACAAACAACTCGGGGCAGGGACACCAGAGACCCTATGCTGGGTGCCATGCGCAGCGTTGTCATCAGACGGCCCGGAGGCCACAAGCGGCTGGTCATGGAAGAGCTGCCTGACCCCAGCCCCGGGCCCGGCGAGATCCTGGTGGCGACCGAAGCCATCGGCGTCAACTACGCGGACTGCATCGTGCGCATGGGCCTGTACGCCTCGGCCAAGGAGTACGTGGGCTGGCCGATCACGCCAGGCTTCGAGTTCGCCGGGAAGGTGCTGGCCCTGGGGGCTGATGTGCGGCCCGCCGCACCGGGAACCGAGCTGCCCGCAGTCGGCGACGCCGTGGTCGGGCTCTCGCGCTTCGGCGCCTACAGCACCCATGTCTGTGTGCCCGCCCGGAACCTGTTCCCACTGCCGGGCGGCCTCTCGCCCGTGGAGGCGGCGGCCCTGCCGGTCAACTTCCTGACCGCCTGGTACGCCCTGGAGGAGCTGGCTCCGGTGGGCCCCGGCTCCCGGGTTCTGGTGCACTCTGCCGCCGGCGGCGTGGGCTCCATGGCCATTCAGGTGGCCCGGGCCCGGGGAGCGGAAGTGACGGCCGTGGTCGGCGCCCCGCACAAGGTGGCCACCGCCCGGGAGCTGGGCGCCACCCATGTGATCGACAAGTCGAGCAGCATGCTGTGGCCCGCCGCGGCCGAATGCGCCGGGGCGGGAGCGGGCGCATCTCCGGCCGGATTTCAGGTCATCCTCGATGCCAACGGCACGGAGACCCTGCGCCGGGGCTACGGCCACCTGGCCCCGGAGGGGCGCCTGGTGACCTACGGCTTCGCCAGCCTCTTGGCCCGGGGCGCCGCCCGCCCGAATCCCCTGCGCCTGGCCTGGGGCTGGCTGCGGCGGCCGCGCTTCGACCCGCTGGAGATGATCAACGCCAACAAGAGCGTCATGGGCTTCAACCTGTCGTACCTCTTTCATCGCCAGGAGGCGGTCAGCCGCGCCCTCGCGCGCCTGAATGAGCTCCTGGAGAGCAATCGGCTAAAGCTGCCGCCCATTACGCCCTATCCCCTGACGGATGTCGCCGGCGCCCATGGCGACCTGGAGTCCGGCAGCACCGTGGGCAAGCTGGTGCTCATCCCCTGAGTTCCGGACCGGCCCTCGGGGCCCGAAGGTGATCCGGATGGCGTTCGAGAGGTTGTTGTGCGGATAGATATCCGACGGATCGCGGTCCAAGCCTGGAAGTAGAACCGAGTTTGCTCCCGGATGCACAGCTAGACCTGGCGCGATGCCCGGAGCATGCCGCCAGGAGCGGAGGCTGTCTGCCCAATGCCGGCCACGGGCGCCGCAGCGCCGCTCTTACTGCTCCCAGGGCAAGCCGGTGCGCTCGGTGCCGCCGGTCTCCTGGCGCACGAGCTCCCGGGCCAGACGCAGGAGGTCCTTGAGGCCCAGGCGGCGGGCGGAGGAGATGGGCAGGACCGGGAGGCCGAGCTCCCTCCCCAACTCCAGAGCGGCGGCGCGCGTGATGTCATCCTCCACCTTGGAGGCCACCACCAGGCGCGGGCGCGAGGCAAGGGTCTGCGAGTAGGCTGAGAGCTCCTCTTCGATCGCGCGATAGGCGGCGGCGGGCTCCGGCTCGGAGACGTCGACCAGGTGCAGGAGCACGGCACAGCGCTCCACATGGCGCAGGAACTGGTGTCCCAGGCCGTGGCCTTCGGCCGCACCCTCGATCAGGCCCGGCAGGTCCGCGATGACGAGCGTGTCGTAGTCCCCCACCGGAGCGATGCCCACATGGGGTGCGAGGGTGGTGAAGGGGTAGTCGGCCACCTTGGGACGCGCGGCGGTGACCGCCGAGAGGAAGGTGGACTTGCCGGCGTTGGGCAGGCCGACCAGGCCCACCTCGGCCACCAGCTTGAGTTCCAGGCGCAGCTTGCGGCTTTCACCGGGCAGGCCCGGCTTGGCCTGGCGCGGCACCTGGCGTACCGGGGTGGCGAAGCGCGTGTTGCCATGGCCGCCCCGGCCCCCCTCCGCTGCCACCAGCTCGGCCCCGGGCGTGGCCAGATCCTTCAGCAGGTTGCCGTGCTCCGCATCGAGGACCAAGGTCCCCACGGGAACTTCGATTACTCGACTCTTGCCCCGCCGCCCACTGCGCTTGCGCGGCCCACCGGCGCGGCCGTTCTCCGCGCGGTAGTGGTGGTTGCGCCCCACGCGCAAAAGGGACGACTCCGTACCCACGGCACGCAGGATGACATGGCCCCCGTGGCCCCCGTCGCCCCCGTCAGGTCCACCTTCAGACACGTACTTCTCACGCCGGAACGATACGAGACCGTCTCCGCCCTTGCCGGCAGCCACGTCGATGATGGCCTCATCGCGGAACACGAGAGATTCTCCTGGGCCGCGCCCGCCGATCCCGACGGGCAGGAAGCGCCCTAGACCTCGGCCAGCGGGTCGATGTGGACCCGGCGCCCAGCCTGGTAGCGGACGGTGCCGTCGGTCAGGGCGTAGAGCGTGTAATCATTGCCCAGGCCCACATTCTGGCCGGGCTTGAAGCGTGTTCCACACTGGCGAACCAGGATGGTGCCCGCGGTCACGCGCTGGCCTCCCCAACGTTTGACACCGCGAAACTGCGGATTCGAATCACGACCGTTCCGGGTGGAACCTTGTCCCTTCTTATGTGCCATGGTCTGGTTGCTCCTTAGTCTGTGCTAGCCGTCGATGGCGGTGATGCGGACGTTGGTGTACTTCTGCCGATGGCCCTTCTTGACGCGCACATTCTTGCGGCGCTTGAAACGGAAGACGACCAACTTGGGGCCCTTGGATTCCCCGAGCACCTCGCCGGTGACGCGGGCGCCTTCGATCAGCGGCGTGCCGACCTTGGTCTCACCTTCGTCGCCGAGCAGCAGCACGGAATCGAAGGTCACGGTGTCACCGGCAGTGAGTTCCTGATTCAGGTCGCAGGCGACGATGTCGCCCACACGCACGGTGGTCTGCTGGTTTCTGTCGCTGATGATCGCGTACAAGGGTGCTCCCTCGTTATCCCGCGGTGGATTACCTCCCGCGGGCGGCTTAGGTGCCGGGTTTCTGGCTCGGACGGGTTCAGATGAAGGGCGAAGATTCTAGCGGCTGGGCCCGGCCCGGGGCCAGGGGCGCCCGAAAAAAGTTGGTGCCCCGGAGCTAATTACAGCCCCGGGACACTCGAAAAGCCTGTTTTTTAGCGCTTGCGCCGTCCGCCGGGACGCACTTCGCGGCCATCCGAGCGCATGTAGCACAGCACGCTGTCGTCTAGTTGATCGGGTACGGCGGTGAAACGAATCTCGCGCTCGTGCTGCTTCTCGAGCTCGCGCACGCGGTCCATGCGGCGCCTCTTCACATACTCGATGGTGTCCGGGTGGGCTCGCACCTCCACGGAGCTGAAGCCCTTGAGGGTCAGCGCTGAGCCCAGTCGGCGTAGCAGCGCAGCGGAGCGCGACTCCACAGTCCGTACACGGCCCTGACCACGGCAGCGAGGACAGTTGGTGAAGAGCTTCTTGTTCATGCCCGGCCCCAGGCGCTGGCGCGTCAGTTCGAGCAGCCCGAACTGGGAGATACGCCCCACGCGGCTGCGGGCGCGGTCGGAGACCAGTTCATCGCGGAAAGCCCTCTCTACGGCCCGATTGCTGGCCGGACGCATCATATCGATGAAGTCGATGACCAGAATGCCTCCCAGGTCGCGCAGGCGGATCTGGCGAGCGATTTCGGGAACGGCTTCCAGGTTGGTCATCAAGGCCGTTTCCTCGAAGTCATTCTTGCTCGAGCGCGTGCGCCCCGAGTTGACATCGATGGCCACCAGAGCTTCGGCCTGGTCGAACACAATCGAACCCCCGGAGGGCAGCTCGATGCGCCGGGAAAAGATCTTTTCGAACTCCTGTTCGAGTCCGTGGTGGTGGAAGATCGGGCGGTCGCCATCGTGCAAATGGATGCGATCCTCATGCTCGGGCATCAGACGCCGGGTGAAGTCGAGCACCTGCTCGTAGGTCTTCTCGTCGTCCACGACGACCTTCTCAGTGGACAGGTCAAAGAGATCGCGCATGGTGCAGATGGCCATGTCCGACTCCTGATAGAGGGGCATCGGCCCACGCCCCAGGGGCAGGCGCTTGCTGAAGTTCGTCCAAACCCCGAGCAGGTAGTCCAGGTCGCGCTTGATCTCCTCCTTGGTCTTCTTGGTACCCGCCGTGCGCACGATGATACCCATGCCCTCGGGCACATTCAGGCTGTCGAGGATCTTCTTCAAGCGCTTGCGCTCCTTCTCGTCCTCGATCTTGCGACTGATGCCCACGCGCGCCATGGACGGCATTAGCACCAGGAAGCGGCCGGGGATTGAGATGTAGGTGGTCAGGGTCGGGCCCTTGTCCCCAATCGACTCCTTGGTCACCTGCACGGCGACGGACTGGCCGACCTTGAGCAGGGACTCGATGGGATTGCGCGGCCGCGAACGCCGGGGCGCCTGACGGCCACCGCGCTTGCCAGCTCCGGAACGGCCGTCCCGGCCACCCTTCTTCTTCTTGCTGTCCTCGGCCTCCTCCAACTCCTCGCCCAATGAAGGTTGGCTGGAGCTTTCGTCCCACTCCTCGGGATCGACGGCGGCAGTCAGGAGCTTGCCGAGGGTGAAGCCCTTTTCTCCGTAGATGGAGAGCACATCAGAGGTATGCAGGAATCCGTTTCGGCCCTGGCCGAAATCCACGAAGGCTGCCCCGATGGCCGGCTCGAGGTTGACGACCTTCCCGCGATAGACATCGTTGACCAGTGATTTCTGGCTCTCCACGGACATCATGAAGTCGGTGATGCGCCCGTCCCGGGCCACGGCCACGCGCTGCTCCTCGTCATTGGCCACGTTCACGAGGATCGTGGCATCGCGCGGGATCTCCTTCTCCGGCTGCGCCGCCTTTCTGGTAACCACCTTGCGCCCGCTCTTCTTGGCAGTCCTCTCAGTGGCCTTCGTGGTCGCCTTCGTGGTCGTCTTCTTGGTTGTCTTCCTGGTTGTCCTCTTGGCCGCCTTCTTGGTGGTCTTCTTGGCAGCTTTCTTGCGAGTGGACTGCTTCCGGCGTCCGGAGCGCCCACCCTGATCCGCTGCGGCCTCTTCGACTAGCTCCGCATCATGCGGAAGATCCGGAAGATCCGGCAGATCATCGACCTCGCCGGGGATGGCGTCGGCCAGGCCAGCGCGCGCCCCCTTACCACTCCGGCCGCGTCCCCCGCGGGAGCCCCTCGAGCCGCGCTTGCGGCGCACGCCGTCAGCGGCCTGCCGCTCCTCGCCGCCCCGCTTGTCAGTTGTCGAGCGGGAGCTCTTCGTCTCCGCCGCCCCCTGCTTGTCCTGGGCTTCACCCGCGTCGGCTGCAGCGGCCTCCCGCTGGCCCCCCGTCCCACGGCGACTGCCGGAGCGTCGCCGCCGCGTGCGCGGCTGTGCCTCCGAGGAATCCGCAGCGTCGGCGGCCTGTGCCTTGGTGGTGCCCCGACCAGCGCCCTCTCCCTTGCCGCGGCCGGCGGACCGCCGCCCCCGGGAGCCGGAGCGGCCGCCCCCCTTGGCCTGGCCCTCTGATCCCCCAGCCTCCCCGCTGGTCTCGGCGCTCTTCTTTTCGGCGCTGGAACGCCCACGGCCGCGACCGCCGCCGGAGGAAGCCCGGCGCCCGGAGCCGCGCGCCTGGCCATCGGACGCCTTTTCGCCACCCTTGGCCTGCTTGGTTTCCTTGGCCTGCTCCTTGGCCGCCGTACCGGAACGGCGCCGGGCCTTCTTCTTGCGCTGGTGCGCGGCCGTGTCGAGTCCGGCACCGAAGCCGGATCTCTGCTCTCCGCCACCGGACGAGGAGCCCTCTGCACCACCCCCGGAGGAGTCGGTATGGGAAGCAGAGTGCGAGTCAGTTGCGAAGCTGGAGGAGCCGTCCGAACCCGGTAGGCCAGGGGCCCCCGGGAGATCTGATTTGTTCATGTTGTCGTTTCGGGCGCCCTTGGACGCCTGGCCGGGGCGAACGCTCTTGGGGGTGCTGCCTCCGCCTGCAGGAACCGCGCAGCCGAAGCTCCGCGCCGAGCTCGCGCTCATCCGCACAGGGTTGCTCGCAGTGCTCAAACACGCGTTGGTGAAGAGCTCGGCGGAGCTGGGGCGCTCCCGAGGACATTTCGCCCGGGGCCGCTGGGTTGTTTGTGCCGCCCCCGGAAGGGCCGGGGGCCGTGTATGGTTCTGGGCCTCAGAAAGCTCCGGAGTCGGCTGCTGGCCGACTAGGACCCGGAGGGGAGGCCGTCGAGATCTATGCTGCCCTATCCGGAGGGTCCTGTCGAACCCGCTGGTGGGATTTGTTTCCCGGCGGGCGTTGCAGGGGCCGGGGGGGGCCGGCGGGCGGCCCCGGGAACGCTTGGGGCGGCGCCCGGGGCATCCCCGGTGTCACTTAATTCATCGGCCTGAACCGACTCGCCCTCCCCCGGGGCCTGCTCTTCTCCCGGGAACACATGCCCATCCACCACTTGGGGGACGGCCTGGGGCAGGGCCGGCGGCCCCTGCCAGGTGTCAACTTCAGGGGCGGCTTCCCCTTCGATGAGAGCGCCGTCGATCAGGGCGTCCAGCTCCTCGCGCAGGCGGCGATCCCGGCGCTCCAGCTCCTGGTTCAGGATGGCCCGGGCGTCGTCCCGCCCGTGGAGGATGGTGGGTGTGATGAAAATCATCAGGCTGCGCCGATCTTCCGTGTCCGTCTCGTGCTTGAAGAGCTCGCCCAGGAGCGGAATCGAGGAGAGAAACGGGACGCGGCTCTCGCTGGTGGCCTTCGAGTCCGTGGTCAACCCGCCGATGACCGCCGTCTGCCCGCTGTCCAGCATCATGTTCGTGACCAGCGTCGAGGAGCGCGTGCGCGGCAGGGCGATGGAACCCTCCAGACCCGAGGCGCCCAGGGTAAATACATCGAACCCCTGGGGAGCGAGGGCGCTGGAGCCCGTGCCAGAGAGGCTGGTCTCCTTGGGAATCACTTCCAGCTCAATGCGCTCGGTGCCCGGCACCACATGGGGCCGGATGAGCAGTTGAAAACCCACCTCCACCGGCGAGTTGGCGGCCTCGGTAACCGAGAGCGAGAGGCCGCCGGCCTGACCCTGCTCAGTCTTGGCTTCGGCATAGCGAATCGTCTCCCCCACGAAGATGGTCGCCTCGCGCCCGTCGAGGGTCACGATCTTCGGAGCCTGGATGACCTCCGTCGAACTGTCCCGCTGCAACAGGCGCAGGGTGGCCTGGAACTGGGTGAAGTTCAGAGCGCCAAAAATCGTGTCGGGGAACACGGTGGTGCCCACATTCAAGTTCTCATCGGCCCAGGGTCCGCCGTTGTTGTTGACGATCATGCCGTCCTCGAAGCCGTTGTTGCCGGCCAGGTCGAAGGGGAAGGTGATCGGGATCTGACCGCCGGATATGCTGGCCATGGGACCGGCGTCACCGTAGTCCACGCCCAGATTCAACAGGGCGCCCTCGGTGGTCGAGACGAACTTCACATCCACATACACCTGGACCGGCTCCACATCCAGGCGCCGCAGGATTTCCTGCACCACGTCCTGCACCTGGGGCGTATCCCGCAGGATGATCACATTCTGGGAGTCGATGAAATCAAGCATCCCCAAGGGACTGAGGGCCTTTTTGAGGGCCTTTAGCACGGTGAAGTCGTCCTCCACACTGCTCGGCGGAGCTGCCTGACCTTCCACGAACTCGGACTGGATGACGGGCACGTAGTTCCCGCGCGGGCGCAGGTAGCGCAGCTGGTAGCTACGCGTCACCAGTTGCTTCTCAAGGGTTGCCGGATCCGCCACGCGCAGAATGCCGCGGCGCTCCTCCACCACCGAGTATCCCAGGGTCGTACAGAGCACCTCCAGGGCATCGCGCCAGGGCACCTCGGCCAGGCGCAATGTGACGCTGCCCTCGACCTCGGGTGAGATGATCACATTGGCGCCGGCCACGCGGGCGATGTTCTCAATCACATCGCGCAGGGGCGCGTCCTTGAAGTTGTAGTCCGACAGATACGGTGGCCGTGAGACCTCGATCACACCGGAGGGGCTCTCGTCCACGGCACAGCGGGCCAACTCCGCGGCGTAGTCCAGGGCGTCATGCCAGTGGACATCGCTCAGCTCAAGGGTGACCGGCGTGTCGCCCCCCTCCAGGATTACGATGTTTGCTCCAGAGTAACGCCGAAGTGTGCGCACGACCTCCTCCAACGGTTCGTCCTCCACATCCAGGCGCAGGCGGGCATCCAGGCTGGGCACCTGTGCCAGGGCCGGCCGGCCCGCGCCAATGATCAACAACAGGTAACAGACGCGCGCCAGGGCACCGCTGAATCTCTTTTTCATGTGCTCACTCCAGGGGGTTTCAATCAACGGCCATCCGTCGTCTCTACAGGTCGCGCGACAGCTTCACGCCGCGAAATTCGAACTCCACTGCTCCCGGTCGGATGTCACACACGGTGACCTCCCGCTCGAGGCGATCACCGACGGTGACCGCTTGTCCATTCACCAGGGCCACCGAGTTGCCCCCGCGCAGGCAGACGATGCCCGAGATCACCAGCTCCAGAGCGGCCAGATCCCGAGCTGTGCGGGCTCCGAAGCTGAGGCGCAGGACGCCCTCCACCAGGCCCGTGTGCTGCCCCCTGGTACGGGCCTCGCGCAGCAGCGGCTCGGCCCCCCGGCCGGCCCTCAGGACCGCCTCCCAATCTCCCTCTCCCGTGCGCTGGCGCAGCAACGCCAGGAGCGCCAGGAGCTCCTCCCGAGCCACGCCGGGATCAGGCTCCGGGTTCCTGATCATCTCCCGGGAGATACCCTTCAGGACCGCGAGAACGCTGTTTTCCAGGCGTCTCGCCGTATCCGTATCCGTCAGTGAGCGGTCCAGCTGGGCGCGCCGAAAGTCTCCCTCGATGCTGTCCAGCTCGGCCTTGAGGATCAGCCGCGCTCCGAGCTCACTACCCTGGCTCGCCTCCTCCTCCCCCGCAACCCGCTCCCAGGCCCGGCGCAGGCGCTGGGTGCGTCGCTCAAGCTCAGCGGCGAGGCCCTGCTCGCGTTCCAACTCGATGATCTTGGTCGCCTCCGGCCTCACCAGGGGAGTGCGTGGATCAACCCAGGGGTCTCGCCGCCCGGCGGGTCCCCCATAGGGCACCGGGTCCACTGCCAGGGCCAGGCGGCGTTCGGTCATGTCTTCTGCCAGGCGCTCGTGCTTGCGCTCCCCATCGGGAATCGCCGCCCGGGAACCGGCCTCGGTTTCCGTCCCATGGCGATAGGTCTCCACATCGAGCTGAATGCGGTGCCAGGCGGGGCCCGCCTCTCCGGCACCATGTCGCCGGGCGGCGGTCAGCTTGAGGTTGGGAACCGCCAGGAAACGCGGGTGGTTTTCGACGCGCTCGAGAAAGGCCAGGAACTGAAAGGCGCCGGCCTCAAGGGTAAAGGTGTAGGCGGCGCGTTCCACGGCGGCGCCACGGCTCTGGCCCCGCCGCGCCGGCGGGTCCGCCCGGCGACGGTAGCCGGTAATGCGCACCCCGGCCTCCCGCGAGTACATGTGGAGTTGATGCACGAGGTCGTGCACATCCTCCTCCGCCGGCAGGGCGCGTTCCACCGCTGGAGCCACGGCACGGGCGATCAGCACGCGCCGCTCCAACTGCGGCAGGCCTTCCACCGTGCGGTGGGCGGCGGCCAGGGTGCCACGCATGGCACCCAGATCTCCGGTGAGGGCCTCCACCCGGCCCCGGGCGCTGTGAATGCCCCAGGCCAAAAAGCCCAGGAGCGCAGCGCCGCCGCCCAGGATCCAGCTCCAGCGTCGGCGTTCGCTCATCGCCCTACCTCCTGTGCCTCGAACTCGAGCTCCAGGGGGAATGACCAGACCACGGCCGGAACCAGCTCCTCGTCCACGGAGGATTGGGTGCCCTCGGGCCAGGCCGGCGGTGCGAAGCCCTCCATGAACGGAGTGCTTTCCAGGTCCGAGAGGTCCTCGAGGAAGCGCGCCACCTGGTCCCATTCCTCGGATCCGGATTGGCCGGAGGCACTCAAGGAGCCGGGGCCGCGCCCGCTGTCGCGGCCGGTGACTTGCAGGTCATCGAACCACACCAGGTAGCGGCCGTCCGCTTCGCCGTCGGCGACGGTGTCCACAAACTGGTCCAGCTTGGCGGTCCAGGGCACGCGCTCGGCGGCGATCTCCCCCAGAGCCTTTTCGCGCGCCTCCAGGGCCCGCAACTCCCCTGTCAGCTCGGAGCAGAGGGCCACCCGCGGAGCCAGGCCAGCGCGCTCCAGCTCCAGAGCCGCCAGCTCACCCTCCAGGCCGGCCACGGTCACCAGAATCAGCCAGACCCACCACAGGCCGGCGCCGGTGGCCAGGGCCGCGAGGCCCGAGAGGGCCACCGCCCGGGCCAGGGGAGCCCGCGCGGGACCACGCACTTCCCGCGGCGCCAGGTTGATCCGGATCATGTGTCGAGCCCTCTCCAGGCCAGGCCCAGGGCAACTGCCAGGGACTCGCGCCAGGACTCCAGGTCAGCCATGCCTCGGGCATCCTCTGCCAGGTCCAGGCCGGCCAGGGGGTCCCAGGCTCTGACGGGCCGCGCCAGGACCTCGCCCAACCAGTCGATGACTCCCGGTGCCCGGGAGCCGCCGCCGGAGATCCAGACCGCCTCCACAGGTCGGCCCTCGTTGTGTTCCACGTAATCCAGGGAGTGGGCCAGCTCGTGCCCCAGGTCCTCCAGCACGCCGCCGGTGGCCGCCCGCAGCTCCCCGATGCGCTCGCCAGGGGAACGCTTCAGCACCTCCGCCTCCTCGCTTCCCAGCCCCAGGGCCCGGGCCACGACCTGGGTCAGATCAGCTCCGCCCAGGCCTATCTCACGGCTGAAGCAAGGGGTGCCGGCGGTGACCACGCTGATCGTTGTGCGCTCCGCCCCCATGTCCACCAGGGCCACGCAAGCACTCTGCCTGGCGGAGCCCGCGGGCTCGGCTTCCGGCAGGCCTCGGGGCGTCGCATCAGGATTCTCCGGGCCAGGCTCTGCGCGCTCCGTGTCCACGGCGACGCCCTCGGCGCTCTCATCCGGATCTTCGGATTCCGCTTCCTCGATCAAGCCAGAGGCGACCCGCTCCCAGGCGTTGACCACCGCGAACAGCTCCACATCCACGACCCCGGGAACCAGGCCGCGCCCCCGGGCCAGCTCGATTCTCTCCAGGACCTCATCCCGCCGGCAGGCGGCCAACAGCACGCTGACCTCCTCGGTTTCCTGTCCGTTCCCATCCATCCGCGGTCCCAACACCTGGTAGTCGAGACGCATCTCCTCCAGGTCGAGGGGCAACAGCCGCTCCGCCTCAAAGGGCATGGCCTGGCGCAGCTCCGCATCCGAGGCCTTGGGCATGGGAACGTAACGCACCAGGACGCCCCTCCCCCCCACGGCCATGGTCACCTCACGCCCCTTGAGACCGGCCTGCCCGAGAACGCGTCCCAGGGTCTCAGCCAGTTCCTCTCCGGGACAGCGTTCGGCGCAAGCCAACCCGCTTAGGGTTGCGCTCTTTCCATCCCAGGTGAGCTCCACCGACTTGACGGAGGTGCTACCCAGATCAAGGCCGATGGAACGGCGGATTCTCTTCCTGAAAAAACTCCTCAAACAATGGGCCGGGCTCTCCAGGGCTGCGACCAACATTCCCCTTCGGCCAGGGGAGTGGCGCCAGTTGAGCCCGATTCAAGAACCGCCTCAGAGCCCTGGAGCGTGTCCTCCCTGGGAAGTCAGGATTCGCCGATGGCGAATCCTGCTCGGAAGAGGTCCTCCAGCACATCCAGCAGCTGTGCCGCATCCGCGCCGCTGGCCACCAGGAGCAGCTCCGTCCCCTGGGGTGCGTTCAGGGTCATCAGCGAGAGAATGCTCTTGCCATTCACCTGATACTCCCCGTGGCACACGCTGAGCTCCGCCAGGTACTCAAGGGCCATGGCCACCACCGCGTGACAAGGCCTGGCGTGCAGGCCCTGCTCGTTGACCACGTGAACCGTGCGGCGCAACTCCATGGGCGCGAGCGGCTGGCGTCCGCCAACTCAGACGGCGGACATCTCCTTCAGGAGGCCGATCAGATCAGCACGTTTTTCGGCCTTGCGGGCAAAGCGCCGAAAATCTTCCTCCCGAGCCAGGCGCGCGATCCAACGCATCATGTCCAGATGTGCTTCGGGATCGTGTTGCTCACCGGCCTCGTCCGGGCGTAGAACGGTGAAGAAAACATGGGCGGGGGAGCCGTCCACGGCGCTCCATTCCAGGCCTTCGACGTGTACGGAAAGCCCACAGGCTGTCTTCTCCAGACCTGGGACCTTCACGTGGGGAATGGCCACTCCCATACCGACTCCGGTGGTCGCCAGGCGCTCGCGTTCCAAGAGGGCCTCCAGGGCGGCCTCGGCCATGTCCTTCGGAAGGGCGCGGCCCTTGACGAGCAGGGAGACAATCTCCTCCAGGGCCGCCTCCTTGTCCTGGGCCTTGAGTGAGATGCTGCAGGAGGAAGCCTTGAACTGTTTCCAGTAACTCATAGAGACGGTTGTCGTCATTTTGTCAGGTTGCCGGCGTGCCCGGGTGCCTTGGCGCACCGGTGCGCCTGCGCGGTGTAACGGGGCGTAGCGGGATGTTGCGGGGGGGAGTGGGGATGCCGGAGAGTGTGCGCTGGGGGCAGCGCACCGGGGTCGAGGTGTGGGACGGCAGGGCGCGACCGGGGAGCATAGCAGACCGCTGCGCTCCCAGCGCCCCCCTAATCCGCAAGCCGCATGAATGGCTGGCGTGAGGAGCGCCGGGGGCTAGCCGGCAGGCGCCGGCAGGCCCCCGACGCGGGGCCCCTTGCTGGCCGGCCTCAGTGACCCACGCGTCCGCCACGGCGGCGGGCGTCAGCCTGCTTGGTCTTGTGGCGCGTGAGCACGCGCGTCATGCGCTCTGTAGCCTCATCGAGGGCACTGCCAAAGGACTCATTGCGGGCGTCCACCACCAGCACATTGCCCTGTCCAACACTGGCCACGAACTCCACCCGGTGCTCCTCGTTCTGCTTTTCGAGCAAGGCCCGCATGGAGACGGTGCGGTCGTAGAACTTGACCAAATGCTGCAACTTCTCTTCCACGGTGTCGCGGACCTGGGGCGGGTAAGCGTGGTGCAGGATGGAAACTTCGGTTTTCATGGGTGTCTCCTGGCCGAGCGCGTCGGCACTGTGTTGGTTGATAATGATGAGCCGGTGCCGGGGGGAGACCCAGGCTCCGGAGCCGTGAACAGGCCCACGCCGCGCCCTTTCGGATGGGACACGCATAGCCCGCAATAACGGGCGAGCCCAGGACGAAGCGGTGCGCGACGCGGGGGCGGTCAAAGGTTGCCGCCGGGTCCGGGCGGGAGATTTTTCCTCCCTGCCCCCCGTTGCGGCGGGGGTCACTAGCAACCTGCCAAAGCACGGGTTGGTGACCTTCAAGACCAGAATCTACTCTGCACCCGATGGCCAAAACGGTCAAGGGAGTCTTTTCGGTTCGGCCCGGCGCAAGCCGAAAGGGGCCTCTGCCCCCCTCCCGGCGGTGGCCAGAGATGACGCCGGGGCCCGCGACGGCGCCCGGGCCCCTCAGGGAATCAGTCCCGGCGCCCCCCGGGGCCCGCGATCCGGTCCGCGGAAAACAGGCTCGTCATAGAGCACGCGCAACATGTAGAGCCCGGCCGCCGGGGCCGTGGGGCCGGCCTGGGTGCGCTCGCCGGTTTCCAGGGCCCGGCTGACGCACTGGGGATCCAGACGGCCGCGGCCCACGTCGATCAGGGTGCCGGCGATGGTGCGCACCATGTTGTAGAGGAAACCGGAGCCCTGGATCACGAAGGCCATGCGCTCCCGGCGGGCGATGATGCGCAGGGAGTGCACCGTGCGCACGGTGGTCTTGCGCGGGGAGCCGGCGTTGCCGAAGGCCCGGAAGTCGTGGGTGCCGACCAATAGGCGGGCGGCCTCCAGCATGGCGGAGCGCTCTAGGGGTGAGTTCACCCAGTGGCTGTACTGTTCGCCAAAGGGTGGGCGAAAACGTTGGGTGGCAGTCAGGTACAGGTAGCGCTTGGCCCGCGCGGAATGCAGGGCGTTGAAGTCGTCCGCGCAGGTCTCCAGGCGCCGGATGACGACGCCCGGGGGCAGGTGGGCGTTGAGGGCATGGCGCAGACGATCGTCGGCCATGGCCGCGTCCAACCGAAAGCTGGCCACCTGGCCCAGGGCGTGGACGCCGGCGTCCGTGCGCCCGGAACCGTAGACCCTGATGAGTTCGCCGCACAGATCCTCGATGGCCTCCTCCAGGGCCTGTTGCACAGAAGGAAAGCCCGCCTGGCGTTGCCAGCCGAAGAAGCGCGACCCGTCATAGGAGAGCAGCACGCGGATGTTGCGGGGAGAGGCCATCGCCCCAGATGATAGCCGGTGAAGGCCGCGGTCGGTCACGGGTCCGCGCTGAGTACTCGGGCGCGGATCCTCCGGCGTGCCTTGTGGGGTGCGGCCCTTTCGGGCGCGGCTGCGCTGGCCCGCCGGCCCTAGTCGAACTGGCGGCGGCGGTAGGAGCTGGGGATCCCGAGTTCGCGGCGGTACTTGGCCACCGTACGCCGGGCCAGGGGCTGGCCGCGCTCTGAGAGCAGCGCGGCGATGGCATCATCCGAGAGCGGGGCGCCCTTGTCCTCGGCTTCCACCACGCGGCGCACCTCCTCGCACACATCCCCGCGGGCTGCCCCGCGACCGCCGGGCTCCTCCGTGCCTCCGGCGGCCTGGAAGAAGTGGCGCAGGGGAAAGACGCCCCAGGGCGTCTGCACATGCTTGCCGGAAACCGTGCGGCTGACCGTGGAAACATGGATGCCGAGATCCTCCGCCAGGCGGTGCATGCGCAGGGGCGCCAGGTTGCCGGGTCCCTGCTCCAGGAAGGCGCGTTGGTGGTGAAAGACGGCCCGGGCGACGCGCAGCAGGGTGCGCCCACGCTGCTCCACGGCCTCGACAATCCAACGAGCCTGGTCCAATCGCTGGCGCAGCCAATCACGCGCCTCGCGCTCTTGGTCCGGGCGGCGGGCCAGGGCCTGCATGTCCTCGTCCACGGAAACGGCGGGGAAGGCGCTCCTGTCCACAAGCACCTCGTAGCCGCTGCCGGTCCAGTCCACCAGCACATCCGGGCGAATGACCTCGGCGCTGATCTCGCGCCCGACGGCCACGGGACGCATCTCCAGCTCCCCGAGGCGCGCCAGGAGGGTGTTGAGGCCGGGCATGTCGAGCTCCATGGCGCGCGCCACGGCCGGCAGCTTGTTCTGGGCCAGCTCCTCCAGAAAGTCCTCCAGCAGGCGACAGAGATCCCCGTAGTCCGGATCGCCGGGCTCGAGTTGCAGGAGCAGGGCTTCGATGGCGTTGCGGGCGCCGAGGCCCCGGGGCTCCAGGGTCTGCAGGCGGGCGATGGCCCGGCCCAGGAGACCGGCATCGGCGTCCAGGTCCGCCTCCACCGCGAGTTCCAACAGGCGCTCGTCATCCACCGAGAGATAGCCGGCCTCATCCAGGCAGCCGACCAGGAAGTGCAGCCAGGGGGTCAGTTCGTCCTCATCGCCCAAGTCGGCCAGCTGCCGGGCCACCTGCTCCGAGAGGCTGCCCGGGCCTTCCGGGTGGTTGCGGAGCATCTCGTCATGGCGCTCGGTAGCCGCGCGCCCGGCGGAGGCGCCACCCCGGTAGTACCCATCGGAGCCGGCGCCGAAGCCACTTGTGACCGGACCGATGACCAGGGCGCCGTTATCGGCGGCGGCCTGCTCCAGCCAGGACTCCAGATCACAGGCGGGAATCTGCAGCACCTCGATCGACTGGAGCATGCGTGGGGCGAGGGCCAGCTGTTGCTCGCCGCGCTGGCGCAGCCCCTGGGAGAGTGCCGGATGGTCCATGGGGACCGTATCGACGCATCGGGCTGCGGGGTTGAGAAGCAAGGTCCGGGCCAGGAGGCGATGGACCCCTCTCCAGGAGCCAGGAGGGGCTCAGGAGCCCGCTTAAGCGGTTCCGAGGCCTTCCGCGCGTCAGGCTGCCTCCCGGGCTGGTCCAGCGCGGAAATCCCCTCTCCGGGGGCCGGACCCTAGACCGGCCGGCGGCCCGCGAGGGCGTCCTCCAGGACGCCCCGGTGCAGGTACTCGATGGCGCTGCCCGCGGGCAGTCCCCGGGCCAGGCGTGTGATGCGCGGCCCCGCTTCGGAGCCGGTCTCCTCCGGCAGGGCGCTGCGCAGGGCTTCGCTCACCAGGCAGGCCGTGGCCTCGCCCTCCTGATCCGGATCCGTGGCCAGGATCACCTCCCGGGGCCGCTCCTCACCCACGCGGCGCACCAGCTCCGCCAGGGTCAGGTGGCGCGGCTCGCTGCCCTCCGCCGGGTTGTAGGACCCCATCAGGACATGGTAGCGGCCCTTGAAAGCCGCCGAACGCTCCATGGCCTCCACGTGGCGGGGCTCCTCGACCACGCACAACAGGGTGTCGTCCCGGTCCGGATCGGCGCACAGGGGACAGGGGTCGCTCTCGGCCACATTGCAGCAGCGCCCGCAGCGCCGGGCCCGGGCGACTGCATCCTCGATGGCCCGCGACAGGGCGCGGGAGCTGGGGTCGCGCAGGATGTGGAAGGCGAGGCGCTCCGCCGTGCGGCGGCCGATGCCCGGAAAGCGCTCGAAAGCGTCGACCAGGGCTTCGAGTGCGGCGGGGTAGGCCATGGATCCGTATTCAGAGCAGGCCCGGCAGGTTGAGGCCGCCGGTCACCTTAGAGAGGCGTTCTTCGCGCAGCATCTTGGCCCGCTGCAGGCCGTCCGTGACCGCGGCCAGAACCCACTCCTCAACGCCGGCCAGGCCGCCCTGGTCCAGCGTCTCCGGGGCGATCTTGACCGAGCGCACCAGGCCCGAACCGCTGACGATCACGGTCACCAGGCCGCCGGCGGCGCTGCCCTCCACGCGCAACTCCTCCAGCTCCTCCCGGGCCAGGTCCAGCTCCCGCTGCATTTTCTGAGCCTGCTTCAGCAGGCTGCCCATGTCGTCGGCGGCGCCGCTCATGATCGCTCCTGTATCTGCCCGCCGAGTTCGCGGGCCACCCGGGCTGTGAAGAGGTCCTCGACTCCGGGGGAATCCCCGGCGGGGTCCTCCAGGGTCACGCTCACCGGCAGGCCGACGACCGAGGTAAAGGCGTCCGCACAGACGCGCCCGTTGCGTCCGTCGCGGATGAGCAGGAGTTCCGACGCAGGCAGGCGCCCGAACTGAATGACGGCGCGGCCCTCGTCCCGGGAGAGGGTCACCATCTTGCCGGACCGGGCCAGGAGCTCGGCCAGGGAGGGGGCGCGCCCGCGCAACTCCTCCAGGACCGCGTCCCAGGTCTCACGGTTGCTCAGGGACTGGGAGCTGGAGCTGCGCTCGGAGTTGGATTCCGCGGGGGCCGCAGCTCCGGGAGACGCGGGCTGGCTGGGCTCCGGGCGCCGGGCGCGCGCCGGAGGCGAAGGAGCCGGGGAGGCCGCCGGGGCCCGACCGGTCGCCGGAGGTGCGGCAGGTGCTGCCCGCGGCGCAGCCGATGTAGCCGGGGCGGCCGGGGCGGCTCCCAGGCGCGACTCCAGGGCCTCCAGGCGTTGAGTCAACTCGCCCAGGGGCGCGGAGGTCTCGGCCTGGAGCAGATCGAGCAGCGTCAGCTCCAGGATCAGGCGCGCCTGGCTGGGCAGGAGACGCATGCGTTCGCGGGCGTGGAGCAGCTCCTGGAGCCAGATTTCCAGGCGGTCCCCACCCAGGCTCTTGGCTCGCGCTCCCATCTCCCGGCGCTGGTCGGCGCTGGCGGCCGTCTGCATCAGGATTGGGGAGTTGTCTCCGCACAGGACTGAGATGAGGCAGCCGCGCAGGTGCACCAGGAGTCCCTCGACGAGCTCCTCCTCGCGCCCGCAGCCCGCCGGCAGGGCCGCCAGTAGCGCCGCCTTGTCGCCCACCTCAAGGGCCCTTGCCAAGGTCTCGGTGGTGGCCAGGCCGCCTTCGCCGGAAAGCCGGTCGAGGTCGGCCAGGTTCGGCTCGTCACCGACCAAGGCCAGGAGTTGATCGCTGAGGGAGAGGGCGTCGCGCATGCCCCCCCGGGCACGCCGGGCCAGTTCCGTGAGGACGCCCGCGCCGGGACGCACGCCTTCCTCTTTAAAGATGTGCGCCAGATGATCGGCGATGGCCTGCTCCGGAACCGGATCCAGGCGCAGGATCTGGCAGCGGGAAAGCACCGTGTCCGGAACCTTGTGGGGCTCGGTGGTGGCAAACAGGAACTTCACATGGTTCGGCGGCTCCTCCAGGGTTTTCAGCAGCGCGTTGAAGGCGGATTTGGAGAGCATGTGCACCTCGTCGATCAGGTACACCTTGAAGCGTGCGCGCATGGGCACATAGACGGCCTGGTCGCGCAGGGCGCGCACGGAGTCCACGCCCGTGTGCGTGGCGGCATCGATCTCGATCAGGTCGGCCTCGGCGCCGGCATCGGCGGCCAGGCAGCGCTCGCAGTTGCCACAGGGCTCTGGGGTGGGTCCGCTCTCGCAGTTGAGGGCCTTGGCGAAGATGCGCGCACAGGTCGTCTTGCCCGTGCCGCGCGGGCCGGTGAAGAGATAGGCGTGGCCGATGCGCTCCTCGCGAATGGCGCCGCCGAGGACTTCCGTGACCACATCCTGGCCCACCACCGTGTCGAAGGTGTGCGGACGCCACTTGCGGGCGAGGACCTGATAAGCGTCGGCGGCCATGATGCGAGCAGTCTACGCTTTGCTGATATGTGGGGGAAGATCGACGGAGCGGGCCCGTGAGAGGGTCCGGGCACCAGGCGCCTGGCTCGGTATCCTTAGGGCTGCTCCGTTCCCGGCCTGACCCGGTTCGAATCCGATCCATCGCCCGGGACCGGACCCACTCTCGGGTCCGCGGGGTTGGCGGAGAGGGCGGGATTCGAACCCGCGGTGCCATTGCTGACACACCCGCTTTCCAGGCGAGCACCTTCAGCCACTCGGTCACCTCTCCTTGTTCCGTGCAAACTCGCTGATAGTACGGGACCACTGCCTGGCCAGGGGGTGGCGGAGAGGGAGGGATTTGAACCCCCGGCGCACATAAGTACGCGCTGGTTTTCGAAACCAGTCCGTTCAGCCGCTCCGGCACCTCTCCAGGTGTTGCTCAGGCTTGCTCGCCTGCCACGGGCCCAAGGGCCCCCGGCGTGGCGGAGCGAAACATGAGATCAGCGTTTGCTTTGAAAGAACTCCTTCAGGAGCTGCCGGGCCTCAGCGGCCAGGACTCCTTCGGTGATCCGCGCCCGATGGTTCAGACGGGTGTCAGTGAGCACTCCTCCGAGGGAGGCGCAGGCACCGAACTTCGGGTCGCGCACCCCCCACACTGCCCGTTCAACACGGGCGTGGGAGAGGGCACCGGCACACATGAAGCAGGGTTCCACGGTCGAGTAGACCGTGGCACCGGTCAGGCGCATGTCGCCGCAGGCCTGGGCGGCGCGGGAGATGGCCAGCATCTCCGCGTGGGCCGTGGGATCCCGGCGGGCACGCGTCTCGTTGTGGGCTCGGGCGAGCACGGTCCCATTCTGGACAATGATCGCTCCCACGGGGACTTCATCCTGGGCGGCGGCTCGGCGAGCCTCCTCCAGGGCCAACGCCATGAAGGCCTCGTCCTCGGGTGAGGGCGGGGTCAGGTCGGCGGTCCGGGACGGATCGTTCATTACTTGTGTGGGAGCTGCCCCCGTCAGGGGCGGTTCTCCGGGGATCTGGTCAGGGCTCGCCAGCCGGCGGGCACGGACCGGGCCGGAGTTGTTCTGGTACACCCGACAGGATTCGAACCTGTAACCTCCTGATCCGTAGTCAGGTGCTCTATCCAGTTGAGCCACGGGTGCGCGACCGAGAGTTGTATCCACCTCCCCTCTGAGAGTCAACCTTGGGGGTCGCCTGGGATGCCCGGAAGGAGGATCTCGACAGCTGCTCGGCGCGCCCATTTCTGGGCCTCCCCGGGGCCTCTCCTTTTGGAAAAACGCCCCGTTCCGGGTATCCTGCCCCCATGGTCAATCAAGGCAAGAGCGCACATCTCCTACGCTTGGCGGACCTTTCCCAGGGGCAGCTGGAGGCGATCCTGGAGACGGCCCGGAGCATGAAGGCCCGCGACCCCCACGGGGCCCTTTCCGCCCCGGCCCCGCTCGCCGGACGCACCGTCGGCATGCTCTTCTTCCGCGGCTCCCTGCGCACGCGAGCCTCCTTCGAGGCGGCGGTCAACCAACTTGGCGGTCACTGTGTGAATCTGACTGCCGCCTCCGACTTCTGGGAGCTGGAATCACGCGAGGGTGGCGTGATGGACGGTCCGGCGCCGGAGCACATCAAGGACGCGGCCGCGGTGCTCTCGCGCTATGTGGACGCCATCGCCATCAGGCCGCGCCCGGCGGGCCGTTCCTGGGAAAGCGACCGCCAGGACGCCAGCATCCGAGAATGGGCGGAGCACGCGACCGTGCCCGTGATCAACATGGAGAGCGCCCTCTGGCATCCCCTGCAGGCGCTGGCCGATCTGATGACCATGCGCGAACGCCTGGGCGAGCTCAGGGGCAAGCGCATCTCCCTGGTCTGGACGCGCTCGCCGGTGCCCGCCAGCCCGACGGTGGTGCACTCGACCCTGTTCGCCTGCCTGGCCCAGGGCATGCAAGTAACCATCGCCCATCCGGGCGGCTATGACCTGGACGGCACACTGCTGGACGAAGCGCGCTCCCTGGCCGGCGCCGAGGCCTTGACACTCACTGATGATCTCGAACAGGCGGCCAACGGCGCGCACATCATCTACGGCCGCTCGTGGAACTCACTCGAGGTCTATGGCAACGAGACCTTGGCCGCCAACCGCCTGGCGCGCACCTCGGGTTGGCTGATCGACGAGGGGCTATTGCAACGCGGCGACGACGCGGCGTTGATGCACGCCATGCCAGTGCGGCGCAACCTCGAAGCCAGCGACGAAGTGCTGGATGGCCCGCGCAGCCTGCTGTACGACCAGGCGGAGAATCGCCTGCACACCCAAAAGGCCCTCTTGGCCAATCTGTTGGGGCCCCGGGAAGACGCCTAGGAGCGCCCCACCCCCCAGCCCCAGAGGTGCGTCGTACGGCGCCCGCACAACCTGATTCCACACCCTGATGACCGCGCCCGAGTTTGCCCACCTCCACGTCCATACGGAGTTCAGCCTGTTGGACGGCGCCAACCGTATTCCGGATTTGGTGCGCGCCTGCAAGGCGGATGGGCAGCGCGCCCTGGCCATCACGGATCACGGCAACATGTTCGGAGCTGTGGACCTCTACAAGGAGTGCACCGCCGAGAACATCCGCCCCATCATCGGCTGCGAGATGTACGTGGCCCGCCAATCGCGGCACAAGCCCCACAGTAAGGCCAAGGGCAATGGCTACAACCACATCACGCTGCTGGCCCGCAACCAGGAAGGCTATCGCAACCTGATCCAGTTGGCCTCCCGGGCCTACACCGAGGGCTTCCACTTCCGGCCGCGCATCGATCGCGAGCTGCTTTCCCAATACGCGGGAGGCCTCAACTGCCTGTCCGGCTGCCTGAGCGGAGAGATCAACCAGCTGGCCCTGACCGGCCAAGAAGCGGAAGCAGAGGCCCTCACCACGGAGTTCAGCGACCTGTTCGGCAAGGAGCACTTCTGGCTGGAGCTGCAGCGCAACGGCATCGAGGACCAGACGAATGCCAATGAAGTTCTGACGCGCATCCACGGCCGTACGGGAATCCCCCTGGTGGCCACCAACGACATTCACTACCTGCGCCAGGAGGACTGTGCTGTGCAGGATGTCCTGCTGTGCATCCATACCGGTGCCCGCAAGGACGAACCAGACCGGTTCAGGTTTGATACGAGCTCTCTCTTTTTCACGACGCAGGAGCAGATGGGAGAGATGTTCAAGGACTTGCCGGCCGCCCTCACGGCCACCCTGGACGTAGCCAGCCAGACAGAGGTGGAGCTGGAGTTCGGCACCTATCACCTGCCGATCTTCAAGAGCGAGACTGGCGAGAGCCCAGATGCCATCTTCTCACGCCTGCTCGATGAGGGCCTGGACAAGTACTACGGGAAAGACTGCGTTGCGGCACGCGAACGACTCGAATACGAGAAGGCCACTATTACTGAACTGGGCTTCGTTTCCTACTTCCTGATAGTCTGGGATCTGATCCGCTGGGCGCGCGAACACGGCATTCATGTGGGGCCCGGCCGCGGCTCGGCGGCTGGCTCTATCGTCGCCTACCTGCTCGACATCACCCGCCTGGACCCGCTGGAGTATGGGCTGATTTTCGAACGCTTCCTGAACAGCGCGCGGGTCTCCATGCCGGATATCGACATCGATTTCTGCAAGGAGGGGCGCGAACGCGTGATGGAGTACACACGTGAGCGCTACGGCTCGGAGAATGTGGCCCAGATCGTCACCTTCGGCACCATGGCCTCGCGCACGGTGGTGCGCGATGTCGGCAGGGTACTTGATGTTCCCCTTCGCGATGTGGACCGCATCGCCAAGAAGATCCCCCAGGGTCCCAGTGCTCCGTCCCTGAAGGATGCCTTGGAGACTGACAACGATCTGATCGCCATACGCCAGGAGAAGCCCGAGTACGCCGAGCTCTTCCGCTACGCCGTGGCCCTGGAAGGAATGGCGCGTCACATCTCGACCCACGCGGCCGGTGTGGTCATCGCCGATCGCCCCATCGTCGACTATGTGCCCCTGGCCAAAAACGGCGACGACATCACCACCCAATGGTCCGCCGGGCACCTGGAGGAGCTCGGACTGCTCAAGATGGACTACCTGGGTCTCAGGACCCTGACCATCCTGGACCGGACCCTGGAGAATATCGCGCGGCTCGGTGGCGAGCCGCCGGACCTGGAGAATCTGCCGGAGAACGACGCCAAGGTATTCACATTCCTCACGGCCGGGGACACTCTGGGCGTTTTCCAACTCGAGTCCGAGGGCATGCGCAAGTTGCTGCACCGCCTGAAGCCAGACTGCTTCGAGGATCTGATCGCCGTGCTGGCCCTCTACCGGCCGGGCCCCTTGGAGTCCGGCATGGCTGACATGTTCGTGCGGCGTAAGCACGGCGAGGAGGATGTGGTCTATCCCCACGCCAGCGTGGAGGAGATCTTGGAGGAAACCCACGGCTGCATCGTCTACCAGGAACAGGTGATGATGATCTCCAACCGCCTGGCCAACTTCTCGCTCAATGACGCTGACAATCTGCGCAAGGCCATGGGCAAGAAGAAGCCGGAGATCATGCAGAGGTTCTCGGCCCAGTTCCTGGAGGGCGCCAGGGCCAATGGCTGTCCCAAGCGCACTGCCAAGGAAGTCTGGGACAACATCGTCAAGTTCGGTGGCTATGGCTTCAACAAGTCGCACTCCACGGCCTATGCCCGTATCACCTATCAGACCGCCTATCTGAAGGCCCACCATCTCAAGGCCTTCCTGGCTGCGAACATGTCCTGCGAGATGTCTGACACCGGCAAGGTGAAGGAACTCGTGGACGACTCGCGCCGGGCCGGCATCGAAATCCTGCCCCCTGACATCCGCTACTCCGGGTGGGAGTTCCGGGCGACGGAGGATGGCATTCGCTATGGCTTCGGCGCACTCAAGGGCACTGGCAGCAAGGCCATCGAGCTCCTGCTGGAGACACGCGACACCCTGGCCACGGGCGCGGCCCCCATCGGGCTGCACCAGTTGTGCACCGAGCTCGATCCGCCACAGATCGGCCGCCTGACCTTCGAGTCCCTGATCAAGGGGGGTGCCTTCGACGGTACCGGACACAACCGCGGAGCAGTACTCGCCGCCTTGGATTCCGCCATCAGTGACGGTACACGCGCCGCCGCTGATCGGCGCTCGGGCCAGGGAAGCCTGTTCGGCGCCGGCCCGGCGGAGCCGGGACCTGCTGCCGACCACCAGGCCGCCGGCGACGGCATCGACGACGCCGCAGCCCTCGACCGCGCTGACACCCTGACTCTGGAGTTCGAGGCCATGGGCTATTACCTGACCGGGCATCCCCTTGAGGAGCGTGCCGGCCTCGTCGCTCTCCTTTCCAGCACGGCCACCAGCGATCTGGCGGAGCTCGCCCCCCGCTCGGAAGTGGTCTTGACCGGACTTGTCTTGGGCAAGAGCGAGGTTGTCGTGCGCTCCGGCCGCATGGCAGGCCGCAAGATGGGGAGATTCCGCCTGGAGGACCTGCAGGGCGGGGTGAATGTGACCTGCTTCCCGGACGCCTATGAGAAGTCCGGGGATCTCATCGAGGACGGCGCAGTGGTCGTCTGCCGCGGCAAGCTCGAGGCGAGCGATGATGATCCGGGCCTGCTGCTCGACGAGATACTCTCCCTGGACCAGGCCCTGAGCGGTTTTTCCGGGGGCCTGCTGCTACACCTCGCCCCCTCCGACGCGCAGCTCCTGCCCGAGCTGCGCACCTGCCTGGCGGCCAACGGCGGCAACTGTCCGGTCTACCTTCAGGTGACCGGGGACGATGGGCGCTCGCGCCGCATCCGCGCCGGCCGCGAATACCAGGTCTCCCTCTCGGACGCCATGGCCGAGGAGTTGGTGCGGCTAGTCGGCCGGGAACGCGTCTGTCTGACGCGCTTTTAAGCCGGGCGCCCGCGACCTCCACCGAAGGGGGGTCGCGGGCGCCCGAACAATCACACGCTGCTCCGCAGCGCCAGAGTTGTGACCAAGCCTACTCGGCTGCGGCCTCCGCTGAGGCTTCTTCCTCCACGACACTGCGCTCCACAAACTCGAGGATGGCTCGCTGACCGTTGTCGCCCAGGCGCGGCTTGCTCAGCTTGAGAATACGGCAGTAGCCACCGGGGCGCTCCTTGAAACGCGGCCCCAGGACGCTGAACAACTTGGACACGGCGTCCTTGTTGCGCAGGGTCGCAATCGCCTGGCGGCGACGGTGCAGGGTCGGCTCCTTGGAGAGCGTGACCAGCTTCTCAACGAATGGCTTGACGGCCTTCGCCTTCTGGACGGTGGTAATGATGCGTTCGTGCTCGATCAGCGAGGCCGTCATGTTGCGCATCATGGCGGTCCTGTGGCTGGTCGTACGACCTAGTTTGTATCCGGCTATGCGGTGTCGCATGTGTTCTTCCTAGATGGTTCCTAGAGACTGCTGGAGGACTACTGAGCAGTCATTCCGAGCGAAAGGCCCTTCTCAGCCAGCTTGCTCTTGATTTCGGTCAGACTGGTTTTACCCAGGTTCTTGAGGTGCATGACCTCGTTTTCGGAGAGTGCCACCAGAGCACCAAGTGTGGTCAGGTTGGCTCCATCCAGGCAGTTGCGCGCTCGCACTGAGAGTTCCAGCTCGCTGATCGACTGGTCGAGCAGCAGGCCAAGTTCGTTGACCTCAACGCGCTCCTGATTGAACTCGGAGGCGCTGGGTTCTTCGACCACAGGGTCGGCATCAACGCTGGTGCCGAAGAGCACGAAGGGGTTCAGGTGCTTGCGATAGATCTTGGCGGCCTCGACCAATGCCAGTTCCGGCGTGACAGTGCCGTCGGTCCAGATTTCAAGGGCCAGGCGGTCGTAGTTAGTGAACTTGCCCACGCGCGTCGCCTCAATGGCGTAACGCACTCGCTGCACAGGCGAGAAAATAGCATCCACCGGAATGGTGGTGAGTTCCTCACCTTCACCGCGCTCGGCATCCGCCGGCAGGTAGCCGCGGCCGCGCTCGCCGGTCAGTTCAATGTTCAGTTCGACCTCACTGGTCAACGTGGCAATACGCAGATCCTTGTTGCAGACCTCCGCATCACCCTCGCAGATCACGTCTGCTCCGGTGACTTCACAAGGACCGGTTTTTTCGATGCGGCAGGTCAGGGTGCCTTCACCATCGTGCCTGATGCGCAAGCGCTTCAGGTTGAGGATGATGTCTGACACATCCTCATAGACCCCTTCGAGGGTGTCGAACTCATGGGTTGCCCCAGCGATCTTCACTGATCGAATGGCCGCTCCTTCGATGGAGGAGAGCAGCACGCGCCGCAGCCCATTGCCAATAGTGTGACCAAAGCCTCGCTCGAAAGGCTCGATGAGGAACTTGCCATACTCTTCAGTCCGCGAGCCGGGCTCTGCATTGACCTTGCTGGGGAGTTCAAAATTGCGCCAACGAATTCTCATGTCTGTGTCTCCGCGGTTGTCTACTTCGAGCAGAGCTCGATGATGAGTTGTTCTTGGATCGGGTGGGGTACATCCTCGCGCTTGGGCAAGGCCGTCACGGTGCTCGACATCGCATCTCCGGCCACATCGAGCCAGGTGGGGACGGGCTGGGACTTGTTAACTTCGATGGCCTCGGAGACGAGCTTCTTCGTCTTGTCCTTGGCTCCGGGCTTGACCACATCGCCGGGACGCAGCTGGTAGGATGAGATATCTACCCGCCGCTCGTTGACCATGAAGTGTCCGTGGTTGATCAGCTGACGGGCGTGGTTGCGCGAGAGCGCGAAACCACTGGCCAGTACAACATTGTCCAGGCGCCGCTCAAGCAACATCAGCAGGTTGGCTCCGGTATTGCCCTTAAGGCGCTCAGCCTCGACAAAATAGAGGCGGAACTGACGCTCCATCACGCCATATATACGCTTGAGCTTCTGCTTTTCACGCAGCCGCACACCGTACTCGGTGACCTTTGAACGACGCTGAGCGTGCACTCCGGGCGGGTAATCTCGCCGAGAGAGAGCACATTTGTCCGTAAAGCAACGCTGCCCCTTCAAGAAGAGCTTCATGCCCTCGCGGCGGCACAGCTTGCACTTATTGCCTGTGTATCTTGCCATGTTCTTGTTCCTGTATTTCGCTTAGACGCGGCGCCGCTTGCGGGCTCGGCAACCGTTGTGGGGCATGGGCGTGACATCTTCAATCAATGTGATGCGCAGGCCAGCATTGGCCAGAGCCCGGATAGCGGACTCGCGCCCGGAGCCGGCTCCCTTGACCCGCACAGTGACCTCCTTCATGCCGTTGCGAGTGGCCACGGCGGCGGCACGGTCAGCGGCTCGCTGGGCGGCAAAGGGAGTGCTCTTGCGAGTTCCCTTGAAGCCCACAGCTCCCGACGTACCCCAGGAAATCGTGTTTCCCTGCACATCGGTGATGGTGATGTGAGTGTTGTTGAAGGACGCCTTCACGTGGACGATGCCCTTGGCGACGTTCTTGCGTTGTTTGCGTTTTGTGGACTTGCCCATAGCTCTACTTCATGCCCTTCACTGATTTCTTGCCGGCAACTGTCTTCTTGGCGCCCTTGCGGCCACGGGCATTGGTGCGCGTCCGCTGGCCTCGCACGGGCAGCCCTCGCCGGTGGCGCAGCCCCCGGTAACACCCGATGTCCCTCAGGCGGTTCACATTCGCGGACAACTCGCGGCGCAAGTTACCCTCGACGGTGTATTCCTTTTGGATGAAACCAGCCAGGGTCGTGAGTTGCTCTTCCGTCAGATCGCGGGCCTTGAGGCCCACATCCAGGGAGAGGTCCTTACATATCCTCAGGGCACTGGTGCGCCCGATACCGAAGAGGTACGTCAGCGCAATTTCCACGCGCTTGTCGTTGGGGATGTCTACACCGATCAGACGCGGCATGCTATTGACTCCATAAGAGGCTGGGGGTTCTGGGAGGCACTCATGGTCTAACGGCCTTGCCGCTGCTTGTGCCTCGGATCACTCTTGCAAACCACACGCACCACACCACGGCGGCGCACGATCTTGCAGTTCATACACATTCTTCTAACGCTACTGCGCACTTTCATAATTATCGGCGCCTCCTTCTGGGTCGGCGGTCTCCACGGCAGACAATGCGCCCCTTCGTCAAATCGTAGGGCGACATCTCCACTGTGATTTTGTCTCCGGGCAGGATGCGGATGTAGTGCATGCGCATCTTCCCACTGACATGGGCCAGGATCTCATGTCCGGACTCCAACTTGGCCCGAAAGCGGGCGTTGGGCAGGGCCTCGGAGACAATGGCCTCCACGGTGATCGGTTCCTCTCTTGCCATTACGAGACCCCCTCCAGGCAGTCCTTTAGCAACAGGTAGACCTCGTCCGGAACACCCCCACCGGCGAGCTCTGTCAGCTTGCCCTGGGCCCGGTAGTGGGCCAGCAAGGGGCGCGTCTGCTGCTCATAGACATTGAGGCGTTCGCGCACAACATCCTCAGCATCATCTGGACGGCGGTAGAGCTCTCCACCACAGCTAGAGCACTTACCTTCCTCGGCCGGCGGCGAATAAGAGCTGTGATAGATGGCATCACAGCCCCTGCAGAGCAAGCGCCCGGTGGCGCGCTCGACAAGAGACTCCGTGGGCACATCCAAGTTGATGGCGCGCACGGCACAGCCGTCTTCCAGGCGCGCATCCAGGGCCTTGGCCTGGGCCAAGGTGCGCGGGAAACCGTCAAGCAGGTAGCCTCGTCCGCAATCATCGGCGGCCACACGGTCGAAGAGCATGTCGATGACCAACCCATCGGGCACCAACTTGCCAGACTCCATGTACTCCTTGGCGCGCAGGCCCAGGGCGGTTCCCTGCGAGAGGTTCGCGCGGAACAGATCCCCCGTGGCCACATGGGGCAGACCGAGCTCCCCCGCCAGGCGCGAAGCCTGTGTGCCTTTGCCGGCGCCCGGAGCGCCCAGAAGGATCAAGACCGAAGACATGGCTACTTGCCGTCCCCCGTTTTTGTCCAGCCAGGTCCGCCGGACTTCATAAAGCCCTCGTAGTTGCGCATGACCAACTGCGAGTTGAGCTTATCTACCAATTCCAGCGCCACGCCCACGACGATCAGCACCGAGGTACCGCCCAGGAAGTAGCGCATGTCATTGGTCATTCCCGTGCCCTCTGTGACGAAAGCAGGCAGAACCGCAATCACGGCCAGGAAGGCCGCGCCCGCCAGGGTTATCCTGGTCAGCGTATTGCCCAAGTACTCCGCGGTGCGCGCTCCCGGACGAATGCCAGGGATGAAAGACCCGTGCTCGCGCAGGTTCTTGGCGATCTCCTCTGGCTGGAACATAAGACGGTTCCAGAAGAAACAGAAGAAGAAGACCAGCGCCAGGTAGATGGTCACATAGGCGAAACCCGTCTGGTCGTTGAAGACATCGCGCAGGTAGGTCCATCCGAGCCACTGGAAGAGCACCGATGGCACAATGAAGATCACGGAAGCGAAGATGATCGGCATCACGCCGGCCATGTTGACCTTGAGCGGCAGATAGTGCCGTTGTCCCCCATACACCCGGCGACCGCGGGTCAGGCGGGCGTACTGAATCGGGATGCGCCGGGCCCCCTTGTGCATGAACACGACGACGAAGACCGTCACCGCCCAGATACCACTCATATAGAGCATGGTCTGCCAGAACTCCTCCGTGCCAATGAGCTGGCTCATGGAGATCGGCATGCGCGCGATAATGCCCGCCATGATGATCAGCGAGGCGCCATTGCCCACGCCGTACTCGGTAATAAGCTCACCGAGCCACATGACCAAGAGGGCCCCTGTGACCAGCGAGGCGATAACCAGCACGCCCAGGCCCACAGGATTGCCGCGCATGGTGTCCGAGACCATCTGCGGGTTTCGCAGGAAGACACCCGTATAGATGAAGACGGCCTGCAGGATCGCGATGGGGACGACGGCCAGGCGCGTCCATTGGTTGATCTTTTTTTGCCCGGCGGCCCCCTCTTTGGCAACGGCCTCGAGGGTCGGCGAGATCTTGGTCAACATCGAGAAGATGATCGAAGCCGAGATGAAGGGCATGATCCCCAGGGCGAAGACTGCCGTCTGCCCGATGGCTCCCCCGGAGAGAGCGCTCATCAGGCCGAACAGGGCGTTCTCGTCCTGACGCACCAGGAACTGCGGGTCCATGCCGGGAATCGGCACCTGGAACCCAACCCGATAGCAGAGCAAGATGCCCAGCGTGCGCATGATGCGCTGCCGGGTTTCCGGAATCCGGAAGAGCTGTAGGAAACCCTGGTTCACCCGTCGGACTCCTCAGTGGTTGTATCCTGCGCCTCTTCTTCAGGAGCCTCCGCCGGCACCGGGGCAGCCTCTTCAGCGGGCGCTTCCCCGGAGCATTCACGCCCCTTGCTGTCCAACTCAAGCACCGTGCCGCCGGCTGCGGTGATCTTTTCCTGGGCTGACTTGCTGCACTTCTGGGCCCGGATGGTCAGCTTGACCGTGAGCTCGCCGTTGCCCAGGACCTTCAGCTGATCAGTATTCTTGCTCACCAGGCCCTTGGCCAGTACAGCGGCCAGATCGACGACATCACCATCGTTGAAGACGCCCAGGGCGCCCACGTTGATGATCGTGTAGTCCTTGCGGAAACGCGCATTGGTGAAGCCCCGCTTTGGAATGCGTCGGTAGATGGGCATCTGCCCGCCTTCGTAGCCCGGGCGCCGACTGGAACCGGAGCGCGAGCCCAGCCCCCCGTGGCCGCGTCCGGAGGTCTTGCCGTTGCCGCTACCTGTACCGCGACCAAGGCGATTGCGTTTCTTGTACGGCGTGCCCTTTGAGGTGATGGTCTTGAGATCCATGGCTTAGCGTCTCGCTAGAGTTCGACGCCGCGCAGGGCGGCGACTTCTTCGGGGGAGCGGAGCTGGCTCAAGGCATGCAGGGTCGCCTTGACCAGATTGATCGGGTTGGTGGAGCCATAGGCTTTGGACAGCAGGTTGCGGACCCCGCCCATCTCTGCCACGGCGCGCACAGACGCACCGGCGATAATGCCAGTACCGTCGGAGGCCGGAATCAGCCGCACAATGGCACCGCAGTGCTCGCCGGTGACTTCATGGGGAATTGAGCCCCACGGTGTACGCGCAAACTGCTGCAAGTGCTTGCGGCCGTCCTTGGCGGCCTTTTCGACGGCCATCGGAACCTGCCTGGCCTTGCCAAAGCCATAGCCCACGATGCCTTCGCGATTACCGACAATGGAGAGCGCCGAGAAGGAGAAGCGACGCCCACCCTTGACGACAGCGGCGGAACGGTTGACGGCGACCAGGAGTTCATCCAGGCCTTTGCCGTCATCGATTTCGGCCGGGTCTACGTATTGGATCTTTGCCTTCATGTGTATTGCTCGACTGTTCTTCCTAGAACTTCAGGCCGCCCTCGCGCGCGGCTTCGGCCAGGGCCTTCACTCGTCCGTGATACTTCGCGTCGCCGCGGTCAAAGACGACACGCTCGACGCCAGCTTCGATGCCCAGACGGGCGATCTCGGCGCCAACAATGGCGGCCTTCTCTGACTTCTTCTTGCCTTCCAGGCCATCCTTGAGCGCGCCGCCACAAGTGCCCACATGAGCCAGTGTCCGGCCCGCGGCATCGTCGATGATCTGCGCGTAGATATGCTGATTGGAGCGGCACACGCTGAGGCGCGGCACCTTGCTGACTTTCTTGATACGTGCCCGGGTGGAACGCTTGCGCCGCAGGCGCCCGGTGTTCTTACGCTTGAGTGATTCCATGGCTTAGGGGCTAGGCTCCGAAGGACTTGCCGGCCTTGCGGCGGACATACTCGCCTGAGTAATGAATGCCCTTGCCCTTGTAGGGCTCGGGGGGGCGGACCTTGCGAATTGTGGCAGCGGCCTGGCCCAGCTCCTGCTTGTTCGGACCGCTCAGGATCAGGGTCGTAGGATTGGGGGCTTCGGCGCTGACCGAGGCGGGCAGAGGAATGTTGACCGGGTGGCAGAAACCGATGTTCAGGACGATTTGCTTGCCCTGGACGGCGGCATTCCAGCCCACTCCGACGATCTCGAGCTTCTTGGTGAAGGGCGTTGTTACACCTACAACCATGTTGTTCACCAGGGCCCGAGTCATGCCATGGAAGGCCCGAAGCTCGCTGCTCTCCTGGTCGGAGCCAATCACGAGACGTGCCTCCTTGTCATCGATCTCAATGTCGATCTCGGGACGCAGGGTGAGTTCCAGGTTGCCCTTGGGGCCTTTGACCGAGAGACGACGATCCTGGCCCAGGGTCATGGTGACTCCAGACGGGATGGTCACGGGTTGTTTGCCGATTCGAGACATGAGTTCTAGTAGACGCGAGCGAGGACTTCTCCACCGGCGTTCTTGGAGCGCGCCTGGCGGTCGGACAGGATTCCCAGGGGGGTGGAAAGGATGCTGATGCCCAGGCCCCGCAGCACGGGAGCCAATTCACGGGCCTTGCTGTAGACGCGGCAGCCGGGCGTGCTGATGCGGGCAATACTCCGAATCACCTGCTCACCGTCCGGGCCATACTTGAGTTGCACGCGCAACTGGCTGCAGGGCTGGCTCGCCTCCACGGCATAGGATTCGATGAAGCCCTCGTCCTTGAGCACTTCGGCGATGCCCACCTTCATGCGGGAGGCGGGCAGACTCACGCTCTTGGCGTGGATTGCGTTGGCGTTCCTGATGCGTGTCAGGAGGTCGGCTACGGGGTCGGTCATCATGGCGTGTTCGTCCTTACCAGGAAGCCTTGCGCATACCCGGTATTTCACCGAGGTGAGCGCGTTCGCGGAGACAGATTCGGCAGATACCGAACTTGCGGTAGACCGCTCGGGCGCGTCCACAGAAGTTGCAGCGTGTGTAGGCGCGGGTCTTGAACTTGGGTGCGCGCTTGCACTTGTTAATCAGAGATGTCTTGGCCATATCAGTTGGTCACAGCCTCCCGACTGCGGAAGGGCATCCCGAGCCCCTTGAGGAGCTCGTATCCGTGCTCATCGGTGGTGGCGGTGGTCACAAAGGTGATGTCCATGCCCTGGGGGTATTCGACCCTGTCGAACTCGATCTCCGGGAACACAGTCTGTTCTGAGAGGCCCAGGCTGTAATTGCCGCGGCCATCCAGCTTGTCCTTGAGGCCGCGGAAGTCGCGAATACGCGGCAGGACGACGGCGATCAGACGATCGGCGAACTCCCACATGCGCTCGCGGCGCAGGGTCACGGCACAGGCGATGGGCATGCCGATCCGCAACTTGAAGCCCGACACAGCGCGCTTCGAGAGCCGGATGGTCGGCTTCTGGCCGGTGATGATGGCCAAGTCCCGGGCCGCGGCTTCCACCATGGCCTTGTTTTCCACGGCTCCCTTGACGCCCATGTTGACGACAATCTTCGTCAGGCGCGGGACCGCGTTATCATTCTGGATGCCAAAGCGCTCCTTCAAGCTGCTGGCAACTTCACTGGTGTACTTTTCTTTCAGGCGGGGCATGCTCAGTTCTCCGTGCTGGGACGCCGGCGAATGCCCTTGCCCGTTTTGGGATCGAGGTGCTGCACATTGCTCACATGAATGGGCACTTCCTGCTGCACGCGCTCACCCTGGGGGTTCTGCTGGGTGGGCTTGCGGTGCTTCCAACGCATGTTCACACCCTCTACCAGCACCCGCTGGCGCGAGGGGATGGCTTCCATGATCTCACCGGTACGACCCTTGTCGTTCCCGGCTATGACAACAACAGTGTCTCCTTTGCGGACATGCATCAGACGACCTCCTGGGCCAACGAAACGATTTTCATGTACTTCTTCTGGCGTAGCTCTCTGGCGATGGCTCCGAAGATTCGCGTGCCGCGGGGGTTTCCCTCCGTATCCACGAGCACGAGTGCATTGTGGTCGAAGCGCACATAGGAACCGTCCACGCGGCGGGTGTTCTTCTTCACGCGCACGATGACGCCCCGCACCAGGGTGCCCTTCTTGACTTCAGAGCCGGGCATGGCCTTCTTGACGGATGCCACAATCAGGTCGCCCAGGCTGGCATAGCGCCGGTGCGTCCCGCCCAAGACCTTGATGCACTGCACCTGCTTGGCGCCGGTGTTATCCGCCACGTCCAGGTAGGTTTGCATCTGAATCACTGCACACCTCCTGAAGTCGTGGACTTGCGCACGATCGTGAGCAGCTGCCAACGCTTGTTCTTGCTCAGCGGGCGGCACTCGCCAAGATCCACCATGTCACCCACGCCGGCCTGGTTCTCCTCGTCGTGAACCAGGTACTTCTTGTGGCGTCGGATGTACTTCTTGTACTTGGGATGCTTGAAGAGGCGTTCAACGCGCACCGTGATGGTCTTGTCCATCCGGTCGCTGATCACGACTCCCTGCAGTGTCCTACGACTGTTTCTTGTTTCTGCACTCATCACTTGGGTTCCTGTCCGCGAATACCTGTGGACCGTTCGTTCTGGATCGTGTTGATCCTGGCAATGGAGCGGCGCAGCACGCGAATGTGTGCCGGATTGGAGGCCGAGTCCGTGGCCGCCTTGAAGCGCAGCTCGAACAGCTCCTTCTTCAGGGACTCGTTATCGAATTCGAGCTCCTGATCCGTCTTGCTCCTGATTTCTTCGACCTTCATCTTGTATGCCTCAGCTGGTGGGAACTCGGTGAACCATCTTGACCTTGATGGGCATCTTGTGCGCCACGCGCTTGAAGGCCTTCTTCGCGGTATCTTCGTCAACACCCCCGAGCTCGAAGATGATCGTGCCGGGCTTCACCTCGGCCGCCCAGAACTCCACATCCCCCTTACCCTTGCCCATGCGAACCTCGGCGGGCTTCGACGAGATAGGCTTGTGGGGGAAAATGCGTATCCAGATCTTGGCGGTACCGTCGGTGGCTCGGTTGGCGGCCACGCGTCCGGCCTCAATGTGCCGACCGGTGATCCAGGCCGGGTCGAGGGCCTGCAGGCCATACTCGCCGAACTCCACGCGGTTGCCGCGCGTGGCATAGCCTTTCACGCGCCCCCGGTGTGCTTTGCGGTACTTAGATCGCTTGGGCATCATGGCCATGGTCAGGCCTCCCTTCTGGCGGGGCCACGGCCGGCACCACGCGGGCGTTCGGAACGGCCGAATTTGTTCTGAGACTTGCGGTAGTTGACCTTCTCTCCACGGACGATGTCGCCCTTGTAGATCCAGACCTTGACGCCAATGATGCCGTAGGTCGTCTTGGCCCGGGCCGTCCCGTAGTCCACCTCGGCTTGCAGAGTCGAGAGCGGCACACGGCCCTCCCGCTCCTTGGTGGTACGCGCCATGTCAGCTCCGCCCAAGCGCCCGGCAACCTCGACCTTGATGCCCAGGGCACCGGCCTGCATCGTCGTTTGAATGGCCTTCTTGATGGCCCGTCGGAATGCCATGCGGCGCACCAGGGCGTCGGAGATGACCTCAGCCACGAGACCAGCGGACAGCTCTGGCCGCTTGACCTCGTGAATCGTGAGGTGCACCAGCATGCCGGTCAGCTTCTGCAGCTCGGCCTTCAGCTGGTCGACACGGACGCCCTTGCGGCCCACGAGCACGCCGGGACGAGCGGTGAAGATGATCACATTGACGGCTTCGCCAGTGCGCTCAATCTCGATGCGCGGAATACCCGCCGAGGAGTAGTCCTTGCGGATGTGGTCACGGACCTGCTTGTCCTCCAAGAGCAGGCGGGCGAAGTCGCGCTTGCCCCCATGCCAGCGCGAGCGCCAGGGCTCGATACTCGAGAGACGGTATCCGGTGGGATGTATTTTCTGACCCATGTAATCAGTTGTCCTTTTCCTGCTCGGTCTCGGCGGCAGCGGCGTCGGCTGCGGCGACGACGACCGTGAGGTGACTGGTTTTCTTGGTGTAGGGCATGGCGCGACCCTGGGGGCCCGGGCGCCAACGCATGCGGTTGTTCAACAGGGGGCCGTCGTCCGCCCGACTGTCCGCGACATACAGGGCATTGACGTCAACGCTCTCATCCTGGCTGGCATTTGCCACGGCGGAACGCAGAACCTTCAGGAGGAAGGCCGCCGACCGCTGGGGAGCCATCTCCAGTATTTCGAGCGCCTCGTTGACGGAGCGCCCACGGATCATGTCCGCAGCCAAACGGGCCTTGCGGGCTGTGATCCGTGCATAACGATGCTTGGCAGTGAATCCTGTGGTAGTGACCATCTGGACCTATGACCTCTGTGTTTCCTTCTTATTGGTGTGGCCCCTGAAGGTGCGCGTGGGCGCGAACTCCCCCAGCTTGTGGCCGACCATGTCCTCGGTGATGAGCACCTTCATATGCTGCTTGCCGTTGTGCACCATGAAAGTGTGTCCGATGAAATCAGGCGGGATGGTGCACGCCCGAGCCCAGGTCTTGATCGGGCTACGCCCACCGCCGGCCGCCTGGCGCTCAACCTTGAGAGCCAACTTGGCATCGATGAAGGGGCCCTTCTTTGCGCTTCTTCCCATATCTTGAATTCCTACTTCTTGCGGCGCCTGAGGATGAACTTGCTACTGGGCTTGGACTTGCTGCGCGTGCGGCCGCCCTTGGCCAAAACGCCCGTGGGCGAGCAGGGATGACGCCCGCCGGCCGTGCGTCCCTCGCCACCACCCATCGGGTGATCGACAGGGTTCATGACCGTGCCGCGCACATGGGGACGGCGCCCCATGTGGCGCTTGCGCCCGGCCTTGCCGAGCTTCACGTTCTGGTGATCGGTGTTGCCCAGACGCCCGATGGTCGCCCGGCACTTGATATGAATGCGGCGCTGCTCGCCGGAAGGCATGACAACCACAGCGTAGTTGCCCTCCCGGGCGGTCAGCTGGGCAAAACCCCCGGCCGTGCGGCAGATCTGCCCACCGCGCCCGACCTTCATCTCGATGTTGTGGACCTGCAGGCCCAGGGGGATGTCCGCCAGACACAGGGCATTGCCTGTCAGGGGCTCTGCCCCGGGGCCGGACATCAGCGTTTGCCCGACCTCCAGGCCGAGGGGCGCCAGCATGTAGCGCTTTTCGCCGTCGGCATAGTGCAGGAGAGCAATCCTGCAGGAGCGGTTCGGGTCGTACTCGATAGTGGCCACACGCGCCGGGATGCCATCCTTGTTGCGCTTGAAATCGATGACGCGATAACGGCGCTTGTGCCCCCCACCGCGGTGTCGCGCGGTGATGCGGCCCAAGTTGTTCCGGCCGCCAGTCTTCTTGAGCGGCCGCAGCAGGGACTTCTCCGGCTTGACGGTGGTGATCTCAGCGAAATCCAGCACGCTGCCGTGGCGGCGTCCCGGAGATGTCGGCTTGTATTTACGGATACCCATGGCGCTTACAGGATGTCGATGGTGTCGCCCTCGCGGAGGGTCACACGGGCCTTCTTCCAGTCCGGCCGCTTGCCGGCACTCCAGCCGCGGCGACGGGACTTGCCCAGAACGTGAGAAGTGTTGACAGAGGAAACCTTCACCTCGAACAGGTGCTCGATCGCCTGGCGGATCTCGACCTTGTTGGCGTCCAGGGGCACGCGGAAGTGGTAGGCATTTCGCAGGGCCGTGTCATCTGAGGCTTTCTCGGTGACGATGGGCTTCTTGATGATCAGCCGATAGCGGTCCTGGGCGTTCATGCGTCACCTCCGGAGTCGTTGTCGCCAGGCTCGTCGGCCGCGCCGACTCGCTGGGCGAGGGAATCCATGGCGGCGCTCTCGGCCACCATCACGGTACAGTGGGCCACATCCCAGGCGCACAGCTCAGAGGCCGTGCGCACGCTGACGCCGGAGAAGTTGCGGAATGACTTCCACATGTTCTCGTCACGCTCGCAGACCACCAAGAGCGTGCGCCGGGGCGTGCCCAGGTCCGCCAGCAGCTTGCGCGCCGAGCGGGCCGAGGGCGCTGAGAAGGTTCCGAGGTCGGCGATCACAACCTCGTTGTCCGCCAGCTTGCCAGCAATGGCCGTGCGCAGGGCCAGGCGCCGGGCCTTCTTGGGCATGTGGTAGGAGAAGTCCCGGGGCTTGGGCCCGAAGACAGTTCCGCCACCGCGCCAGATGGGCGACTTGACATCGCCGGCCCGGGCGCGGCCGGTGTGCTTCTGCTTGTAGGGCTTCTTGTTGGTGCCCCTCACCTGGGAGCGTCCCTTGGTGGAGGCGTTGCCCTGGCGCTGGTTCGCCAGGTGCATGACAACAGCATCCTTCAAAGTGCGGTAGAGAACCTTGTCGCCGAAGGGGCGCGCATCGATCTCCACGGTGCCAGTACTGCCGGCCTTGTAGCTTTGAACCTGCATGACTTAGCCCTTCTTGACTCCGGTCTTGGCGGTGCGCACCTGCACGAGTCCGCCCCTCGGTCCGGGCACTGCGCCCTTGATGTAGAGCAGGTTGCGCTCCTGGTCGACCTGCACTATGCGCAGGTTCTTGGTCGTGTGGCGCGCGGCGCCGTAGTGACCGGACATGCGTTTACCCTTGAAGACCCGGCCCGGATAGGCCGAACAGCCAATCGAGCCCGGCTGGCGCACATTGTGCGAGCCGTGAGTCTCCGGTCCCCGGTGGAAACCATGGCGTTTGATGGTGCCTGCAAAGCCGCGCCCCTTGGAAGTACCGATGACATCGACCATGTCGCCTTCCTGGAACTGCTCCACGGTAACGGTGTCGCCCACGGAAACCTCAGGGGGCGCCGCCAGGCGCTCTTCCCGCAGGAAGCGCTTGGTGGCGCTGCCGGCCTTCTTGTAGTGGCCTAGCAGGGGCTTCTTGGACACCTTGTCACGGATGTCCTCGTAACCGAGCTGCACGGCGTTATAGCCGTCCGACTCGTCAGTTTTCGTCTGGCAGACAACGCACGGACCCGCCGCTACCACGGTCACTCCTGTGACCGCGCCATCGTCGGAGAACAGCTGCGTCATTCCACGCTTCCGTCCTAGGATCAGCGTCATGATTCCTTGAACTTGGGGTTGTCACCGGTTCGACCAGTCAGCTCTCAAAGGGGAGCTGAACGCCTGGCCACGCGGTGGGATAGGTTGAAAGGGAGACCGAGGACACACCGCTTCCTCCTGCTTGAGGCGAAGCGATCTGGCCTGGGCCGTGGTTTGCTTGGTTGCTCAGGGCGAGTAGAGGACGGTCGCGCCGTCACTTCCAACGCGGCCAGGCCGCGCTCAAGACCTCAGGCCTTGATACGGATATCCACTCCTGCGGGCATGTTGAGGCTGCTCAGCGAGTCAACCGTTTGCGGTGTCGGTTCGCCGATGTAGATCAGCCGCTTGTGCGTTCGGATCTCGAACTGCTCGCGCGACTTCTTGTCGATGTGAGGTGAACGCAGCACCGTATAACGTTCGATCCGCGTCGGCAGCGGAATCGGGCCGGCCACGAGGGCGCCCGTACGCTTAGCCGTATCCACGATCTCAAGGCAGGACTGGTCCAAGGCCTCGTGATCATAGGCTTCCAAACGGATCTGGATCTTATCGCTCATGGTGTGGTGCTGTGCCGCTCTGGGGCGCCGTTCCGGTGCCGGTGGCGCGGCCGGTTTTCCCCGAAAACGCCGGAGAGCGCACTTCGGAAAACCCCTCTCAGGGTGCTCCGAACCGGCTTCTCCGGCTTGAGGGCGGAACACGGTAGCAGGCGCCTAGGGGGGCGTCAACAACGGGCGGGAGTCTTTGTCTACTTCCCGCCTGTCCGCCCCCGGCTGGGAGCATGGTCGGACCAGGCACGCCAGCAGTCCCGCCCGCCGTTTCATCCAGGACATCCCCAGGCCGCCTCCCTAGGGCGCCCGCCATTGGCTATACGATCTCGTATCCACTGACCACCAATAGAGTTACGCTTTGCAGCTACTCCCAGGCCAGTCCGCGGGTGACCAGCTCCTGCTCCGTCAGGGGCCCGAATCCGGCAGGCTCCATCGAGAAGCTCGCGCGCCCCTGGGACAGGGAGCGCACGGCCGTGGAGTAGCCGAACATCCGAGACAAGGGCACCCTCCCGCGCACAAAACCTGTCCCTTCCTGGCTGTGCACCTCGCCCAGGGCGGCTCCGCGGGCGTTCAGGTCCGCGATAATGCCGCTGACGAACTCCTCCGGAGCCTGGATCTCAAAGGACATCATCGGCTCCAGGACGGCGATCTCCGCCTTCCCCATGGCCGCCCTCAGGGCCTGGGTGGCGGCCTGGGCGAAGCCCACCGGATCGTCACGCTCGCCGGAGGCGCCCCCGGTAATGCGCACTTGCCCATGGACCAGGGGGAATCCAAAACGCGGCCCCCCCATGACCTCCATGGCAATGGCCTCCTCCACCGCCGGAGCCATCTCCCGGGGCACGGCTTGATCATCGTCCCAGATTATCCCCGGGGTCCCCGCCTCCCTGTCCGGCAGGAGTTCCAGGGCGACATCCCCGAAGACATCCTTGCCACCCAGCGTGCGTTCGACGCGCGCGGCGCCGCCTCCGCCGCGTATGACGGCCTCCCGGTAGGCCACGCTCGGCTTGCCGAGGCGTGGCTTGACGCTGAAGTCCGCCAGCAGGCGGTGCTGGACAACCTCCAAGTGCAGCTCCCCCATGCCCTCGACGAGCCACTGCCCCGTGTCATCGTCCTCGCGCACGCGCAGGGAAGGATCTTCGTGCTCCAGGCGCTCGAGGGCCTGGCGTAGCTTGTCCCGCTCCGCCGCCGAGGCCGGCTCCACTACCATGGAGATGACGGGCTCGGGGAAGCTCAAGGACTCCAGCAGCACCGGGTCATGGCGATCGCAGAGAGTATCCCCGGTGCCGGTGAACTTCAGGCCCATGAGGGCCACGATCTCCCCGGGCCCGGCCTGCTCCAGGGCCTCGCCGGAATCCGCGTGCATGCGCATGATGCGCCCGATGCGCTCCTGCTTGCGCGCCCGCGTGTTGAACACCTTGGCCCCGGCCGCCAGTGTGCCCGAGTAGATCCGCGCGAAGGTCAGGTCCCCGTGACGATCGGCCTGGATCTTGAATGCCAGCAGACTGAGGGGAGCCTGGGGCTCAGCCGGACGCAGCTTGTCGGGCCCCCCGGCCGGATCCGCCCCGAAGACGGGGGGCCGGTCCGCCGGCGATGGCAAGAGGTCAACGACGGCGTCCAACAGGGGCTGGGTGCCCACATCGTGCAGGGCAGTGCCACACAGGACCGGGACCAGTTCCCCGGCCAGGGTGGCCCGGCGCAGGGCCGCCCGGGCCGCGCCCTCGTCCACGGCCCCCTCTTCCAGCACCGCTTCCATGATGCCCTCGTCCCAGTCCGCCAGGGCCTCCCACAGATCCGCCCGTAGTACGCCGACCTCGTCCTTCAGCCCCTCCGGCAGCTCGCAGGCCCGCGGCCGACCGGCACCGCCCTCAAAGGAATAGGCCTGACCCGTGAAGAGGTCCACCACCCCGGCGATGCCCGGGTTGGTGAGGATCGGGTACTGGATAGCCACCGGACGCGCCCCCAGGCGCTCCCGCAGGCTGGCGGCAGCGGCCAGGAAGTCCGCGCCCGGCCGGTCGCACTTATTGACAAAGGCCAGCCAGGGCACGGCGTGGCGGGCCATCTGCCGGCAAACGGTCTCCGACTGGGCCTGGACCCCGGCCACCGCGTCGATCACCAGGACGGCGCCGTCGAGGACGCGCATGCAGCGCTCCACCTCCACGGTGAAGTCCACATGCCCGGGAGTATCGATCAGGTTCAGGTGGTGCCCGCGCCAGACAACACTGGTGGCCGCGGCTGTGATGGTGATGCCACGCTCACGTTCCTCGGCCATCCAGTCCATGACGGCAGTACCCTCGTCCACGCGCCCGACCCGGTGCTCGCGCCCGGTGTGGAAGAGGATGCGCTCCGTGACGGTCGTCTTGCCGGCGTCAATATGGGCGGCAATCCCGATGTTCCGCACGCGGCTGAGTTCCATGGCAGCGGCCAGGATAGCGAACCTGATGGCCGGCACCAGCCGCTGCCCGGGGCCTACCCCCGCCCGGTGCCTGTCTCCGGGCCGAGATCGGGGGGCGCCAGACCCGGGTTCAGGTCCAGGAAGGCCCCGGCCCAGCGGTATTCGGTCAGGAGGTCTCCGCGCTGCCTGCCGAGGATGGCCTGGGCCGCGTAGAGGGCCTCCACGGAAGCCAGGCCACGCAGGGGATCTTGGAAGACGCGGCTGCGCCGGGGATAGGCCGTGACCAGGGGAGGCAGGGAGCGAGGTAGGAATTCCCCGCGCACGGTGGCCAACAGCTGATCAACGCGGCGCCAGGCGCAATCCAGTAGCAGGAGACCGCGGTGGCCGGATTCCCAGAGACCGTCATCCTCCCGCAGCACCGGGGCCTCGGGTTGCAGCAAGATGCGTCCGCCCGCCTCCAGGGTGCGCTCCGGGTGGTACTCCACGAACTGGATTCCCGGGCTGCCCCGCAGGGACGTCAGGGAGCACTTGCGCTGGGACTCACGTGGATCGCGCAGGATCAGGATTTCAGCTTCCATGCGATCCAGGCGTTGGCTGCGGGACACGAAAAACGCCCCACCGGCGCAGACCAGGGGGCGTTCTTCAACTCGCGGCTCCCGGGGGGCCCGGCTACCTAGCGAGCGTAGTGTGCGTAGGCCTTGTTGGCCTCGGCCATCTTGTGGATCTGTTCCTTCCACTGCACGGAGGTGCCGGTGCCGTTGTAGGCGTCGACGAACTCTTCGGCCAGGCGTTGGGCCATGGGCTTGCCCTTTTTCTTGCGCGAGTTGCCCACCAGCCAGCGGATGGCCAGGCTCTCCTGGCGCGCCCGCTTGACTTCCCGGGGTACCTGGTAGTTGGCACCACCCACGCGCTTGGAGCGCACCTCCACCGTGGGGCGGATGTTGTCGATGGCCTGGGTGAAGATCTCTAGCTGATCTTCAACGTCCGGGAGCTTCTTGGAAGCCAGGTCGAGGGAGTCGTAGAAGATCTCCTGGGCAATGCTCTTCTTACCGTCGAGCATCACAGAGTTGATGATCTTGGAGGCGAGCATGGAGCCGAACTTGGGGTCCGGTTTGGTGTATTGAGCCGTAGGCTTGAAGTTGCGGGGCATTCTAACTCCTACTTCTTGGGCCGCTTGGTGCCGTACTTGGAACGGGCCTGGCCGCGGTCATCCACGCCAGAGGTATCGAGGGTGCCGCGCAACACGTGGTAGCGCACACCGGGCAGGTCGCGCACGCGACCCCCGCGCACGAGCACCACCGAGTGCTCCTGCAGGTTGTGACCCTCGCCCGGAATGTAGGCGGTGATCTCCTTACCATTGGACAGACGCACCCTGGCAACCTTGCGCAGGGCAGAGTTGGGTTTCTTGGGTGTCTGGGTCTTGACCTGTAGACACACGCCCCGTTTCTGGGGGCACTGATCCAGGACGGCGGACTTCGATCGCTTGGTGACCGATTTACGGCCCTTGCGAATCAGTTGGTTGATCGTCGGCATTGGTGTTGAATGGAGTCCCCGGTTGGTCGGCAACGGCTCCGAGATAGGTTCGGAGGTGCCCGACGGGCGCCCGGGGGGGCGGGCATGGATGACTGCCCCGGCACGCGGTCCGCAGGACCGCACACAGAGGGGCGAATATTCTAGGGCGAAGCGCGCCCCGGTCAAGGGGCGGCCACGGATGGTCCGGGCCTCAGGGGTCAGCCGTCGGCTTCCTCCCCGGGTGAAGGCGCCTCCGCCCCCCCATTATCGGTGCTGCCTTCGACCTCAGGGGCCTCGGCCACATCAACCGCCGCCGGGGCGGAGGCCATTTCCTGGCTGCTGCTGGTCTGGGCCGGGCCAGGGGCGACCTGGGCAGCGGGAGCGCCCTCGGAACCCGTGGGTGAAAGCACCACGGTGGGCTCCTCCACACCGGCCGCTTCCGCCGCCGGATCAATGGTACCCGAGAGCAGAGCTTCCATCTCAGCATCCAGGGTGGGTGCCACAGCGCCGGTCGTCCCACCGATCTCGCCGAAGTCAATATTCTTCTTCACGCGCGTTCGGTAGTGGTCACGGAAGCCGGTACCCGTGGGCACCATGTGCCCCAGGATGACATTCTCCTTGAGGCCCACCAACAGGTCTCGCTTGCCGCCGATGGCGGCTTCGGTCAGGACCTTGGTGGTCTCCTGGAAACTCGCGGCGGAGATAAACGACTCAGAAGATAGCGAGGCCTTGGTGACTCCCAGGAGCAGGGTCTGACCCTGGGCCGGCTTGCGCCGCTCCTTCCGCAGCCGCTCGTTTTCGAGACGGAAGCGCACCTTGTCCACGACCGCGCCGGGCAAGAAGACGGAGTCTCCAGTGTCCTTGACCTCCACCTTGCGCATCATCTGCGCCAGGATCACCTCCAGGTGCTTGTCGTCGATGGTCACCGACTGTGACCGGTAGACATTCTGGATTTCGCGCAGGAGGTAGTTCTGCACTTCCTCGTCGCCGCTAATGCGCAGAATGTCGTGGGGATCAAGGGCCCCGTCCACCAGGGGTTCACCCGCGCGCACCTCGTCGCCCTTGTGGACGCGCAGGTGCTTGCCCTGGGGCACGGCGTGCTCCTTCTCGGCCAGCACCTCGCCATCGGCCCCAATGGCCTTGACGATGAGTGTGCGCTTGCCGCGCTTCTTGTCGCCGATCTCCACAACGCCGTCGATCTCGCTCATAACCGAGGGATCCTTGGGGCGTCGGGCCTCGAAGAGCTCCGTCACGCGCGGTAGACCGCCGGTGATGTCCTGGGTTCCAGCGGCCTCGCGGGAGGTCTTGGCTAGCAGGGAGCCGGCCTTGATGCTGTCCCCGTCCTTGACCTCGACATAGGCCCGTTCCGGAATCGGGTAGATGGCAATCGCGTCGCCAGCCTTGTCCTCAAGGACCAACTGCGGGTGCAGATCGCCCTTGTGCTCGATGACCTGACTGCGCTCGGTGCCGCGGCGGGCATCGCGCTCGATCTTGATTGTCTTGCCCTCGATCAGATCCTCATAGCGGACCTTGCCCGAAGCCTCGGCGATGATCGGCACGTGGTGCGGGTCCCAGATGCAGAGGCTGTCGCCTGCTTCCACCTGTTGACCATCCTTCACGCCCATGGCCGCGCCGGTGGGTATCAGGTAACGGTCAATCTCGCGGTCCTGGTCATCGAGCAGGCAGACTTCACCGTTGCGGTTCAGCACAACGTGCTCACCCGCCTGGTTCTTGACGACCTTCAGGTTGGTGAACTTGACCTTGCCAGAGCGCTTGGCTTTGTTCTCCGATTCCTCGACGGAGCGGCTGGCCGTTCCACCGATGTGGAAGGTCCGCATAGTCAGCTGAGTACCGGGCTCGCCAATGGACTGCGCGCCGATAATGCCCACAGCCAAGCCGCGCTCGACAATGTCACCGCGCGCCAGGTCCATGCCATAGCAGCGGGCGCAGACGCCCAGGGAGGCCTCACAGGTAAGCGGGCTACGCACACGGATCTTCTCGTTGCCGAGCTCCTCGATACGCGCCGCGATGTCTTCAGTGATCACTTCGCTATCGCGCACGACCAACTCGTCGCTGACGGGGTCAATGATGGTATCCCGTGCCACACGGCCGCGGATGGCCCGCGCCAGGGTGATGGAGACCTTGTCACCTTTGTAAATGACAGCCTTGGTCACGCCGGTGGGCGTTCCACAATCCTCGATGGTGACGACAACATTCTGGGCCACATCCGTCAACTTGCGCGTCAGGTAGCCGGCATCGGCAGTCTTCAGCGCCGTATCGGCCAAGCCCTTGCGAGCGCCGTGGGTGGACGAGAAATACTCCAGCACACGCAGGCCCTCGCGGAAGTTGGCCTTGATGGGCGTCTCGATAATTCGTCCCGAAGGCTTGGCCATCAGGCCTCGCATTCCGCCCAACTGTCGCACCTGGTCAATCGACCCCCGGGCGCCGGAGCGCACCATGCAGTGGATCGGGTTGACATAGGTATCGTAGTCACCGCGGTCTCCGCTCAGGATGCCCATCAGGGCGGTCCCCACCTCATCACGGGCCTCGGTCCACAGGTCCACAATCTTGAGGTAGCGTTCGCCCTCGGTGATGACGCCTTTGCCGAATGAGCTCTCGATCTTGTCGACCGCGGCCTGGGCCTTGGCCATGATCTCCACCTTCTCTTCAGGGATGCGGATATCGTCCTTGGCAAAGGAAAGGCCAGCGCGTGTGGCAGCCTTGAAGCCCAGGTCCTTCAGGTTGTCGAGCAGCTTGAGAGTCTCGGTGCGCCCGAGCAGCTGGTGGCAATCAGAGATCAATCCCTTGATGGTCCCCTTGGTCATCTCGTAGTTATAGAAGGGCATCTGCGCGGGCAGGATGTCGTTGAAGATCGCACGCCCAATCGTTGTCACCAGCAGCGCCGGAGATCCATCCACGGGGATGCGCCCGTTCTCGTCCACCTCCACAGGCGCTTGGCCGGGCCCGCGCTTCACGCCGGAGCCGGCGGGCAGGGCCACCTCAACGGAACGGTGCGTCTGCGTCTCCCCGTGGCCGTAGGCCAGGAAGAGCTCGCCCAGGGATGAGAAACGATGGCGTTTCTTCTGCTCCCGCGAAGCATCCATGGTGAGGTAGAAGAGACCCAGCACCATGTCCTGGGAGGGAGAGATGATGGGTGAGCCATCCGCCGGCGAGAACACGTTGTTGCTGGCCAGCATGAGCGTCGCCGCCTCGATCTGTGCCTCGTAGGAGAGTGGCAGGTGCACGGCCATCTGGTCACCGTCGAAGTCCGCGTTGAAGCCACCACAGACCAGCGGGTGCAGCCGGATGGCATTGCCCTCGATCAGCACGGGCTCAAAGGCCTGGATGCCAACACGGTGCAGGGTCGGAGCCCGGTTGAGCAGCACCGGGTGATCACGAATCACCTCCTCGAGGATGTCCCAGACTTCCTCCTCGCGGCGCTCGAGCATCTTCTTGGCTGACTTGATGGTGTCTGCCAGGGCCAGCTCCTTGAGGCGCCTGATGATGAAGGGCTGGAAGAGTTCCAGGGCCACTTTCTTGGGCAGGCCGCACTGGTGCAGCCGGAGCTCAGGGCCAACCACGATCACGGAGCGCGCCGAGTAGTCCACGCGCTTACCGAGCAGGTTCTCGCGGAACCGTCCCTGCTTGCCCTTGATCATGTCAGTCAGGGACTTCAGCGGACGGTTCGAGGAACCCAGTACCGGGCGCCGACAGCGCCCGTTGTCGAAGAGCGCGTCCACGGCCTGCTGCAACATGCGCTTCTCGTTGCGAATGATGACCTCAGGGGCATTGAGGTCCAGCAACTTCTTGAGTCGGTTGTTGCGGTTGATCAGGCGCCGGTAGAGGTCGTTGAGGTCAGAGGTTGCGAAGTTGCCCGAGTCGAGCAGCACCAGCGGGCGCAGATCCGGCGGGATGACCGGCACGGCGTCCAAGACAATCCAATCGGGATTGTTGTGCGACTCGTGCAGCATCTCGACCGTGCGCAGACGCTTGATGATGTCTTTTTGGCGCTGCTTGGAGCGGGTAGAACCCAACTCCTCGTGCAGTTCTTCGGACTTCTGCTTGAGGTCCAGGCGGCGCAGGATCTTGCGAATGGCCTCGGCGCCCATGTCCGCTTCGAACTCGGAACCGTACTTGGCGACATGCTCGCGGAACTCGGCCTCGGACAGGATCTGGTACTCCTCCAGGGGCGTATCCCCCGGGTCCACCACGATGTAGTCCTGGAAGTAGATCACCCGTTCAAGGCTCGACACCTTGACACCCAGCAGGTTGCCCAGCCGGCTGGGCATGGCCTTGAAGAACCAGATGTGAGCCACCGGGGCGGCCAGGTTGATGTGCCCCATGCGCTTGCGACGCACGCGACTGTGGGTGATCATCACGCCACACTTGTCACACACAATGCCCTTGTGCTTGATGCCCTTGTACTTGCCGCAGAAGCACTCCCAGTCCTTCTCAGGACCAAAGATTCGCTCGCAGAAGAGGCCGTCGCGCTCGGGACGGTAGGTGCGATAGTTGATGGTCTCGGGCTTCTTGACCTCGCCGTAGGACCAGGACCGAATGTCCTCCGGTGAGGCGAGGGCAATCGTGACGCTGCCGTAATCGTTGATCTTGCTGTAGGTGGCTTCAGACATTGTGCGCCCTTAGAGAGTGGCCTTCTTGTGGAGTTCCATGTTGAGGCCGAGGCCCTTGATTTCGTTGGTCAGCACCTCGAAGGACACGGGCGTTCCCGGGTCCAGGATGTTGAGTCCCTTGACCATGGACTCATAGATCTTGGTACGACCTTCAACATCGTCCGACTTGACCGTCAGGAGTTCCTGGAGGATGGCCGCCGCCCCGTAGGCTTCCAGCGCCCAGACTTCCATCTCCCCGAAGCGCTGGCCGCCGAAGCGCGCCTTGCCGCCCAGGGGCTGCTGCGTGATCAGGCTGTAGGGCCCCGTGGCCCGCGCGTGCACCTTCTCCTCCACCAGATGGTGGAGCTTCAGCATGTACATATAGCCGACGGTGATATGCTGCTCGAAGGCCGCGCCCGTGCGCCCGTCATACATGCGGAACTTGCCGGTTTCAGGCAGGCCCGCCTCGACCAAGAGCTCGGTGATCTCCTCTTCTTGCGCCCCATCAAAGGCCGGCGTATGACAACGAATGCCGAGCTTGGCGGCGGCTAAACCCAGGTGCGTTTCGAGGATCTGCCCCACGTTCATGCGACTGGGCACTCCCAGAGGATTGAGCACGATGTCGACCGGCGTTCCATCTTCCATGTAGGGCATGTCCTCAACCGGACAGATCTTGCTGATCACACCCTTGTTGCCGTGGCGCCCGGCCATCTTGTCCCCCACCGAGAGGTTGCGCTTGGTGGCCACGTAGACCTTGACCATTTCGAGCACCCCCGTGGGCAACTCATCGCCCCGACTGAGGCGGTTGACGATCTTGTTCTTCTCAGCCTCACGCTCGTCAATCTTGCCCTGGAAGTTCTCGATGACTTCCATGGCCTTGAGGCGCTTGGCCTTGGCACCGCAGTTCTCCGCAGCCGCCCGGCACAGGATCTTGACGCGCCGCAGCTCGTCATAGGTCGCCATGTCGTCGAGTTCGAGAGCCTTGCCGGTCAAGTCGTCGAGGATGTCGTCGCCCAGCGCGGCGCGTGTCCCCTCCAGCATGGTGACCGTGTGCGTACGCAGGCCCCGCAGGAAGCCCTTCTCGGCCTCGCGAATCGTAGCCAGGGCCGCGCTGCGCTCGGCATCGGTCAGGTTCACGCGGCGCGAGTACTTCTGAGCATCGATCACCACGCCCTTGCTGCCCGGGGGCATGCTCAGGGAGGCGTTCTTCACATCAACTCCGGCCTTGCCAAAGATCGCGTGCAACAGCTTCTCCTCGGGAGTCAGCTCGCTCTTGGTCTTCGGAGCGACCTTGCCCACCAGGATGTCGCCGGCTTGCACAAAGGTGCCCACCGTGACGATGCCCGCCTCGTCCAGGCTCTGCAGCGAGCCTTCGCCCACATTGGGGATGTCCCGTGTGAACTCCTCCTTGCCGAGCTTCGTCTCGCGAATCTCTACTTCGTACTCCTCGATATGAACCGAGGTGAAGGTGTCCTTACCCACCAGGCGTTCACTGATCAGAATGGCATCCTCGAAGTTGAAGCCATCCCAGGGCATGAAGGCCACCAGCAGGTTCTTGCCCAGGGCCAACTCACCGCCCTGGGTCGAGGCACCGTCAGCGATCAACTCACCCTGTTCCACTTGCTGACCAATCTCCACCACCGGGCGCTGGTTTTGCACGGTGCGCTCGTTGAGACCGCGCCATTTGGTCAACTGGTATTCTTCGTCATCGATGATGACCAGGTTGCTGTCCACATAGGTCACCTCGCCGGCTTCCTTGGCATAGACCAGGAGGTTCGAGTTCTGGGCCACGGGCTTTTCCATACCGGTGCCCACCAGGGGCACCTCGGCCTCCAACAGCGGCACTGCCTGGCGCTGCATGTTCGAACCCATCAGAGCCCGGTTGGCATCATCGTGTTCGAGGAAGGGGATCAGGGCCGCGGAGATACCGATGATCTGGTGGGGAGAGACATCCACATAGTCGACGCCGGAGGGCGGCACTTCGACGTTGTCCCCGTTCTTGCGCGCCAGAACGCGCTCATCGGTCAACTTGCCCTGGGCGTCAATGGTCGAGCCGGCGGGTGCCAGCACCAGGTCGTACTCCTGGTCGGCGCGCAGATAGGCGACCTCATCGGTCAACTTGCCCTTCTTGACGCGCCGATAGGGCGCCGTCAGGAAACCGTAGTCATCCAGCTTGGCGTACAGCGCCAGGGATGAGATCAGGCCAATGTTGGCCCCTTCCGGCGTCTCGATCGGGCACAGGCGACCGTAGTGGGAGAGGTGCACATCGCGCACATCGAAGCCGGCGCGCTTGCGGTTCAGTCCACCCGGGCCGAGGGCCGAAAGGCGGCGTTCGTGCGTAAGCTGCGACAGCGGGTTGGCTTGGTCGACGACCTGGCTCAGCTCTGAGCGCCCAAAGAAGTAGTCCACGGCGCTGGAGAAGGTCTTGGAGTTGATCAGGGTCCGCGGAGTGACCGTCTCGGAGTTCTCCAGGTTCATGCGCTCCTGGGCGGTGCGCCGGAGCTTCAAGAGGCCCTTGCGGAACTCGTCTCCGGCCAACTCGGCGATTGTCCTGACGCGTCGGTTGCCCAGGTTGTCGATGTCGTCCACTTCTCCGGTGCCCGCACGCAACTCCAGCAAGTACTTGATGGAGTTGACGATGTCAGCCGGCTGAATGACATGTACATCCTCGGGGATGTCCTGGTTGAACTTGCGGTTCAGGCGGAAGCGCCCCACGCGGCCCAGGCGATAGCGTTGCCCGTCGAAGAACTTCTCGTGGAACAGCTCACGGGCCTTTTCCAACTGCGGCGGATTGCCCGGGCGCAGACGGCTGTAGATCTTGAGCAGAGCCTCCTCGTGGCTCTTGACCGTCGGATCCTCGTGCAGGGTCTTGATGAGCAACATGTCCACTTCGGCCACATCGGCCTTGAGGACCTCGACTTCTGACAGATCGCTGGCGGCGATTTCCTCCGCCGCCACCTCCGGAATGGCGGTACCCGAAGGCACCAACACCTCGCCCGTCTTGAGGACCACCACATCCCCCACGGCGATCTTGTCGGTCAGCGCCTTGGTGAAGGCGTTCTGGCTACGCGCCTTGGATTTCTTGACCACCACCGTGTCATAGAAGGTGCGCAGGATGTCCTGATCCGTACCCAGGGACTCATCCAGGGCACGCAGAAAGGTAACCGCCGAGAACTTGCCCGACTGGTCGATGCGCACATTCAGCAACTCCTTCTTGGTGACATTCAACTCCACCCAGGAGCCCCGTTCGGGGATAATCCAACAGCTGTGCAGCTTGCGGCTGTCACCGGAGGCCTGGTCCAGGGAAAAATCCACGCCGGGGGAACGGTGCAACTGGCTGACGATCACGCGTTCGGAGCCGTTGATAATGAACTCACCACCGCCGATCATGATCGGGATTTCGCCCAGATAGACCTCCTCTTCGACGAGCTCGGGCTTGACCAGGCGCAGGCGTACCTTGAACGGGTAGCCGTAGCTCATGCGCAACTGCCGACACTCGTCGATGTTGTAGCGCGGCCGCCCCAACTCATAGCCGACGTACTCCAGGCACATCGTCTTGTCGTAGGAGTAGATCGGGAAGATCTCCTGCAGGAGAGCCTCCAGACCCTGACGTACGCGTTGGTCCTGGGGGACATTGGTCCCCAGGAAATTCTCGTATGCACGGGTCTGAATCTCCACCAGGTTGGGGAGATCGATGATGTGGGGATAGCGCCCGAAGTTTCGGACCGGAACGTTGGCGTCGATCATGGGTGGCCTCTCAGAGGCGCCGGATCACTCGGTTATCGGATCCCGGCGGACTCATCTGATTTTTGGGCTCAGGGGGTGACGGTGGACGGGGACATCTCAGCGTGAAACACGCTGTACCCGCCCAGCCCCATCCCACCTGGGAGGGGATTACAGGGTGCGGATCGATACGGAACGCGGAGACAGCCTGCTCCCGCGGGGAACCTCCAGGAGGTTTCCCGTGGGCGCACTGTCTCGCGTGGTGCTGGCGCGGGGCAAAGGAGACCTAGGCGATCTTGACGGTGCCGCCGGCACCCTCAAGCTTCTCCTTGATTTCCTCAGCTTCTTCCTTGCTGCAGCCTTCTTTGACGGCCTTGGGAGCGTCGTCCACAAGACCCTTGGCCTCTTTCAGGCCCAGGCCGGTGATGGCGCGCACTTCCTTGATGACCTGGATCTTCTTGTCGCCGGGCGACTCGAGGATGACGTCGAAGGAAGTCTGCTCTTCCTCGTCCTCTCCACCGCCGCCACCGGGGGCTGCGGCAACGGCCGTGGGAGCAGCGGCGCTGACGCCCCACTTCTCTTCAAGGTGCTTCACTAGGCCAGCGGCCTGGAGCAGGGACAGGGAATCGAGGGTGTCTGCAATGGCCTGAACCTCGGGCTCGAGTTCGACCACGTTCGTTTCTTCAGACATGTCGGTGGGGTCTCCTGGGACAGTTTTTTGGGGGGGTGGGGGGTGTTCCTCGCGCTCGCTGCGCGATGAGTCAAGAACAGGTGAGCAGCCGCGGGGCAACTCACCTTGAATCAGTCGGCTGACGGGGTGTCCTCGCCAGCGGCGGTGGCATCCGGTGCATCAGCTTCATCTGTTGCCGGGGTTTCTTCTGGTGTTTCAGCCTCTTCAGGAGCGGCGGGCTCGGCTGCTGCCTGCGCCTCCGCTTGCTCCGGGGCTGCCTCGGTCTCGGCGCCTTCCGCTGCGGCCTCTTCCGCTGCGACGGGAGCCTCCGACACAGCATCCGGATCGTCAGCATGGGCCTGAAGTACGCGCGCCACGGCGGCGGGCACGCCGCTCAGCACGGAAACCAGGCTGCGCGCCGGGCCACTGAGGACCCCGAGCAACATGGCGTTCATGGTATCGCGGTCCGGGATATCAGCCAGGGTATTGGCGTCACTGGCGCCCAGTACGCTGCCCTCGAGCAGAGCCGCCCGCAGGGTGATCTTGCCCATCTTCTTCACCTCTTTCTCGGTGAAGATCTTGGCCGCGTGAATGGCCGCCTCGTTCGCGCCGTAGGCCACGGCCGTATTGCCGCTCAGGACCCCATCGTCAAACTCCAGGCCGATTTCGGCTAGGGCAAGCTTCGCCAGGGAGTTGCGCACCATACGGAACTTGATTCCCTGGGCCGCCAGAGCGTTGCGCAGGTCCTCGGTCTGTTCCACGGTCAATCCGCCGAAGGAGAGCACCAGCATGCCGCCGGCTTCCTTGAAATCGCGGGTCAACTCGTCGACCACCATTGTCTTGATTATGTTCGGCATCTCAGTTGTCCCAGTGAATGATGGCCCCGGGGCCCATGGAGGTTGAAACGCAGACCTTGCGGAGGAAGGAACCCTTGACAGCACCCGGGCGCATGCCAGAGAGATGATCAAGGAAGACCTTCAGGTTTTCGATCAGGGCGCCAGTTTCAAATGACCGCTTGCCTACTACGGCGTGCACATTGCCACCGGAGTCGGTCCGGAACTCGACCTTGCCGGCCTTGAATTCCTTGACGGCCGAGCCCAGGTCCGGCGTCACCGTGCCCGATTTCGGGCTGGGCATCTTGCCCTGGGGACCGAGCACCTTACCGAGCTTGCCCACATGCTTCATCATGTCCGGGCTGGTGATGACCACATCGAAGTCCATCCAGCCATCTGCGATCTTCTTGGCCAGGTCGGCGGAGCCAACCTCGTCGGCACCGGCGGCCAGAGCCGCCTCGGCCTTCTCACCTTCGGCGAAGACGACAATGCGGATTTCCTTGCCTAGGCCGTTAGGCAGGGACACGGCCCCGCGCACGAGTTGATCCGTCTTGCGCGGGTCGATGCCCAGGCGCACTACAACTTCCACGGTCTCATCGAAGGACGCCGCGGGCAGGGCCTTCAGGAGGTCGATGGCCTCGATGGGATCGTAGGCCCGATTGCGCTCAACGCGTTCAGCAGCGGCGCGGTATCTCTTGCTTCGTTTTACCATTGGTTCACCTGTGGCCGATCAGCCTTCGACCTCAATGCCCATGGAGCGCGCCGTACCCGCGATGATGCGGCAGGCTTGATCCATGCCCCGGGCGTTTAGGTCAGCGTCCTTGATCTGCACGATTTCCTCGAGTTGGGCGCGCGTCACGCTGCCCACGATTTCAGTACCGACCTCGCCGGCCCCCTTCTCCACCTTGGCCGCCTTCTTGAGCAGCACAGCTGCCGGCGGCGACTTCAGGATGAAGTCAAAGGTGCGGTCCTTGTAGACCGTGATTTCGACCGGAAGGATCATGCCCAGCTGGTCGCGGGTGCGGTCGTTGAACAGCTTGACGAAGTCCCCGATGTTCAGCCCGTGGGAGCCCAGGGCGGGTCCAACGGGGGGTGCGGGTGTCGCCTGCCCACCGGGGCACTGCAACTTGATCTTGCCTGTGATTTCCTTGGCCATAGCTAGACGGATTCCACTTCCCAGTGGTCGAGTTCGACGGGGGTGGGACGACCAAAGATCGTAACCACCACCTTGACGGTCCCCTTTTCGGGGTTGACATCATCCACGGCACCATCGAAACCATCGAAGGCACCAGCTTTGATCTTCACCATGTCACCCTTTTGGATGCCAATGTTCACCTGAGGCTTGACCTCGGAGGCCTGCATGCGTGCGAGAATCGCGCTGACCTCGTCCTCGCTGATGGCAGTGGCCTCGCCCCGAGCCCCGAGGAAATCGCGCAGGCCGTTGATGGCTCGCAGCGTGGCGCGCGCCTTCATGACCAGCGGATCCTCGGCGTCGTCCAGATCCGCCTGAACCATCAGGTAGCCCGGGTAGAGCTTCTTCTGCACGTTCTTCTTCTTGCCCCCCTTGAGATCAGTGATGTTCTCGTAGGGCACGATGACCTGAGGCACGACGCTCTCGACTCCGGCCACGCGCAGGCGTGTGATGGCCTGCTTTGAGATTGTCCCTTCACGGCCAGACTGACAGCGCAGGAAGTACCACTGGAGCGCCATGGCCTAGCCCCTCCCCGTCAGCAGGTATGAGGCCCAGCGTCCCAACAGGACATCCGAGCCGGCCAGGAAAGCCATCAGGAAGATCACACACAGCATGACAACGATGGAAGAGGTCATGGTCTCACCTAGCGAAGGCCAGGTGACCTTGCGCAGCTCGCTCTCCGTTTCGATCAGGAGATCGGCCTGCTTGGGAGCCTGCTGCCAACGATAGAGCAGCGTCACGCCTCCGATCAGAACGGCCGTGGAGATCAGCACCGCCGGGTTCAGGTCCACCCCGATTATCGGAATGCGGATACCCGCCACGGGCACAGCCAGGGAGCTGAAGCGCGATGCCAGCTCCGTGTGCAACGAGGTGCATCCGTAGAAGATCAGCACCGCCAATGACCAAAAGGCCACCATGCGCGCCATTCTTCCCTGATCCTTCTTATAAGCTGCCATGAGACTTATCCGCTTAGGCTAGAGCTTCTTTTCCTTATGTGAGGTGTGCTGCCTGCAGAAGCGGCAGTACTTCTTCTTCTCGAGCTTGTAGGCCGCCTTCTGACGCTTGTGCGTCGTGTAGTTGCGGTTTCTGCACTCGGTGCACTCGAGGAAAACATAGCGTTCCTTGATCTTCATGCTGACAGCTCGGTTTTGTCCGGGGAGCCCCTGCGGAGCTCCCCGGCCGGGTTCACTACTCGATCACCTTGGTCACGACGCCGGCACCAACCGTGCGTCCACCCTCGCGGATGGCGAAACGCAGCTGGTCTTCCATGGCCACCGGGGTCAAGAGAGTGATCTCCAACTTGACATTGTCACCGGGCATGCACATCTCGGCGCCACCCATCAGGTTGGCGGTCCCGGTCACATCCGTGGTGCGGAAGTAGAACTGGGGGCGATAGCCGTTGAAGAAGGGCGTGTGGCGTCCGCCTTCGTCCTTCGAAAGCACATAGACCTCGGCCTCGAACTTGGTGTGCGGGGTCACGGAGCCGGGCTTGCACAGGCACATGCCGCGCACCAGGTCCTTCTTGTCCACACCGCGCAGCAGAACGCCAACGTTCTCGCCGGCGCGCCCTTCGTCGAGGATCTTCTGGAACATCTCGACGCCGGTGCAGGTGGTCTTGCTGATCTCATCGTTCATGCCGACGATCTCGAGGGCCTCGCCCTGCTTGACAACACCGCGCTCCACGCGACCGGTACCCACGGTCCCACGCCCCTTGATCGAGAAGACATCCTCGACGGGCATCAGGAAAGGCTTGTCCACGGCGCGTTCCGGAATCGGAATGAAACTGTCAACGGCATCCATCAGTTCGTTGAGGCAGTTGAACGCCTCGTCTTCGGGGGGAGTTTCGGAGTTGAGCGCGTTCTCGCAGCCCAGAGCCGAGCCGCGGATGATCGGTGTGTCATCACCCGGGAAATCGTACTTGTCCAGCAGTTCGCGGATCTCCATCTCTACGAGGTCGAGAAGTTCCGGGTCGTCCACCTGGTCGACCTTGTTCATGAAAACCACAATGGCGGGCACATTCACCTGACGGGCGAGCAGGATGTGCTCGCGAGTCTGGGGCATGGGGCCATCGGCGGCGGAGACCACCAGGATCGCGCCGTCCATCTGGGCGGCACCGGTGATCATGTTCTTGACGTAGTCGGCGTGACCGGGGCAATCCACGTGGGCGTAGTGGCGACTCTCGGACTCGTACTCCACATGTGCCGTGGAGATCGTGATGCCCCGGGCTTTTTCCTCCGGAGCCTTGTCGATGTCATCAAATGCCATCGCCTTGGCCAGGCCACGGTTGGCCTGGTGGCGGCAGATCGCGGATGTCAGAGTCGTCTTGCCATGGTCGACGTGACCGATGGTGCCGACATTGACGTGGTCCTTGGTCCTCTCGAAGACTTCCTTTGCCATGATTCAGGTTCTGCTTGTGTCGGGACGTGCCCGGGGATGTTGAGGGGGGTGATGGTCCGACGCCAGTTGGCGGCGGCTGGAGCGCACCTCCGCGAGGCGGAGGTGCGTGAACTGTTATGTATAGTTGTTGAGACGTGTGCTGGAGCTGCTGACGGGACTTGAACCCGTGACCTCTTCCTTACCAAGGAAGTGCTCTACCACTGAGCTACAGCAGCGGGAGCGGAGGTCAACTGGGTGAGGCTCCGCTGTACGGCATGGACCTGAGGAGTGAGCTGTCCCTGGAGCGGGCGATGGGAATCGAACCCACGCGATCAGCTTGGAAGGCTGACGTTCTACCATTGAACTACGCCCGCGGTACCGGGCACTGACTGCGCCCGCTGGGGCGTAGGCCAGGTCGTGGGCCAAGTGTGGGCCGGGTGTGGGAAATGGCGAGGTGGATCCAAACCGGGAACCTGGGAGCGTGCACCGCTCGGTGGCCGTGGGCGGTGTCGGGGTGGTGGGGAGAACAGGATTCGAACCTGTGAAGGCTGAGCCATCAGATTTACAGTCTGACCCCTTTGGCCACTCGGGAATCTCCCCTGGGCGCTCCCGGGATGGCCGGTTCGGACGGGACCACGCGCGCCGCGCTCACCGGGCCAAGCGTCAAAAAGACGGCAGCCGCGGCGACCGGCGGGAGGGCCCTCCCGTGTCATCCTCAGGTGTTCTCGTTGGTATGGAGCACTCCGCGGAGCACCTGGCCCGGCGGAGTCCCTCGCCCGCTCGCTGCGTTCAGCGCCCGGAACTGGAGCCAGCGGCGGGACTCGAACCCGCAACCTGCTGATTACAAATCAGCTGCTCTGCCAATTGAGCCACGCTGGCTTTCAGCGTCGGCCCTGGACAGCACCGAGGGCGGGTCCTCGACCGGCGACTGAGTGCCTCCGACGGGGAAAGGGCCGGGCATATTACCGGCCGGCGCCGCCCGGTCAAGCCTCGGGAGCGTTTTCCGAGCGCGGGCACGGATTTTCAGACCTCCGCCAGACCGGCCAGGAGGGCAGCAAAGGAGCGCTCCAGCTCCCCGAGGCTGTTGCCCCCCAGCTTCTCCAGCAGGGCCGAGGTCAGGACCAGGGCCACCAGGGCCTCCCCCACGACGCTGGCGGCGGGCACGGCGGTGGTGTCCGAACGCTCGTAGGGGGCCTTGACGGCCTCTCCACTGGCGAAATCAACGCTGGCGAGGCCCGCCCGGAGCGTGGAAATCGGCTTCATGGCCGCCAGCAGGACCAGGGGTTCGCCCGTGGTCATGCCCCCCTCCAGGCCCCCGGAGCGGTTCGTACGCCGCCCAAAACGGCCCCCGGAAGCCCTGGAGTCACCCTCCCCCCGCAGCACGATTTCATCGTGCACCTCGGAACCGGGCAGGTCCGCCGAGGCCCAGCCAGTGCCAAACTCTATACCTTTAATAGCGGGGATGGAGAGCACGGCCCCCCCCAGGCGCGCCGTCAAGCGCTGGGCCGGGTCCTCATAGCCCCCCAGGCCCGGTGGCAGGCCCAGGGCCCGCACCTCAAAACGACCCCCGAGGGTGTCCCCGGCCTGGGCTGCCCGATCCACGGCCGCCTTGAGCTCCCCCTCCCGGGCCGTATCCAGGCTCTGAAACTCGCTGGCCCCCCGCCGGGCAGCGCGCTCCGCCCGCCCCAGCTCCCAGGCCTCGCAGGCCTCCAGCTCGACACCGCCCAGGGAGACCACATGACCAAAAACCTCCCCCCCGAAGTGCTCCAGCACCTGCCGGGCCAGCCCCGCCGCCGCCACCCTGGCCGCCGTCTCCCGGGCGCTGGCACGCTCCAGAATGGCCCGGGGACTGCGATGCCCATGCTTCTGGCACCCGGTCAGATCCCCGTGGCCCGGCCGCGGAGCGTCCAGGTCCGGCATGCTCTCCAGGCGCGCGTCGCGGTTTGCGATGCGGAAAGCCAGGGGAGAGCCGAGTGTCTCGCCCCCGCGCATACCCCCCAGCACCTCAATGCGGTCCGTCTCGATGGCCATGCGTCCCCCGCGCCCGTAGCCCGCCTGACGCCGGGCCAGCTCACTGTCCACGCGCTCCAGGTCCAGGGGGAAGCCGGACGGCATGCCCTCCAGGATGCCCACCAGACAGGGCCCGTGGGATTCCCCGGCCGTGGTCCAACGCAGACGCGTCACAGAAGCTCCCCGCCGTCGGAGGCCGCTGGCTCCGAGCCCGTCTCGCGCAGGGCCTCCGGTTTCCAGAGCTTGACCTCCCGCCAGCCGTCATCCTCCCCCGCCTCACCCGCTCCAGCTTCGACGCCGGCCGCGCGGGCAGCCTCCTGCTCGGCGCGCAACTCCGCCAACTCCGCCAGCAGGGCCTCCACACGCCCCAGGAGCTGCGGCAGGTCAAAGGGCTTGGGAAGCGTGCCGCGCACGCCGTCCAGGAGCGAGAGCTCCTCCTCCAACTGCGCATCCAGATAACCGGAAACCACCAGCGTCGGCGGCAAGAGGCCCTCCGCCGCCAGGCGCGGCAACTCCTCGCGCCCGCTCTCAGTACCCAAGTCCAGGTCCGAGAGCATCAGATCCGGAGTCCGCTCCAGGAGCGCCGCGCGGGCCTCCCCAAAGCTCGCCGCCGTGCGTACGCCATAACCAGCCTCCTCCAGGAACATGGTCAGGAGTTCAACGATGCGCTGATCGTTGTCGAGCAACAACAGCTCACCGCCTGTCACCGCCCCAGCCTCAGCACCGCTTGCATCATCCGCCCCGTTCATACCGCCAAGACTAGGAAATCCAGCCACCCGGGGCGAGCGCGCGGACGATGCCCAACCCTTTTCCGTCACAGGTGTTCGTACCAGGTCACATCATCAAAGGGCACAGTGATCTTCAACTTGCCCAGCTGCACGCTGACCTCCCGCTTCTCTCGATACACGCGCTTGATCAGCACGCGCCTCTTGTAGCGCGGTAGATAGACCAACTGCCCCTTGGCCAGCCCTTCCAGGAAATCCCCCCGACGCTCGGTCAGGGAGGCCCCGGACAGGTCCCGATCGACGTCCAGAAGCCCCGTCTCCAGCTCCCCGCGCACGGCCCCGCCCACCTGGGGCAGCAGGGCCCGCAGGGCCCCCAGCCGATCCCGCGCACCGCGCACACGTTCCTCCAGGCTGCGCTGGGCCTCCGCCTCCAGCTGCTCCGAGCGCCGCTCGACCTGCTCCCGCTCCTGCTCCACCTGCGCCCCGGCTAGCCGGGCCTGGGCCAGGTGCTCCTCGGCGCGCACACGCACCTGCTCCGTCTGCGCCCGGGCCTCCCCCACCTCCACCAGCAGCCGCGCCACCTCGTCCTCGTGGCGCTCCGTGCACTCCCCGGCGCGCTCGACGATCGCCTCCGGCAGGCCGAGGCGCCGGGCGATCACCAGAGCCCCGGACTCCCCGGGCGTTCCGACCATGATCCGATAGCACGGCGCCAGGGTCTCCACATCGAATTCCACGCAGGCGTTCTCCGCCCGCCCGTGGCGGAAGGCGAACTCCTTCAGCTTGCCCAGGTGCGTACTGACGAGGGTCGGCACCTCGCGGGCCAGGAGGTGCTCCATGAGCGCCTCCCCCAGGGCCGCACCCTCATCCGGGTCCGTGCCGCCACCTAGTTCATCAAGCAGGCACAAGACGTCCGGCGTGACGCGCTCCAATCCCGCCCGAATGCGCGTCAGGTGCGAGGCGAAGGTGGACAGATTCTGGCGCAGCTCCTGCTCATCACCGATGTCCGCCACGATGCCCTCATAGAGCGGAACCGTGCTGCCCTCCTCGCAGGGCACCGGCAGCCCGCAACGCACCATGAGCGCGAAGAGCCCGGCGGTCTTGAGGGCCAGCGTCTTCCCCCCGGTATTGGGCCCGGTGATGATCAGCATCTGAAAGTCGCCGCCGAGGCGCAGGTCGATGGGCACGACCGCGGCAATCTGACCGCGCGCCACCTGATCCAAGAGCACCGGGTGACGGGCCGCCCGCAGCAGCAGCCCGGCGGCGGCCCCGCTCTCCCCGGGCAGCAATGGCACGCGCGCCCCGTGGCGCTTGCCCCAGGATTCGCAGATCACCGCCAGCTCCAGTTCCCCCAGCCGCACGGCGGCCTCCGCCACAGCACCCTCCCGCGCCAGGATCTGCCGCGTCAGGTCCAGCAGCAAGCGCTCCTCCTCCCGCGCCAGCTCCGCCTGGGCTTCCCCCAATCGATTGCCAGATTCGACGCTCCCCTCGGGTTCCACGAAGACTGTGGCCTCGCTCTGGGAACGGTCATGGGTGATGCCGCGCACGGCACCGGCGCTCTTGGCCTTGACCGCCAGGACTCGCCGCCCGCCCCGGCGATGCACCTGCCCGTCCATGAGCACACTGCGCACGCGCCCCTCCGCCATCAGGTGCTTCAAGTGCTGGTCGATGCTCCGATTCAGGTCCGCCACCTCCCGTGCCAGGCGGGCCAAGAGGGGCGAGGCATCCGAGTGCACGCGCCCGCGCCCGTCGAGCACCCCATCGATCTCCCCCATCAGCCCGGCCAGGACTCCCAGGGAGCCCCCGGCATCCAGGAGCCGCGCCAGGGCCGGCGTGTCCCGGGCCCGCTCACCACCCCAGTCCCCCAGGCGCTGGGCGGCCTCACACAATCCGCGCAGGGCCAACAGACACTCCGCGGTCAGTGCCCGCCCGGACCCCCGCGCCCCCTCCAGGGCCGGCATCGGGTCTGTCAAGCCCGCCAGCCCCGGGAGGTCTCCCGCCCGCCCCAACATGAAGGCCTCCCGGCAGCGCTCGCGGGCCTCCAGGCAGTCCTCCAGCTCCCGGGGGCGCAGTTCCTCGATGACCCGCCGGCCGAGGGAACTCAGGGCCTGCTCGGACAGGAGTTCCAACAGCTCCGAGAAACCCACCGCCCGGGCCGCGAACATCTCAAGGGAAGCCCCCCGGGCCGTGCTGTCCGGGCCGCATGAGCGGCGCGGGCGGGAACCTCCGGCGTTCCCGGGGGTGCCCCCCTGTTCATCTCCGTCCGTATGTTCGCCAACCATGGGCCGCCGATTGTAGGCCCCGGAGGCCACGCCTACACTTGTCACCTGGGACCGAACCGCCCACCGACGAGCCAACTCCGCCCGAGCCCCAACCGTCCACGCCCACGCCACACCACGCCCACTCACGCCCCAGACGCCATGGACACCATCCGCAACAACCACGGCCGTTTTGAAACGCGCGCCATCCACGCCGGCCAGGTCTCCGACCCGAACAACGGCGCCGTCATGACACCGGTCTATTTGACGAGCACCTACGAACAGGACGCCCCGGCGGTCCCCCGCCAGGGCTATGAGTACTCGCGCACCACCAACCCCACGCGCACGGCCCTGGAGCAGAACCTCGCTTCTCTGGAATCAGCCGCCTGGGGGCTGGCCTTCGCCTCTGGTCTCGGGGCCACCAACGCCCTGCTCGCGCGCCTCTCCCCCGGCGACCACATCGTCGCCGGCAACGATCTCTACGGCGGCACCTATCGCATTTTCACCAAGGTCTTCGAGCGCATGGGCCTGCGCTTCTCCTTCGTCGACACGCGGGACCCGGCCGCCGTGGCCGCGGCCCTCGAAGACGAGACGCGCCTGGTCTACCTAGAGACCCCCACCAACCCCCTCCTGCGCCTGGCTGACATCGCCGCCATCTCCGCCGTGGCCCGGGATGCCGGCGTCATCACGGCGGTGGACAACACCTTCGCGACGCCCTTCCTCCAGCGCCCCCTGGAGCTGGGCGCGGACATCGTCCTGCATTCCCTGACCAAGTACCTCGGCGGCCACTCGGACGTGGTCGGTGGCGCCCTGATCGGAAACGACGAGAGCCTGCGCGAGGAGCTGGCCTTCCTCCAGAACTCCGCCGGAGGCTCCGGCGGACCCATGGACGCCTTCCTGGTCATGCGCGGCACGAAGACCCTGGCCCTGCGCATGGAGCGCCACTGCCAAAACGCCGCCGAACTGGCCAGCTATCTCGAAGCACACCCGATGGTCGAGCGTGTGCACTACCCGGGCCTCGCTTCCCATGCCCAGCACGAGCTGGCCAGGCGCCAGATGTCAGACTTCGGCGGCATGGTCTCCTTCGAGCTAACCGGCGGCGTGGCCGCCGGCGACGCCTTCGCAACCGCCACCCAGGTCTTCACCCTCGCAGAATCCCTGGGTGGCGTCGAATCCCTGGTGGAAACGCCGCCTTCCATGACCCACGCCAGCATCCCCGCCGAAGTGCGCCGTGCCGCCGGCCTGGAAGACGGACTGGTGCGACTCTCCGTGGGCATCGAACACATCGAAGACCTGCGCGCCGACATCGACCGCGGCCTGGCCGCCGCCGGCGCGGCCCAGGCCGGGTAGCGCGGGCTGTCCCCTGGCCGCCACGGGGCGTGGCATCAATGGCATCAAAGCCCAGCACCAGAGCTTGCACGGAACACGGCTCCGTTGACACGGGTGTACTCCTCGCCGTTCGCGGCCAACTGCGGAACTGCGAAGCCGCGCGGGCAAATGCGGCGGCAGTCGCTCTGGGCCTCGGGAGCGTCCTGGGACTCGGGAGAGCCACGGGCCTCGGGAGAGTCAGAGGACTCGGGAGTGTGCCAGGCGAGCACGCGGCTCCGCGCCCGCCGCGGATCGTGTCGCGGGGCAGCGCGCCAGGACAATGCCAGGCGCTGCCTTCAGCCTAGAAGGGCGAGTTCGTACTCGGGGGACTGGGCGGCGGAGGTGTGGGCTCCGGGGCCACGGCGCCCGGGGGCGCGGGCTCCGGAGACTGCGGGCGCTCGACGGGAGCCTCCGGCGCCGCCGGGGCCGGACCATCTTCGATACGCTCGCGCATGCGCCGCCCGACCTTGAACCGCACGACGCGCTTCTCGGGTACTTCGACCTTCTCGAGGGTGCGCGGGTTCTGGGCCCGGCGCGCGGCCCGGGCCCGCACTTCGAAGACGCCGAACTCGCGGAACTCCAGCCGGTTGCCCTGGGAGAGTTCGTCGATGATCTCGTCCAGAAAGCTCTGCACCACCTCCTTCACCACAACCTTGGTCTGACCGGTATTCTCCGCCAGACGGTTGACGAGTTGCTTTTTGGTGACGGTCCGCTGCTCTTCCATGGTGGCTGTGGTGATCGGGCTCCGGAAAAGGGACTTCCTCCGGGGGCACGGCGAGCATCACATGGCACTATGTGCCCGTCAAGTAAGAACTTGTGACCATCTGGCCGCCCCTGACGGTGATCTTCGGCGCCTCCCGGTGCCCGGGCACAAATGACCGAACCTGTTGCGACCACTGGAGTTGGGTCAATCAAGTCCACCGCGGTCGATAAACAGCAGTGGACAACCGCCATAAGGCACTGCCACGCAAGAACTTACAGAGCCTATCCGGCTTCTGATGGCTCTTCGACAGTGAAGGTCACCGGCCCGTCATTGACCAGCTCCACCTCCATCATGGCACCGAATACGCCGGTCTCCGCCGGCACTCCGGCGGCCCGCAGATGCTCCACAAACTTCCCGTAGAGTTCCTCGGCAAGCCCGGGTTCGGCGGCCCTCTCGAAGGATGGGCGGCGACCGCGCCGGCAGTCCGCGGCCAGGGTGAACTGGCTGACGACCAGGGCCGTGAGGCCGAGGTCGACCGCCGAGAGGTTCAGGCGTCCGGCGTCATCGCGGAAGCAACGCAGTGCCGCCAGGCGCGCCGCCAGGCGTTCGGCCTGGGGTACTCCATCCCCCTTCATCACACCCAGGAAGACGAGCAACCCGGCACCGGTGCGCCCGACCGCCTCGCCACCCACGCGCACCTCCGCGCGCAGCACACGTTGGACAACGGCCTTCACCAGCCGTCCCCGCCCGTCCAGCCGACACCGCCCGCCCCGCCGACACCGCCGACACTGCCAGCACCGCCGACACCATCGAACCCGTCAGCCCCATCGGCCTCAACAGCGTCATGCGCTTCTCCAGCCGGTGACTCTCCTTCCGCATCGGCCGCTCCTTCCGCTTTGGCCGCTCCTTCCGCTCCTTCCGCTTCGGCCGCTTTGGCCGCTTCGGCCTGGCCGGCCGCCTGCTCGGCTCGCTCCAGGTGAACCCGCGCACGCACCGCCTCCAGCAAGTGACCTAACCCGTCGACCTCCTTGGACAACTCCACCACGCGCTCCCAGGCCGCGGCGGCGGCGGGCGCTTCGGCCGCCGACGACTCGCACAACAGAGCCTCCTGAATGTGTGGCAGGAAAGCCCGCGGGTCCTCGGCCACGGCGGCCCGCGCCGCCGCCAGGGCCTGCTCCGGCGCTCCGCTGGCCTGGTGCGCCGCCGCCTTCAAGAGATACCGAGCGCCGGTCTCCGCGCCCCAGTCTCCGGACGGTGTGAGCGCCGCCGCATCCTCCACCGCCAGGGCCGCCAGGGCTTCCTTGGCCTCGCCTTCCAGGATCAGGCAGCGGGCCAGGTCCAGGCGTGCCCGGCGGCGCTGGGCGGAGGGCACGCGGGCGTCGTCACCGACGGCCTCAATCCAGGCGCGGAGCAGCTCCGCCCCCCGGCCCGGCGATCCCCGACGGGCCGCCATCCAGGCCTCAAGGCGCCGGCTGGGCACGTGCCCCGGGGCCAGGATCAGCCCCCCCCGCAACTCCTCCCGAGCCGCCTCCCAGTCCCCCCCCGCGGCCAGGATGCCGTGCGCCCGGGCGTAGTGCACCCAGGCCATGCTCTCCGCCGGAGCCATGGAGGCGGCGCTTCTCAGGAGCTCCCGGGCCCGCTCGCCGTCGGACTCCCCCCGGGCCGCCAGGAGCAGCGCCACCAGGCCCTTTTTCATTCGATCCCCGACCTGCTCCACGGGGAGGCCTGTTCCGGGCGCCTCGGTTCCCGCGGCGGACTCCAGCGCCGCCAGCCGGGCATCCTGGAGGGCGATGGCCACGGGCAGGTTGTTCGGAACCGCGCCGGCCACATCTTCCAGGAGCGCCAGGGCCGCCGCGCCCTCTCCCCGTTCCGCGAGGGCATCGACCGCCGCCAGGCTTGACAGGTATTGGCCGTCGAGCCGGTCCAGGGGTCCACTCCAGTCGGCGACCCACAGGGGACGGGCGAAGCAGGAGCACAGGGACAGGAGCACCGCGACGCCGAGCAGCTGGTCGCCGGGCGTCCAGTACCTTCGGCGCTCCAGCGCTCGCCGGGTCCTCATCGCAGGCCGCAGGCGCCCAGGGCTCGATCACACACGGCCCGGGCCCTGGCGCGGGCCACCTGGCCGCCGCGCTCGAGGATCTCGTCCACCAGGCCGGGCTGTGCCAGGAGTTCCTCCCGTCGCGCCCGGGCCGGGGCGAAGAACTCCTCCATGGCTTCGACCACGCGCGTTTTCATGTGCCCATAGCCCGGCGCATCGTCGCCGCCGGCACGCACCCGTCCGCGCCAATCCGCCAGCTCGTCCGCCTCCAGGAAGAGCGCCAGAAAATCCATGGGCAGGATCTCGCCGGGATCCTTGGGTTCCTCCGGCGCGCGGCTGTCCGTGACCAGCTTGCCCACGCGTTTCTTCAGGCGCTTGCCGCTCTCGAAGATCCACAGGTCATTGCCATAGGTCTTGCTCATCTTCTGCCCGTCGAGGCCCGGTACCTTGGTGAAGGCCTCCCCCGCCAGCCGGTACTCCGGACGCACGAAGACCTCCCCTTGTGTTCCATAGGCTCCGTTGAAGTAGCCCGCCATGTCCTGGGCCATCTCCACATGCTGGACCTGATCCTTGCCCACGGGCACCACATGGGAGTCGTAGGCCAGAATGTCCGCGGCCATCAGGATTGGATAGGTAAAGAGCCCCGCCGTGGGCTTGACCCCGTGGGCCAGCTTGTCCTTGTAGGAGTGGGCGCGTTCCAAGAGCCCCATACCGGTGACCGTGGACAGCAGCCAGGTGATCTCCGTCACCTCCGGCACATCGCTCTGGCGGAAGAGCGTGGCGCGTTCCGGGTCGAGTCCCAGGGCCAGGTAGGTGACAGCCGTCTCGCGCACGCACTCGCGCAGGGCGCTGGGATCGCGGCTGGTGGTCAGGGCGTGGTAGTCGGCGATGAAGTAGAAATGCTCGCCGGCCTCGCGCTGCAGCTCGATGTGCTGGCGGATGGCTCCGAAGTAGTTGCCCAGGTGCTGAAGCCCGCTGGGCTGAATACCGCTCAGGTAGGTGGTCATGGCCGGGGCGACGGTACCACCGGGCCCGGACCGGCTCAACCGACGCCTGATCTGGCGCGGAAGCAAGGCGCCGCTTGCAACGGCCACCGGGGACGGGACAATCTCCGCGGGCGCCGGTGAGGATCATTGCGGGGCCTTGCCACCATGGCCCAAAGCACCCACGCCACAACTGACCGGCCAGTCCACCGGGGAAGGTTCTCGGGCCCCCTCGCCCTGCTGACCCTGGCCCTGGCCTCCTGCGCCAGCTTCGACCAGGAGCGTCACCTGGCCCCGCTCTTCACCCAGCTCTCCCTGGCGCAGGGCGGCGTCGAAACCGAGGCCCTCGGAGGCCTCTGGAAATCCCAACGCCATGTGCCCGGAGGAGCCGCTTCGTCCTGGGCCCTGCGCCCCTTCTTCTCCCGCTCCGTCAAATGGGACGGCTCCGCCACCAGCCAGTTCCTGCCCCCCCTCGGCTCGGCCAGCACCACCCACAACGAATGGACCTGGCAGTTCCTGCCCGTGGTGCGCTACCAGCGCACCGTCGATGAGCTCGGGCGAGAGGAGTGGTCCCTGCTCTCCCTGCCCGGCGTCTACTGGTCCAAGAAGACCGACGGCCGCATCCTGCGCGCGGCCTTCCCCATCGCCGGAGTCCTCGAGCGCTCCATGTCCTACGACCGCGTGGCCTTCCTGCTCTTCCCGCTCTTTGCCCAGACAGAGCGCCACGGCCGCACAACCTGGCACTTCCTGGCGCCCTTCTTCTCCTTCACCAGCGGCGAGGGCGGCGGCGGCTGGAAGCTCTGGCCCCTGGCCGGCCACAGCTGGGTGGACGGCACCTATGACCGTCGCTTCGTCCTGTGGCCTATCTTCCACTTCCAACGCAACGACCTGACCCTGGGCGAGCACGGTTCAGAGACCAAGTGGATGGTCTTCCCGTTCATCGGCCACTCGCGGCGGGGCACCTTCCGGGCCTGGACAGTTCTGTGGCCCTTCTTCGGTTACGCAGAGGATCCGCGCAGCGGTTTCTGGTCCTGGGACGGCCCCTGGCCCTTCGTACGCGTACAACATCCGGGCACCTCATCCGCCGGCAAGCGCCGCCGCCTGTGGCCCCTGTTTGCCGACTTCGAAGGCGATGGCCTGGAGCAGTCGTCGCACCTGTGGCCGCTCTTCACAACGCGCCGCGAGGAGTACGGCGAGCGGCGCAAGGAGGCGGAGAACCTGATCCCCATCTGGCAGCACTCCGTCAGCACCGCGGCCGATGGCAGCGAGACCTCCTTCACCAAGCTCTGGCCCCTGTTCCAGGGGGATGACGACGGCCAGCGCCGCCGCCTTTCCTTCCCGGCCCTGAGCCCCCTGTGGCGCTCTCCCAACCTGGACGAGCACTACGCCTGGCTCTACGAGGCCTTTGTGCGAGAGACCGGCGAGGACCTGCTGCGCGAGCGGTCCTGGCTCGGCCTCTGGCGCCGGGAACGGGACCGCGATGAGGACCGTGCCTCCCTGGCCGGTCTGTGGTCCCGGCGCGTCTTCAGCCGCCGCGGCGCAGAGGTCCGCGAGACCTCGCTGTTTTTTGGCCTGCTGCGTTGGCGCAGTAGCGCCGCCGAAGGCCTAGAGTGGCTGCCCCCGGCCCTGCCGGGACCCGGCTGGCCCCTGGAGCGCGTGCCCGACTCCCGGCCCCGCGCCCTCCCAGCCGAGGCCCTGGCGACAGCGCCCCTCACGCCCGCCCCATGATCCCCACCCGCCTGATCACCGCCTTCTTCCGCGACTGGGGCTTCCGCCTGGACCTCTACCTCAAGGTCAACGCGCGCCTGGGCGACATTCCCCGCCGCTGGCATTGGATCACCGAGCAGCTCTACCTGTCCGGCGTCGGCGTGCTGCATGTCATTATACTAGTGGGCACCTTCATCGGCATGATCGCCGCCCTGCAGGCGGGCATCGCCCTGGCCACGGTGGGCCAACAGGACCAGATCGGCACCTTCGTGGCCCTCGGCCTGGCGCGGGAGATGGCGCCCTTCATCACCGCCATCATCCTGGCCGCCACCGTGGGGAGCGCCTACGCGGCGGAGCTCGGCACGATGGCGGTTTCGGAAGAACTCGAAGCCCTTGAGGTCATGTCCATCGATCCCCTGCGCCTCTTGGTCCTGCCGCGGCTGGTGGCCCTGCTCGTCATGTGTCCCGTGCTGACCATAGTCTGCAACATCGTCGGAGTGCTGGGCGGCGGCTTCGTGGCCCAGGCCCAATACCATGTCTCCTTCGATCTCTACATGGAGCTGGCCCTGGAAGCCCTGCGCGCCACGGGTACCTGGATCCCCCTGCCCAAGGACATCTTCGCGGGCCTCTTCAAGGCCTACGTCTTCGGGGCCATCGTGGCGGTCATCTCCTGCAGCTGCGGCCTGCGCACCCACGGCGGCGCCCTGGGCGTGGGCAACGCCACGCGCCGCGCGGTGCGCGACTCGATCATCGCCATCATCATCTCCAACTACTTCATGACCTGGATCATCTACCGCTGATGTCATGAGTACCGAATCCATCATTCGTTTCGAGGATGTCTACAGGAGCTTCGGCTCGCACCACATCCTGAAGGGCCTGACCTTTGCCGTGGAGAAGGGGTGCACGCTGGCCATCATGGGGCCTTCAGGCACGGGCAAGTCAGTCACCCTGCGTCATATCGTCGGCCTTTTGCAGCCGGATTCGGGCCTGGTGGAGGTCGAGGGACACGACATGTCCCACATCCCCCCGGCGGAGATCGCTGAGATGCGCAAGCGCATGGGATTCGTCTTCCAGGGTGGCGCCCTGATCAACTGGATGACCGTCGAGGACAACCTGGCCCTGCCACTGCGCGAGAACACGCAGCTCAGCGGGACCGAGATCATGCGGCGTGTCTCCGAGAAGCTCGACTGGGTGCACATCGCCGACGCAGCCCACAAGTTCCCCTCGGAACTCTCCGGCGGTATGAAGAAGCGCGTGGGCCTGGCCCGCGCCCTGATCAACGACCCGGACATCATCCTCTACGACGAACCCAACGCAGGCCTCGACCCGGAGATCGCCACGGCCATCAACCGTGTTATCTGCGAACTCACCAAGAATCTCGGCGTGACCTCGATCGTCGTTGAACACCGCATCCCCTGTGTCAAGGCAGTGGCCGACGAGGTCATCTTCCTGGACGAAGGACGCGCGCTCCTGCGCGAAACACCCGCCCGCTTCTTCAGCTCGGAGCACCCGCGCCTGGTGCGCTTCCTCGGCGACCAACGCGACACCCCCACCACCCCATGACGACCACCAGACACACCATCCTCGGCGTCTTCCTGATCCTGACGCTCTCGGTCCTGGCCTACTACACGCTCTTCATGACGGAGTTCCGGCTGGGCGGCGAGGCCCACGAACGCACCGTCTACTTCGAACAGGCCGGCGGCCTGCGCGCCGGAGACACCGTCCTGGTGGCCGGCATGCGCTGGGGCAAGGTCGAGGAAATGGTCTTCAACCCCAACGCCGACGCCCGCCAGCGGGTGACCCTGCGCGTGGTGCTCGACGAGCAGATTAACCTGCACGAGGGTTTCGACATCGTCATCGAGGACGCCACCATCCTGGGGGGCAAGCTGCTGGCCATCGACCCCGGCCCGGCCTCGGCGCCCATGGTGCCCGAGGACACCATGCTCTTCGGCCGCGTGATGCCCAATGCCATCGCCGCCCTGGGCAGCCTGGTGGACGAAAACCGCACTCCCCTGACCGAGGCCATCGCCGGTCTCGAGGACCTGGTCAGCGGCGTGCGTGAGGGCCGCGGCGTCCTGGGCCGCCTGGCCAACGACGAACAGTTGGCCGAGGATCTCTCCAGCACCATGGCCGGTGCCTCCAAGACCTTCACCGCCGCCGGCGAAGTGGCCCAACGCATCGAGGAGGGCACGGGCACCATCGGCCTGCTCGTCAATGACGACGCCCTCTACCGCGAGGCCGAAAAGGCGGCCAGCTCCCTGAGCGCTCTGCTGGCCGACGCGGGCCAGGTGGTGACCGAGATCAGCGAGGGCCGCGGCACCCTGGGCCGCCTGGCCATGGACCAGGAGCTAGGTCAGGATGTGGCCGACGCCGTGCACGCCATCAAGGAGATCGCCACCAAGGTTGACCGCGGCGAGGGCACCCTGGGAGCACTCCTGACCAAGGACGAGGTCTACCAGGACCTGCGCCAGGTGTCCGAGGACCTGGTCGCCGTCAGCCAGGCCCTGCGCCACGCGGAAGGCAGCCTCGGCAAGTTCATCATGGATGACGAACTCTACGAGGAGGCGCGCAGCGCCCTGGGAATCCTGACGCGCAGCCTGGAGGAGTACCGCGAGGCGGCGCCGATCACGACCTTCACGAGTGTGCTCTTCACCGCATTCTGATTGCGGGAGCGGCCGGTACTTGTAGCTACCCGCCAGGCGCCAGGCCGCCGCGTTCCTCCAGCAGGCGCTCGATCCACTTGCCGACCATGTCCGCCTCCAAATGAATCGACTGGTCGACCTCGGCCGTGCCCAGTGAAGTGCGCTCCAAGGTCAAGGGGATGATGGCCACATCAAAGCAGCGCCCCTTGGGCTCCACCACTGTCAGGCTGATGCCGTCCACGGACACCGAGCCCTTCTCCACCAGGTAGGCGGCGAAGTCCGGTTCCACCTCGAAGGTGAAAAGCCGGCCGCCATCACCCACATCCTCGATGGCGGCGATGCGTCCGCGGCCGTCCACATGGCCCGAGACCATGTGCCCGCCAAGCCGATCGCCCAGGGCCAGGGCCCGTTCCAGGTTCACCGAGCGCCCCACTTCAAGGCCTCCGAACCAGGTGCACTCGAGGGTCTCGCTAGAGAGGTCGAAGAGCATATCCGCCCCCGGGGTTCCCCAGGGCACTTGCTCGCCGCTCTCAGGGTCCGCCAGACCGGCCACGGTCAGGCAGGTACCGGAAACCGCCACGCTCTCCCCTTCCCCGAGACGCCAGGCCTCTTCCCCGGCCTCGGGAGCGGGCGCGGGGACCCACATGCGGGCCCCGCTGCCCCGGGCCTCAAAGCGACGGACGGAGACGGCTGCAGTGACGATGCCTGTGAACACCTTGATTGATCCTATCTTCTTATGGGATATGGGGTTGGGCCAGTTGTGGGGCAGTCTGCCGGACCTTTTCCAAGGCGTCAAGGCCCGGGGCTATTCACAGGCTGTTGTTACCAATTAACTTGCCGGAGACCGGAGGCGCCCGTAAACTGCTGCGCCTTTTCTCCGAGGAGGGAACCGTGCCGCTCTTTGCCATTCTCACCCTCTTTCCCGACGCCATCGAGCCCTATGTGCGCTCGAGCATCCTCGGCCTGGCCCAATCAAAGGGTCTGCTGGAGGTGCTCCTGGTGGATTTCCGCGATTTCGCCCGGGACCGCCACCGCACCGTGGACGACCGCCCCTTTGGCGGTGGTCCGGGCATGGTGTTGCGCCCGGAGCCCCTGGTGGACTGCATCGAGTGGCTGGAAGAGCGCCACGGCCGCTTCCGTCGCCTGGCCCTGTGCCCCGGTGGCAGCCCCCTGCGCCAGCCTCTGGTCAATGAACTGGCCGGCGAACAGCGCGTGGCTCTGCTCTGCGGCCGCTACGAAGGTTTCGACGCCCGCATCCGGGAGATCCTGAAGATCGAGGAGGTCTCCGTGGGAGACTTCGTCGTGGCCGGTGGCGAGCTGCCGGCTCTGCTGGTGCTGGAAGCCGCCGCACGCCTGATCCCCGGTGTGCTCGGTGACGAGCGCTCGGCCCAGGAGGACTCCTTCGCGCAAACCGAGGGGGGAATGGAACTACTCGACTGCCCCCACTACACGCGGCCTCGTGTGTACCGCGGGCTCCCAGTCCCCGAGGTGCTGCTCTCCGGCGATCACCGGGCCATCGCTGCCTGGCGCCGCCAACAAGCCCTGGAACGAACCAAGACTATTCGTCCGGACATTCTTCCGGATGGAACTACAATCCCCGATAACCCGGCCACGAACTCCGGGGCTGCCCCCGGGCCGGCCCCCGATTCACCAAGCAAACACGCCCCATAATCCAATGGACCTGATCGATAGCCTCGAGACGCAAGCCTGTAAGAGCAACCCCCCGAAAGCCCATGTGGGCGACACGGTGGATGTGCACTACCTGATCCGTGAGGGCGACAAGGAACGCATCCAGATCTTCTCCGGCACTGTCATCGCCCTCAAGGGGCGTGGCATCCGCCGCACCATCACCGTGCGCCGCATCGTGCAAGGCGAAGGAGTGGAGCGCATCTTCCCCCTCCATGGCCCGCGGGTAACGGATGTGGTCATCAGCCGCCGGGGCAAGGTCCGGCGTGCGCGTCTGTTCTACATGCGCGACCGCATCGGCAAGAGCACGCGCGTCACGGAACTCCTGGGCGACAAGGTGCGCCGCGAGCGCGAGCAGGACTCCGCCGACAAGGCTGCCGATGCTGCTGCCGAGAAAGCCTCGGAAAAGGCAGCGGAAGCCAACGAGGCCGACACCGAAGCGGTCGAAGTCTGATCTGGGCAGCGGGCCCCATCCGGAAGTTCAGCGCCCGGCGCCACCTCCGGCCAGGGCCCCTCCACCACACCTCCCTCCCACGCCCCACCAAGTTCCCTTTCCCCTCCTCCGTTCATGCTTGAGAACGTCGGCCGCAAGGTCACTACGATTCTGCTCCTGCTGCTCGTCGCCATCCTGTGCATGGCCCTGCCTTCGATCCGCGAGCAGGCGCCCACGAGCCCCTTCCGCATGGGCCTCGACCTGCAGGGGGGCACGCGCATGGTGCTGTCCTTTCCCTTCGAGGAGGCCCTGAAAGAGGGCAAGATCACCGAGGCCGAGTTCGCCGACAAGGCCGGGCTCATGCAGCAGTTCACGGGCATCATCCGCGAGCGGGTTGACCCCACTGGCGTCCACGACCCGATCATCCGCGCCGAGGGCCTGGACCGGGTGGTGATCGAACTGCCCGGCACGGCTGAGCTGGCTTCCGCGGGAGCTTCGGACGCGCTCCAGGAGGCCATCGGCGCCGGAGACCGCACGCTGGCCCTGGCCAGCACCGATGCCGCTGACCTGCGCGCCTTTCCGGCCACCGGCGGAGTGGTCCGCATCGGCCAGGAGAAGATCCGTTACGACCGGCGCCGGGGCGCGATCCTCTCCGGTCTGAAGCGCGGCGAGTCGGAGACCGAGGCGGCGGCCCATGCCGGCGGCGAGCTCATCGTGCTCTACAGCGACGACGCCATCCGGCGGGCGATCATGAACGTGGGAGAGATGCGTTTCTTCATCGAGGCCAAGGCCGGCGATGTGGGCGCTGGTTCCGACCTGACCGCCGAGCGCGAACGCGTTCTGGCCTGGCTGGTCGCCCACCCGGGCGAGCCGGTCTCCCACTACAACCGCTTGGATCGCGATGCAGGCGGCCCCTGGCCCGGTATCCACTGGGCTCCCCGCAGGCAGAAGGCTGAAGAGGAGACCCTGCCCGTCGAAAACCGCCTGGTGGCCCTCAAGGTCCAGAAGGACGAGTGGAACTTCACCGGCAACGACCTCAAGACAGTCACCATCACCCAGGACCAGATGGGCTTCCCGGCCGTGGGCTTCGAGATGGAGCCCATGCAGCGCCGGGCCTTCGGCGATTTCACGGAAGAACATGTGGGCGAAGGCATGGCCATCGTCCTGAACGGCGAGATCACCACCTTGGCCACCATCAACGAGCGCCTGCCCGGCGGCGGCCAGATCTCAGGCGGCGCCGGCGGTTTCACCCTGAGCGAGGTCAAGGAGATGGTCACCTCCCTGCGCTCGGGCTCCCTGCGCATCAAGCCCGTGCTCGAAGCGGAAGAGCGCGTGGGTGCCTCCCTGGGTGATGAGTATGTCTCCCGTGGAGCAATCAGCGCCGGCCTCGGCATCCTGATGGTGCTGGTCTTCATCCTCTTCTACTACCGACGCCTGGGGGTGGCGGCGGCCATCAGCTTGATCGCCAACCTGGTGCTCATGATGGGTGCCATGGCCTTCCTGCGCGCCACGCTGACCCTGCCCGGTGTGGCCGGAATTATCCTGACCGTCGGCATGGCCGTGGATGCCAACATCCTGATCTACGAGCGCATCAGGGAGGAAACGCTCAAGGGTCGCAAGGTGCTGCAGTCGGCCAAGAACGGTTTCGAGCGCGCCCTGGTGACCATCGTCGATGCCAACCTGACGACGCTCATCACGGCCCTGATCCTCTACAAGTTCGGCACGGGTCCGGTGCGCGGTTTCGCCACCACACTCAGCGTCGGCATCATTACCAGCATGTTCTCGGCGCTCGTGATCACGCGCGTGCTAGTGCATCGCATGGTCGAAGGTGGCATCAAGGAATTCTCCATGGCACGCCTGGTCAAGGAGTCCCGCATCGACTTCATGGGCCTGGCGCCCAAGGCCCTGGTGGGTTCCCTGATCCTGATCGTCGGCGGCGTGGGCCTGTTTGCCTCCCTGGAAGACAAGGACAAGCTGTCGATCGACTTCCTCGGGGGCTTCACCCTGACCGCACGCACAGAGAGCCCCCAGCCCGTGGATGACATCCGCGGCCTGGTGCGCACCATTCCCGGCACCATCGGTGACTCCGTGGAGGTCAAGCCGATTCTCAGGTCAGAGGCACCCGGGGGCGGCTTCACGCAGTTCCGCCTGACCTACAAGGCCGAGGTGGATGGGACGGTCCAGGCCGCCGCCCAGGCCGAGACCGGCGAGACCGGCGAGGGCGAGATTCGCGAGGCCCTGGCCGCTGTGCTGCAGAAGGGTCCGGTGGAGCTGGAGGTCAACGACGGCCTGGCCACTGGCAGCCTGTACTTCGAGGAAAACCACAGCGCGGATGATGTGCGCACGGCCCTGGAGGAGATCGGCTTGACGGAAGTCCAGGCCACCTCAAGTGACCCGGGCGCCACCAGTGTCTTCGCCTTCTCGGCCCAGGCCCAGCAGGACCAGGATGCTGACATCCTGACCACGCTGATCAACGGCAAGTTCAAGAACCTGACCGACAGCGCCCAACAGGCCTACCGCCTGGCATCCCCCATCCCCGAGTCCTCCGTTGTCGGCGCCCAGGTCGTGGGCGAACTGCGCGACAAGGCCATTTTCGCCATCCTGGTCAGCCTCTTCGCCGTGGTGCTCTACATTCGCGCGCGCTTCGCCGAGTACAGCTACGGCTTCGCCGCCGTGGTGGCCCTGGTCCACGATGTGCTGATCACCTTGGGCTGTCTGGCCCTGGCGATCATGACCGATCTGGTGGAAGCCGAGATCAGCCTACCGATGATTGCCGCCTTCCTGACGATCATCGGCTACTCCCTAAACGACACCATCGTCGTCTTCGACCGGGTGCGCGAGAACAAGCCGCGCATGAAGGGCGCACTCTCGGATACCCTGAACACCTCCATCAATCAAACCCTCTCGCGGACAGTTCTGACCTCGATCACGACCCTGCTGACGGTCATGATTCTCCTGGGCTTCAACCTGGGCACCCGCAATGTTCTCGAGGGATTCGCCTTCGCCCTCAGCATCGGCGTCCTGGTGGGCACCTACTCGTCCATGTTCGTCGCCTGCCCGACGTTCCTCTGGCTTGAGAACCGGGCCGCCAAGAAGGAAGCGGCCAGCGCCGCGAGCTGAGCTGGCCCGGGGTCGCGGTGAGACGCATCTTGACCATCGTCTCCACCCTGGCGGTGGCGGCGGTGGGCCTGCATCTCTTCCTGGGACAAGAGTCGGCGACGCAGGCCAGCCCGCCCCCGGGCTGGGGCCAGCTCTTGATCGGACGACCCAGCGGTGCGCCGCCGGTCGCCAGCCAGCCGCAGGGGGAGGTGGCCACGCCCGTGCCACCCCCCCCGCTCCAGCACTTGCCGACTCCCTCACTCCCTGGGGTTGCGGACGCTGCGGACCCCGCCCTTGAGCGGGCACACCAGCCGGTCTTCCAGGTGACCGTGAGCCCCGGCGACACGCTGGGTGAACTCTGCCAGGGGTTCTACGGCACGGCCCGCCCGGCCTTGGTCGCCGCGGTGGCCGAGTTCAACGGGCTGTCAGGCCCAGATCGCATCCGCGTCGGCCAGGTCCTGCATCTGCCGCCCCTGGCTGACCTGGAGCAGCCGGCGGACTAGCCCGCCGGCACCACCGGGGCGATGCGCATGCCAGCCCCACGCCCCGCCTGGTGACGCAGGTTGCCCAGGGCTTCGTCGGTGATGCGCACGCGCAGTCGCAGGCTACCGTCGGGGCACCACTCCTCCTCCTCCAGAGCCGCCAGCTCTCGTACCGGGCCGGAAAGGCGCAGGGTATCCGGCGCCAGGAACACATCGACGCGCTCCGAGCGCTGGTCCAGCTCTGCCGCCACGCGCTGGGCGAGGCGCTCGAGCCCCTCGCCGGTGGCGGCGGAGATGTACACCACATCCTGGTCGCGGTCCTGTTCCAAGAGGTGCAAGCTGATGGGATCCTCCACCCGGTCGACCTTGTTGAAGACCAGCACCTGTGGAGCGAGCCCCGGCGCGATAGCAGCCAGCGTCTCCTCCACGGCTAGCATCTGGCCCTGCACATCCGGGTGCGAGACATCGATCACATGGAGCAGGAGATCGGCGTGGATGGACTCCTCCAGGGTGGCGTGAAAAGACGCCACGAGATGGTGGGGCAGGCGCTGGAGGAAGCCGACCGTATCCGAGAGCAGGACCGTGCGCCCGTCCGGCAGGCTCCACTGGCGCGTGCGCGTGTCCAGGGTGGCAAAGGGCATATCCGCCACAAACTCGCCGGAGCCCGTCAACCTGTTGAGCAGCGTGGACTTGCCCGCATTCGTGTAGCCCACCAGGCCCACCTGGAACAGGTCCCGGCGCGATTCCACCTGGCGCAGTCGGTGCGCCTCGATCTGCTTCAACTGGGTGCGTAGGTCATGCACGCGCTTGCGCAGCAGGCGACGGTCGGTTTCCAGCTGGGTTTCCCCCGGTCCCCGGGTGCCAATGGCCCCTTCCGTGCGCTCCAGGTGTGTCCACATGCGTCGCAAGCGGGGCAACAGGTACTCGTTCTGGGCCAACTCCACCTGCAGGCTGGCCTGGCGCGTCTTGGCACGCCGGGCGAAGATGTCCAGAATCAGCTCCGAGCGGTCAAAAACGCGCAAGTCCCAGGCCTTCTCCAGGTTGCGCAGTTGGGCGGGTGAAAGATTGTTGTCCACGAGCACCGCGTCGGCGCCGGCTCCGCGGGCCGCATGGGCCACCTCCTCCACCTTGCCGCGCCCCATCAGCGTCGCCGGATGTGGTCGCAGGCGCTTCTGCACGATTACCTCCCCCACCACCTCTGCCCCCGCAGCTCGCACCAGATCCTGTGCTTCCCCCAGCAGCGCGCCCAGCTCCGCGCGTGCATCCTCCAATAGCACACCACAGACCAGCACCTTCTCCCGGGGTGCACCGGTGGGCGCAGGGGAGCGGCTCATGGACAGCTGCCGCTGGACTCCACGGCAGACCGGGTGAGTTCCATGCCCATCAGTCGCTCGCCGACTAGCTGCGGAACAAGCTCCGTGTGCACGCGCCAGGCCTCGCGTTCCTCCCCGTGATCAGTCCGAAAATGCACGCCACGGGATTCCTCCCGGGCCAGGGCCGAGTAGGTGGCCAGGCGGGCCAGGAGCAACATGTTCTGCAACTCCCAAGTGGGCAGTTCTGCGGGCGCCAGGCCTTCCACCGCCCGACTCCAGAAGGCCAGGCGCTCCCCGGAATCCCCCAGGCCAACGCCGCTGCGTTCCACGCCGAGCTCACGCCACATGAGGGACTTGAGCGAGTAGGTGATGTCTGAAATGTTGATCTTCAGGCCCGCCGGCGGACGCTCAACGACCCGCGGAGGAGCAGCCCGCAGGTAGCCCAGATCCGGTCGTGATCCGGTCTGGGCGGCCAGGCGTCCGGCGCGCTCCCCCAATACCAGGGCCTCCAAGAGTGAGTTGGAGCCCATGCGATTGGCACCGTGCAAGCCGCTGCTGGCGCACTCCCCCACGGCCCACAGGCCGCGGGCGCTGGAGCGGCCATCTGCATCAACGGTCACGCCACCAATCTGATAGTGAGCCCCGGGCCTGACTGGTATGGGATCCTGGGTTATATCGATGCCGAAATACCGGCAAGTTCGTGCGATCTGGGGGAAGAGTTGCTGGGGGTCGCGGTTGAGGTCAGAAAGGTCCAGATAGACACAGGTATCCTCCGTGTCGACCATGCGTCGAAACACCGCGCGACTGACCGCATCCCGGGGAGCCAGCTCCCCATCCGGGTGGAAGTCTGGCATGAAGCGCACACCGTGGCGATCGCGCAGGATTCCGCCGGCTCCCCGCACAACCTCGCTGATCAAAAAACGAGCGGCGCCGGCGATGTACAGGCAGGTCGGATGAAACTGAACAAACTCCAAGTCGCGCACACGAGCCCCGGCCCGCACCGCTGCCGCCACCCCATCGCCTGTGGCGATGGGCGGGTTGGTGGTTTCCCGGTATATCTGCCCGGAGCCCCCCGTGGCCAGAATCACCTCCGGAGCAACGAAGGCGACCAGGTCACCGCGGTCGGTGCGACACAGGGCGCCCTGTACGCCATCCTCGGCGGGCAGGAGATCCAGCACGAAGGTATGTGGGAAGCAGGTAATGCTCTCAGCAGCGTCCAGGGCTTCGGTCAGCGCACGCTGAATCTCCTGGCCAGTGGCTGCCCCATGGGCGTGGATGATACGCGGCGCTGAGTGGCCTCCCTCCCGCAAAAGGGCCAAGGAGCCATCGGCCTCACGGTCGAACTCCGCCCCCAGGCCGACCAGGCGTTCAACTGCCTCTGGGCCACTGCTAACCACCTGCCGAACCACCTGATCGTGCCCCATGCCACAGCCCAGGCGCAGGGTATCGGCGCTGTGAGCTTCAAAGGCATCCCCGGCAGCCAGGACGGCTGCCATGCCTCCCTGGGCAGCGACGGTATTGCTCTCCCGCAGCTCTCTCTTGGCCAACAGGGCCACCTGGGCTCCGGCCCGGGCCGCTGCCAGGGCAGCACAGCTGCCAGCTGCTCCACCGCCGATGACCAGTACATCAAAGCGGTAGAGGGGAACGGTCCGGAATGAAAACGGCAGCAGCCAGCGTTCCGTGTCCAGTGCCAGCGGGGAGGGGAGGGTCATTAATGCGTGCCCGCCATGAGAGCCGAGGCGCGGGCATTGTAGCCGGGTCGCCACTCCAGGAGCTCCCCATCCCGGGGGCACGGACAAAAAAGGGAAGTAATCATCCATTCCAGGGCAGCCAGCGCCGATTTTGAGGAAAAGGCGAGTTCGGGTCTTGTTCGGGTGTCAGGCACCGATAGATTAGGGGCCTGTTAGGTTTTCACCAAAGGAGTACCCCATGACAGCCCTCATTCAAGACGCCCGCCGGGAAGCCGGCACCTACTGTTTCTTCACCATCATCCTCGCCGCCCTGTTCTTCGTCTGATCCCCGCAACCAGTTCCCACGCCAAACCATGGGCCAGCCTCCCCTCACACGCCGCCAGGCGCAGATCATCGAATTCCTCCGCACCTACCGGGGCGAGAACGGCATCAGCCCTACCCTGGAGGAGATGGCACTCAACTTCGGCGTGAGCAAGGTAACGATCTTCGGCCACGTATCGGAGCTTGAACGCAAGGGCGTCATCACACGCCAGGAGCGTGGCGCAAGCCGCTCCATTCAGCTGGTGGAAGACGAAGCACCTTCCCCCCCCAGTCTTCAGATTCTCGGTGACATCGCCGCCGGCTGCCCCATTGAAGCCCTAGAGCACCCCGAAACACTAGACCTGCATACCCTCGTCCCCCGGGGCCGAGAGGTCTATGCCCTGCGTGTGAAGGGCAACTCCATGATCGACGATGCCATCGCTGACGGCGACCTGGTCCTCATTGAGCGCCGCCAGGATGCCCGAGATGGCCAGACCGTGGTGGCTGTCCTTCCCGGCGAGGAGACTACCCTGAAACGCCTCTATCGAGAGCCGGGTGGATACCGCCTGCAGCCCGCCAACGTCGCCATGGAGCCCCTCCACGTTCCAGATCTGGAAATACGCGGCGTCGTAATCGGCGTCGTCAGATCGCTGTAGTCACATCAGGCACGGGTCCTTTGGCCGGTGCCCGGGGAGCCACGACAGACAGCTCCACCTCATGGAAGGCGCCACGGCATCCCTGCCCGTGGCGCCTTCCTCACATGGGGACTTGCCTGACCTCGGTGCAGCACGCCAGGCGCAAACAAAAAAAGCCCCCGACGGCGAACCGTCGAGGGCCATGAAGAACCCGGCAATGACCTGCTTTCTCGCTAACGCAATATCATCGGCGGCATCTGCTTGACGACCGTGGTCGGGATGGGAACGGGTATGGCCAGACACCTATAATCACCGGGAATACGACCTGGTGGCTTGCCCTAGCACAAGGCGAGGAGCCAACCAGGCTTGGAACTGAAGGTGGAACGGGGTGCAAGTGAGGCACGCCATATGAGTTACTTTCTTCCACGCCAACGCGGGCGCGGACGGGGAAGAAAGTGGATAAGCCGATCGCCCGATTAGTACCGGTAAGCTGAACATGTTGCCATGCTTACACCGCCGGCCTATCAACCTGGTAGTCTTCCAGGGGGCTGATGGGGATGACTCGTCTTGAAGAAGGCTTCGCGCTTAGATGCTTTCAGCGCTTATCCGTTCGGACCGTAGCTACCCAGCTGTACCACTAGCGTGATAACTGGAGCACCAGAGGGTCCTCCTCCCCAATCCTCTCGTACTAGGGGAGAACCTTCGCAATCATCCTACACCCACACCAGATAGGGACCGACCTGTCTCACGACGGTCTGAACCCAGCTCACGTACCGCTTTAATTGGCGAACAGCCAAACCCTTGGGACCTTCTTCAGCCCCAGGATGCGATGAGCCGACATCGAGGTGCCAAACCTCCCCGTCGATATGAACTCTTG
>PVBE011956578.1_pt1 | contig 88846 bp, 76 predicted proteins | sample 1631181 | NCBI WGS metagenome assembly PVBE01 (sample SAMN08397723, study PRJNA350692) | Marine metagenome, whole genome shotgun sequencing project. | isolation source: water | place: Pacific Ocean | collected 2012-04 | reverse complement strand
GGTTCAGTCGTCTCGATTACCAGTCCGATGCGCTCGATGAGCTGCTCCCGCAGCTTGTCGGCGCAAGCCAGCAACACCCGCATGGCCTTGGTCCAGTGCTCGTCCTGAAGGACGTTGTCGCGGGTCAGGGTGTGCTCCAGGCGATCGCTCTTCAGCTTGAAGTTCAGATGACCCAGCCGCGCCTCGTAACGTCCGAGGACTTCGCGGTTTCGGGTGTTTACCAGGGTCAGGCCGCCGTTGTAGAAGCCGTAGCGAGGGTCCTCGGCGTAGGCCACGACGGCCTCGATACCATCCCGCGAGAGTCTCGCGACCAGCGGCCCCTCCAAGTCGAGGGGCCGGTTCACCTGCTCCGGTCCACGGCCCTGCTCGGGGACCGTCCCGTCGGAGAAGGCTGCGAAGGGATCCTCGGTCTCCTCGGTCACCGAGTCCTGCATGTCGGTTCGGTCCCAGAAGGTGATCGGCGTGTTGCTGTGTTCACACCACCAACCCAGGATCCAGCGGCAGTCCCGAACGAAGGAGTCGACCTCGGCCTCGGGGATGCGCTTGAAGAGGGTGAGCTTGGTGCCGTCGACGAGCTTGTCGCTGCGCACCTTGTCGAAACTTCGGTCGGGGTGGAAGAGCAGCTCCCACGACTCCCCGTGACGGGAGGTGCGCAGAAGTACTGCATCGGGCTGGATGGCGAAGATGGAGGTGAAGCCGATGCCGAACTTCCCGATCTTGGTGAGATCGTCCTCCTTGGTGGACGAGAAGAGCCGAGTCAGGTGGTTGTCGATGATGTGCTCATCCATGCCCTCGCCGAAGTCATCGACGTGGATCTCGAGCACACCAGGGCCCTCCTCAGCACGCTGGTAGCGAAGCCAGACTTCGACGCGGGGCGTGCCGGCATCGATGGCGTTCTGGACCAGTTCGCGCAGGAAGTCGAGGGGCCGAGCGAACTGGTTGACCAGGTTCTCGAGTGCCGCTTCTGCCAGGTTCTCCTGGGCGTGCGCGGGCAGGTCGGCCATCGGTCTCCTAGATCAGCTTTTCGGTGTCTCCGGTGATGAGACCCCCGCAACTGTTGCAGAGAATGTCATCGTTGCCCAAGCGAGCGCCGCAGACACTGCAGGAAATCCCGCTGGTGAACCACCCAGCGGCCCCGAAGAGTAGGGCGCCGACAGGGATCAACCCCAGGGTCTGAGGGGCTTTGAAGAGCGCGACCCCCAGGAATCCGATGGCCGCACCGACCAGGGCTCCGACGACCATGCCGCGGATGCCTGAACGGCTCCGTACCCGCTCCACGGGGCGTGGAGGACTCTCGTAGCTCAGCTCGCAGTCCGGCTCGTCGATCAGCGTGGCCAGTGCCGGTTTGCCCGAGCCCCGCAGATGGTCCAGCCCAGCCTTCAGCAGTGCTCCCTGGTTGGGCTCGAGCTGTGCCATCACCTTCCTCGCCTCCCGGCGCCCACCGCCACGCACCCGCAGTTGAGCAGCCAGCAGGAAGCTGACGGACTGTGGCGGCAGGTAGCCGCCCGCCGCCGGGCTGAGGTGTTGCCCGATGACGGCGATTGGCGCAGCGCGCAGAGCCCAGGCACGGTGGAGCAGCGGAAGGCCGAAGCCCAGATAGATGGTGGTCACGTCGACCAGCAGCTCTTCGAGCTCGGGATCGTCATGGCAGAGGTCTCTCGTCAGGCGCCAGACGCGCGCGACCTCCCGACAGAGCGTTCCCAGCAGGGTGTCGTCCCTCAGCCGTGCTCGCTGCACGCCGAAGGAGATCTCCTCGTCCGTCAGCAGCGCAACCCAGGCCATCGCCCCTCGAATGGGCTGCTCCCGCGTCAGGTTGAGCAGCTCGCTGGGCAGGTCGTGCAGCTCGACGCTGAGGTCGAACTCGTTCATCCCAGCGCTTGCCATGAGCTCCTTCAGGAGGCTCTCCACAGAGCTCTGATCGGCGGGCCAGGTGTAGGGGACCGGCTCCTCTCTCAGGGGTCCCTGGAGAAAGCGCCCTCGCCCACTGTTTTCAAGGAGCCAGCCAAGCTGTTCGAGGAGCCAGATCTGGCGGTCCGGAGGAGGCAGCGCACGCACTCTTCCATTCTAGCCTCTCTCACTCGCTGTGGCATTGCCAGAGAAGGACCAGGTCATAGGCTTCGTCGGAGAAGCTCCACGGGGCGTAGGTCTCCACGGGCGGATCACCGGCCACCAGGTAGGCGTGCAGATTGGCTCCGCCAGCTGCGGTGTGGGTGCGGGGTCCGAAGAAGGAATCGGGTGCCGAGAGCGTGTCGATCAGGCGGCAGCGATCTCGGGCGCTGCTCGAGGCCTGTTGTGGCCAGGGGGCCAGGGCTTCGGCGTGGATGGCATCCGGCTCGCCCTCGTCCTCGAGAGGCCGCCACCCCGCTGCTTCCAGGTGGTGCTGCCAGCCCCAGTGGCCGGCAAAGCTGCCGGGTCCTGCGGGCAGAACCCGTCGGGCCAGGTCCTCATGCGCCTGGGCGAAGGCCCGATCGTCCCAGCTCAGGCCGAGCGCCAGAACTGCCTGCAGTACGACGGTGGTGCGGACCAGCCATGGATGGGGCCGCAATCTCAGGGCGGCCACCGCGGGCGCTACGAGAAAAGGCAGCCAGTAGCGCGAGGCCGTGAAGCGCAGCGTGAGCAGGAAGAACAGCCCGCCGATTCCCCAGGCCATGAGCATCCGGTCATTGGGATCCCGCCAGCGGTGCGTGGCGAGCAGCGCGCCTCCCGAGGCGGCGCACAAGACCGTCATCGTCGTGGCCAGGGGGGCCTGCCCGCTGACCAGGGCGGCGACCAGGCCCAGCCCCGCACCGATCAGGGCCCCGGGCCAGCCGCGGCAGGCCAGTGTTCCCAAGAGGCCTGCTCCGCCCAGCATGGCCAGTCCTGCCACGCCCTTTCGGAAGATCTCCCAGGGAGTATTCGCCACGGACTGGAAAGAGCCCATCGCCAGCAGATGCAGCTCACCGTAGGCGTGGAGGTCATGGAGACAGAGGGCGGCCAGGGGGATCAGCGACAAGGCCGCGGCAGGTCGACGGCGCTGCCAGCCGATCAGGGCCATCAGGGGAAGCAGACAGAGACCCGAGTAGCGGAAGAGGACGGCGCAGCCCGCGACCAGGGCCCATGCCCCGCCGCGATTCAGGAAGCCCCCAACCCCTGCGAGGGTACAGGCCAGCATCGGCAGGTCCGGGGTCAGGCCCTGGGCGGCCAGGAGCACCAGGGGCGAGGTCGCCATCAGCAGGGCCAGGTCCCGCCCTTCGCCCAAGAGCGCTCGGCCCAGCTCGTGAGCCCCCCACAAGGCCAGCAGCAACCAGGGCAGCATCCACAGGTGTGCGATCTGGACGGGGGCGTCGTGTACGGGCGCGAGCCACCAGGCGATCCCGGGAGGGTTGGACAGGACGTCGAAGGCCCGCTCGGTCTGCCCCTGCCAGTTGATGAGGACCTCGTGAGGTCGCCAGATGTCTGCGGCAGCCCCCTCCGCGAGGCGGAGAAAGTTGGCATCATCGACGTGGACGGGCTTGTCCACAAAGGGCAGAACGAGCCCCAGTCCCACCAGAGCTGACAGGCTCCTGACCCTCACAAGTGAATGGTACCGTCTTCTGTACGTAGAGCGGTGTGGAACCCTGCATGATTCGAGCTGTCCGACCTGACCAGCACCCTGGGACCTTCATGATCCTGCTCTGCATCGCGACCGGCTGTCGGGGCCACATCTCGCCGATGGATCGTGTTGCATGGGACTCCCATCCCGTCACGGTGGAAGGGGAGATCCTCGTCGCTCCCGTGCTGGTCCTGGCCGAGGTGCCGGATCCGGACCTGACAGGGCTCTTCGGAGAAGAGCTGGGGTGGAAAGACTCCAGCGGCCGTCTCCGGCGCACTGCGGAATTGGCGGAGCTGCCCTACTCCGTGCACGCTGCCATCCCAGGGGCGCTCTACCGCTCCCTTCCGACAGGCTGGGATGGTCACTTTCGGGACATGCGATTGAGCCTGCCCCAGCAGATCGCCCTCGTGCAGGGGTTGGAAGATCCGGAGCGCTCGGCCCTGTCCCTCATGAGCGATGTTGCACGGGGTGCGGACGGGGATGCGGTGCTCTTCACCTGGGTAATCGAGACCGAAGGCACACCGCTGACGGACGAGTTTCTGATCGGGGAGTTGGTGGTGGTCGACGGCGTCCCGGTGATCGTGGACCACACCGTCGAACCCTACGCGGTCGAGATGCTCCTCGGAATGGCTCTGATTGCGAAAGAAGGGGACCTCATCTTCCGCTATGAGGACCGCTACAGCGGGCTGCTGGCCGGTGAGGGCTCGAATGAACTGGGCCGAGCGATCGCGCGCGAGCTGGTGGAGGATGTCGCACCCGTCTGGCTTGAGGTCGAAGCGGACAGGGTCCTGGCGGAGCGCTAAGTCGCAGGGGTGAGGCCCTTCGACATCGTCGTGGTCGGCGGCGGCCATGCTGGCTGTGAGGCCGCCGCTGCAGCTGCGGGTATGGGTCGCCGGGTGGCCATGCTCACCTTTGCGCAGCAGCACATCGCGCGGCTGTCCTGCAATCCGGCCATCGGTGGTCTGGCCAAGGGCACGCTGGTGCGGGAACTGGATGCGCTCGGTGGGTTGATGGCACGAGTCGCGGATCGGACCACCGTGCAGTTTCGCCAGTTGAACACCCGAAAGGGACTTGCGGTGCGCAGCTCGCGGGCCCAGGTGGACATCGGTGGCTACCCCGCGGAGATGCAGCGTCGTCTGGCGTGCATCGAGACCCTGGAGATCATCCAGGCCGAGGCCACATCCCTGGTGCTTCGAGGAGGGCGGATCAGTGGGGTGGTCCTGGCGGACGGTCGCCAACTGGAGACCCAAGCGGTCATCCTGACCACGGGCACCTTCCTGGCGGCCTGCATGCACCAGGGCGACCGACAAACAGGGGGTGGGAGGATCGGCGATCGTGCTGCCCATGCTCTCAGCGCCTCGCTTCAGGAGTGTGGGTTGAGGCTGAGTCGGCTGAAGACGGGTACGCCACCGCGGTTGGCAAAGGACAGCATCGACTGGTCCGCGCTCACGCTCCAGGACGAGCACGAGGGACGCTTCTCCTTCGCTCCCACCCGCCGGACACTGCCTTCGCTGGGCTGCCACATCGCCTACACCACCGAGAGCACGCACGAGCTCATCCGCCAGAACCTGCAGCGCAGCTCCATGTTTTCCGGGGCCATCACCGGCACGGGGCCGCGCTACTGCCCCTCCATCGAAGACAAGGTGCACCGCTTCGGGCATCGGAACCGCCACCAGCTGTTTCTGGAGCCCGAAGGGCACGACACGGACCGGGTCTATGTGAACGGCTTCAGCACCTCGCTGCCGGCCGAGGTGCAACTGGAGGCCCTGCGCACCATCCCGGGGCTGGGCCAGGCTCGGGTCCTGCAGTACGGCTACGCCGTCGAGTACGACTTTTCCGACCCGCGGGATCTGGACGAATCCCTCCAACATCGGGGCATCCCGGGCCTCTACCTTGCGGGCCAGGTCAACGGTACCTCCGGCTACGAGGAGGCAGCGGTTCAGGGCTTTGTGGCCGGGGTCTCGGCGGCGCGGGGTGAAGCTCTGGTCCTGGGGCGCGATCAGGCCTACATCGGGGTGCTGGTCGACGATCTGATCACCCGAGGGGTGGGTGGCGAGCCCTACCGCATGTTCAGCTCCCGGGCCGAGCACCGACTCTTGCTGCGTGAGGACAACGCGGACCGTCGCCTGATGCCCCTGGGGCATGAGCTTGGACTTCTGCCGGAGCCGGAGTGGCGGGCCTTCGAGGCGCGGGAGCGCAGCATCGAAGGGGCCACGGCGGCGCTTCGTAGAGCCCGGATCCGGCCCGACGCGAGCACTCTTCAGGAACTCGAGGCCTTGGATCTGGGCGGTCTGAGGAAGCCCGCTACCGGAGAGGAGCTGCTGCGCCGCCCCGGGGCGCGCTACGCCGATCTGGCCGGGTTGATGCCCTTGCCTCCCCTGTGCGAACAGGCAGCGGAACAGGTGGAGACCGAGGTGCGCTACGCCGGCTACATCCGGCGCCAGAAGGCGCGTGCGGAACAAGCGCGTCGCCTGGAACACCGCTCTCTGGAGGGGGTGGACTTTGCGGTGGTTCCCGGCTTGAGCATCGAGGTTCGAGAGCGCTTGATGCGGGCGCTTCCGCGCAATCTGGGTTCGGCTTCTCGCCTTCCGGGCATCACGCCGGCCGCGGTGGACACCCTGGTGGTGTTCCTGGCCCGGAGCCAATGACGGAGCTGGAGCGCCATCACCTGGCCACGCTGGAGCGCTGGCGGCACGCCATGGACCTGGTCGGGCCGGGCCCGCTGGAAGTGCACTTCGAGGATGCGGCTCGGGCGGTGGCGTGGTTGCCCTCTCCCGCGGGGGTCTGGGCCGACCTGGGCAGCGGTGCGGGCTTTCCGGGTGTGGCCCTGGCTGCGCACTTCCCCCAGCTCACGGTGCACCTCGTCGAGAGCCGAAGGAAGAGGGCGGTCTTTCTTCGGCAACTGAAGGCTGGGGAGGTGAAGTGTCTTCGGAGCGAGGAGCTCCCGGACGAGAGCTACGACGGCGTGGTGAGCCGGGCCTACAAGGCTCCCGAGGCCTATCTCGCAGACGCCCGGCGCTTGCTCAAGCCCGGGGGAGTCGCGCTCCTGATGTTGGCGCGGCAGGCTGAGCCCGAGGTCGACGGGTTGAGGATGTTCCACGTGGAACGCTACGAGGTGGATGGCCGACCACGGGCTGCGGTGGGCTACCACAAGGAGTAGGGAGCTCAGCGGGGAGGCATTCCCGGAAGATGTTCCACGTGGAACATGTCTTGCTTCGTCAAGACTCGGATGCTAGGTTCGCCGCAACGAGGAGATGGGATGAGCCGTCGACGACTTGGCCGCGGTCTCGCCGCGCTGATCCCGGATGACCTGATGGATGCACGCTCATCCAGGCCCACCGGGATGCAGACGGTCCCGTTGACCCAGATCGGCGCCAACCCGGAGCAGCCGCGCACCCACTTCGACTCTCGAGGCCTCCAGGACCTGGCGTCCTCGATCCGGGAGCATGGCGTGCTCTCTCCGCTCATCGTGATGCCGAACGAGCAGGGCGGCTACCAGCTCATCGCTGGTGAGCGGCGACTCCGAGCCGCTTCGCTGGCGGGTCTGGACGAGGTTCCGGTGCTCGTCCACGAAGGCGCGATGGCCCCGGAGGTTCAGCTGGAGCTGGCGCTGGTGGAGAACCTCCAGAGGGAGGACCTGGATCCGATCGAGGCGGCGCGGGGCTATGCCCGCCTGCAGCTGGACTTTGGCTATACCCAGGAGCAGATCGCGGCGCGGGTGGGCAAGGAGAGGAGCACCATCGCCAACCAGCTGCGCCTGCTGCGGCTTCCCGACCGGGTCCTGAAGCTGGTTCGTGAGGGACGCTTGAGCACCGGGCACGCCAAGGCCCTGCTTCCCATCGAGGACCAGACCACCCAGCGGTCCATCGTCGCCCAGGTTCTGGCCCGAGGCCTCAGCGTGCGCGCGACCGAGCAGCTGGTTCGTTCTCGATTGGCGATAAAACGACGCGCTGTAGGGGCCAAGGGTGCAGGCAGCGCCGTCAAGGCCGTCTCGGGACTGCTGGCCCGCGAGCTCCAGACCGGCGTGGAGGTGAAACCGCGCGCCCGAGGGGAGGGCGGCAAGATCGTCATCTCCTACTACTCCGGCGAGGAGCTGGAGCGCCTGATCAAGATCCTGAGGAGCGGAGTCGAGCGGTAGGCTGGCGCTCGTGGAACCCCTCATCCTCGCGATCGCGGGAGGAACAGCCTCGGGCAAGACCACCCTCGCGCGTCGCCTGGTCGACCGTCTGGGCGCGGAGCGATGCCTGCTCATCTGCCACGACCGCTACTACCGGGATGTCAGCGACCCCACGAGCTTCAACTACGACCACCCGGCTTCGCTGGAGACCGATCTCCTGGTCGAGCACGTCCGAAGCCTGAAGAGCGGATCCCCAGCCGAGTTGCCGATCTACGACTACGCCTCCCATCGCCGGCAGGTCCGAACCGAGCGAGCCGAAGCCAGACCCGTGGTGATCGTCGAGGGCATTCTCGTGCTGGAGCACGAAGAGCTCAGGGCCAGCGCGGACCTGAAGGTCTTCGTGCACGCCCCCGCGGACCTGCGCCTGGCCCGCAGACTTCAGCGAGACGTAGAGGAGCGAGGCCGAACGCGGCAGAGCGTGCTGGACCAGTGGAACAACACGGTTGCCCCCATGCACATCGCCCATGTCGAGCCCTCGCGCCGCGAGGCCGACCTGGTCTTGGAGGGGGTGGGTCTCCTGGAGCCGGTGGTGGAGCGCTTGGCCCTGGCTGTGGAGCATGCTCGGCGGGGCCTTCCGGCGCAGGAGCCTGCCGGCTAGCTCCGTCGGGGCGCTCAGCCCCCGTCGCTGCCTGCGTTGACGTTCAGCTCCAGGGGCCAGACGATGCTCTCGCCGTCCGGATCCTCGACGATGATCTTCACAGACCACGCGCCGCCCCCCGCGTTCTCTTGCCCGGAGTAGCGCAGACGCCCGGTCTGGTCGATTCCCATGCCCGGGGGGGCGTCTTCGATCCGCCACGTCAGCAGATCGCCGTCCGGATCCGCGGCCTCCAGCTGAAAGCCGTCGACCGTGCGGAAGTCACCCTTCTTCGTGATGAACTTGGGTGGGCTGTTCTGGACGAGCACGGGGTCCACCTTGCGCTCTCGGCGGTTCTGTCCGTCGCTCACCTCGACGACCGCGTGGACCCGATCTCCCTTGTTGAAATGGCTGGGAGAGAGGGTGGTTGTGGACACCCCCGGAATGTGGATGTCGTTCACATACCAGTCCACCCGCGTGGAGGTGCGGTCACCGTCGGGATCCTTGACCGCCACCTTCAGTCGCGCTTCTCGCGTCGAGGTCAGCTTGTTGCTGATGTTGGCGCTCACGATGGTGGGTGCCCGTCCTCCTCCCTCTTGTCCCAGGAGGCAGTCGGGCGGCCCGTCGTCGATGGCCGTGTCGAAGCGGTTCGGCCGACTCGGAGGTACCGGCGGCTCTGAGGGCAGGTCCGCACAGGCGAGCAGCAGCATCAGCATGGGTCGATCATAGCGGGGTGGCGGGCTTCGATGCGCTCCAACGGCCTCGGGTCACGCGGTACCAGTTCAGCAAGTCGTCTATGGCGGCTGGATCGGCCGGGAGGCGCTGACGCTCCAGCGGGTCGGCGTTCAGATCGAAGCGTTCGTCGGGGAGATCGCCGAAGTGGTGAATGTGCTTGTCTCGCCCGCGCCAGCTGACGAGGCAGCGGGCGTTGTACCAACAGCTGCCAAAGACCGTTCGGGCGGGGAGCGGGTGCAGCAGGCTGTGGCCTGGCAGCTCGCCCTGTACCTGGGCACCCAGCACTTCCAGCAGCGTGGGGAGGATGTCCAGGTGGCTGACGGGCTGCTCGATGGTGCCGGCTTCGATGCCAGGGCCCTGCAGCAGCAGGGGTACGCGCATGCCCTCTTCGTAGGGGTTGGTGTTGTGTTGGCGGGGCAGGTGCTCACCGAAGCCCTCACCGTGGTCGCCGACGACGAGCACGACGGTGTTCTCCAACAGCCCCAGGTTCTCGAGCTGGCTCAGCAGCCGCTCGACGAAGCCGTCGGTGTAGTTGACTGCGCGCAGGTAGCCGTCCAGGTCTTCGTCTTCGGACCACTGCCGCTCCTCTCCCTCCCGGGCGGGCACGGCGTAGTCGTGGTGCGGGGTGCCTGCCAGGTAGAAGGCGAAGAAGGGCTCTTCGGGCTCCGCTTCAAGCCAGTCCCGGCTGGGGGCGAGCATGATGTCGTCCTCGTAGCCGAAGTAGTTGGCCTTGGAAAAGCCGTCGGTGTCCATCTCCTCCGGTGGCACGAAGTCCTCGAACCCCAGCTGCTCGCACAAGCCCCTCCAGTTTTCGAAGTGCTCCGTGGCGCTGCGGAAGTGCACCGTTCGGTATCCGGCCTTCCTCAGCAGCTTTGGCAGGCAGTCCAGGGGCAGGCTGGTGCTCTCGTGGATGGCCAGGCCCAGGTCGGGGGGCACCCCGCAGAGAAGAGGCACCATGGCCTTGGTGCTGTGGGGAATCAGCGCGTAGGCGTGGCTGGCCGTGAGTGAGTCGCGGCTCATCTGCTCCAGGAAAGGGGTGACGCCGGAAGCGGGGTCAGCGAGGGAAGTCGAGCTGTACCGAAGGGACTCAAGAGCGATAATAACGAGGTTGTACCTTGGTTTTAGGCTGATCTCCGTAGTGCTCCAGGGCTCGGATGGAAGGGCTTCAGGAGGCGAGGCGAGGGTGCTGAGCAGGAGGTGGGAGGTGGTGTGGCGGGCCAGGGAGCGGGGAGCGCTCGTGCCGAGAGGAGGGGCCAGCGACAGCAGCAGCAGGAGCACGGCGACGACTCCCGCCTTCCAGGCGCCGGGGCTTGGGGTCATCGGGGCAGGACGGCTGAGCACCCACGGCGCGGGAGCCACCAGGAGCAGGGCTCCCAGCAGGGCTGCGGGGAGGGTGAGCTCGCCGAAGGCCGCGGTCGCCCCTTCGAGGTTCTGCAGCGCGTACCAGAACAGGCCCCCATCCATGGCGGCGCCCGTGGTGCTGAAGTGCTGGTGGCAGAGGAACTCCACGGCGCCCAGAAGGGCGTAGATCAAGGCCAGCCCGATGCGGATGGGCCTCGGGCGATTGCAGAAGCGTGCCAGCAGCGCGGCCCCACCCGAAAGGAGGCCTGCATGCAAGAGCAGCTCGGGGCGTAGCAGGTCCAGCACCCACAGCCCGGGCCACTGCGGAAGCATGAGCAGTCGCTGCAGCTTCCACCACACCAGGTAGGCCGCCAGGGGCCCAAAGAAGCCCACCAGCACGCCAGCATCGATCTCCTGCAGTCGCTTCACCGTGGGGAATCTACCGTCCGGGCTGCCACATCTCCCAGATTCGTGCGGCCAGCTCGTCTTCGGCTTCCCAGCGGTCCAGCACCTTTCGGTTGCGTCGGCGGATCATCCAGAAGGCCGCGAGTGTCAGCGGAGCGCCCAGGCCGAAGAAGAAGGTGTCGCTGGTCACAGAGCTCAGCCACAGAGGGGAGTTCTGCAGGCGGCCGCGCCACCTGCGGTCCAGTGCATCGGCGCTGTCGCCGGTCGCCACCCGGAAGGCTGCATTGTGGTGCTTTCCCGCCGCCATCTCCTGGACCAGGGTGATGATGGCCTCCTCGCCGTATTCCTGGGCGACGTAGGCGATGAGATCGGCGCTCTGGGCGTAGGCCAGGCTCGCTCGAAGCGGGTCGTCCGGAAAGCCCGCCGTCAGCTCGTCCAGGGTCAGCAGCTCACCGAGCAGCCCCTGAGCGAGGCGGTGGGTGGTCTCGGGTCCGATCTCGCCTGCGACCCACTGGGCCAGGCCCTCTTGCAGCCAGCGTGGCACCGGGCGCGGCCCGAAGGCCTGTCCGAGGAGCACGTGGGTGATCTCGTGGTCCAGGACCTGGGTCAGGGGAGAAGCGGTGCCCGGTCGGATGGAGGGGCTCTTCAGATAGATGAGGCGCCGTTGTGGCCAGGCGGTTCCGTCCGCCCAGTCGGGTGGATGGCCGGGCTGCAGCTCGCGGAAGGCCTCCTCGTCGTCGGCGAGGGTGATGTGCATGGCCGGGCCAGCGCCGATCCCCAGACGGCGAGCGATCTCGGGGATCTCGACCGCGGCGTGTTCCGCCAGGCGCTCCAGGGTGGGGCGGTCGGTGGGGGCCCCGTAGACGGTGGCGTAGACCCCTGGCAGCGCAACGAAACCGATGGGGGGAGTAGGCGCTTGGTGCAGACGCACGCTCAGATCCACTTCGGGAGCTGCGCTCATCGAGGGCTCGCCGGCGAAAGCCCATGCCAGCAGGAGGTGCAGGATGCCTCACAGGGTAATCTCACCGGCGAGGGGGTAAACACCGGTGCTTCTTCTTTTGGCCTGTGCGGCTCACATGGAGCTCCCGCTTCAGGCCTTCCTGGCTGGTGAGCACCAGAGCGCCCTGGACGAACAGGCTGCGCTGGCGGAGAAGGGCGGCCGTGTGCAGGCCCTGCACCAGCTTCGGCTGGCCTCGATGGCCCTGGCTCTCGGAGACGAGGAGACCGCCGAGAGCGCCCTGCGCCAGGCGGTCGGTGAGATGCAGGACTTCACCGCCGAGGGAGAGTTCCGCGCCCTTCTCGGGAGGGAATCGACCAAGACCTGGAAGGGCGAGCCCTACGAGAAGATGGCAGCCTTCTTCCTGTTGGGCTGCCTTCTCTACGCCGAGGGCGACCACGGAAATGCCCGGGCGATGTACAAGAGCGCCGTGCTCGCGGACGCCGGCACGGTCGAGCAGCGCTACCGCAGCGACTTTGTGCCGGCCTACCTGATGATGGCGCTCAGCTACGACGCACAGGGAAAGCGAGAGCCTGCTCTCGATGCGCTCCAGCGGGCGGAGGATGCCCTCTGGTCACAGACCACCATCGAGGTGCTCCAGTGGGTGGTCATGGACGTGGGCGCCCAGGGACGGGCGGAGGAGCTGGCCCAGCAGCTCCTGCTGATGGGCCTTCCCGCTGGAAGCACGGCTGAGCCCCGGGATCCGGAGCGCGCTGCTCGAGGGGCGGTGTCCCAGGCCGGGGAGATCTACCGCTTGGAGAAGGAGCGGCGCCCGAAGCAGCGTCACCCGGACCTGAGAGGCTTTCCGACGGAGACCTGGGACGAGGTGCCCGAGGCGCTGGAGCGCCTGGGGCGCATCCTTAGAGAGCGTGCAGCCGGCCTGGATCCGGCGCTCTTCGACGAGCCTCGAGAGCGTGCAGGGCGACTCCGGGAGCTCTTCCAGGAGCGGCCGAACGTGTTGTTGGTCATCGAGGCCGGAGACGGGCCGCACAAGGCCCGGGAGGGCAGTCACGGACACCTCCTGGTGATTCGCGAGGGCGACAGGGTGCGCGAGCCCACCGTCAGCGTGGATGGAGAAGAGCTGCCGGTGCTCGCCCTGGACAGCTACAGCTACCAGGCCACCACACGGGGCGGTCGACGGGTGGACGCCTACCTGGAAGGGAAGGCGGTCTACAAGGACGCCAGCTACGTGACGGGCTGGGCCTTGTGGGAGATCGCCGAAGTCCTCGCGGGCGGCAAGGAGGTGGCGCAGACCGTGGCGGCGGCGCTCTACGTGACGGGCTGTGTGCTGATGGTCAGCTCCCTGGCGACCATGCCCCAGGCGGACATCCGGGAGTGGGGCATGGTCCCTGAGATTCTCTACCTGGCCCCTGCGCGGCTGCCGCCGGGGGAGCACGAGCTCAGGGTCGATGGGCAGCTTTCGCCTCTGTTCGTGCCCGAGCAGGGGCAGGCTGTTCGCGTGCTTCCCCGTCTGGGCAGATAGACTGCCGCCATGCTTCTTGTGTTGATCCTGGCCTGCGCGGTGAAGACCCGCGACACCACCTACACCGACCCCGATGCCTACGGGGCCGTGGAGGGCACCGGCATCGAGGCGCGGGACATGCGCTCGGTGGCGGAACAGATGTCTCGCGAGCTGCTGGGGGCCCCCGCCATCGCGGACTTCGAGGGCACCCCCCGGGTTGTGGTGGCGACGGTGGAGAACGAGACACGCTTCCTCGTCGATGCCGAGATCATCACGGCGCTGATCACGGATGCGCTGGTGAACCACGCTGCTGGAGATCTGGCGATCCTGGAGGGCTCGGGCGAGGCGGACTTTCTGCTCGCCGGCGAGCTGCGCAGCCTGTCTGCGGCCACCAATGATGCCCAGTCCGACTACGTGCTGTTTCGCTTCCAGCTGATCGAGACCTCATCCCGCGTGGTGGTCTGGTCCAGCACCTATGAGATGAAGAAGGAGGGCTCTTGGGGCGTCGTCTACCAGTAGGTCCGTCGGGATGGCGTGCCCCGGTTCTTGCTCTGGGGCTCGCCCTGTTCGTGGCCTGCAGCTGGCGCGGGCCAACCCCCGTGCAGGCGTGGTCGCACCTGGATCCCGTGAGCAACGTCATCGCCTTGGACGAGGCCGCCTGGAGGTTGGTTTCGCTGAGCGACTACCAGGTCGCTCGCGGTGAGGACGACCGTCTGGAGGTGGTCCTCGAGCTCGCGAACCTGAGCAGTCTGGACCTGGAGATCCAGGTACAGACCGTCTTTCGGGATGGCGATGGGCGCCTGATCAGCGACGAGACGAACTGGCGGATGCTCGTCTTGCCGGGCAGCGGCTCGGCTCGCTACGAGGTGCGCTCCTTGAGCGCTGAGGCCGAGAGCTTCGTGGTTCAGGTGAGAACCCCCTGAGAGCTCTTCGGTGGCCCCTCCTGGCAGGTCTCTGGCTGAGGGCGTGGCCGCTGCTGCGTTGGCCCGAGATCCCCTGTCTGAGGGACGAGTGCACCTACCTCACCCTCGCTCAGCGCATGCTCGACGGTCAGGGCATGACCGTGCCCTCCGAGCTGCGTCGCTGGCTGTGGGCTCCGGGCTACCCCGCCTTGATGAGCCTGCACGGCGCCCTCGGCGACATGCAGGCGATCCGGTGGACCCAGATCCTGCTCTTCGTCCCCATGCTGCTCGCAGGGTCCTCCCTGGGCCGTGCCGTGGGAGGGCGGGCTGCAGCTCTGGCCGCGGCCTGGTGCCTGGCCTTGTCCCCCACCCTCGTCTTCTTCTCCGGGCGTGTGTGGTCGGAGACGGTCTACGTGACGCTCCTGCTGGGTGCGCTCTCGGCTCTGCAGTGGTCTCTCCGGGGCTCCAAGGCGCGCAGTCTCGTCCCCGGTCTGCTGGTCGGCTTGTGCATCCTCCTGCGTGGGGTTGCAGCGCCCCTGCTGCCGCTCTTCGCGCTGGCTCGTTTGTCGGTCGATCGCTGCTGGAAGAGCGCGGCGGTCCTTCTGTTGAGCGGCGCGCTCACCGTGGGGCCCTACAGCGTCTACGCCACCGCGACCTTTGGTGGGCCGGTGCTGTCGGATCGCACCATGGGTCAGATGATGTGGCTGGGCAACAACGACTTTCCTCCCGTCAGCTTCGACCACGGGATCGGCCCCCTGACCCCAGGGGAATGGGAGCGGGTGGTCGCAACCGGGCGGCTCCATTGCGATGGCTCCCTCTCGCCGGTGGATTGGGATGACTGTGAACGGTCCAGGGGGTGGGGATGGATTCGGGACAATCCCGGAGAGTTCCTGGCCCGCATCCCGCTGCGAGAGGCCCAGCTTCTGAATCCCAACTCCTTCCTGACCCGGGCCATTCGCCGTGGAGAGTGGCGCGGCTTGCCGGTTTGGGCGGAAGAGTTTCTGTGTGTGACCACGATCCTGTGGAGTGTCCTGGCGGTCATAGGGGGGCTCATTGGGATCTTCTCACGCGGAAAAGGCCATTTTGCGGCCCTATGCATAGCGATTGTTGCGTACCACGCCGTGGCGGTCGGTCTGGTGGCTGGCCTCAGCCGCTACCGTGTTCCTTTGGACGCCATCGGTCTGATCTGGGCAGGGGTATGGTTGGCTTCACTTCCTGGGACCCTGGGCGCACTCAGGAACTGGCGCGGACTCTGTCTCGGCGCAGTCCTTCTCGTGCTTGTGCCCCTCATGCTTCACTTCCTGCTCTCCGGTTTTTTCTGAGTGTTCCTACTCCTTGCCATCGCCAGCGCACAGGAACTCGAGCAAGACGAAGCGGAACGCCTCGCGCGGCTCTTCTACAGCCTGACGGGTCGCCCGACGCCGGAGGCCTTTCTCGAGGATGACCTCCTGGCGCTGCAGGAGACGAGGCGCAGTCCGGAGGAGCTCGAGCAGGCGGTGCGCTGGATCGCGTTGAACGTGCCCGAGGCACGCAGCTACACCCTTGCGGGAATCCTGGACAGTCACCTTGCGGTGGCGCTCGGTGAGGAGGAGGAGCTGGTGCTCCCTGAGGAGGCTCCGGAGTCCACGGCGCTGGGCACCGTGACGCGGGAGCCGCGCTTTGAACCGGAGCCGCTCTTCAAGAAACAGATTCTCGGGAGCTTCTACACAGGTACGGGCCGAAAGCCGCCCGATCCGCCCACTGCCGAGGATCTGGAAGCGTTCGATCTCCTGGCCTGGAACCACTGGAACTCCGACGGAATGCTCCGGCTCGCCGAGTGGGTCCCTGAACACGTCTCGGGTGCGGAGGAGCTGAGCTGGGCCGAAGTCGCCAAGGTCGCCGTGGAGAAGGGCTACAACGGCGGTCCCCGCCCCGATGGCCAGCTCGAGGAGCTGGTGGGTGTGCCGGCCTACCTGGGCACGGCGAAGCAGTCCTGGGTCGTGGAGCGGGATCCCCAGCGCTTCGACGGTGGTGGCCTGGTCAGCACCGTCACCATGGGCACCCTTCCCACCTGGCTCGATCAGTCTCCAGCGCGTCTCCCGGGTCGGCCCCTCCGGGTGGGTGAGGGAAGCTTCGGTCTTCACGGTGGAGCGCTGCGCCTGGGTCAGGCCTCGGAGGGGATGGCCTTCACCGCGGAGGCGCTCCTCTTGACGAGCGTTCCGGGCTCTCTCGATTCCCATCGACGGGGGCTGGACGGTGGGCCCACCTGGCAGCTGGGAGGGCCTCTGGAGAGCACCGCGACGGGTGGTCACCTGGCGCTGGCGACCCGTCAGGGCTTCCTGGGTATAGGCGGCAGGGCCTTCGGGTTTCACGCTGGCGAATACGGTCTCGGTGGCGTTGCGCTGTCGATGGACGAGGATCTCGGCCGAGTGTCGGTCCTGGAGGATCTCGGGCTCTCCTGGCGTCGGGAGATGGTGGGGGAGCAGCACGTGCAGGGCCAGACCCTGCACGGCGAACTCTCGCCCTGGATCGACCTGAGTCCCCAGTGGTCTGTTTGGGGTCGCGCTCGTGTCGGGTGGACGACCGGGGGGCTCGTGGAGGACGCGGGCCCCATCGGTGACGACGTCTACGTCCGGTGGCGGGTCTACGGCGCCACGGGGCTCGTGCTGCAGGTCCCGGGCTTTCGCTTCGGGGCCCTCATCGAGGCGGGATGGGATCGCTGGTCGGTTGCATGGAGGGACGACTCGCTGATCCTCGATCGGGACCACCTCGAGACCGGTGAGAGCCAGCGCTTCTCTGCAGCGGTGGGTGGGGAGGCGGAGATCCCCTGGCGGGAGGACTGGTACCTCAGCGCTGGCGCGAGGGGCCTTGCTGGAAGCGACCAGGGGGCAGAGTGGGGGGTGGGAACCCGCACGCTTGTGCTGGACAGGGCCTGGCTTGGTCTGGGGGTCCGCGGAGGTCGAGGGCTGCACGCGGAAGTCGACGTCAGCGTGCCGTTCTAGTCCGTCGCCGGCCGGGTCGTGGTCATCCCTCGACTTCGTGGTCCGTCGCCGAGATAGTAGAATCACCGAAGAGAGGCTGCTGTGTTGTTCCTGTTGACCTTTGGCTGCCGTTCCGCTGAGCCCTCCTGGGACCTCTTCACCTCGGTTGAGGTGGAGTGCGAGCCGAGCGGAGACGCCGCCGAGCCCACGGAAGAGCTTCCCAGGGATCCGGAGTGGGCTGAAGCCATGCGCCGGGCCGCTTGTGCTGAGGATCCGCTGAACTGCGAAGACGAGCCCGAAGTGGCCGAGGAGACGGCCACAGGGCCCGAGAGCGATCCCGAGGCGGAGGCTGACCCGGAGCTCGCTGAGGCCGAGGGAGCCGGCGAAGAGGCGGAGGCGGAAGAGGCTTCAACCGAAGCTCCAACGACCGTGCCCCTGGCGATCGGGCTTCCGGAGCAACCCAACTGGGGTGTGCGACTGCTCCAGACCTTGCCCACGGCACAGCCCCCTCGCGCCGCTCTGGGCCTGTCGGACGGGACCGAGTTGGTGGTCAGCCCTGGCTCCATGATTCCGGAGGCCGGGATCATCGTGGTGTCTGTGGGTGATGGGGTTGCCCAGGTGGCTACGGTAGAGGCGGCGGGGGATCACGCGGAGATCGAGACGCTGACCCTGCACGCACAGTACTGAAATGGAGGATCTGCGTCCGGGCCCTCTGCTGGGCCTCGCAGGTTTCCTGGTCATGGGGGCCGGGCTGAGCATGCTCGCCAGCTCCGCCCAGCTGATCATCGCCTTCCCGTTCACCAGCATCTTCGTCGCTGCCTGGCCCTACGCGACGGGCGTGCTCGGCATAGCCACCCTGATGCTGGGCGGGTATCTCACGAAGGGGCGGGACTGGGCCGCCTTCGGTGCGCTGCTGAGCTGCGGCGTGGGCCTGCTTGGCGGCCTCATCTGGATCGTCTATGCCCTTGCCAGCGGGCTCTTCACGCTGGTGAGCGTCTTCGCGCTGGGCATGTGCCTGCTGGGGCTCCTCTTCACGCCTCTGTGCATCCCGCGTGCGCTGAAGCTCAGCTCCACGCGCCGCGTTCTGCTCAAGGGTCTCTGAGCCACTCCCCGGATCGTCCGCCCCGTTTCTCGAGAAGACGAATGGGCCCGATGACCGGTGAGCGGTCGATTCCCTTGACCATGTCGTAGACGGTCAGCAGCGCGGCAGACACGCAGGTCAGAGCCTCCATCTCCACGCCGGTTCGCCAGCGGGTACGGACCCGAGCCCATGCGAGCACCCGCTCGTCCCGAAGCTCCAGGGTCACGGTCACGCCCGTGAGAGGGAGGGGGTGGCACAGCGGGATCAGGTCGGAGGTGCGCTTGGCTGCCGCGATGCCCGCAAGCTGTGCCACGGCGAGGACGTCGCCCTTCTCGACGCTGCCCTGGAGGACGGCATCGAGGGCTCGAGGCCCCAACGCGATCCAGCCCTCTGCGATCGCTTCACGATCGCTGACCTCCTTGTCGCTCACGTCCACCATATGGGCGTTTCCCTGGTCGTCGAAGTGCGTGCTCATGCGTTGGCATAAGATGCCAGGGATGCGTTGGCTTCTTCCTCTGCTGGGTCTGCTTGGCCTTGCCTGCGGTCCACTGGCGTCTGCGCCGGAAGAGGCGCCGGTGGAGGACGAGCCCAGCAGCCTGCTGCGCCGTGCCTTCGAAGGCGAGAAGCAGCAGAAGAAGGAGTCGCCCGAGGTCGCGCCGGACTACCCCGACCCCCCGCCCGTCTCCGAACCACAGCGTGAGGACGCCAAGCCGCCCGCCTCCGAGGACAACTCACCGGAGTGCAAGAAGGCCAAGGCCCGTCGAGAGAAGCAGGAGAAGCGCGTCTACAACAAGCGCGTGTCGGTGAATGTGAGCGAGGAACGCCACAACACGGCGAAGAGCGCCATGTCGGGCTGCGTCAACAACATCGACTGCGCCACCGACGGCGTGCGGGTGATGGACCTGCAGGAGAAGATCGCTTCGGCCGAGGCAAGCTATGAGGCCACCTTGGAGCAGGTCGGCGTGCTCGAAGCCGAGCTCTTCGACATCGACCAGGAGATCAAGAAGGCCTGTGGTCGGCCCTCCCACTAGGGATCACAGAGCTCAGGACCACCAGGCCTTCGAGAAGCGTTCGGAGTGGCTTCGCAGGTTGGTTGGCATTCCCTTCTGCAGACGGCCCTCGACGGGGTGACAGAGGATGTTGGCGACCCATGCGTGAGCGATCGCATCGATGGTCGACGGGGCCCCGAAGAACCACTCCCCGTCACCCAGCACGGAGGAAGCCGCCCGCAGATCGGCAAGGCCGCGTGCATCGATCTGTGCCCGTGAAAAGAGCCCGATGCCCTGGCCTCGGGTGTAGCCCTGGACCCTGCGCCGTGCTGCCCAGGCCGCGATGGGGCGAAAGGGTGCCGGAACACTGGCGAAGTAGCCCGCACGGACAAAGGGCCAGGCCTCGTCGCAGCACCACCGATGCCACAGCAACACGAAGTACAGGCTCTCTTCGAACAGCCGCTCCAGGAGATGACTCTTCGCCAACTGTTCGTCGGAGAAGTCGTTGTTAAGGCCGCGAAGGGGACCTTGCCGGTTGGTAGGGGTTGCTGACGGCGCGTAGTTCGTAGGGCACGCCCTTCATGCGCAACCAGCTCTCGAGCTTCATGCAAAAGGGCGAGGCGCTGGGCAAGCCGAAGCAGCCCGCAGCGAGGCCCCACATGATCAGAGGCGCTTTGCTTCCCACGGGCCCCCATCCTGCACGACGACCCACAGGGCTTCGCCGTCGTAGTCCAGATCTCGAATGCGCTCGCCCACGTCGATGCAGTGCTCTTCGGTGCAGACCTGGGCCCGCTCGCCCTGCAGCGCCCACACGGGGGTGCTGCCGGCCCAGACCGGTGACAGGTGGACCGGGATTTTCTCGTCCCGAGCCAGCACCCTCTCCTCGCCGGTGTTGCGGTTCAGCTCGAAGACCAGGCGTTCGCTGTCGCCCACCCCCACGGCGATGATGCGAGAGCCGCGTGCCGCGGGACGGGCCACCAGCCAGCCTCCGTTCAGTGGCTGTGCAAGCGGCGTCTCGAGCAGCTCGGGCTCCTTTCCGAACTCGTCGAGGTAGAGGCGCCGCTCCTGCCGGGCGTCGTTGCCCTCGGAGGAGGCCACGTAGAGAAGCCCGTCCAGGCTGTGCTGAACCCAGGAGGGATAGAGCAGCTGGCCGGGTTCGTCCAGCACGGTCCAGCGCTCACCGTCCCAGCTGGCGAGACGGGCGCCAACGTCCCTGTCAACACCGGTCTGGACGATGTCGTAGGGGTTGTGCGCGTAGGCCACCTCGAGCACGCCATCGTTCCAGCGCAGGTCGGGTTCCCAGAAGGGGTTCACCACCGCCTCGGGAAAGTCCAGATCCCAGACCTCATCGTCCGAGAGAAGCACGCAGCGTCCCACCCAGGGCATGGAGAGCTCGTCCAGGACCACCTCGCGCCAGCAGGCAGCGGCCCGGTCACCATCCGCGGCCACTACGGGGGCCTCAGCCGCCCACGCCTCTGCGCTGCTCAGGCGCTTGCCCTGGTAGCGGATGACGGAGCGCTGGGTGGGGTCATCGCGAAAGACCTCCTCCACGAGGAAGTCGCCCTCTACAGCGATGTGGGACACCCCCTCTCGGGGCTTTGTCGTCCGGTGGACGCTCAGCGCGTCCCGCATGGGCAAGCCATCGGCCCACGGCAAGTCGATCCCGGCCAGCGCAGCGACGGTGGGGGCCAGATCCTCCAGGGCATAGGGCGTCTCGATGACTTCGTTTCGGAGAATGTCGGGGCCGATCAGGATGGCGAATCCCTCTCGGTCTCCAGCACTCCAGTCGCCGTGGTTGCGCCAGTAGTCTTCGTCTTCGCCTGTGTCGCGGTGACGTCCGTGGTCGGTGGTGATGATGAGCACGGTGCGGTCTGCGTACCAGGGGTCCTGCTGGAGGTTGTCCCACAGCCGCACCAGCGGTGCGTCCACGGCATCCACCGCCTCCAGATAGGGCTTGAAGCCGGGCTCTCCGTAGTGTCCGCTCCGATCCACCGCCTTCAGGTTCACCATCACCAGCTGCGGCCGATCCTCGCTCAGCGTTCGCGCCAGCTTTGGCCAGACCGGCTCGTCGGCCTGTGCTGGCTGGATCTCACCCACAGCTTGTGAGATGAGGATGAAGTCGCTCTCCTCCTCGAAGCCCGGCATCAAGGACCACGTCAGCGGGCTGATCAGGCTCTGGTTGGCCATCCAGAGGGAGCTCCCCTCACCCTGGCGCTCCAGCTCCTCGCCCAGCAGGGGCAGCTCAGGCCGGTAGAGTCCGGGGCCGTTGTCTACAGGCATGTTTGCCAGGGGTGTGCGGGTGCCCGTTGCCAGGGTGGCGTGGGCGGGAGCGGTGATCGTGGTGCCCATGTTGCGGAAGCCGAGCACCAGCGTGGCCTCGGGCAGCAGATCCTGGTGGATGAGGGGCCAGTGTTCCGGTCCCGTCAGCCCGCTCAGTTCGCTGGGCAGTTGGGAGACGGACTCTTCGACCCGAACACCGTCCACCACCACCAGGACGATCCGCGTGCCCGGGTCGGAGGAGGGTCGGCACGCGAGCGCAACAAGCCAGAGCATCACGGCATAGATACACGACCATGCCCATGGCTTTCGGAAAGATCCCACGATTTTCGCCCAGCTTCTCGGCTGCTGAGGCGCTGACTGCGGTGCGATACCTTGCACGCAGCGGGGATGAAGCGGCCGTCGTGGCCAAGTTCGAGCGCTCCTTCGCCGAGATGATCGGTGTCGAGCATGCTGTGATGGTTCCCAGCGCTCGCTACGGTTTCCACCTGCTGCTCGCGGGATGGGGTATCGGGGCGGGGGACGAGGTGATCATCCCTGCGCTGACCTACTTCGCCATTCCGGCGATGGCGGCGGCGATGGGCGTGAGCCCGGTGTTCGCAGACGTCGGCCTGCGCAGCCACGTGCTCGATCCGGAGGCCTTCCGAGCAGCCATCACGCCGCGCACCAAGGCTGTGGTTCCGACCCACCTCTTCGGTACGCCCTGCGACATGGACGCCATCCGGGCCATCGCCTCGGAGCACGGCATCAAGATCATCGAGGACGTCGCCCAGGCGACGGGCGCTCGCTACCGGGGGGCCTTTGCTGGCAGCCTGGGCGACGCGGCCTACTACACCTTCGGGCTCACCAAGAACATCACCACGCTCTCGGGCGCGATGGTGACGACCAACGACGCCGAGCTGGCCGACTTCGTGCGTCGGCAGATGGAGTCCAGCAGCTGGGCGAGCCGCCGTGGATGCGCGAGGGAGGCCCTCACCGGCACCGCCATGATGGTCGCCACCCATCCGCTGGTCTACCCCTTCACCGTCCATCCGATGGTGGTGCTGGGCAACCGCCTGGGGAAGGATCCCATCCACGAGCGCTTCGGCGAGTCCGAGCGCCGATACGACGCCGTACCCGAGCACTACCGAAAGGCTCGGCCCCGTGCGGTGCAGGCCGCGGTCGGGCTCAAGCAGTTGAAGAGACTGCAGGGCCTCAACGGGGCGCGCATCCGCAACGGACGCTTCCTGGACGAGGGCCTGGCCAACCTCTCCGGGCTCCTCACGCCGGAGTATCCCCAGGGTTCCGAACCCATCTACATGAGCTTCGTCGTGCACCATACGGACCGCCATGGTCTGGCCGCTGGGCTGCGTCGAAGGGGGGTGGACACCACGGTTGGCTACATGGGCAACCACGCGGGCAGCGAACTCTTCTCCGAGTTCGCGGCCTCCTGCCCGAATGCGGAGCGGGCGGTGGCCGACCTTCTGCACCTGCCGGTCCACCCCAACTTGACCGACAGCGACCTCCGACACATGTGCGAAGCTGTACGGCAGGTGTCCTTGGAGCTGCAGTCGTGAAGCTGGGCCTCCGAAATTATGGCCGCATCGTCGGGGCGGCGATCACCCGGCGGGTGCCGGTCTACGCGCACTACGGCATCACCCACCGCTGCGATCTGACGTGCAAGATGTGTGGGATCTGGCGCTACGGCAACAAGAAGGAAGAGCTCTCGATCGAAGAGATCCAGGAGGTCGCGGCCCGAATGCGACGGCTGGGGGTGGTCCAGGTCAGCATCGGTGGCGGTGAGCCCTTCGCCTACGAGGAGTTGGAGCTCGCGGCCCGGGCTTTCGTGGACCAGGGCCTGAACCTGCGGCTGCTCACCAACGCGGTGAACGTACCGCGAGAGCGGCTGGACCGAGTCGTGGACTACGGGGTACGCAACTTCTCCATCTCCCTGGACAGCCTCTACCCGGCGCGCTTCGACTACATCTGCGAGCAGGAGGGCAGCTGGGAAAGCGCTGTACGCAACATGATCTACCTGGCGAGGCGCCTGCAGGACAGCGGCGGTCTGCTGGTGATCAACTGCGTGGTCAGCAACCTCAACCTGGAAGAGTTGCCCGACATGGTGCGCTTCGCGAAGGAGATCGGCTTCGCGATCAGCTTCCTGCCCATCGAGCTGCTCCGGACCAGCGGGGAGGGCGTGAAGAACTGGGAGGCGCGCTTCATTCGGCACCGTCCCGAGATGGGCCTTCAGTCCGGACCCCAGGACAACGTCGGTGGTCGCATTGACCGGGCCTACGACACCCTCGTTCACATGAAGGCCGAGGGATGGCCGATCCTGAACTCGACGCCCTATCTGAATGCCAGCAGGGCCTACCTGAAAGCGGGTCGCTTTCCCGCGGAAGGCTGCGACGCTGGGGCGCTGTACTTCTCCCTCAGTCCCAATGGGCAGTTCACGATCTGCCACCGGACCAGCCACAGCTACAAGCACTTCCTGGATCCGGACTTCGAGGACTTCTTCAAGAGCCAGGAATACGAGTACAAGCGGCTGATGGAGGCCGGCGCCTGTGAAGGCTGCATGCGGGCATGTTGGATCGACACCAGCAGCATGTTCCGCACCATGCAGGGCTTCTTCGAGACGGCGCGGTTGAACCTGAGAGCGGCGCCAAAGCCTGTGGAGGAGGGTGAGGCCCTGGCCTGGGCTCGCTACGACGACATCGACATCGTGCCCAAGGCACACGCGCAGTAGCCGTCAGTACAGCTGGACGATCTTGCCGTGGTTGCGGGTGGAGGCGACCTTCCGGCCTTCGTCGTCCAGGAGGGTCACGGCGGAGAAGCCCTGGGCGGATGCCTCGGCGGCGAGTGACTTGACGAGCACCAGCTTGTCTGGCTTCGTCTTCCAGTCGGTGGCCACGTGCAGGATGAGGTCTGTGGGAACCGGACCTTCGGTGGCCTGCTCGACCACCAGCGAGATGTTCATGTAGGGAGTCGCATCCACCGCGGGCCTCTCCAGAGGCTTTTCGAAGACTCCGAAAACCCAGGCGGTGTTCACGGCGGCGACGATCGTGAGCACCAGCGCAGCAGCGGCCTTGATGACGTGGCGTTGGCTCGGTCCCTTGTCATCAGCGGCCCTGGGCGGCGGTGAGACGGGGGCCTCTTCCAGGTCGCGGTTGAGCTTCTCCCGTGCCCGGATCTCCTTCTCTTTCTGGTGTCCCTGTTCAGCACGCATCTCGCGTACTTCAGCGAGAGCTTCTCGGTAGGTCGCGTTGGTGGGGTCCTTTGCGATGGCGACCTGCAGAAGCTGCAAGGCCAGGGACTTGTTGCCACCCTCCAGCAGGAGCTTGGCTTCTTCGTAGCAGTCCTCAGCGCTGGCTGTGGCGAGGGAGCTCGGCTCGTCTTGAGGGCTGTCGTCCTGCTCGCTGTCCGCAGCCTCTTCTTCGGGCTGGTCCTCGGCTTGCGGGCTGGAGATCTCGGGCTCTTCACCCAGGTCGTCGATGCGGGGCTCACCTTCCTCTTCGAGACCGTCGGTGAGGGGCTCTTCGTCATCGTCGTCGTCGATGAGCTCTTCTTCTTCTTCGTCGTCGTCAAAGCTGTCGAGGTCGTCGAGGTCGTACTCGATGAAGCTCTCGGGCTCTTCGGTGTTGTCCGCCTGCTGCGAGTCCTTGGCTTTCTCGCCGCTGTCGCTGGCCTGGTCGGTCTCTTCGGAAGAGCTGTCGTCAGTAGGTGTCATTGTTGTTCAGGAAGATGGGTACGACGCTTCGGGTGGCCGTGTACACGGCATCGTTCTGGTCATCGTCGACATCGGTGACGCCATTGACGGTGAAGTCGCTCTTGGAGGTGCTGACCGAGTACTGACCCCGGACATGGCCGTCAGGGGCCCAGCCGAGCTCGACGAAGTCGGGGTTTCCGCCCTTCCAAGAACGACTCTTCTTGTCAGGGTCTGAGGGGGGATGGACCTTCACCCGCAAGAAGTTGTCGTGGACGGACTCGTAGGCGATGGTCGCGGTCTTGATTCCCGCGACGTTCGCGGGCGCTTCCGCGCGTTTGGCGCGGTACTGCATCTCTACGAAGTTCGGGATGGCGAGGGATGCCAACACGCCGATGATCGCAACAACGATCATCAATTCGACGAGGGTGAAGCCCCCGCGAAGGGCCATATTGGGTTCAGGGATTTTCATCAGCTTTGTTCCAAGGCAGGGCAAACGCTACCAGGGCCCGCCTAGGCTGTGCGAGAACTTCGCGGTAGGGTCCTTGCTGTGAGTGAGCAGCAGAAGGGTCACGGCTTCGGGACAGCGCCCGTGTTTCTGGCCAGCATCTGCACCATCCTCGGCGCGATTATGTTCCTGCGCTTCGGCTATGCCGTGGGGCACCTGGGCGTTGCGGGCGCCGTGGCCATCGTGATCGTCGGGCACCTGGTGACCATACCGACCGCCCTCGCCATCGCGGAGCTGGCGACCAACCGAAAGGTCGAAGGTGGCGGCGAGTACTTCATCATCAGCCGCTCCTTCGGAGTCACCATCGGTGCGGCCATCGGTGCTTCGCTCTACGCGAGCCAGGCCATCAGTGTGGCCTTCTACATGATCGCCTTCGCCGAGAGCTTCGTGGATCTGGCCCCCCGCTGGACCGAGCTCACGGGCATTCCCTGGGACCCGCGGATCGTCAGCATCCCCGCAACCCTCGCGCTCGTCGGGTTGATGCTCACCAAGGGGGCGGACCTGGGGGTGAAAGCGCTCTGGGCGGTCTTTGTCGTCCTGGTGGTCAGCCTGGTGCTCTTCTTCCTGGGCGATCCTCTCGAGGGGTCCTCCGGTGGGGTCAGCCTTCTGGGGCGGGTCGAGGACGGCGACCACTTCAACATCGTCTTCGCCATCGTGTTTCCAGCCTTCACCGGGATGACAGCCGGTGTGGGGCTGTCCGGAGACCTGGCCAATCCCCGCCGCTCCATCCCTCTGGGCAGCATCGCGGCCACCCTGGTCGGGATGGTGGTCTACGTCGCCCTCATCTTCAAGCTGGCGTCCAGCGCCAGCCCGGAGCAGCTCGCCGAAGACCCCCTCATCATGAGCCGCATCGCGGTGTGGGGCCCCATCATCCCCATCGGGCTGGCCTGCGCGACGATCTCGTCGGCCATCGGCAGCATCCTGGTGGCTCCGCGGACGCTCCAGGCCCTGGCGGGTGACGACGCCTTCCCCGGCAGCCGGGTGAACGGATGGCTCGCGGCCGGGGCGGGGAGTCGGAACGAGCCGCGGAACGCCACCCTCGTCACCTCTGGCCTGGCCCTGGTCGTGGTCGTCCTGGGCAACGTGGACATCGTCGCCCGGCTGGTCTCCATGTTCTTCATGGTGACCTACGGAACCCTGTGCGCCATCAGCTTCCTGGAGCACTTCGCGGCCAACCCCAGTTACCGGCCTTCCTTCCGCAGCAAGTGGTTCGTGAGCCTCTTCGGCGCGCTTGGCTGCCTGTTCATGATGTTCCAGATGGACCCGGTGTTCGCCTTCCTGGCGATCGTCATCCTGGTGGGCATCTTCTACTACCTGAGGGGAAGCCAGAGCAGTGAGCGGGACGATCTGGCGGCCATCTTCGCGGGGGTGATGAGCCAGGCCACTCGCTTTCTGCAAATCCGCATCCAGCGTGCTGAAGTGCTGGCCGGACGTGACTGGCGACCCAGCATCATCATGGTGAGCGGCCGCACCTTCGACCGCCGCGCGCCGGTGCAGTTCCTGGAGTGGCTGTGCTGGCGCCATGGTTTCGGGACCTACCTGCACTTCGTACGAGGCTTCCTGGACCACGAGACACACGACAAGGCGGAGGAGGCCAGGAAGAAGCTCATCACCTCGGGGGAGGTACGGGACAGCACGCTCTACCTCGACACCATCGTGAGCCCGTCGATGCGCAGCGCGCTCGCGCAGAGCCTGCAGCTGCCCGGAGTGAGCGGCATGCCGAACAACACGGTGCTCTCCGAGTTCTCCATCCACGATGGCGCCGAGGTGCACCAGGAGGTCGTGGACGCGTGCAGCATGGCGGCAGCGACGCGCATGAACGGGCTGGTGCTGAGGCACGGTGACCAGTTCTACGGGAACCACCGGAACATCCATGTCTGGCTCACCCACCACGACTACGGGAACGCCCACCTGATGGTGCTGCTGGCCTACATCCTGCTGGGCCATTCCGACTGGGCTTCGGCGGAGATCCGCATCTTCGCCGCCGTACCGCGCCATGAAGCCGATCAGGAGAGCGATACCCTGCACGACCTGATCGAGGCCGGTCGGCTGCCCATCTCCTCCCGAAACCTGGAGATCATTCCGACCGACACCCGCGGCACCTTCCACGGCCTGGTGACCGAACGGAGCAGCTCTGCGGACCTGGTGATCATGGGATTCACCCAGCGACGCCTGACCGAGAAGGGACCGGAGCTGTTGCTTCGCCACCCGGAACTGCACGACGTGCTGTTCGTCAACGCTCAGGAGCGGATCCTGGTCGACTGAGGTGCCCTGAGCGGCATGGCCGAGCGAAGGCGTTAAGTCCCGTCGCGACATGAACCAGGTCCTCGCGATCTATCGGCGTGAGCTCCAGAGCTACTTCAACACGCCGCTCGCCTACATCGTCGTGCCCGTGTTCCTGCTGTTGGTCGGGCTCTTCAGCCTCTTCTTCAACGACCTGTTCGACGTGGGTCTCGCCAGCATGCGCACGGTGTTCTTCTGGTCCGCCATGTGGCTCCTGCTGCTGGTGCCGGCGCTCACGATGCGTCTCTTCGCCGAGGAAAAGCGCACCGGCAGTCTGGAGCTGCTGGTCACCCTGCCCGTCACCCCAGGCCAGTTGGTGCTGGGCAAGTACCTGGCAGCGCTCACCCTCCTCCTGATTTCCCTGGCGCTGACCGCCTCCTACCCCCTCACCATCGCCTCACTGGGTGATCTGGACTGGGGGCCCGTGATCGGCGGCTACCTGGGGCTGGCGCTCATGGCGGCGGCCTACACGGCCATCGGCACGGCGGCGAGCAGCGGCACCAGCAACCAGATCGTGGCTTTCCTCATCGCCAGCGTGATCTGCGTCGTGCCTTACGTGATGGGCTTCTTCCTGCACCAGGTCCCGGCCGAGTTGCTGCCGCTGGTGCAATACATCAGCTTTGACTACCACTTCAATGGCCTGGCCCGGGGGGTGGTGGACACGCGAAACCTGGTCTTCTACGGGACTGTGGTCGCTCTCTTCCTGCACATCGCGGTGTTCTCGCTGGAGCAGAGGAGGCTGTCGTGAGGCGCATCCTTCGCGCCAACAGCGCGATCCAGCTCTTGGCGGTCTTCGCCATCGTGGTCTTCGTCAACATGCTGGCCGACCGACACTTCCAGCGCCTGGATCTGACCGAGGACCGGGTTCACAGCCTCTCCCAGGGCAGTCGCGTGCTCATGAAGCGGCTGGAGAAACCGCTGGTGGTCAAGGTCTACTTCACCCAGGGCCTGGAAGCGCCGTACAACAACCACGAGCGCGTCTTCGTGGACAAGCTCGAGGAGTTTCGGGCCTGGTCGGACGGGCGGCTGGAGCTCACGGTGGTGGACCCCACGGGCAATGAGGATCTCGAGGCCGAGGCCCAGCGGCTCGGCATCACCCCGATCCAGTACAGCTTTCGCAGCGACAACCGGCAGGAGCTTCGCCAGGTGTACATGGGTGCTGCGCTGCTCTACGGAGAGCGGCAGCGGGTGATGACGGTCACCCAGGTGGAGACCGCCGAGTACGACATCGCTCGCACGATCAAGCTGCTGCTCGAAGCCGATGACATTCGCACGATTGGCTACCTGATCGGCCACCAGGAGCCCGACCTCATCAACGGCAAGGGCCCTGTGAAGCAGCTCCGGGACCGGCTCAGCTCCAACTACAACCTGCGCCAGGTTCAGCTGGGGGGTGAGGGTGGAGTGCCCGATGATGTGGACCTGCTCCTGGTCATCGGGCCGCAGGAGTCCGTGGGCCTGCGGGAGCAGGTGCAGATCGACCAGTTCGTGATGCAAGGGAAGCCGGTGGCCTTCTTCCTGAGCCAGTTCAAGCCCAACGTGCGCACCATGCGGGCCGAGCCGGTGGAGCACGGGCTGCACGAGCTCGTCGGCCACTACGGGGTGGAGATCAACCGGGACCTGGTCGTGGACCGCGCCAGCAACGGGAAGATGAACTTTCCCGTGAAGCAGGGCAACTACGTGGCCTTGATGCCCATCAACTACCCCCTCATTCCGATGGTCATGGATCTCCCCGAGAACAACGTCGTGGTGAAGGACCTGGACGCGATGACCTTCCCCTTCGCCAGCAGCCTGGACCTGCCGACGGAACCCGAGGTCGAGATGCAGATCATCGCGGCCAGCGACGACAGCGCCAGTCGCATCAAGGGCATCAAGCTCATCGACCCGCGGGTCCTCGCCAACCACGACCCCAGCGAGGAGATCGGCAGCTGGCCGCTGCTCGTGAGCCTGCGAGGCACCTTCAGCAGTGCCTTCGCCGGTCGGGACCTGCCCTTCGAGACCGGCGCCCGCATGGCGGAGAGCCCGGGAGGAACCCGGATCGTGGTGGCTGGCAGCGCCGATTTCATCGCCAACAACCTGGCCTTCATGCAGAACCTGGTGGACTGGATGGTGGAGGACGAAGCGCTCATCTCCATTCGCTCCAAGACCGTCCAGATCCCTGTGCTGGAGCCGGTCGACAGCGGCAAGCGCAGTGCCCTGAAGGCCGCAAACCTCCTGGGTCCAGGCCTTCTTCTGCTGGTCTTCGGGCTGGTCCGCCGCAAGCTCCGGGGCGCCGCATGAGATGGCTCACGCAGAAGAGCATCGTTCTGCTGGTGCTCGCGGCGGTGCTCGGCGTGGGCGCCTTCTGGCCGGACTCGGCGCTCGATCCCACCCGTGATCTGCCGCTGCTGCCGGCCTTCCCCGCGGAGGAGGTCCGCCGCATCGAGATCACCAAGGGTCAGCTGAAGAAGGTGGTCATCGAGGGAGACCTGGAGGCGGGTTTCCGCGTCATTCAGCCCTACCAGGGTCCCGCGGACACCCTGGGCATTCGTCCCATGTTGAGGGCTCTCGAGGCGGGCATCGTCATGGACCTGCGCGTCGATGAGGGGAGCCTCGAGGACTACGGGGTGGACGACCAGAACGGCATCCTTGTCGAGCTCTTCGCCCAGGACGAGGAGCTTCCTCGCCTCAGCTTCGTGGTGGGCTTCAACGTGCTGGGCGGTAGCAGCTTCGTGCGGATGCGGGACAGCGAGATCGTCTACCGGGCCAAGGTGGGAAGTCGTCACCGCTACGACCGGGAGGTCCACGATTGGCGGGACCGGATGGTGCTGAGCTGGGACTGGGAGAACATCACCGACATCGAGATCGACGTGGTCGAGGGAGACGCGCTGCACTTTCAGAGGGTTCCAGAGGGCGTGAGGAGCGATGGCGTCACCCTCTTCAGCGACTGGGAGCTGGTGCAGGACCGGGGCTTCGGGTTGGACCAGGATGCCGTGAGTGCCCTGGCGCGCAACCTCTCGGTGTTGCGGTCCGGGGCGGTCCTTAGCGCTGAGTACGATGCCGGGTGGGATCCTCCGGCCAGCACCGTGACCCTGCGGGGGGCGCAAGGGGCCGTGGTCACCCTGAGCTTTGGTCAGGAGTCGGTCGAGGGTGCGGCCTTCGTTCGGCTGGATCCCCTGGGCAGTGTCTACCGGGTTGCCGGAGGTGCTCGTGACGTGACCCTGCAGCCAATACTCTGGTGGCGGGACCGCCAGGTCTTCGACATTCCAAGCAGCGAGCTTCTGTCCCTCACCCTGGTCGATGTCCAGGGGCGGCGCGTGCTGACGCGCAGCGAAGATGGACTCTGGATCGTGACCGAGCCGAGAAACGTGGACACGGACAGCAAGCAGGCGGGCTTCTCGGTCAACACCCTGAGGGATCTCCGCGCCGACGTCATCGTGAGCATTGGCCTGGAAGAAGCAGGCCTATCTGATCCATCTCAGATCCTCACCATGGAGCTGAGCAACGGCGACGAAGTGGAGCTGATCGTAGGGCGCAGTTTCCAGGACCAACAGGGTCGGTTGCTGCATTACGTCAAGCGCAGCGACAGCCCCATCGTCTATGGTCTGCGTGACGGTAGAGGGACCAACAGTGGGCTTTCGCACATTCGACGGGGCTTTGGTCGAGCCGATTGAGGACCCGCGGATCCTTTTTCTAGGGGATCCTCTCGAATAAGTGAAGAACCAGCGCGTCCATGGGGCACGCTTTTTACTCGGAGAGACGCATGCACAGCACGCTGCTTCCCCTGGCTTTGCTCCTCGGCTCCCCTGAGCTGAACTCTGATGACGCCCCCGTCGTCGAGCAGGTCAGTACAAAGGAAAAGAAGGGTTCTTCCTCGAAAAAGGAGCCCAAGAAGACCTCCAGCAGTTCGAGCAAGCCTGCGAAGAAGAGCACCAGCTCGAGCAAGCCTGCGAAGAAGAGCACCAGCTCCAACAAGCCGGCGCCCAAGAGCACCAGCTCCAACAAGCCGTCGAAGAGCTCGAGCAAGCCTGCGAAGACAAGCAGCAGCTCGCCCAGCACTTCGAACAAGTCCAAGACCACGCCGCCGCAGAGCCGGCCGGTCACGCAGTCTCCGCCGGTCACCCGGACCAACCAGGCACGCCCCCAGCCGGACAACGCGGGCACTCGCCCCGACCACATGCCGGGCAGTGGCAAGGATCCCACGGCGACTCGACCCGTCGTGAGCGGCGGGCCGAACACCCGCCCCAGCACGAGCCCGGGCAACAGCGGTCCTGACCTCAGTCGGCCCGACCCGTGGAGCGAGCCTGGAGTGGACCTGCGCCCGGGCAATGAGAACACTCGACCGGATGCGCCGACCCGTCGACCGGACGAGGTGACCCGCCAGCCGGACAACCCCTACGGGAGCACCAGGGATCCGAAGCCCGAGCGCCCCAGTGTCGCCGGCTCCTACGACGTCGAGAACAGCGTGAACAGCTCTCCCGGGACGAAGACTCGCCCTGAGAGCGGCAACAATGGCACGAAGCCCGGTCGCCCCGATGCCTCCGGTCGTCCGGACATCGATTCGCCGGACGCCGGCTGGACCGGTTCCCAGCCGAACAAGCGCCCTGACAGCAACGGTCGCCCCGACAAGGGCAACAACACCCGCCCGGACAAGACGGGAAGCTCAAGGCCGGACAGCAATCACGCTCGCCCGGACGACAGCCGCGGGAACGCCGCCGGGCATCACGGCAGCAACAACAACCGCCCCGACGACCGCGGCAACAGTTCTGGCCATCACGGCAGCAGCCACAGCCGCCCGAACGCGGGTCGCGCGCCTCACCACAACCACCAGCGGCCGCACACGCCAGTTCACACCTGGTACTACGGCGGTCACTCCCGCCCCATCTACAACAGCCACACCACGCGGAACGTGTACTGGTACCACGGTGTGTGGGTCTACGGCCCCTACCCGACGGACCACCACCACTACCACCACGGCAGCCACGGCAGCCACAGTGGTGGGAGCACCACGACCACCACCAAGGAGGAGCGTCCCGAGCTTCCGCGCCGGAAGATCGACCGCACCGACCGCTTCAGCCTGGGTGTGCAGGGTGGCCAGTACCTCTCCAGCTACGACGCGGGTGTGGGCTTCGCCGACCCGGGTCTGGGCCTGAGCCTCGGCTACCGGCCGGTGGAGACGGTGGGGCTGGAACTCTCCTACACCTACTTCGACCAGACCTTCGACGGTGACACGGAGCGCCAGACCAGCACCCTGCAGCCCAGTGTGAACCTCTACGCCTTCCCCTGGACTCGGGTGAACCCCTACCTCACGGTCGGCGGGACCATGACCCGTCGTGCCTACGACGACTCCTGGACCAACGACAGCGGCGAGCAGAGCGCCACGGTCATCGGCACCGCCTACGGTCCTCACGCGGGACTCGGCCTGGAGATTGCGGTGGGCGATAACGCCGCCCTGGACGCCAGGGGTACCTACATCAGCTACCAGAACGTCGACGGCAGTGACGCCAACGCACCGGGTGCGCTCCAGGGCACTGTGGGCCTGGACTTCTACTTCTAGAAGCCCCAGGCTTCGGCCAGGAATTCCTCGAGGGCCGACGCGGCAACGCGGTGGCCCTCTTTGTTCCAGTGTCCGTCGTAGGTGAAGTACAGGGGCTCGTTCGCGGCTGCGCGCAGAGCTGGGGTGAGGTCGAGCATCGGGATGCTCGTGGGCACCCGTTCAGCGATGGCCCGTGCCGGCCGGTCCAGGTCCGGGGAGCCCTCCACACCGAAGGCCTGGAAGGTGGCTTCGGCACGTTTCGTGTGCACGACGAAGGCGGGTGGGGCGATGGCGACGGCGCAGTCCCGTTCGTGGCAGAGCGCCTCCAGCCGTTCGAGCGCTTCCGCGGTCTTCTCCAGGCCGGGCAGGCGACCCCGCTCGGTGAAGGTGGCCAGCTCCTGGCGGTAGCGCCCCTGTACCCGCGGGTTCTTCATCCGTCTTCGGCCCTGTACAGCCAGGACGTGGAAGAAGAGGAAGCTGTGCCGAGACAGTGTGCGCTCCCAGGCAGGGATGTAGCGTTCGGGCGGGTTGGTGATGCGCGGTGGGGGGAAGCCCTCGTTCTCGAAGAGATCGTTGCCCGTGAAGGCCACCAGCAGGATGGCGTCGATCTCGCGCCTGGCGACGATGCGCTCGGCCAGCAGGACTTCCTGCAGGGTTCCGTAGCTGTCCGTGCCGGCATTCAGTAGCCCCAGTCGGCCCGCAAAGGTGTCCTCGTGAGCGACCTGCACCCCCAAGGTGAAGCTGTCGCCAACCACCAGGCGGCGCCCGTCCGAGCTCGGGCCTCTCAAGCCCTCGCTGTTCACCTCCACCACCGCCGAGAACTCCGGGCTCCGGAACACGCCGCGACTGTCCGGGGCCAGCACGTGCACGAGCTCCGGATCGCTCTGGAAGATGGACTGATCGTAGTAGTTCGGACCGTTCACCAGCAGGGACTCCGGCCCTTCTGCGGACCGGAGCCGCAGGCCCACCTCGGCCAGCAGCAGCGCCACCAACAGTCCGCCCAGCAACAGGCCGATGCGGCCGAGCCAGCGCTTCACGTCAGCGGAGTTTGAAGAAGCTCGGAAGCCCTGCTGTGTCGGCATCCGCGGTGCCGTCCTTCTTCAAGGACTCCGCTCGAGAGGCCGCATCCTCGTGACCCGGGGCCAGCGAGAGCGCCTGCTGGTAGCAGGCCAGCGCCAGACCCGGACGCTCGGCTCTCTCCCAGACCAGGCCAGCGGTGTGTTGGACCACCGCCCGCTCCTCGTCGTCCTCGGGCTGCAGTGCGTTCAGGTTCACCACTGCGCTCAAGGGGCTCATCTCCTGCAGCGCGACGCGCGCCAGCAGGTCCAGTGCTCGGTAGCGAGCAGCGTTCGGAGCCATCATGGTGGCCTTGTTGGACATGACGACCGCGGCTTCCCAGGCCTGCTCCCGAGCCAGGGCCTGTGCGCGCTCGTGCATCGCGCTCGCCCGCCCGAGATCCGGCGACTTCCCCTGAGGCCAACCAAATCGGCCGCGAAGCTCGGCGAGGGCCGCCGCCAGGGCCTCGATCGAACTCAGGGCTTCGAGCCGGAAGCGCACCAGCCGGAGCAGCTCCTTGGAGGCACGCTGCGCCTCCGGGGAGCGCTGGCTGTGCAGGCCGGGGTGCCAGCGCCCCAGCGCCCGGTGCGCGCGCATGCGCAGGAGCTCCAGGGTGATGTAGTCGGAGAGATCGTCACGCTGAAGCGCGAGCGGAACGAGGGGGCCGGCTTGGAGCAGCTCCGTATAGAAGCTCGCCATCGCTGCGACCGTCTTGTCGGAATGCGTCAGCAGGTCCTCGAGGGCATTCGAGCTTGAGTCGACCTCGACCTCCTCATCCTCGTCCTCGTCCTCGTCCTCGTCGTCCCAGCCCTCCATGGCGAAGACATCACTGGCTTCGTCATCGGCCTCGAGATCGCTCAGGGCGTCGCCGTATTCGAGATCCAGGTCGTCCAGCGAATCCTCTGCCACCACATCGGCGGGCTCGTCGTTGGACATCGGGGCGGTCTCGGCCACGGAGTCCAGATCGCTGCTCAGCGGAGCGGTGTCGGGCGCCACGTTGTCGCTTGCGGGCTCGGTGGCTTGCTTCTTCTCCCCCACTTCGATCAGTCCCATGCGCACCAGCAGGTCCAGGCTGGTCCAGGTCTGGCGCAGGCGATCGGGGGTACGCACGGTTGCGGTCAGGTCGGCCAGTTGGGAAGCGCGCCATGCAGCGCGGAGTGTGCGCAGGACGACCGGGCCGAGCCCTTCGGCTTCGTCCGGGTGCACCATGACCCGGAGGGTCTCTTTTTGACGATCCCGGTAGCTCTTCGCGATGTCGTCTGCGTCCGAGGCCGTGACGGCGGTGGTGTAGAGCTTCAGCAGTCCCGTCGGGAGAGGAAAAGAACCGGTCGGAGGTTCAGCATCGGGATCAAAACGAGCGGGGGAGGTGTCCTGCTCGGCCAGGAAGGCCCCGATCCGCTGGCAGGCCGCCTCGCAGATCTCGCCAAGCTCCAGGCCCAGTGCGATGCACACGGGTACGTCGTTGATCAGATCGTCGGAGAGGGCGGAGGGATCGGGCAGCTGGTCGGCCAGGCTGGCCAGCAACCCGGGCACGCCATTCACCGCCAGGATCTGCTCACCGCGCACCACGATGCGCGCCGTGCCCGAGGGCGCCTCAACGAGCAAGGCGCCATTCAGCCTCTCCCGGCTGAGGCGAAAGAGCAGCGATCCTGCGGTGCCGGTCAGCACCGGGCTCTCGGACATCGCTTCACGCCTGGATGATACCGGAGAGGGGTCTTCCCTTGGCCTCTCTTAGCGCTCTCAAGGGGCGTGACCGGCTCAGCACGCCTCCAGCTTTTTCCTCAGTATTCGAAGCGTCACCAGGAGATCCTCCAGGCCTTCAGCGTCGAGGTGCGCGAAGACCTCATCGAAGAGATCGTTGCTCACAGCAGCGAAGTCAGGAAGGCGCAAGTGGGCCTGGTCCGTGGGCATCAACATCCACATCCGGCGGTCCTTTGGGTGCCGCTGCCGATCGAGCCAACCCCCCTCCTGCAGCCGCCTTACCACCCGAACCATGGTCGCCTCCGAGCATCCCAGACGCTGACTGAGCTGTTGCGCGGTCAGGGGAGCCCTGGCCTGGAAGAGCACCATCAGGGCACGTGCCTGGGCGGGCGTGACCGACAGGTTCCGGTGGTCCAGGGCGGCAGCCGCCTTGCGGTGTTGGGTGGCCACGAGGCGAGCAAACTCCAGGAAGAGCTCGGCTTGTTTCCATCGAACTGACAGGTTCTCTTGCACGGATCTTGCTTAGCATGCTAGGCAACTGGCTAGCGAGCTAGGAGAAGTCATGATCCCGGATGCCTATGTCTACGACGCGGTTCGGACCCCCAGGGGCAGGGGCAAGAGCAGTGGAAGCCTCTACGTCGTCAAGCCTGTGGACCTGTTGTCAGGTCTTCTGGATACGCTTCAGGAGCGCAACCGCTTCGATCCGGAGTCCGTGGACGACGTCATCGTCGGCTGCGTGACCCAGTTTGGTGACCAGGGGGCCTGCATCGCCCGCACGGCTGTCCTGGCATCGGGCTACGGAGACCGCCCCCCCGGCCAGACGGTCAACCGCTTCTGCGGGTCCGGCCTGGAGGCGATCAATCAGGGCGCGGCCCTGGTGGCCAGCGGCTTCCAGGACCTGGTTGTCGCAGGGGGCGTAGAGTCCATGAGCCGGGTCAAGATGGGCAGCGACGGTGGAGCGCTGTTCGGCGTGGACATGGTCTACGGGCGGGGCATCGTGCCTCAGGGCATCAGCGCTGACCTGGTCGCTACCGTGGGAGGTTTCTCCCGGGCCGATGTGGACTCCTTCGCGCTGGCCAGCCAGCGGAAGGCGGCCCGGGCACAGGATGAAGGCTGCTTCGAGCGGAGCGTGGTGCCGGTGCGCGACGGAGCGGGGCTGGTGATCCTGGATCGCGACGAGCAGCTCCGGCGCGACACCAGCCTCGAGGCGCTCAGCAAGCTCCAGCCCAGCTTCAAGATGATGGGGGAGGGCTTCGGTCTGGACACGGTCGTGCGTAGAGCGTGGCCGCAGGTGGACAAGATCGAGCACGTTCACCACGCTGGCAACAGCAGCGGCATCGTGGACGGGGCTGCAGCCGTGCTCCTGGGGAACAAGGGCGCCGGGGAGAAGCACGGGCTCACCGCCCGCGCTCGGATCCGCTCGGTCGCGGTGGTGGGGGACGAGCCCATCATCATGCTCACCGGACCCGTCCCAGCCAGTCAGCTGGCCCTGGAGAAGGCGGGCATGGAGGTCGGCGACATCGACCTCTGGGAGATCAACGAGGCCTTCGCCGCCGTACCGCTCTACACCGCTCAGCAGCTCGGGATCGACCCGGATCGGATCAACGTCCATGGAGGCGCCATCGCCCTGGGCCATCCGCTCGGGGCGACGGGCGCCATGCTGCTCGGCACGGCGCTGGATGCGCTCGAGGACAGCGACGGAAACACCGCCCTCATCACGCTGTGCATCGGCGGCGGAATGGGCATTGCCACCATCATCGAGAGGGTCTGATCATGGCCACCACGCTCACCAATGACGACGGTGTCGTCACCCTCACCCTCACCCTGCCCGGCAAGGTCAACAAGGTCGGCGAGGACTTCGGTCACGCGATGCCCTCGGCCCTGGACGAGGCCCTGGCCATCGAGGGCCTGAAGGGCATCATCCTGGCCTCGGGCCACAAGGACTTCTGCGTCGGCGCGGACATCGACATCCTCTTCGCCGAGCGGGACCCGGCGGTCATCGCTGGGGCCTGTAGGGACCTGAACGCGCTCTATCGACGGATCGAGACCTGCGGTGTGCCGGTGGTCGCTGCCCTGACCGGTACTGCGCTGGGTGGTGGTTACGAGCTGGCCCTGGCTTGCCACCACCGCATCGCGCTGGACGACGGCCGCATCCAGCTGGGCTTGCCGGAGGTGATGCTCGGGGTCATCCCCGGAGCGGGTGGAACCCAGCGGCTCCCCTACCTCATCGGGCTCCAGGCTTCCCTGGAGCACATCGCGAGCGCGAGCCCGGTGCGCTCGACCAGGGCCAAGAAGCTGGGCATGGTCGATGCCCTGGCTCCGGATCGCGAGACCCTCATGGCGGCCGCGAAGGCCTGGATCCTGGAGAACCCGAAGCCGGTACAGCCCTGGGACCAGAAGCGCTGGACCTGGCCCGGCGGGGTGCGTCCCAACACGCCTCAGGCCATGCAGCTTCTGGTCGGTGCCAGCGCCTTCCTCTACAAGAAGACGGCCGGTGCCTTTCCAGCGGCGGCAGCGGCGCTGAAGGCCGTCGCTGACGGCACCCGGCTGGACTTCGATCGGGGCCTCGAGGTGGAGACACGTCTCTTCACCGAGCTCGCGGTCAGCGACGGGGCCAAGGACATGATCCGCACCCTCTGGTACCACCGCACCGCCGCCGAAAAGCGCGGTGTGGGCATGGAGCACGGCATCTCCAAGGTCACCATCCTGGGCGCGGGCATGATGGGGGCGGGACTGGCCTTCATCTCGGCGAAGGCCGGCTTCGAGGTCGTGCTCAAGGACATCCAGGCCGACGCTCTGGAGAAGGCTCAGGCGCACTGCAAGAAGCAGGCGGACAAGCTGCGCTACCTCGATGAGGACGCGCGGATGGACATCCTGCGCAGGATCACCTTCACGCTGGAAGACGAGCCCGTCCGCGGTTCGGACCTGCTCATCGAGGCGGTGGTCGAGAACCTGAAGGTCAAGCACCAGGTCACCCGGACGCTGGAGCCCCTGTTGGCCCCGAATGGCATCTGGGCAAGCAACACCTCCGCCATTCCCATCACGCTCCTTGCCGCGGCTTCGGATGCGCCCGAACGCTTCATCGGCCTGCACTTCTTCAGCCCGGTGGAGAAGATGCCGCTGCTGGAGGTCATCCAGCCAGAGGCCTGCAGCGACGAGACCACGATGCGGTGCCTGGCCTTCGGAAAGGCGATCCGCAAGACCAACATCGTCGTCAACGACGGCTACGGCTTCTTCACCACGCGGCTCTTCGCGGCCTATCTGTTGGAGGGTGTGCAGCTGCTGGCCGAGGGCCATGATCCGGTGCTCATCGAGTACGCAGCGCGTACTGCCGGCATGGTGATGCCGCCGCTGAAGGTCTTCGACGAGGTCACGCTGACTCTTGGCATGCACGCCTTCGCCACCCGGGAGGAGGTCACGGGAGAGCCTGTAGACGCGGAAGGCCTTGAGATCGTTAGAAATCTTGTTCAACAGGGTCGTACGGGCAAGGAGGCTGGTGCCGGTTTCTACGATTGGAAGGAGCGCCGCATCTGGTCGGGGCTGAGCAAGCTGGCCCACGAGACACCCCGTGAGACCGGGATCGAGCACCTTCGCCGGCGACTGATGATCGCCCAGGCCGCCGAGGTGGGGCGGGTGCTGAACGAGGGCATCATCCGGGAGCACGCGGACGTCGAGGTCGGAGCCATCCTGGGCCTTGGTTTCGCCCCCAACACCGGGGGTCCTCTGGCCTGGATGGACCGCCAGGGCCTGCCCGAACTGGTGGCCGAGATGCATCAGCTGGCCAGCGAGTACGGGGATCGCTACGCCCCGGCACCCCTGCTCCAGAACATGGCCGAGCGGGGCGAGCGCTTCTGGTCGGCCTGATTCCCCGTCACATACCCGCCGTTTCGAGCGTATAGTCCGGGCGGCAGGGATTCGAGGAAGACATGTTGCAGCTCCTCCTTCCAGTGGCGCACGCCTTCTGTGGGACCTTTGTTGCGGGGCCAGGCGACGAGCTCTACAACGAGAGCTCGCAGGTGGTCTACGCCCGAGAGAACGGCCTCACCACACTGACGCTGGCCAACGACTTCCAGGGCGATTCCCTCGACTTCGCCGTGGTCATCCCGGTACCTGCAGGCATCGACGAGGACTCCGTTCGGGTGGTCGAACCCGAGCTGGTCCAGACCCTGGAGGAGTTCTCCAGCCCACGGCTGGTCGAGTACACCTGCGAAGACCTTCACTGGTGGTCGCCCCCTTCGCCGCGTTCACTGGGGTGTGCCGAATACAACCTCGCTGGGGACATGTGGGCGGAATCAGCGGCTGGCGGCGAGGGCGGTGCTGCGGACGACAACGTCACCGTCGAGGCCGTCTTCAGCGAGGGCGAGTACCTCTTCACCCTCATCTCGGCGGAGGAGGGCGACGGCCTCCAGAGCTGGCTGAACGAGAACGGCTACACCCTGGGTGGCGACGCCGCCGACATGCTCCAGGACTACATCGACGAGGGCACCTGGTTCCTGACCGCCAAGGTCCTGCTCGAAGATCCCCTCAGCAGCGATCGCCCTCTCTGGCTCTCACCCATCCAGCTCACCTACGAGAGCCAGGCTCTGAGCCTGCCGATCCGCCTGGGGACGTTGAACAGCACCGGCTACCAGGAGATCATCCTCTACGGCCTGACCGCCGAGGGCGATGGCGCTCTGGGGATCTCGAACCTGCGCCAGGTGGACATCGACACCGACTGCATGCTCGATGAGGACCTGGGGAGCTGGTACCGGGGCAAGCTGGACGAGCTGGAGGATGCCTGGACCATCGAGCACAGCTGGTCGCCCTATCACTGCGATCCCTGCACCCCGGGTGGGACCCTGGACCCCGAGACGGTGGTCGAGCTCGGCGTCCGGGACAGCGAGTACCCGCACTTCTCTCGCATCTTCGTGCGCTACAGCGCGGACCAGAGCGAGGATCTGCAGCTCTACACCAGCGGCATGTACGACCAGACCCAGCGTCGCTACATCCGCCACGACGAGAACCTCGAGGCCTACTACCGAGTCTGCGACCACGACAGCATCGACGAGAACGCGGGTTCTTGTGAGGAGGAGTGGGAGGAGATGGACGCCCAGGCCGAGGCCGATTGGCAGGAAGGGAACACCGCAGGCGGCTGCGCCAGTGGCAGCTCCCGGGTCGCGCTGGCAGGCCTTGCGCTTCTGGCGGCTGCGGCTCTTCGCTTCCGCAGCTAGCCAACAGGAACGGTCGGGTCAGGCGGTATTGCGTGTGACGCGGAGCCAGACCTGGCCGTTCTCGATGGGCGCGTTTTCAGTCCTGACCTTCAGTCCGCGCTGAGCGCACGCGCGTGTGATCCAGGTGGGGTCGTGTCGAACGCATCCTCCGATGGAGGAGGACTCGCTCCGGCCGGTCCAGGAGGCACCCTTGTAGTCTTCGTCCTCGGTGAGCGCAGGGTAGAAGCTCGCCAGGAAGATCGCGTCCCGTGTCCCGGTCGCCTGGAAGCCATCGAGCATGGTCCCGATCTGTGTCTTCGAGGCGTGGGTCCAGATGGAGCGGGCCACGAAGAAGTCGAAGGTGGCTTTGAAGGGTGTGAAGTCGAACTCGAAGTTGTTGTTGAAGTTCGGCCTGGAGGCCGCCAGTCCATGGGGGCCGACGACGTGCTTCTTCCCGAACTCGAGCATGACCGTGTTGGGCTCCAGCCCGTAGTAGTTGCCTGGATCCAGGTAGGACATGATGTGCACGCCGGCTCGGAGGCATCCGCAGCCGACGTCCAGGACCTTGTGATCCTCTCGAAGACCGCTGCTCTGGAGCACTTCGAGCTGGAGCTTCCCGATCTTCACGAACAGTGCGCGAGGACCACCGATGAAGATGTGCTCTCCGAAGATCGACATGCGCTCCTGCAGGCTCATGGGATGAGGGCTCTGAGCCAGCTGCTCGGCGATCAGGGCGATGGCCCTCCGCTGGGCGGTGTTGGCGCCGGCTCGGTCGCCTGCGGACATACGTGCCTGGTGGAGCAGGGTGTGCGCTCTGGGTGAGTCCGGCCGAATGGCGCAGAGCTGGGAAGCGATCGCGATCGCCTCATCCGACCGCCCGGCGAGGATGAGTTTGTGGGTCTGCGTCACCAGTTGCTTTTCGAGGTCAACGAGTTCAGCTCCGTGGTCCACGGCGAGTGCATGTTGCATTTCCCATCCATCGGCCGCAGAGGCTGAGAACTTAGGAGGGATCGTGCTAATCGGAGATCCCGGGCCCAATCAGGGGGCTCTTGGGGCGATCCTCCAAGAGCCCTGGCCCCTGGTCTCGTCCAGCCTTCGGCCTGAGAGGGTTAAGCACCAGCCCGATGGGGTTGCTCAGTCTATTTCTCGCCTGCACCGACCCTTCGGAGAGCGCCCTGGCGCTCTGTTCCTTGAGCCCCGGGCTCTATGAGGACACCGAGGGTCGAAGCCTCCTGGCGGATCTCCTGGACACCACCCCCTACGAGGCTTCTGCGCCCACCATCGGACACGATCTCGCAGGCGGGCGTGGGTCGCTTCGCGGGGCGACCTGCACGCTGATCGCGCGGGATGGGGATCGGGTCAGCATGGAGCGCGTCCAGCCCTCCTTCGATCGGATCGGGACCCCCGGCGAAGCCCAGACCGTTCAGCTCGAGTGGACGGTGCGAGAGGGGCTGGTGGACATTGGACTCGTCGACGCGCTCCAGCAGCGCACAGAGACCCAGGAGGCCATCCGCGAGGGTGATCTCCCCCTCTTCGCTGGGCGCTGGGAAGCCCTCGCAGCCAGCTTTCCAGATCCTCTGCTGAGGGTTGACCACGAGCGGGCTCAGCGCCTCCTGGACGAGGCCCTCTACCGGCGCCAGCTCGTTCCGCTCCCCGAGCGCGTCGAGGAGGGCGCGATGATCGGGTCGGTGGAGAATCGAGGCGATCGACGGGTCTCCTCCTTCAAGGTGCAGGGGGAGTTCGAGGGCGTTCAGCAGCCGGTGAGCGTCGAGCTCGGCGAGCTCGAGGCGGGGGCTTCCATCCCCTTCTCGCTGGCCATCCCCCCGGACAGCCTCGGGGGCTACATGTTGACGGTGAGCGCGTGTTCCTTCTGATCGCGTGCACCCTGCCCAAGACCCCGGAGGAGGTCGTGCTGCGAGCCTGCCGTGGCATGCCTGGGCTGGACGTGGACGCTGCCGGACAGGCCCTGCTCAAGGACGTCATCGACACGGAGGAGTGGGCCCTCTGGCGCTCGAGCGAGGACTACGGCGAGGTCATCGATCGCATTCGTCTGGAGGGCTACGGAACCGTTCGAGCGAACCTCAGCTGTCGGCTGGTCTCCATCGATGACCAGGGCGCGGACGTGGTGCGAAAGGAGCCGGACCTGGATCTGCTCCTGGAGACCTGGGACACCGGGAGGGTGGCGAATCAGCCGCGTGTAGAGCGCGCCTATCGCTTGACCCTCCAGGACGACGGACGCGTTCATCTCGACCTGGCCACCCACCGGCAGGCGCGGGACGAGGCCATGGTCCTGGCCTCGGAGCAGCGCTGGGAGGAAGCCATCGCAGCGCTCGAGGCCATCACGACGCCCGATCCGATGCTTCCCCTCTGGGTTGAGGAGGTAGGCCGTCAGCGGACTGCTCTGGAGGAGGAGGAGCGCGCTCGGATCTTCCTGGAAGACCTGGACGAGGAGCTTGATCAGGAGCCGCCGGACCCGAACGATGCCCCCTGAGCAGCCCGGCATGGAGGCTGTCCCCGACCTGCCCCGGGTGGTTGTGAAGAGCTCCGAGAGCGCCAGCCTGATCTCCCAGATCGAGCCCTCGCTGATCGAGCGGCATGGTGCGGTGCTCTTCCGAGGCTTCGGTGTCGACTCCACGGAAGCCTTTCGCGAGGCCGTCGCCCCGCTCCTGGGGGACTTCGAGTCCTACGCGGGCGGCGTGGGCTTCAAGAGCCGGCTCAGCTCGGGGGTCTACACCTCCACCGACCTGCCCGGCGGGATTTCTATCTCGCCACACAGCGAGCTCTCGTACACCCAGACCCCACCCCGCTTTGTAGCCTTCTGGTGCGAGCAGCCCGCCGAGCGCGGAGGCCAGACCTCGTTGGTGTGCGCTCGTCGCGTCTTCGAGGGGCTGTCGGCCCCCGTTCGGGAAGCCTTCGAAGAGCGGGGTGTGTGCTACCTGCGCGCCTACCCCCCCGACGGGTCCCTGGTTCGCCTGGTGAACCGCTGGGCGCCTCTCTGGCCCACCTGGGAGCAGGTCTTCGAGACCGCTGATCCCGCCGAGGTGGAGCACATCTGCGATCGGCTGGGTCTCGACTTCCACTGGTCGGACAAGGGCGAGCTGTGCGCTCGCATCACCCTTCCCGGGGTGGACCGAAACGTCACGGGGCGCCGGGTGTGGCTCAACCACGCCCACACCTTCGCCCCTTCTCCGGCTGCGGTGGGCTGGCTGGGCTACGCGCTCTTTCGCCTGCTGGGTTTCCTGCCACCCTTCCGGCAGGCCACGGCCACCTTTGGGGATGGTGTCCGGATCCCGCCCTCGATGCTGCAGGAGATCAGCCTGCTCCTGCGTGCCGAGAGCCGGCTGGTGGAGTGGGAGCCGAACGATCTCCTGGTGATCTACAACCAGGCCGTGCTCCACGGCCGAATGCCCTACTCCGGGCCGCGTCGCGTGTGGGCCGTCATGGGCCGGGGGCGCGTGGCGTAGAGGAAGTGGCTGCCGGGCGCTGCGATGGCCGGGTCGTCTTCCCGTGTGGTCCGGAAACCCCGCTCGGTGAGCAGGCGGAAGAGATCGGGGCTCGGCTGAGGCCCCAGGAAGCGGTTCACCTCCATGGCGATGCTGCCGATACGGTCCCAGTGCTCGTCGCGGATTCCGGCCAGGATCTCTGACTCACTGCCCTGCACGTCGATCTTCAGCAGGTCGATCCGGTCCAGGTCGTGCTCGTCGATGAGGGCGCTCAGGGTGGTGAAGGAACAGGGGTAGTCCTGGCGCTGGGACAGGGCCCTGGAGAGGACGCGACGCACCACCTGCCGCCGCACCCAGGGGTAGATGGGCCAGACCGCCAGGCCCAGCAGAAAGGCCCCCTTGTGGATGGACCACAGGTCTGAGAGCCCAAGCTCGGCGCCGCTGTAGAGCTCGGGCATCCGCTCCTCGGTCGCGGTGGGGTAGAGCGTCGAGCAGGCCGTGGCGCGAGGGTAGTAGCTCAACTCTCGAGTCGCCTGGCTGTCCCCCAGGCCGCACTCCAGCAGCGTCACACGGCTGGCGGATGCCTCGGCCAGGTTGCGGCGTGCCAGCTCGGCCAGCGGTGGGACGGGCTCGCAGGCCACGATCTGGAGATCGCGTGCCTGGAGGGTGCACCACAGCGAGAAGAGGCCCAGGTTTGCCCCCAGGTCCACGACGCACATGCCGTCGCAGAGGGTGACTCCGTGGCGGGTGTAGGGCTGGCTGTCGAAGATCTCGTGCAGCAGGAGATCGAGCTCCCGCTCCATCCCAGGATGCACGTTGAGGGAGAGTCCTCGGCGATGACGGATCACGGACTCGATGGTTGGCCTCAGTGTGTGTGCTGATCGAGGACGGTCGGGAAGTCCGTCTGGTGGCGTAGCGTCCATACCGGAGGATTGGTGGCGGTGAGGGTGATCATCGTCTGCAGGGGCGCCACCCGGAGCGCCTGCTTGAACGAGGTCCACCGGTAGCCCACCCCGATGGTCGGGCTGAGGTTCTGCACCTGGTGCCAGAAGAAGGCGGGGTTGAAGAGCACGTCCCCGGGCTCGAGGGTGGTCTTCCACGCGGGGAGATGCTTCGCGCAACTCTCGATGTCCCGCGCATCCACCTGGCTGTAGAAGAAGGGCGAGGCATGCACCGGCGGCAGGAGGAAGGGCGCGAAGCAGGCCGGGTAGATGAACCACTGCCGAAGCCCGTGAACCTGGACGAAGAGGTTCGGGGCCATGGCGCTGTGCAGGCCCGTCGCGGTGCCCTTGCCCCCCAGGAAGAGGCCGTAGTTTCCGTAGCCTCGGGTCGCGCAGCGCATGCGCACGAGCCAGGCTTCATCGAAGTCGTCGATGAGCTCCGGGTGTTTGTTGATGATGGACGAGAAGCGGATGTAGGGGCTTCCGCCGGCTTCCATCCGGTCGATCACCTCGCCGAAGGTGGTGAGCTCGCCGGTGCCCGGAAGGGGGGCTTCGTTTGGCCCCGAGCGGAGCAGGCGGATGGGCTCCTCGGAGAAGCGACGGCCAAAGCGGGCTGGCGTCCACTCCTGTACGCAGGTCCATTCTCTGGCCGCTCCGACCAGCACGACGGGGGTGTCGGTGTCCAGGTACTCGCGCTCGAACTCTTCCGGGCTGAGGTCCGTCCGGCGGTCGATGGGGAGCGGCTCGGGGGACTCGTGGGCGACCTGCTCCAGGAGAGCGCGGTGGTGTGCGAGTCGGCTCTCTGCTGCGGGACGGGCCAGGCTGGAGGGCAGCCGGAGCGCTCGCAGGACGTGCTCGACGAACCAGGCCCGAGCGTAGGCCTTGCGCTGTGGACGTGTCCGTTGGGCGAGCTCCTGCAGAGAGCTCATTCGGGTATCCATCGCCTTGGTGGAACCCAGCCGCCCCAGGCCCGCTCGAGCTCCTCTGCGACAGCCAGGCACAAGGCGTCCTGGCCGTGGGCTGCAGTGACCTGCACCCCCAGCGGCAGGCCGCGCCGGTCCAGGCCCATTGGAACCGCCGTGGCCGGTAGGTACACGGCGTTCAGGATGGCGGTGTAGGCGTAGTCGAAGCGCAGCATCAGCTGGCGAGCCATGGGCCAGCGGTGCCGTGGCGCGGTGCGCGGGAAGGGAGGAAAGAGCATCACGGCGTCATCGCCGAGGAGCTCCTCCATCTGGACCCTCAGCGCGTCCCGGGCGCGGAGGAGCTTCTCTTGGAGTCCGGTCAGGGGCTCGGTCAGCTCTTCCGAGAGGCCCAGCAGAGACGCCATCAGCGTGTGCTCCGAGCGTCCCGAGAGTCGTCGCAGGAGTTCCCGACCGGGAGGGACGCGCTCGCCGTCGCCCATCAATACGGAGAAGGGGGTGCTCTCGGCTTCAGCGAGGGCTGCGCTCCAGATCGGGAAGCTCTGCTTGAGGGCTGGCAGCCGGATTTCCTGGACCTGGGCACCGCAGGACCGCAGCGCAGCGACCGCTCTCCGTTGCGCCGCCCGTAGCTCTCGAGAGGGGCGCGTCACCCCGTTGTCCGGCACGTCCAGGACCCTCAAGCGGCCCAGGTCCACCTGCGCCGGGTCCCCCAGGGCCAGCTCTTCACCATCCTGTCCATCCGGCCCCGCGAGCACACGAAGCAGAGGGTGGAGATCCTCGGCTCGCCGGCAGATGGGCCCGGTCGCCAGCATGCGCTTCGCGCTGCCTTCGGCCATCGGGAACTGGCCGGTGCCCGGCACCAGGCCACCCGAGGGCTTGTGGCCGAAGACACCGTTGAAGAAGGCGGGCATGCGGATGCTTCCGCCAATGTCGCTGCCCAGGCCGAAGGGCGCTCCGCCCGCGCTCACGATGGCCCCCTCACCGCCGCTGCTGCCTCCCACGGTGCGTGCGAGATCGTAGGGGTTGTTGGTGCGCCCGTAGACCCGGTTGGTGGATTCCATCCACATGCACAGCTCGGAGGTGTTGGTCACCCCCAGCGGGATCGCTCCCGCTGCGCGGTAGCGGGCCACGGCGGTGGCGTCGGTGTCTGCGATGCGCTCCCGTCGCCGCCACAGGCCCGAGCAGTTGGGCATGCCGGTGAGCGCGAAGCACTCCTTGATGGAGCAGGGCACCCCGTGAAAGGGAGCGTCGCTGGGTTGGGCATCCGCCTGGGCCGCCTCCTCCCGCGCGGTCTCGAAGCGGTCGGAGACCACGGCGTTCAGGCTGGGATTCACCCGCTCGATCTGAGCGATGTGCGCCTCGACCAGCTCGGCGGAGGTCCAACGGCCTTCGCGCAGGCCCGCTGCCAGAGCGGTGCCAGAGGCCCGCAAGATCATGCGGGAAGCTGGGGATCGATGTCGATGGAGCCGTGGCGGAGCAGGGCGATGAAGTGCCCCACCATGGCCAGCGTGCCCCAGGTGAGCCCGACCATCACGCCCAGATCGACGATTCCGCGCCAGGGCTGAGCGATCTCGCGGACGGTCAGCACGATTGCGACGATTCCGGCGGTCAGCGCCCAGGAGGTGATGATCAGACGGCGGGTTCCATGGAAGAACCCGATGCAGAAGGCTGAAGCGAGCAGCAGGTGATGCCATCGTGGATTGTTGGCGAGGTGACGGGCTCGCGCGACAACCCGTGGAGCGAAGCGCTTCTGGAACCCCCGGTAGCCCTCGGTGTAGCTCATGAAGAAAAGCCACAGCACGGCGAAGACCCACTGTGGAGCCGTCCACGGCGACATCTCTATGGCCTCCATGGCGACAGGTGACATCCGGTACACCGCCCTGCCGAGGAGGACCACGATGCCTCCGAGACCCCAGGTGTAGGCGATCCAGTGGGACACGCGGGCGCTCTAACCCATCGCTCGGTCCGGGGTCTGAAGCTCTGTCAGGAGAGGGAAAACGAGTGTGGAGCGGGGATCAGTCGCGTTCCTCTTCCCAGCCATCGTCGTGGTAGCAGGGGCCGCTCCAGTGCCAGAACAGGGTCAGCTCCCAGAGCAGGCCATCGGTGGCGACGCCCTGCACACCGCCATTGCTGAGGGAAGGGTCGGTGCTGAAGGCGTCGTTGCCTTGCTCGTCTACGGCCACGGCCTGAATGGTGAGCACCCCGTTGCGCCATTCGTCGTTCGGGCCAAGCCAGTTTTCGCGTACGCAGGTCGTTTCGGTGGGATGGATGTCTCCCTTTGGAATGGCCAGCGTGTCGAAGTAGATGCCTGCCGAAGTGAGCTTCGTCGTTCCGCCGATCCCGCCCATCGAGTAGACGGTGAGAGCGCTCAAGGCCAGGTCGTCGTAGCTGTCGACATCGGTCCAGGTGCTGTGATCGCCGCGGTCGTAGACGGCGTTGAGCACCAGCCGCCCACCGGGTGACAGGTCACCGTTGGCGACGATGATCTTGAAGGGCTGATCCAAGTTGATGTCCATGCTGATCTCGTGGATCTTGCCGCCCTTGTTGTCCAGGAAGTCCACGCCACAGACCCCGTAGGTCTCGTCGTAGCGGTGGTGGTGGGCATCGGTGGCGCCGTCTGGTGCCAGGGCCGAGATGAAGCTGGAGGTGTCGGCGTCCATGTGTCCGGCCGCGAGATCACCGCCCTGGTAGGGAAGCCCGTCGTCGTTCGGGTCGAGTGGATCCGTTCCGTCCAGCAGGACCTCGAAACCGTCGCTGCGGCCACCGCCGTCGGTGTCGCTGTCGTTGGGGTCGGTGCCGTGGATGTTGACCTCGTCTCCGTCGCTGAGCCCGTCGTAGTCGCTGTCTTCCCACCTCGGGTCGGTGCTGTAGGTGTTGACCTCGTCTCCGTCGCTGAGCCCGTCGTCGTCGGTGTCGCTGTCGTTGGGGTCGGTTCCGTGGGTGTTGACCTCGTCTCCGTCGCTGAGCCCATCGCCGTCGGTGTCAGGGTTGTTGGGGTCGGTTCCGAGCTCGGCTTCCTCCTCGTCGGAGAGACCATCTCCATCGCTGTCCTGAGCGCCGCTGTCATCCGGTTGAGAGTGGACGACCCCCGTGCCGGGAGCGTCTCCCTTGCCGTCGTGGAGCGACGGAAGGCAGCCGACCAGGAGAAGAGCGGAAAGTGACATCGTCTCTGCTCCGGGAGGACAGCGTTGATTGGCTGCCCGAGAGCGTACATTGCGCATTCGGCCTTTGCCGGAGTGCGTGCTCCGCATGAGTACACAAAGCCCCGCGGGTCCCCTGTCAGTCCGGTAACATTCAGGCAGGGCAAATAGGGAGAACCATGAGCTCGCTCAAGAGTCTCGCGCTTGTGAGCGCGGCGACCACCTTGGCCATGACCACCGGCTGCGGCTTCGCGGCGGGGACCCTGGCCGGAAGCAGTCTTTGGGGGGATGGTCACGCCCCTTGGGCCCAGCCCACTCTTCAGGGCCTGGGTCAGTCTGTGATCTGCGTTGGCACAGACGCCGACGTGGAGCGCTCGGACACCATCGAGATTCGCGGAACCGTCATCGCCTCCTGGGAGGCTCCGGAACGCGGCTTCGACAACTTCATTCCCTGCTCTGCCGAGCCGACGATCGCGCTCTCCGTCGAGGACGACAACGGAGACACCTGGATCATCGGCTACGCCTGGTTGGATGCTCAGGGCTGGGACACCACGCCCTGGATCGACACCTGGGAAGGTGACCGCGTCGATGTCTTCATCGCCGAGGGCGAGGGTGAGAGCGTGGGCTTCGCCGTCACCCGTTCGGGTCGCCTGGTCTATGCCATGGAGTCCGGTCAGGGTGGAAGAGCCCTGCAGAACGGCGACATCGACGGCCTGAACGTGCAGATCGACCAGGTGGTCGGAACCATCGAAACGCCCTGTGGTGAGCGCGATGCGCTGTCGGTCGAGTACTCCAGTGAGGACGACAGGGTCGTTCTCTTCCCCGACGAGGACGGTGGCTTCCGCATGAACGGCAGTGACTACACCGCCTGCAACATCGCCAGCTTCACGCTGTCGGAGAACGGCGAGTGCACGAACGACACCATCGACGACACCAGTTGGGTGGTCTTCGACCGCGCCCCCACGGGCGCCGACTGAGATCTTCGGTGCATGACGACGGGCTCGCCCTCTGGGCGGGCCCGCTCTGCTCTGGGGCGCATACGAGCTAGAGATCGGAAGCTCGTGGCGGGCTAAGACGATGAATGTTTTTCCTGACTGTGCTGGCTTGCACCGGTGACCCTGGCCCAGACCCGGTTGAGGGGGACGCCGACACCGACACCGATAGCGATAGCGACACCGATGTCGGTGAGGACATCCCTCGGTACTCGGGCACCTGGGAAGTGCCGTCTCAGGAGGATCTGAAGGACCTGCCGCTGGCTCCGGCGGAGGATGGCGACGGCTACACCCTGATCGAAGGCCCCGAGGCCAGCCTGGTAAGCCGTATCGACCAGCACACCCCAGTGAGCGCCGCGGCCGACTGCGCCGCCCTGATCATCGCCTGCTACAGCCCTGGGGAGCGCAACTTCCCCGGCTGCTTCGAGAACGTGGTGCAGTGCTCCACGGAGACACCCTGGGAAGGCGAGGGCTTCTGCTGCGCGCCCGGGTGCGCAGGCCGTTACGCCGAGCTCCGCGCCGACGGGCTGGAACCCCCGGATGCCGCGGCCCGAGCCATCCTGGACCAGGGCAGCTGCATGCCCGGCTACGACGCGTGGGAGGGCGAGTGAGCTGGCTTCTCCTGGGATCGGCGCTGGCCTTCGACTCGGTCTGTCACACCGAGGATGGCGAGGTCTGCAAGTACGGCTACGAGGCGGCGCGAAATCGGTGGCTCAACGAGGACAGCGAGCACGCCCACATCTTCGCAGCGACGCTGTCGCTGTCGGGCCTTCCGGAGGACCTGAACGAGCCCTTCAGCCTGCGGCATTTCTCCAGCGACGACGAGTTCGTGGGCACCGTGAGCGGCAAGACCTTCGAGAGCTACATGCCGGTGCGCGCGGACCCGAAGAAGGTGCGCAACCGGGTCGTGACCATCGGTGAGTTCTCCCAGTTGCCGGACTTCTCGTACTCGCTCTACGACTGGCTGGCAGGCAACGAGCTCTGCGATGCCTACAGCGTGCTGACGGACCCCGAGCGCTGCCACCAGTTCAAGACCCACATGGGCGCTCTGAACAGCAGTCACTTCCTCCCCCAGGCCCGCCGCTTCTTCGAGCACTACCACGTGCTGGCCATGAACCGGGCCTTGGAGTGCGCCCAGATCGGGGACGACATCTCGGCCATCGACAGCGATGCCGTGGACCGGCACGAGCGGGTCATCCTGGCCTGCGAGAAGGAAGCCATGGTGCTCGAGGCCATCGCTCAGCACTATCTGCAGGACGCCTGGTCCATGGGCCACATGTGGGAGCGCTGGGGCGGTCCCGACATCAGCGACTGGAACGAAGGCCTGGGAGCGGCGCAGGTCGTGGCCATGGTCAGCGGCCTCATCCACGGCGTAAAGGGTGCCTGGCCTACCGAGAACAAGCCCGACGACCCCATGTGCGCCCCGCACGCAGACGTCGACTACCTGGACGTGGCCACCGGAAGTACCCAACTGGGCGCTGGTGACCTGTTCTGGGCCAGCTTTCTCGCCAACAACATCAACCCCCAGTACGAGGACCAGAACAAGGCGCTGCTGGGCTGCAGCATCGCGGGCCTGCGTGAGGTCTACGAGCAGACCCACCAGCGTCATGGCGTCATGGTCGCCGCCGACGGCAACAACGCAGACCTGACCCGGGACGTCTGGAACGACCACTGCTGGAACCAGCGCGCCACCATCGACGCCATCGACACCGGCTTCCAACTCCACCTCTCGGGCACGGCCCCCAACACCACAGCGCCCATTCCGAAGGCCATCTTCGTGTCTGTGCTCGGACACCTGGGCACCCTGAACGCCTGGTTCAACAGCGGGGTGGCCCTGACTGGACCGCAGGAGGCCCAGCTCCAGCAGGACGTCGCACTCAACGGCGCCATCATCGCCTTCTGGGCCCAGTACGGTGGTGCCGGGGCTGACACCTTCCTCGCGTCCGGTGGGCTCGATCCCATCCTGGGCGCTGAGCCCAACGGCAGCTATGAGCGCGGCGGGCAGGGCAACCTCGCGGACCCACCGGCCAGCTACCTTGACCCCGAGCTGCCCTGGACGGCCGATGGGGACTACCGCAGCGCTCTCCTCAACCTGGGCTTCGCGACCGCCCACGGTCCGGACCGTTGCCCGGACCTCACCACCTCCATCCTGGAAGGCTACCGAGCGGACGCCGAGGCTGCGCAGGGCACCTCGGCCTTCGCGGCAGCCTGCGGCCTCTGCGCCCAGATGGCGACCCCGCACATGCGCATCGGCCTGAACTCGGGCGACTACGACGGCACGCGCGAACCCATCTGCAGCTTCACCAACCCCGGCAGTCAGTACGTCTACACCGGCACCTGGGATGTCGAGGGAAACAACTCCCTCGCCGCCCGTCAGTGGTGCGGCTGTGGCGGCAGGATGGCCGTGCTGGTTCGTGGCGGCTCGCCCGGCATGACCCTGTGGAGTCGGTCCGCCGAGAACGCGGACCCGCTACCCGTTGGGGAAGGAACGACCGCTGGGGACGTCATGCCCACGGCGGGCACCGCTCGGGAGATCGCCCTGGGTGGACCCTACGGAGACTGGGCCTTCGTCTCCAGCAACGACGGAACCCTCTCGGTCTTCGAGCTGCTGGACGGCTACGAGCGTGAGCTCGACGCGGACTGGGATTCCGACACCACCGACTCCGGCGCTCCGAGCGGCGTGACCCGCATGGTCGTAGGCTCCACCCCTCGGGGCATCGGCCTGATGCACACGGGTCCCTACGGCATCGTGGCCACCGCAGACGGTCTGACCTTCTTCGATGCCGAGTACCTCACCGTGCTCGCGACCCTGAGCAACACGGACCTGGGTATCACCGGGGACGACCGGCCCTATGACGTTGCCATCACCCCCGACGACTCCACCGCCTTCGTGACCGTGTGGGGTGGATTCAGCACCCCGAGCAACGAAACCCTGGTGTTGGACCTGTCCGGCCTGCTCTCCGGCATCGACCCCGACTCGTCCATGGTCACCGCCTCCATCGTCACGGGCGGCGACACCAACAACCAGTACCTGGAGCTCAGCCACGACGGCACGATGGTGGCGATCACCTGCCCCAACACCGACCGTGTGCTCGTCATAGAGAGCACCGCGCCGTATGACCGGGTGGGCATCTACATCGAGTACAGCTTCTTCGAGCCCAGCCCCAACCCCATCGCCGTGGCCTGGGCGCCGGACGACGAGTCCATCTTCGTCGGCTACATCAGCGGGCCGATCAGCAGCACCATCTGGGCCAACGGCACGGTGCGGCGCTGCTACCTGGACCAGGACCACAACTGCGAGCACGCCGTTCCAGTGCAGGGTGCCGTGCGCTCCATCGGTGTGGCTGGCGAGGGCGACGACCTGGTGGTGTGGGTCGCGGACGACGACGGCTACGTGACCGGCTTGACCGACGAGCTCTTCGAGCCGGGCCAGTACTCCGGCTACGGGAGCAACGCGCTCTACGACGGAACCGGCGGCTGCCTCAATGAAAACGCCCGCGCCGAGGCCTGTGACCCGACTGGATTCCTGGGCCAGGCCGCTGGCGGCATGGTGGTGTACTGAGCGTCACGGGGCTCAGACAGCGACCCCATCTCGTTCGAGCCGTTCCACGGAACGTTCCATGGTTCGCGGCAGTGTGTGCAAGTGGCTGAAATCTCGTCCAGCCCGGCTGGCACGAGGCTTGCTTTACATCAGGTTGACGCGGGCGGCCCCTACCTGTCTCGCCCCTTGGACTCCCTCCCCCCTGGGGTCGCCCGCACAATTTTCCCGCCTGGGCAGAACAGCCGCTCCGCCTGGCGGATGCGAGCGCTTCCCAGTGAAGTGGAGGCCACGGGCCAGGCCGGTGCCGGGCTCTCATCGGCTCGTCGGGTCGTCCAGCAGCGCCTGCACGCCCTGGTCTAGCCACTCACCGCTGCGTGAAGCCCAACAAGGAAGTCGGGGACTCGGTTACTCAGCAGCTGTGGCACTTCCACCTCTCGAGCAGCTGATCGCACGTGGCGGTAGCGCCGAGGTCTGGCGCAGTGGCCGCCTGGCCGTGAAGATCCTGACCGCCGAGCGGGCACAGGACAGCTGGTACCGCATCTGCTTCCAGCGAGAGATTCGGGCCAGTGCCGCCCTGGATCACCCCAACCTGCTCGAGGTCATCGACTACGGCATCGATGAGAGAGGACGGCCCTGGATGGCCAGCCCCTTCATGGAAGGTGGCGACCTGCTCGCGAAGTGCGGTCGCATGGAGTGGGAGCGGGTGCGCGAGGTGCTGTTGGGGCTGCTCAGCGGGCTGGCGCACGCCCACGCCCACGGCATCGTCCACCTGGACGTGAAGCCCCGGAACGTGCTCTGCGGCCACGGGGAGTGGAAGCTCGGTGACTTTGGCCTGGCCCACGCGCTGGAGTGGGAAGATCACAAGCCGACGATCCGCATCGTGGGCACCCCTGCGTACATGGCTCCGGAGCACTTCGAGGGGGCAGCGGATCGCTACGGCCCGTGGACGGATCTGTACTCCCTGGGTTGCCTCGCCTGGCAGCTGGTCACCGGCCGACCGCCCTTTGTGGGTGAGGTCCGCGTGCTGCAGCAGGCCCACATGGGTTGGCCTCTTCCAAAGCTGAAGCCCGCCATCGAGCTCCCGATGGGGCTGGAGGCCTGGCTGTGCCGCCTGCTCGAGAAGGAGCCTGCGGCGCGCTTCCGTCACGCCGCGGACGCTGCCTACGGGCTGAGCCGGCTCTCGGAGGAGCGGACGCACCCGGTGCTCATGCCCGCGGGCGCCCTCTCGTCATCGATGGACACCATGGACCTGGTCACGGAGCCGATCGAGCTCTCGGGGGAGCTTCCCTCCACCACCGGGCCTCTGCCGGCGCTCTCAGCGGACGCGGTGCCCTTTAGGGAGGACTGGAGGGGAGAGACCGGGCCTCGTCTGCTGGACCCACAACGCCTGGGCCTCGCAGCCCTGCGCACCATGCCCCTGGTCGGTCGTGAGGAGGAGCGGGATCGCCTCTGGGCGCTGCTGCGCGACCTGACGGAGGTCACGGTCGTCTGCGTGACCGGAGGGGATGGCTCGGGCAAGAGCCACCTCGGCCGCTGGTTCTGTACACGGGCGGAGGAGTTGGGGGCCGCACACACCAAGCAGGTCGGTGAGCTCAGCATCGAGGAGCGGAGCGCGCTGAGACGGGCTGTGGAGCACGCGGTCGTGGACCGGCCCGTGCTGATCTGGATCGACGAACCCACCGCTGAGGGCGCCCGGGCCACTGTGGACCTGCTCCGGGGCGTGCAGGGTCCGGTGCTCGTGCTCATCACCGGCGAGCAGCTACTCACCGCCGACCACCACCTGTCTCTGGAGCCACTGGACGAGCCGACGATGCTCCACCTCGTCCACAACGTGCTCGGCCTGGCGGGGTCCGTGGCAGCCCAGGTTGCGGAGCGCGCCCAGGGAAACCCCTTGTTGGCGGTGCAGCTGGCCGCTTCGGTCAAGCCCAACCTGGTGAGTGCTCCCAGGGGCTGGGTGCTGCCTCCAGGGGCGCGTCTGGAGCTGCCCAAGGGGCTGGACAGCGTCTGGCGGACTCGCCTGGAGGACTTCCTCTCGGACCGTCCCGAAGCGCACCGATCCGCTCTCGAACTGGCCTCGGCTCTGGGACCCGAGGTGCCCTATCAGACCTGGCGCAGCCGTTGCACCCAGGCTGGGATCACCTGTCCACCGGAGTTTCTGGACGAGCTGATTCGGGCGGGTCTGGCGCAGGAGCGAGGGGAGAACTGGCGTCTGGCACACCCGCTGTTGCGTCACACTCTGCGCCAGGGGGCAGACCTGCCTCGTTGGCATGCACTGCTCGCCCTCTACGCCCGGGATGCCGGTGAGCGGGGCTTTCACCTGCTCGAGGCGGGGGACGATGGAGCCGCCGAGGCGCTCCTGGAGGGCATTCGCGAGTCCATGCAGGCCAGTGACTACCCGCGTGCCGAGCGCCTGCTGGCTGCTCGTGAGCGCGCGGTGGGAGAGGACGCTGCAGGACTGCTCCTCGCTGCGCGTCTCGCTGGGGTGCGGGGCAGTCCCGCCGAGGGTTCCGATCTGGCACGTCGTGCCCTGATGCTGGCGGATAACGAACACCTGCGCACCCGCGCCCTCCTGCAGGGGGCTCGTCTCCTGACCCGGTCCGGTGAGGTCGACAGGGCAGGCCGGTGGTATGCTCAGGCCTTAAGGGGCGCAGACAAACTGAACGATTTCAAGCTTTTGGGACGAGTCCGGGAGCTCCTGGGCCACTTTCTGGTGGAGCAGGGCCGCCTGAGGGATGGGGAGAAGGTCCTGCTCCAGGCAGCCCTGGACTATGAGGCGGTGGGCGCGGACGAGGAACTGGGAGGCGTTTACCAGGGGCTGGGTGTGATCGCCCTGGGGAGGGGCGACGGTCCCGCCGCCGCGGAGCACGGCCACCGAGCCTTGCGCCACGCTCGGCAAGTACGAGCGGAGAGCAAGGCCCTGGTGCTGTTGGGCGACGCTCATCGCGCCATGGCGCGCTTCGACAGCGCTCGTGAGTACCTGGAGCGGAACGGGGAGCGCGCCCACAAGGCTGGCTTGATCTACGACGCGTGCATCAACGAGTTGAACCTGGCCCTGATCGACCTGGAGGAGGGTCAACTGGCCGAGGCTCGGAAACGCGTGCGTCGCTTCTCTCCGGCTCTCGAAGCGCGAGGGGCTCGCTTGTTGCTGGGGATAGTGGCTCTGATCGAGGCGGTCTGTGCGGCCGGCGAGGGACGGCACGCCGAGATCGCGGACCTGCTGGACCAGGCCGAGGAGAACCTGGCGCATACCGGACGCGTCAACCGGGACATCGCGTGGTTGGCCGAGGAGCTCGCCGACCGGGCTGAACCCCGGGAGGCTGCACGGGCTGTTGCGCTGGCGCGCCGGCAGCGGGAGGCCCTGGCAGGATGAGCTGTTGGAGCCTTCCGAGGCTCGGCCAGGGAGTCGGGTGAGAGCGATCCGCCGCCGTCTGGAGAGCGAGGTCCTGGTAGGGCCGGCCTTCAAGCCGGGTCCGCGTCGAGCGGTACTGCTCTATCCCTCGCCCTACCGCGCTGGCATGAGCAGCCTGGGCTACCAGCAGATCCTGAGGGTGTTGCGCGAGGCGGGCTGGTCGGTGGAGCGCGCCTTCCTGCCGGACGACCCCGATGCGTATCGACGATCCCGTCGTCGCCTGGTCAGCTACGAAACCGGCACGCCGCTCAACAGCTTTCCCATCATCGGGGTCAGCCTGGCCTACGAACTGGAGCTCGCGGGCCTGATCACCGCCCTGGAGTTGGGCGGCGTCCCCGTGCTGCGCGAGCAGCGCTGTGCGCAGGATCCCCGCGTGATCATCGGCGGCCCTCTCACCTTCAGCAATCCCTTGCCTGCTTCGCCCTTCTGCGAGGCCATGCTGCTGGGGGAGGCGGAGGAGAGCGTGATTCCGGCCTTCGAGGCGGCTCTGGGTGAGGACTTCCTGCATGTGGTGGAGGGGCTGCCGGGGGGCTTCGTGCCCACGAGGCGAGACACACTCCCGCCGGTCGGCAAGGCCAGCGACGCTCTGCTCCCCGCGCGCTCGATGATCCTCAGTCCCGAGGCGGAGCTCTCCGACATGTTCCTGCTGGAAGGAGAGCGGGGTTGCCACAGGCAGTGCACCTTCTGCGTGATGCGACGGAGCACCAACGGAGGCATGCGCGTTGTCGACCCCGAGCGTCTGGGAGAGGTGGTGCCCGAGGAGGCTTCGCGGGTGGGACTGGTCGGCGCGGCCATCAGCGATCACCCCAAGCTGGTGCCGCTGCTGCAGGAGCTGATCGATCGTGGAAAGGGCCTGGGAATCAGCAGCTTGAGAGCGGATCGGGTGGCCCGGAAGCCCGACATTGCGCGGCTCCTTCGTTTGGGTGGCTACAAGACGCTCACCGTGGCGAGCGACGCTGCCAGCCAGCGACTCCGGCGGGAGATCGCCAAGGGAACCGTCGAGCGACACCTTCTCGCGTGCGCCGAGCTGGCCAGGGAGCACAAGTACCGGGTGCTCAAGGTCTACATGATGGTCGGACTGCCCGGCGAGACCGAGGAAGACCTGGACGAGCTCACCCAGTTCACACTGCGGCTTGCCGCCATCCACCCCATTGCGCTCGGGATCGCCCCCTTCGTACCCAAGTTCAACACCCCGCTCATCGATGAGGGGTTTGCGGGCATCAAGGTGATCGAGGGGCGCCTCAAGGTGTTGAAGCGCAGCCTGCGCGGGAGGGCGGACCTTCGCGCGACCAGCGCCCGGTGGGCCTGGGTGGAGGCCGTGCTGGCACAGGGAGGATCGGCCGAAGGTCTGGCGGTGTTGGAGGCGGTGCGCGCTGGGGGGCGCTTTGCGGACTACAAGCGCGCTTTCGAGGAGGTCCCTGCCCTGGAGAGAGTGACGAGGGCCTGATTCAGAGCTCGGCCAGGATGGCTTCGGCGAAGACCCGGTGGCCCTCGGGGGTGGGGTGAATGCCGTCGATGAAGAAGTCCTCGATCCCCGAAGCCTCGTAGGCCGCCATCAGGTCGATGTACTGCAGGCCCAGCTCCGCGGCGAGGTCGCGCAAGGAGCTGTTCGCTCGCCGCCCACGGTAGGCGGGCTGGAGCACCACGATCTCGCAGCGGCCTTCGCAGAGCTGGGTCATGCGCCGGAAGGCCTCGGCACGGTCCTCTTCGGGGACGCGCACCTCACCGACAGCCTTCACGGGCCCGAGCTCCCTGGCCGAAGGGAGATCCGTCGGCAGCCGCAGGGTCTGCTTGCGCAACCACAGGTAGGCCCACGAGCGGTAGAGCACGGCCAGCGCCGGCGCCAGCGGCTTGCGCCGCTCGTAGAGCTCGCGGTCGGTGCCCTCGACCTTGTACTGGAACTGGTGCTCGCTGACGATGCCGGTCGGTTGTTCGTCGTTCCCCTCGACATAGACCAGGACCATGTCGGGGTCGAATCCCATCCCCTCCGCTTCCAGCCAGGCGAAGATCTGCCAGCTCGTGTAGGCCTCGATTCCCGCGTTGATGACCTCGACCTCCTCGCCTCGATCCCTCAGGCCTCTCTCCACCCGGGACGGGTAGGCCTCCTCGATGCTCACCATGGCGCCGGCAGCGGTGGACTCGCCGACGGAGAGGATCCGCCTCACCCCCTCGGGCTTTTCCAGGCTTCTCTCGACGTCCCTCAAGCCCAGGCTGTTGGTGCGAACGTCGGGACAGGAGGGACGCTGCGGCTTGATGCGGGGCGGGCAGACGATGAGGGTGTTGGGGCGGTAGACGAAGAGTGCGGTGGGGTGGTCCCGGTAGACGGCGAGGACCGGGTTCATGACCAGATCTTCGGCTTCCAGCGCCAACCGAGCCCCGGCCTCCGAGCCGAGCAGAGCGAGCAGCAGCACCCCAGCGGTCATGGTCATGCGGCGCTTCACGTTCAAGTCGGTATCACCGAGGCCCAGACTTCGAAGGAATGGGCGGAACGACCGTCAGTCCATGTCGGAACCAGGGAGGCAACAATGCTCATCTTCACTCTCTTCGCGTGCACCTCCGTCACGGACACGTACAGCGAACACTACGAAAGCCGAAGTATCCGCAACCTCATTGCGGACGTCGAAGACGGAAACCTGAACTACCAGGCACGTCCCGGTGACATCGATGTCCGCTGGACCAGCAAGGGCTGGGGTCGGGACGAGGAGATCGCCAATCGTCGGCAGGCAGGCAACAGCTGGGAGGTCACAGGCACCGATAGTGTGCTCAACATCCTCTCGAGCAGCAGCAGCGGCGGACGGGTCGACTTCGAGCTCGAGGGGCCGTCGCAGATGTTCACCGATCTCCGCCTGGACGACGGAAGTGCTCACCTGGATGGGCTCTCCGGCTACCAGTCCGTGATCGCGGACAGCATCTGGATCGAGGGCGGTTCGGGTGGAGCCGAGCTCATTTCCAGCGGCAGCGTGAACGCCGACCTTCACCCGAACCCCGGTGACACGATCATCATCGAAGGCAGCGATGTGACGCTCGACCTTCCCCCGGGTCGCTACGACCTGGCGGTCTGGGCCAATCCGGAGTCCGTGCTGGAGATCGATGACTTCGGCTTCCACCACACCGCCTTCGGCGAAGGCAGCTTCGCAGCGGTGAGCGGTGACGGGGCCGTACGCATCGACATCTTCGCGGAGAACAGCGTCACGGTCCGCGAGACCTGGTAGGGCCGAGGCTCAGCCTGCGTTAGCTGCCAGGGGTGAGGCGAGCGCTCAAACCCCTGTTGGTCCTCGCCGTGCTGGGCTGCGGTCTCGCAGCCTGGCAGGCGGGGCTTCTGGACGAGGCCTCTCCCAGCAACATCAGCGAACGTCTTCAGTCCTGGGGCATCTGGGGTTGGTTCGCGGTCCTCGCTGGGTGGACGCTGTTGCAGCCCCTCGGTGTGAGCGGATGGCTCTGGGTGATGGCGGCGGCCATTACCTGGACCGCCCCCTACGCCATGGTCATCACCCACGCCGGCAGCCTGCTGTCGGCGATGGTGTGCTTCGGCTTCGCCCGCTACGTCGCGCGCGACTGGGTCTCAAAACGCGTTCCAGAGCGCTTCACCCGCTTCGAGCACAAGCTGCAGCGCAATGGCTTCGTGACCGTTGCAGGCCTTCGCGTCTTCATGTTCAGCAGTCCACCGCTGTCCCTTGCCATGGGGGTGAGTTCGGTGAGGTTTCGCGACTACGTGCTGGGTTCTGCGCTGGGCAACGTGCCCCAGGTCATCGTCGGTGTGCTCCTGGGCGAGCGGATCCTGGCGTGGTTCTCCGGCTGATCAGCCAGGGTCGAAGATCGCGATCTCGCTCGCGACCCCCATGCGCGGGGGAAGGCCGATGCGGTGGTTGCCCCGGTGAACGTAGTGCTTCCCGAACCACCCCTGGTCGCGTACGCCCAGGAGACGCAGCACACTGAAGGGGAGGCCCAGCATGTTGGCGGCGACCTGCCCGCCGTGGGTGTGTCCGCTCAGCACCAGGTCGAAGCGGTCGTCCGGCACCCAGGCCCCCAGGCGGGGGTCGTGGGCCAACAGGACGCGAAAGCCCTGTGCTGGAGGCTGTGCCTGGAGGGCCTCGAGGAGCTTCCTCTTTGCGTCCTTCCAGTGAAAGTCCACACCGGTCACCGTGAATCCCGCCACCTCGCGGGTCTCGTCGACCAGGATGGGTAGCTGCGCGATCAGCCGGTCCCGGACGGGCAAGTCGTGGTTTCCCAGACAGCAGAGAAGAGGAGCCTGAAGGCGCTTCAAGGCCTCGAGCAGGTAGCCATGTTCCGCTTCGGAGAAGGGCATCACCAGGTCCCCGGTGAGCACCACCAGGTCTGGCTTCAGGGCATTGACCCGGTCCACCATCGGGTCCAGGGTGCTCCGGCTCGTCACGGGCGAAGCATGCACGTCGCTCAGCTGCACGAGTCGGCCCGGCAGGCCCGGAACGGTGTGCATCTGGAGCTCGCCGTCCCAGACAAAGGCGTTGATCCAGCCCAGGGTGGCGAGCCCGAGCGGGATGAGCATCCAGCGGCCCGGCCATGGGCCCCACGGCAGGTGGATCAGCCACACCAACCCGCCCCAGAGAGCAAAGGCGTAGGCCCACTGCGACCACACCGCGAGGGCATAGCTGAAGCCTCGTGCGGGTGTCGATCGATGCAAGGCGAAGAAGAGTCCCCACAGCCCGATGGGTCCTGCGACCCAGAGTGGTCCTCCAAGGCCACCGGGGGAGACCTCGGCCATGAGCGTGTAGAAGCCAAAGCAGCCCACCACCACGGCAGCGACGAGATGATCGTTCCAGGTCCTGCCCACCGCGTAGACATGGCGGAGAGTGTCGGCCACCAGCAGCAGCGTCAGGAGCACGTGACCCAGAGGAACTTGATGATGCCTCGCGCGTCCACCATCGCTTTGGGGGAAGCTCCCGAGGGCAGGGTTTCCAGGTCGAAGTCCACCGGAAGCTTCAGGTGCACGGAGGGAGCCCGCCCGACCAGGTCCCTGGCCAGTGGCAGGTCGTTCAGCCCGAGGCCTGCTCGGAAGGCCGGACCACCCCAGGGGGGATCCACCACCACGTGGTCGAAGTCCCCCACCACCGTGCGTGCATCCTGGACGCGGAAGTCGATCGAGACCTCGTAGATCTGCGCGTTGTGCCGGGCCATTGCGATTCGCTCGGCAGAGGTGTCCGCCGCAACCACGGAGCAGCCGACCCGGGCCAGCGCGATGGCGAGTCCGCCGGCGCCGCAGGTCGCATCCAGCACGCGACCGCTGCAGCTCTGCGCCGCCTCCAGCGCCAGGTCTTCGGGGGTGAGGCCGACGAGCCCCTCCTCGTCGATGCGGATGCCTCTGGCCCACCGCGAGAAGAGTCGGTTCAGCCTCAGGGCTCGAGGCTCCCGCCGCTCGGGGCGCGCCCCCATCCGAATGGGAGGAGTGCAACGAACGGAGAGGGGGCTTCCTCCCAGGTCCAGGCCGTCCATCCGCAGGGCCCTGCGCGCCTCGGAGGGGCTGCGAAGGCCGGTCCATCTCTGGGTGTCCAGCCAGGAGGGGCCTTCCATCTCGACCTGGAGAGCCGCTGGTTCGCCTCTTGGGATCAGGCTCTCCACGCAGGCCAGGGCCCTGGCTGCGGCTCCCTCGTCTCGTCCGAGCACGGCTTCGTCCAGCAGGACTCGGAGCAGCGGCAGGTCCCACTCTTCGGGCACCTCTTCCCCGGCCATCCAGGCGGTCGCTGCCCGGTCCATCGCGGGCCAGCCGTCGAGGGAGGCGCGGGACCAGCGCAGGGCCACCACCCTGCCGGAGGCCTGCCGAAGCCAGCCGCCGTGCACCCCTCCCAGGGAAGGTCCACGCTCCTCGAAGAGGCGAAGTGGTCTGGCCAGGCGGTGTCCAGCGCGGCGGAGCCCCAGCTTGCGCAAGGCCTTGCGCGGGTCGACGGTGCCGGGCATCTCGTTCAGCAGCTCGCCGAGGGAGCCGGAGCGTTCTCGGAGCACCCCCCCTGGCCAGCCGAGAACCACCTGCAGTGGTGCCTCCACCGGCCCCTCCAGGCTCTCGATGAGCATCCAGTCTTCGCCGTGGTCCAGCAGGCGAGGACAGGCCGGGTGCTCCCCGATGCGTCCGCTGAGCTCGGCCCGGATGCGCTCGGGAGGCCCGGAGATTCGGACACCGTCGCTCACCCGCTCCCAGTGCTTCGGCCCGGCCGGAGGCAGGCCTGAGAGCTCACGCAGACTCGACCTCCAGGATCTGCACCAGCAGCATGGTCGCGTCGTCCGAGTGACCGCGTTGTTCGAGGCGCTTCTCCACCTCGGCAAGGAGCAGGCCTCCAGCCTCCTCCTTTCCGTCCATGAGGTCGTGCAGCTCGGCCTCGCTCATGGCCTCGAACACACCGTCGCTGCAGACCAGAAAGAGGTCACCTTTGTGAAAGGGCAGGTTCTCCAGGAAGACGTTGTGGCGCACGGAGGAGCCCATGCCGACATAGGCGGCGAGGCCCCGGCCTCGCACCTGTCGGGGGGTGATGCGACGCAGGGTCCCCGAGCGATAGATCAGCGTCGCGCTGTCGCCCAGGTTGAAGACCGAGGCCACACCCCCCGCGAGCCAGACACCGGTCAGGGTGCATGCGGCTTCGGTGGTCATGCGCACCTGTGCATCGGCGGTCTCCACCAGGTCCAGCAGCAACTCTTCGGTTGGTGGACGTTGGTTGGTGAAGAACTCTGCAAGGCACTCCAGCGCCAGTTCCGCAGCCCTGGCCGGTGCCTGGTTGCCGCCCGAGGAGGTGCTGACACCGTCGGCGACCGCGTAGAGCGCCCCGCGACGCACCCTTCGGACGCCGTCATGACGCCGGTCGAGCAAACCGTAGCGGTCTTCGTTGGCCTGATGTCGGCTGCCCTTTCGGGACAGAGCCCTTGCCAGGGTCAAGGGAAGCGTCGATCCCATTGTTTGGGAGTGTAGCAACAGGACCGGGCCGCAGGGCCTATCCTTGTGGAAGAGGAAAAGGATGTGAGCAGCCGGAGCTATATCAGCGAGAGCCTGCGCCAGTACAAGGAGCGCCTTGAAGGCCAGAAGAGCGGAGATCTACCGGAGGGGGGAAAGCCTGCGGACCAGCCGGGTTCGGACGCGCCGTCTTCGACAGCCGAGGCCTCTTCGCAGGAAGACGGTCCGGATCTCCCGTCAGGGCCCTTGCCGGAGGCCTTCGACTCCTTGGATGTGCCCTCGCCGGTCGCCCGGGTGGATGTGCGGGCGGGACACACCCCTCGAGGAGTCGGGATCATCGATCGGCCCGTCATCAGCGCTCCGCCTCCAACCCGTTTTCAGCCTCGGGAGCCGAAGACCCTCGAGGCCACCGGCGTCGAGCCGGCCTTCATCGAGGATCTGGTGCTCAAGCTGCTGGCCATCCAGCCGCGACTCACGGGCCGCCAGATCTCCGCGGTCGTCGCTCTGCACCACCACCCGGTCCGCAAGGTGCTGGACTCGCTGCGGCAGAAGAAGCAGGTCGTACACCACAGCGGAACGGCGGTGGGCGACTTCAAGTACGAGCTCACCCAGGCGGGCAGCAATCGGGCTTCGGATGCGATGGCCCACAACCGCTATGTAGGGCCGGCGCCCGTGCCGCTGGATCAGTGGCTGATGAGCGTGCACGAGCAGTCCATCGCCAACGAGAGGCTCGCGCTTCACGACCTCCAGCGCGCCTTCCACGATCTGGTCGTCCCCGAGACCCTGATGCAGCGCCTGGGTCCCGCGATGACCAGCGGGCGAGGTCTGTTCCTCTTCGGCTCTTCCGGAAATGGAAAGACCTCGCTGGCCGAGCGCATGACCCGAGCTTTCAGCACCTCGGTCTTCGTGCCCTACGCCATCCTGGTCCACGGCACCTTCATCAAGATCTTCGACCCGATGGTCCACGAGCCCCTGGAGTCCGACGGGCGTTCGCTGTCTCCGCGCGAGCGCATCGATCGCCGCTGGGTCAAGTGCCGTCGGCCCACCGTCGTCGCGGGCGGCGAGCTGACCATGGACAGCCTGGAGCTCGACTTCGACCCGCGCAGCGGGGTCTGCGAGGCCCCCATCCAGGTAAAGGCCAACTGCGGCACGCTGGTCATCGACGACTTTGGTCGGCAGCGTGTAGACCCGAGCATGCTGTTGAACCGCTGGATCGTTCCTCTGGAGCAGCGCGTGGACTACCTGCGCCTGCCCGATGGCCGGAAGGTCCAGGTGCCCTTCGATCCTCTGCTGGTCTTCAGCACCAACCTGGACCCGAAGGACCTGTGCGACGAGGCCTTCCTGCGCCGCATTCCCTACAAGGTCGAGGTCGCGGATCCCTCCGAAGCGGACTTCCGGAAGCTGCTGGGCCTGCAGGCCGAACTGCTGGGTATCGAGCCGAACGAGGAGGTCTTCAGCCACCTGATCACGACCCACTACACGAAGGCGGACCGACCCTTCCGCTACTGCCACCCACGTGATCTGATCCTTCAAGTGCAGAACCAGTGTCTCTTCCGCGAGACCCCCTTCAAGCTCACGCGAGAGGCCTTTGACGAGGCTGCAGCCCTCTATTTCACGCTCTTGTGAGAGCGCGCTGAGGGCGGCTTGATTGCGGGACTCCCCGCAAGTCGGGCAGACTTGGAAGAGGGCAGGCGGAGCGGAGGCACAGAATGCTGTGGATGCTTGGCTTGGCATCGGCCCAGGTCCAACTGGGGGCCGGTGTACAGGACACCTTTGCTGTCGCGGGCAGGCTCGACGGCCCTCGCCTGAGCGCCCGCTACCTGTCGGATGAGCGTGTGGCCCTGGTCGCGGCGCTGGCGGTGAATCCGCTTGCGGGACGCACCAGCGACCTGGACAACACCCTCATGCAGGTTGTGGGTGTGAGCAGCGGCGGCGGGCTCGACTTCCAGCAGCCCGTGATCGCGGATATCGCGGCCCTCCAGATCGGCCTGGACGCTGGGCCCATGGCCATCAACGGTGAAGACTGGAGCCTGGGGCCCCGTGCCCATGTGGGCCTGGAGCCACGCCTGGTTCAGACCACGACGCTGCGGTGGGAGGGTGATGAGGTGCTTCAGTCCGAACCCTCACGAGCTCTTCGGGCGGGTGTGTACGGAGGTCTGTCGGCCGAGCTCTGGCGGAATCGTGTCGGGCTTCGCTTTGCCTGGACCCTGCGTCCGGTCTTGACGGAGAGCCCTCAGTACGACCCCAACCAGCTGGAGGACGGTGACCTGACGGTCGCCTTCGACTCCAGCCGCACCCTCGAACTCATGGTGAGCCTGTGATCGCCCTACTGTCCATGGCCTGGGGCCTCGAGGGCGGCGCCGCCGCCGGGCTCTCGCTGGTCACCAACGATCCCTTTCAGCGTGTGGCGGGCCTGGAGGTCAGCACCTTCCTGGCGCCGACCGAGCGCTTCGCTGTCGAGGGGCGTATCGCGGCTCATCCCCTGGTCGGAAAGCCTGGCTGGAGACCGCTGACACACCAGCTCGTGGAGGTGGTCCATGTCAGCCCGGACATCAGCCAGCCCCTGTTTCGGGGCGAGTTGACCGCTTCCTTCGTGCCGCTGCAGGTCCAGCAGGGCGTGTGGAACGCTCGACTGGGAGCCTTCGCGGGGGGTGGGGTGATCTCTACGCGCGACGATCTGGAGGCCATCCAGGCGCAGGGCTCCGCCGGCTACGAGGCTGCGCAGAATGAACTCCACCCCACCTATGTGCTGGGCCTGAGCGTGGACGCCGTACGCAAGTCGGTCGGTGTGAGGGTGCGGGGGCAGCGTGTCCACTACGTGGAGAACATCGGCCCCGACGTGCGGGAGAAGAAGCAGCCCCACATGGTGGCTGTGGAGTTGATCGTCCGGCGCTGACTAGAAGAGCTTGTCGAGCAGAGCGCGGTTGCCCTGAAGGGCGACCCGCTGCATGTAGGGCTCCAGGCCCCGCAGGCCGCCCAGCTCTTCGCCTCCGCCGGCTCGACCCGGACCGCCGTGCACCAGGCCAGGCAAGACCATGCCATGGGGGGTGGCCTGGTCTGCGACCTTGCGGTCGATGAGCAGCAGCCGTCCGTTCCAGGGAGCCATCTCCAGCGCGAGGGCTGCCAGGAAGCGACGGTCGTCGGTGGCCAGGCTGCTCACGAGGCTGCCTTCGCCGAGCGCGATCAGCGCGGCAGCGTCGTCCACGCTTCCGTCGTAGGGGAGCACGGTGGTGACGGGTCCGAAGACCTCGCGTCCGTGGACGTGGGAAGCAGCGTGTGAGTCGTTCGCCACCAGCACCACGGGGCTCGCGAAGTAGCCCTTGCCCGGGATGGTGCGCTTTGCGTCGCACTCGGTGGGGGAGCCGTAGACCTTTCGTGCCTGGGTGCTCAGCAAGGCGACGCCTTCGCGGTAGTCCTGCAGCTGATCGGCGTTGGAGAGGGGTCCCATTGTGACACCCTCCGCACGAGAATCACCAATTACGACGCGGGACAGCTCGTCGGAGAGGTCCTCCACGAAGGCCTCGACGAGCGGCTCGGGGACCAGCACTCGGCGGATTGCGGTGCACTTCTGGCCCGCCTTCTGGGTCATCTCCAGGCGCACGGAGCGCACAAACCAGTTCCAGGTGTCGCTTCGGCGTTCTACGTCGGGTCCGAGTACCGCGGCATTCAGGCTGTCGGCTTCGACGTTTACGTGGGCGCTCCGGCCCACGTGAAAGGCCCCCCCACGCAGCTTTGCCCCGGTGACGGCGCTTCCGGTGAAGGCCAGGACATCCTGTCCGCCCAGCCGATCCAACAGATCGCCGGTGCTTCCGCAGACCAACTGGACGGTGCCTTCCGGCAGAATCTCGGCGTCGACGAGGACGCGCACCATCTCATAGGTCAACCACGCGGTGCTCGTCGCAGGCTTGCTGATCACGGGCATTCCCGCGAGCAAGGCCGCTGCGACCTTCTCGAAGGTGCCCCAGGCCGGGAAGTTGAAGGCGTTGACGTGCACCGCGACACCGCGTCGAGGAACCCGGAGGTGCCGACCGTAGAAGCGGCCACTGGTGGGGATCAGCTGCTCGCCCTCCCCGTCGGCCAGCCACCGCACATCGCCGAGCTGCGCGCCCAGCCGCGCGTAGTAGGACAGGGTCGCCGTTGCGCCGTCCACGTCGAACTTGGCATCGCCTCGGGTGTTTCCACCGTTGATTCGAGCGATCTCGATGAGTGGCTCTCTGGCCTTGTAGAGGGCCCTGCTCATGGCTTTGAGGAGGGCACCGCGCTCGGCGAAGGTCATCGCGCGGAGGGTCTCGCCGCCGCGCTTCGCGGTGTCGAGTACGGGGCCGAAGTCGATTCCCCGGGCTGAGGTCTCGGCGACGATCTCCTCGGTGGAGGGGTTCACCAGAGAACGAAAGGGAGCCTCGCCTTCCTGCCATCGACCACAGACATAGGACTCGAGCCGAACCATCGCTGAACCTCCGGCCGTGGACTAACCCACGGATCTGGTCGCGACGGTGCTCGTTAGCCCAGGTGTTTCTCGACCAGCATCAGCGCACAGAGGGTCTTCGCGTCGGTGATGTCCCCGTCCACCACCATCTTCAGCGCCTCGGCCAGTGGCATGCGCCAGGGTTTGATGTACTCGGACTCCTCCGGTGAGGCGCCGACGTCGGTGAGTTGGGTGGCCAGAAACAGGAAGATCCGCTCGTCGGTGAAGCCAGGAGTGGTGTGAATCACGCCGAGGCGCTCGAGCGAACCCGCTTCCAGCCCGACCTCCTCGCGAAGCTCTCGTCGGGCGCAGAGCTCAGGCACTTCCCCGTCATCGAGCTTGCCCGCGGGCACCTCCACCATCATGCCCCCACCCGCGTGCCGGAACTGGTGGACGAAGGTGATCGTGCCGTCTTCGTGCAGCGGAACGATCGCGGCGGCGCCTGGATGGCGGACGACCTCCAGCTCCATGCGGTGGCCGTTGGGCAGAGTGACCTTCTCGACCCCGAGGTCCACCACCTGGCCCTTGAAGATGGGAAGTCTCTCCATGCATTCGCTCTAACCCGCTACCCTTCCGGAATGCTGTTGCTTCTTCTCGCCTGTGACCCCACCGCGCTGACTGTGGGAGAGCCCGACGACACCGCTCCCCCGCCGGATGACACGAGCGAAGCTCGGGACACCGAGGAAGAGCGGACCCCCGACTTTTCCTACTGGGAGGGCGAACGTGCCATCTCCGGAGGCGACTGCAGCGCCACCCTGAGTGAGGAGGGCGGTGCTCTGGAGGCGGACTGGGAGTACTACGACTGGCTGGAAGACTCGTGTTCGGACTGCGACATCTTCTACGCCATCAATGTCGGTCCTCCGGAGGTGTGCGGGGGCATCAACGTCTCCCAGGAAGTCCTTCGGGGGTTGGATGTGGATGACCCCGAGCAGGTCGGCGTCTACGGTTTCCGCAACGACGGTGCTTACGTCATCGATGACGACGGAACCCTGGAGGGCCTCACCTTGAGCTACGACTACGAGACGGAGGTCCAGGACATCGACTTCACCATCCTCGGCACGGTGAACTTCGCCCAGGCGAACTGAGCCCGACCTCGATGCGGACGCTCTAGCGGTCTGGAGCGATGGGTCCAGTGGCCACCCGGACAGGGGCCCGGCCCCGGTACAGCCACCACAGAACCACGCCGAGCAAGGGGAGCAGCAGCGTGAAGAACTGGGCCGGGGTCCAGCCACCGCCGGGCAGGAGATCGGCCAGGTAGCGGGTGTCGGTGGCCGGATGGCGGAGGAAGTCGCTGAAGAAGCGGAAGATGCCGTAGGACACGCAGACCACGACGATGTAGAAGCCGGGGAAGCGGGCCTTCCGGTCGAGCCAGCGGTACCAGCCAGCCATCGCTCCGGACCAGATCGCCTCGATCAGGCCCAGGTCCAGGCAGGCCTTGTCCGCATCCACTTCGGGGCACATCGAGTGGATGGTCTTGAAGCCGTTGACGACCTGGATGGGATCGACGCTGGGCTGCACCGCCAGCCAGAAATCGCTCACGATGCCCGGATGGTCGTGGGCCGCGAAGCAGCCCAGGCGACCCACTGTCCAGCCCACGACGAAGCCGTAGATGGCGCAGTCCCCGTAGGCGAGCACGTCCACCTTGTATTTCTTGAAGAAGATGATCGCGGCGATGACCGCGGTGATGATCCCGCCGGTGCTGCTCAGGCCCTGCCAGACCCGGAACCACTCCATCGGATCCTCGGGGATGCCCTCGTAGAGCAGCAGGTGTCCGACGTGGCCCCCGACGAAGGTTGCGACCACCGCCCAGACCACCAGCTTGTACAGGATCTCCGGGTTCAGCCCGTCCCGGCGGGCCTTGGCCATCGCTGCGTTGGAACCCACCCAGAAACCCAGGGCGACCAGGATTCCAAAACCGTGGATTCCAAAATCCCCGCTGATGGGAATGGAGAAGGGTTCGAACCAGGGAATAAGTGGCCGCATCGCCAGCGAGATAACCTCGCTAGGCCATGAGGGGGGTTGATCGCGGGTCACGGCGAGATCGCGATCATCCGCTCTGCTCGTGTTGCCTGAAATCCGGTGGGGAACGCTCGTTTGGTCTGGTTGCCCGTGCACCCAAGGAGATCCGGAATGCAGAAACCTCTAAACAAGTGGTCAAGCTGACCGATTGTGCCGGGTGAGGTGAAACGAGGTGCTTCGACTCCTGCCATCGTCGAGTGATTCCCAGTCCGACAACACGGACCCACGCTTGGCTGTTCGGCTGGCGGTACGCGAGGCTCTACGCGCGGTAGTGGAAGGCACGGATCCGCGCTCGGCGCTGGATCCCTACATCGCCAGACAGCCTTCTCTCGTCGATGCGATCCTGGAAGATGAGCGCATGCGGACGCCGGAGGCGGTCGCTGCCCTGCGCCAGCACCTGGGTCTGGAACCGGACCCGTGGAGCGAGCTGGTGAAGCGGATTGCCGACCTGGATCGCAGCGTTGCTGATCCTGCTGAGCGACTTCGCCTGGCCGCCACGCTCCTGATCGGGGACTCTGATGGTCTGCCCGCGGCGGTCAGGGCGCTCTGTCATCACACGGAGAGCGCGACCCTGATCTCGGCCTTGCATGCCGTGGCGTGTCGTGGACAGCAGCGCAAGTTGCTGGAGCGTCACCTCTTGCGCATGCGTCGCGAGGGCTTCGACGTCACGGCTCCCTTCGTGCTGAACCGTGACGACAGCGCCTTCCACCAGGCCTTCACGGAAGGTGATGTCCTGGTCATGATCTTCCGGGAGTACCCCGGCTACTTCACCGTCTTCGCCCTGCACCTGGGTCGGGGGATCGAAGACATCGTGATTCGGCCCGTGGTCGGTGAGACCGCCCTGCAGCAGACTCTGGCAGCCCGTAAGCCCGAGTTGAGGGAATCGATTGGCCTGAACGACAGCCGAGCCCTCGTGGCGGGTGCGATCGCCAGGCTGGAAGACCGGAGATCCAGCCAGGCCTGGTTGGCGCTGGGCCACCTGGTGGACGAGCGCATCTTCGGGGTCCGCGCCGACAGCTCGGGTTTCGTCGTTGGCGAGAGCAGTGCCCGCGTGTTGCTGGACCGCTTTGCCCGCGTGGTCAACGGTGGCCAGGACGAGGTGCTCGAGGAGATGGTCTTTGAGGGCAGTCGCGCGGACGTCGTGCTCGATCTCTTCGGGACGCGCTACCTCCGACTCTTGCTGGGCCTGAATGCGGGAGTGGCCCGCCTGGACATCACGCTGGAAGAGGTCGGCACACACCGCGGTCGTGCGCTGGTGGTGGGTCGGGACACCGGCGGCGTCGTGCTGTGCAACACGCACTTGCAGTTGGTGGTTACCGACGAGGGCTGGGCCATCTGCGACCTGCAGATCCGGGGCGTGGGCCCCCAGCAGAAGCTCTACGGGCCGATCTGGGAGCACCTGGGAGGTCCTTCGCCACTGCCCTTCCGGGACTACGACGCCCTGAGCGAGATGGAGCAGGAACTCACCGCCGGGCTGCGGCATGACGGCTTCCGCGTCGATGAGATCGCCAGTGCGGTGCTCCTGGGAAGAGAGGCCACGCTCCAAGGGGAGCCCGGCGAGGTCGGCGCCGCGATCCACGCGGCTTTCGAGTACGCCTGTGGCCGCTTTGCCAGCATTCCAGCACTCTCCGAGCGCTACGAGGCAGACCCGGTGCGGGTCGCTACGCTGCTGGAGGACGCGACAGGAAAGCTCGACCTGACTCCCGAGGACATCCGCTACTGCATTGCGGACTAGTCCTCCAGGAGCCCCTCCAGGGTCCCTGGCATCTCTCCCGACTCGTGGGCCTCGACGGCCTTGTCGATCAGCTCGTCCAGGTCTACCTGCCGGGTACTCCCCGGGTCGGGAAGCGTGAAGGCGTCGGGAATGACTCCGAGCTCATCCCAGCCGTCGAACTCCAACTCCATCGTGAACTCGATGAGGGGCACTTCGATCAGCGCCTCTTCCGGAAGCCGGCTCCGGCCCGACTTCATGTAGTCCTCGTATTCCGCGTGCAGGACGAGTCGGTCGTCCTTGTCGTAGGCGTCGATGCGCTTGTTGGTCAGCAGGCGGTCATCGAGGACGACCACCGCGCGGGTCCCATTCGGTCCGGCGAAGGTGAAGGTGGACTCCATCGCCTTCCGATCGCGGTGGGCGTCCATCAGCTCGGCATCCTGGAAGGGCAGACGCCCGATCATCAGCGCGATCAGGTCTTCCACTCCGGCGGCGCCACCGGTCACACTACGCAACAGCTCCTCGGCGTTCTCGGTGTGGAAGTAGGTGTCGTCGCTGACGACGTAGATGCTCAGGGCTGTGTCGCTGGCGGCGTAGAAGAGAGGGCTTCCGAGGGGGCTGAAGATCTCCAGACGAAAGCGGTTTGGTCGATGCACGAGCAGGCCACCGCGAGTGGTCCCGCTGACACCCATGCGGGGCGCGTCGATCGATACGCTGTAGCCGCCTTGTAGGGCGAAAGGAACTTCGCGAGCCCAGGCGTCCTCCGCGATGGATCGCGCGTCGGCTGAGGCGCGGGGACGGGTCTTGTCCCTGCAGGCCACCAGCAGAAGCAGCGCTAAGGTCACAGCTCAGGCTCCCGGTCCGGGCGTTGATATCGGGCCTGATGTGCCCAGGCCACCGCTTCGGCATCGCCGGGTGCCATCTCCAGGCTGCGTTCCAGCAGCTTGCTGGCGCTTGTGAACTCCTCTCGCCCCAGCGCGGCGCGTCCCCGCAGCGCCAGTCCTCTCGCGCTTCCGTCGGCAAAGTGCTCCACGCGCTCCCAGTCGCCGTCCCGCGCGGCGACCTCCGCCTTCTGCAGGTCGGTGAGCGGCTCGACCGGGCGACCGGCCTGTAGCGACCAGCTGAAGCCCAGCTCCTGCTTCTCCGTCGTTGTGAAGTCCGCGCACCACTGGAGTAAGCCCAGAGCCTCGTCCAGATCTTCCTCCCGCAAGCTGGAGGCTCGCAGGGCACACCCGGCATCAGCGGGGACGGGCAGGCCGAGCTGTGCGGCGTTCTGGATCAAGGCCTCGGAGGTGGGTTCGTCCATGGCCTGAAGGCGCAGCAGGGCCGCTCGTTCCTCGTCGTAGACGCCACACTCGTGAGCCAGAGCGGCGTAGCCCCACAGCGGAGTCGTTCTCCAGGGATCGGCCTTCAATCCCTCTTCTGCTCGCTGCAGTGCCGGCCCGCAGAGGCCACCGGCTCGCGCGGCTCGGATCAGCAGGTCGAGGTCATCCGGAGCGGCCTCAGCGATGGCTTGGCGGGGGTATCCCAGCTGAAGGGAGAGCGGTGCCCGCTCCGGAGAGGGGGGCGTCCCCTTCCAGATGTTCTCCGCCTCGTCCAGCCGCCCCAGCTCGAAGAGGGCCTGAGCGCGAGAGAGGTGGGCTGGCGCGTCGGCGCCCAGCGCGATGGCCTCGTCCAGCCAGGCCAGTGCGGCTTCAGGATCTCCCTGCAACAACCTCAGCTGACCCAGCTCCAGGTAGAGGCGTGGCGCGTCGTCGTCGAAGAGCACCGCCCGCTTGTACGAGGATGCGGCGGCTTCGAGATTCCCTCGGGCGATGTGAACGTGGGCAGCCAGGTAGTGAGCGCGAGCGACGTGACTGATCGGGGCGGAGGTGGGCCTTGGGGCGGGCTCGACGGGAGCTCCCCGGTGCAGGCACGCGAGGAGCCAGATCACAGGTTCCTCGCCCAGAGACAGGGGGCGGATCGTCGGATCGGAATCCAGGCGGCCAGGCCACAGACGATCAGGTTGGCGCACTGCAGCAGCACCACGATGGACCACTCTCGAAGGTCCAGAGGTGTCTCCTCGTAGGTGGCGCGCAACACGTAGAAGACCGGTAGCGCCTCGATGGCGACCACAAGGAAGACAAAGCTCAGGGCCATGACCATGAAGATGATGGCGCCGGGCCCGCTGGCCGCTCGGGCGACGTTGTCGGCCTTGAAGTCGGGGTAGGCGGAACCGATGGCGATGGCGATGCCCGAGATCCCGACCGCCATGCCCAGGGTGGTCAGCAGGCTCAGCACGTTGAGGCCGAGGGGGGACTCGAGGATGAGGTTGGTCACCAGCGAGAGGGTGAGGCCGACGAGGAGGATGGGCGTCAGCCCGGAGAGGGTCTTGGTCGCCAGGTATCGCTGAGGGCTGATGGGGGCGGTACGCAGCATCCAGAAGGCTCGCCCTTCGCCGCTGATGGCTGCGAACTGGAAGCGAACCGCGATGGCGCTCATCACGAAGCCGACACCACCGATGTTGGCGAAGGCCAAGAGGCTTCGAAAGCCCTGCAGCAGCTTGCCGTGGAAGACGTGGGTGGGCATCGCGCGAACGCTGAACACGTAGATGACGATGAGCGCCAGGAGCAAGAAGATCTGACTCCACTGGGCAGGGTCGCGCACGAAGACCTTGGCGTCCTTGATCAGCATGGACCGGGTGGTGGGGGCGAAGGGGGTGGTCAGAACACGCAAGCTCGCATCGAAGAGATCGTTCCGAGCGAAGCGGGCCCCGCTGGCCTCCTGGCTGCGGGCCCATCCGTCGGCGTAGAAGTGGCCGGTCAGCCAGCGGCTGGCCCCGGTCAGGCCGAAGGCCCCGAAGGCCAGCAGGGCCAGGTGCAGCCATGGATAGGGACGACCCTGCATCGAAGCGCCCAAGACCTCGGCGGCCCAGGCGGGTGGGAGCAGCTCCGGTACGGGCCGCTGGATGGTGGCCACGTAGGCGGCGATGGACTCGAAGCTGCTGGGATCCAGCAACTGCTCGGGCTTCATGACCCGCAGCAAGATGAAGAGGCCCACCAGGAAGACCAGGCCGATGAGCGCCAGGAACTCCCGCATGCGTCGCGCAGGGAACACAGTGACCAGGACGCTGGCGGTAGCGGCTCCGAAGGCCGCAGGAAGCGCCAGGTAGGCGGGTATCACCACGCCCAGGGTGGCGTAGTAGGGCCAAGAGGCCCCCGCAGCGATGCCGAAGGCCAGGAAGACGGGGACGCCGAACATCAGCATCATCCAGCCGGACTGGGCCAGGGTGTCGGCAAAGCGGGTGTAGAAGAAGGCCTGGGGTGAGACCGGCAGCGACAGCATCAGCTCCAGGTCGTCGCTCAAGAAGAAGGTCGACAGCGCAACGACCACGTTGGAGAAGATCAGCAGCCCGAAGAGCGCGACGACCATCAACTCCAGAAGCTTTCTGGTGAGCAGGGGCCCGAAGACCTCCACCTGGTAGAAGAGATCGACGACGTAGATGAGGCCGCCGAACAGCCCCAGCCAGAAGCCGATGCCAAAGACCAGGAAGATGGTGTAGGCGAGCTTTTCCGAGGACTCGGCGTGGCGCCAGCGGTTGAGCAGCCCGATCAGGCGTGGTTTCAGGAGGCGTGCCGGGTTGGCGCGCAGGCCGCGGATTGTGCCGCCGCGTTGGCTCATGAACTCACGGGGTGAAGGGTGCCTGCTCGGCTTCGCCTTCCTCGACCGTCTTGCGCACGTAGTAGCGCAGCAGCTTGTTGCGCTCCGCCCCGTTGACCAGGGCCCGCAGATCCTCGTACAGGGCGGGATCCTGGGCCAACAGCCCCAGGGTGCCGTCACCGCCCTCAATGCCCTCGGAGATGGCTCGCAGCGCTTCGACGGTGACGTGTAGATCCTCGACCATCTGTCCGCGCTCGTCGTCGTAGACGAGGGCGTGGACCAGGCTGCCTTCCTTCTCGATGTCCCCCACCATCTTCTCGAGCGCCTCGGCGAGGTTGCCCAGCTGTTTCGCCAGCACCTCGCCCTCTTCGCCGTAGATCAGCTCATTGACGAGCCCGTCCCCGTGCTGGACCGCGCCGGTGATGTTGTTGACGTCGGCGCTGCTCGCCTGCAGGTTGTTGACGGTGCTCGAGAGCTTCCGGGTGAGTTGCTCGTCGTAGACCAGGGCGTGGATGAGGCCGTTTCCGGTCTCCGCCTCCTGAAGAATGGACTCCATGCTGGAGATGACGTTGGCCACGCTGTCCTCGTTCGCCTCGTCGTCATCACCTAAGGCCAGGTTCACCTTGTCCGCGATGTCTTCCAGGTCCCCGAGCACCCGGTTTGCCTGCTTCTGGTACTCGACCAGGGACACCGACTCGGCCACCTGGATCTGAGCACCGTCATCGAGTGGATCCTCGCCCAGGCTGCCAACGCTGATCGCCACGTACTTGTCGCCGACCAGCCCCAGGGTGTCGATGCGGGCGATGGAATCAAGCCGGATGCGGTCCTGGTAGGTCATCTTGATGGACAGCTCGACCGGGACCTTCTTTACGCCGAGATCCTCGGAGAAGCGAATGTTCCGAACCTCGCCCACGTCGATGCCCGCCAGGCGCACGACCGCGCCCTCGCGCAGGCCCGCGACATCGTCGAAGGCGCAGTTGAGGACGTAGCGCTCCTCCAGGAACTCGCCGCCGTCCCCGAGCATCCAGGTCGCCATGGCGATCAGGCTCACCGCCACAAAGACGAACAGCCCGACCTTGATGTCTTGCGCGGTGTTCCTCTCCATGCACGCTCATGCTAACCGGGCGCCGAGGTGGCGTGCGTCGCCTTTCCCCCTGGGCTCAGGCACCGGCCAGGAAGTGCAGCCGCATGATGCCCTCCTCGCCCGGGACTCCCAGCCTCAGGGGAAAGCCGTAGTGACCGGTGCCCCGGTGTACATAGAGACGGTTGTGCCCCATCCCCCAGAAGCCGTGATCGGGGATCTTGGTCAACGAGAGCACGCTGCGCTTCAGGCCCATATCGAAGAGCCCGATCTGGCCACCGTGCGTGTGGCCGCTGAACACGAGGTCGGCCTGCCCGTCGTCCAGCAGCCGGAAGGCGGCGGGGTCGTGCAGCATGACCAGCCGCGGAACTCCCGGGACCCGAGGGTAGCGCCCCAGAACGGCGCGGATGGCTGCGCTTCGGTCGCGCCAGTGCCAGTCGAGACCGATCACCTGTATGGGACCCAGGGGGGTGTCCGCCCGTGCGGCTTCGTCGATCAGCAGGCGCACGCCGTTGGCTTCCAGCGCGGTCGCGACCTCTTGTGGCGAGTCCAGATCGTGGTTTCCGCGGATGGCGAAGCAGCGGCCAGCAAGGGCTTGTAGTGGGCCCAGGGCCTCGGTCAGTGGTGCTGCGTCGGTGTTCGACTCCATCGTCAGGTAGTCGCCGGTAAGCAGGACGAGATCGGGGTCCGCCTCAACCGCACGCTGGCAGACGGCACGCAGGCGTTCAACGGGCATGAAGGGCCCGAGGTGGGGGTCGGTGATCTGCACGACACGAAGGGGTCGGATGCTGTGGGTCAGGCCGTGGCCCAGTCGGCGAAGGCCTCGTACCCGGCGCCCGTCCAGGACCAGGTTCACATCCTGCGCCTTGTGGCGGAGGCTGGTCGGCAAGCCCATCGCTGCCAGGGCCCAGGGCAGCCAGACCAGCGGTGGGTCGAAGCCCATCGAGAGCGCAAGGCCCCATGGCAAGGCCAGGATGCTGCCAGCGACGAACCACAAGGCGGGAATGCTCACGCCCAGCCGGTACCAGCGGGGTCGCATGCTCGTCACCCCGATCAGTCGGAAGTAGTGAACGAGCGCCAAGATCTGTAGCAAGAGCGCGACGATTTGCAGCATTCCGAGCTTGCCGAACACGGCACACACGATCGCGCTGTGGGTGCCCAGGACCATGCCTGCGAACAGCGCATAGAAGCGGTTTCCGGCAAGGAACGCACGAGAAGCGACGGCCAGGATTCCCAGAAGACTCAGCAGACCGAAGAAGACGGGGTTCACTTCGTGCTAATGCCGTCCTAGGCGCTCATGAGCAAGCGAATAGGTATCGCCGCGATGATCTGGGGAGCCAGGTGCTGCTGTCCCGGGTGATCGGCGTGGTGCGCGAGGCGGTCATCGGCCGCGTCCTGGGCGGCGGTGGCGAGGCGGACGTCTACTGGACAGCCTTCGTTCTGCCGGACTTCCTGAACTACCTGCTCGCTGGTGGTGCGCTGTCCATCGTCTTCATTCCCATCTTCTCGGGCTACCTGACCCGAGGGGACGAGGCGGGTGGCTGGAAGGTCTTCAGCTCCATCGCCAACTTCGTGTTGCTGGCTCTCGGCCTGGCCACGGCGCTCGCCTGGTGGGCAGCCCCATGGATCGTTCCGCACCTCGCGCCGGGCTTCAGTCCGGAGCAGCTCGAGCACCTGGTCCTGCTCACCCGGATCATCCTGCCAGCACAGCTCTTCCATGTACTCGGAGGGCTCCTGTCCGCTTCGTTGCAGGCGCGGGACAAGCACGTGCTGCCGGCCCTCGCCACCCTGGGCTACACCGGCACCATCGTGTTGATGGGCCTGGCCCTGGGGCCCTACTGGGGTGCGGACGCTTTCGCGTGGGGCGTGCTGCTGGGCTCGGTGCTGGGACCCTTTGGGCTTCCGCTCGTCGGCTGCTTTCGAGAAGGCTTGGGCTGGCGCCTGCAGCTGGACGTGAAACATCCGGACTTCAGGCGCTACCTCTGGCTCTCGCTGCCCATCATGTTGGCCTTCTCCATCATGGTGGTCGATGACTGGCTGCTGAAGCGCTACGGCAGCCTGGTGGGCGAAGGCACGGTCTCGCGCTTGCAGTATGCAAAGACCCTGATGAAGGTGCCGATGGGGGTCTTCGGGCTGGCCGCGGGAACCGCCGCCTATCCAACCCTCAGCCGGCTCGTTGCGGAGGGCAAGCGGGTCGAGGCCTACGACACCCTGGTTCGCGCCTGCCGCATGATGCTGGTGCTCGCCTTCGCCTCACAGGCCGCCTTCTCAGTCGCCGGGGCCGAAGCAGCCGAAGTCATCTGGGGCACGGAGCGCTTCACGAGCGAGCACCTCGAGGAGATCGGTCTCTACACGGGCATCTTCTGTGTGGCGCTGGGGGCCTGGTCAGCCAACACGCTCGTGGCGCGGGGCTTCTACGCCCAGCAGATGACCTGGCTGCCGTCGCTGATCGGAAGCGTGATGGTCGTCTTGGTCTGGCCCCTGTACCGGGTGCTGGGAGAGCAGTGGGGCGGTGCCGGGCTGGCTCTGGCCTCTTCGGTGGCGGTGAGCGTCTATGTGATCGCGCTGGCGGTGGTGCTGCGCCGGAAGATGGCGGGACCGAACAGCCCAGCGCTGTGGCCGGTTGTGGTGCGCATGCTGCCGGCGGTGCTCGTGGCGATTGCCGCTGGACACTCCCTGGATGACTTCCTCGCGGACTGGCCGGCACTGCTTCGGGGGGCGATCACGGGCTGCGTCGCCTTGGGTCTCACGCTGACCGTGGCCCGTCTGCTGGGTCTCCCGGAGGTGAGCCAGGTCGTGGGTCTGTTGCGGGAAAAGCTCCGGGAGCGAGTCAGCGGCTGAGGGCCTGTCCGCAGCTCACAGTGAACACCCCGGCAGGTCGCTCAGGTGCAGGTGCAGCTCCCGGTGGTGGTCCTCACGGCGGGCGAAAGGCAGCCGCACCAGGGCCCAGGCCCCAACCAGAAGCTTCTCCCAGAAGGGGACGATCGTAGTCGGTGTCCAGCCCGTGCTCCACCTGAAGCTCCAGCCCGCAGGCTGTCTGCCAGCCGATCGGTGCTCCCTCTCCACAGCGTGCCAGGGCGGGGACATGACCCGTCGTCCACCACGATTCGGGCGCGGTGACCGTTCACGCTGCTGTGGTCCGGGGAGCTCTCGAGCCGGGTGGCCCTCTCGGTGATGAAGCGAAGGCCCGCCGGCAGATCGGCCTTCAAGGCTCGGTTGTCGATGAGCCCGTAAGACCGATCGAAGCGATGCTTTCGATCCTCGTCCAGCTGGATGCTGGTGCTTCTCCAGCTGGCCCGGGTGGGCAGACCTTCGAGCTCGTCCATCCAGGAGCACAGCGTCTGCGGCCACTCGGCTTCGGGCTCGGGTGCCATGCAGGCCACGTCCAGGCCCCGACCACGGGCCTCTTTGGCCAGCGCGAGCCCTACCGGCCCACATCCCAGGATCAGGATATCGAGCATCAACCGCCTCCGCATTGCGGTCGCTGTACAGATTGTGCAGGGTCAGCAGCAGCAACGGAGCATAACCCGTGCTCGAAATCCTCGATCCGCAGGGTTCGCTGGACCCGTCGCTGCTGGACAAGCCCGGCAGCTTCGCCTGGTGGTACCTGGACCTCGTCCAGCCGAACGGGGACGGCCTCGTGTTGATCTGGGCCTTCGGGCTTCCTTTCCTTCCAGATGAGGGTCTGGCCCGTGAGCGCCCATCTCTGGCGCTGTCCATCTACCGTGGAGGGCAGCCCGACTTCGTTCTTCTGTCGGAACTCGAGTCGTCGGGCTTTGGGCCCGCTCGGTGGGAGATGGGAGACAGTCTCTTCGAGGAGCACGTGGAAGCGGGCCAACGCCACCTGCACATCCGGCTTCGGGTGCCCACCCCTCGCGGCCTGCTCGAGGGGGAGATCGAGGCCACGGGGCCCGTCCTGAGAGGAGGGGGTGAAGGCGGTGTGCACGGCTGGAGTCCTCTGATGGGCCTGCTACCGGGATCGCAACGAGTGTGCTTGCCCCTTGGAGCAGCTCGGCATCACGCGGTGGACCTGGGGTCGTGCCGGGCTGGGCGATCGTCTGTTCTGTTGGTATCTCGTGGAGGGTGAGCAGCCCTCGGGCCGGATCTTCTACGAGGAGGACGGCCGCCTGGAAGCACTCCCCGTCGAGGTGCGACCCCAGCGCTGGCGGAGGGACCGCTACGGTCTGCGGTGGGCGCCCGAGCTGGAACTGGTGGCAGAGAATCTCTGCCTTCGTGTCGAGCAGGAGCGGCCGGTGGACCGAAGCCCCTTCTACCTGCGCCATCCCGTCCGAGCCTCCCTCGATGGTGCTTCGGGGCGGGGCTGGGGCGAACAGGTGGTTCCGGGCTCGATCGACAGTCGTCTTCTTCGGCCGCTGGTGGAGATGCGGATCCAGCGTCTGAAGAACAACAGCATCTTCCTGCCTCTCTTCGCCGGCCCTCGGCCCCCCCTCAGATGGCTCTGAGCCGCGTGGCCGAGATCACCATCGTGGGCGGGACCGGCTTCATCGGTCGGACCCTGGCCCAGCGGCTGGTGGTCGAAGGCCATGCCGTGCGCATCGCCTCGCGGCGTAGTGATGCGGAGGTGCCGGCGGGCTGTGAGCTCGTCCCTTCCACCCCGCTGCCGGCGTCCCGTGTGGTGATCAACCTGGCGGGCGAGCCCATCATCGGTCGGTGGACCCGCAGCAAGTGGGCACGCATCGAGTCCAGCCGTCTCGATCTCACCCGCCGGTTGGTGGAGGGTTTTGGAGCCGATGAGCCACCGGAGGTGCTCATCAACGCTTCTGCGGTGGGCTTCTACGGCGATGGAGGAGAGGAGGAGCTGCGCGAGGAGGATGCCGCCGGAGCCGACAGGGCAGCCGTGCTGTGCCAGGCCTGGGAGAAGGAAGCCCAGGCCGCCATCGCCCTGGGCGTGCGGGTGGTCACTCCGCGGATCGGCCTGGTGCTCGGGGCGCATGGCGGTGCTCTAGGCGCCATGCTTCCGGCCTTCAAGCTGGGCATGGGCGGCCCGCTGGGCAGTGGCCGACAGTGGCAGCCCTGGATCCATGTGGAGGATGCCGTAGCGGGAATCCAGCACTGCATCGAGCAGCCGGTCTCCGGTGCGGTCAACCTGGTCGGGCCGGAGCCGGTTCGCCAGCAGGACTTTGCCCGGGCTCTCGGCCGCGCGCTCGGGAGGCCGGCAGTGGTGCCCGCACCGGCATGGGCTCTGCGTCTCGCGTTGGGCGAGGCCGCCGACCTCTTGCTCGCCTCGCAGAGAGTGGTGCCAGGGCGGCTGCTCCAGAGCGGCTTCATCTTTCGCTTCCCCGAGATCTCCGGGGCGCTCGCCGACCTGCTGAGCAGGCCGTGAGCGGATGCCTTGCGCCGGGGCCCGAGCTTGGGCCTTCTTTGTCGTGGGACTCGATCCCTGGGGCAGCACCTGATAGCGCATTCCGGTGAAGGTCCTCGTCACTGGGAGCAGCCGCGGCATCGGGCGTGCCATCGCCGTCCGCCTGGCGCGTCCGGGTGGGACGGTGCTCGTCAACTACCTGCAGAACGAGGCCCAGGCCCACGAGACGGCCGAACTGGTCCGGCAGGCCGGTGCCGAGGCGGTGGTCGTCCAGGGCGATGTTCGCAGCGAGGCAGACCTGAAGCGTCTGGCGTCCACCCTGGACCGCATCGACGTCCTGGTTCACAACGCAGCGATCGGTATGGTGAAGCCCTTCGATCGCATTCGTGCGAGCCACTTCGATCTCACCTTCGAGTCCAGCGCTCGGCCTTTCTGGCTGCTCACGAAGCACGCGGTCGATCGCATGCCCGAGGGGAGCTGCGTGGTGGGATTGTCCTCGCTGGGCAGCCGCAAGTTTGTTCCCGGCTACCTGGCCATGGGAGCCGCCAAGGGCGCCCTCGAAGCCATGACTCGTCAGCTGGCCGTGGAACTTGCGCCGCGCGGCATTCGCGTGAACACGGTCTGTGGTGGGTTGGTCGATACGGACGCGTTGAACTACTTTCCCGAGCGCGAGGCCATGATGGCCACCGCAGAGAAGATCACTCCCCTGGGCCGGGTTGGTCGACCCGACGACCTGGCGGGTGCAGTGGAGTTGCTCTGCATGCCCCAAGCCAGCTGGATCACGGGGCAGGTGCTCGTCGCTGACGGTGGCGTGAGTATCGTGTAGCTATAGGAGCAAGCGCATGTCCGTGGATTTGGACTTCGACAAGGTGACGGAAAACGCCCAGAAGATGGCCCGTGAAGCGGGGGAGCGGATCAAGCAGGGCACGGACAAGACCGTCGAGTACTTCCAGGGCTTCCAGTGGCAGGTGGATCCGGACGACCTGGACACCTCGCTCCAAGAGCTCGGTGAGAAGCTGCGCCGGGTCTACGACCAGGGCCGGTACACCAAGGTTCGCTTGTCCTTCAAGGGCAAGCAGCTGTTGCCCGACATCCCTATTGGCGTGCTGATCGCGGGCGAGGCGGCCAGCTTCTGGCTGATCGGTCCGCTGCGCGCCATCGTGTTCGCCCTCGGGGTGAAGTCCTTCGTGGACGTGGAGCTGGTCCACGAGGCCAGCGGGCGGGTCCGTGAGGGCATCGACCTCTACATGGATGGCGAGGTCGAGCAGGCCGAGGAGAAGTATCGAGAGGCCCTGCGCATGAAGGCCGGGGACACTGCTGCTCTGTACAACCTTGGGGTTCTGCTTCGGGTCACTGGTCGCCTGGACGAGGCCCTGGAGTGCTTCAAGGAGGCGGCCAGGGACGAGGAGCACCCCGACGGGACACGCGCTCGGGAGGTTCTCGGTCGGATGAGCCTGTAGCGATTTACTGGTCGGTCGCAGGGGCCTCGGGAGGGGCAGCCTCCGCCTCGGGAGGGGCAGCCTCCGCCGCGGGAGGGGCAGCCTCCGCCGCGGGAGGGGCCTCCACCGCGGGAGGGGCCTCCACCACGGGAGGGGCGGCTTCGGTCTCGGGAGGGGCAGCCTCCACCACGGGAGCGGCCTCCACCACGGGAGCGGCCTCCACCACGGGAGGGGCAGCCTCCACCACGGGAGCGGCGGCCTCGGTCTCGGGAGGAGCGGCCTCGGCCGGTGCTTCCGGGGCAGCTTGATCTGTCTTGGGACCGCCTCTTCGGCGCATCACTGTGCCGCGATCATGGGTGGTCTTGGTGACTTCGCCGGGCTGCTCGGGAAGGGCGTTGACCTCCGCGAGCGCGGTCTTTTCGATCTCGACCGCCTGGCCCGATTGAATGAGCGCCTCCAGGCGCGCCTTCTCACGCTTGTAGATGGCGCTTTCGGGGGAATTTTCGGGGCAGAGGGAGAGGGCCTGCTCCAACTCCCGGTCCGCGGCGAAGACCTGCCGGCGTGAGAAGTAGAGCTCCGCCAGAGCCGCGCGGGCGACGTGCTGCGAGGAACGGTTCTTCAGGACTCTCTGGAGCAGGGCTTCGGCCTCGTTGGTCTTTCCGCTGCGCGCGAGCACGCGAGCCTTCGCGATCTGCACCATCGGGTTCTTGCCCTGCTTTGCTGCCTTGCCGAGGCACCAGGCTGCCCTGTCCACGTCCTCGCCGATCTCGAGGAGCAGGAGCGCGAGCTCCAGATAGGCTCGACCCGGGCGGCGGCCGCGGATGCTCTTCTCCAGCAGCTCCTTCGCTTCGGCCTGGAGAGTGGCGGCATTCTCCAGATCGACCATCGCCTTTCGACGCAGGAGCATGGCCAGCCGCATCGCGTGCGGACCGAGCTCGGGCTCCAGCTCCAAGCCGTAGCGAATGGCCTTCTCTGCGTCCTCCCAGCGGTCCGGGCCTTGGGCCAGCAGGACCTCTCCAAGACGGCTGTAGGACTCGGGAGCGCCCGGCTCGATCGCGATGGCCTTCCGGAACACAGTCTCCGCCTCATCGAAGGCGCGCTTGTCTGCCAACAGGCCACCCAGGCGCCGATGGAGGGAGCCTTCCTCTGGGAAGACCTCGATACCACTGCGCAGCGCATCGATGGCCTTGTCCGCATCGCCCTTGCGGCTGCGTCGTAGCCGCCATCCGCACTGGGTATGAAAGACCTCGGGGGTGGCCAGCTTTGCGGCGTCGTCGAAGACCGACTGGATCTTCTCCTCCCCTGCACCGTCCACCTCCAGGCACTCCGCCTTGAGCAACAGGGCCTCGACATTGCCGGGGCTGCTCCTCAGTGTCTCGGCCAGCCGCTGCCGCGCCATTCCGGGACGCGGATTCTTGCTGCGCAGCAGACCGCGCACGCTCTCCAGGATCGCGTCGTCGTCGGGCAGGGCCATGCGTTCGCGGGCCTGCATCTGGCGGGCCTGGGCCGCCAGGCGGTTGATGTGCTGCTTGAGCACCAGCTCATCCATGCCTTCGGCGCTTGAGAGCCTCTTGCGCAGAAGGTGCACTGCGCGCTCCAACAGGCCAAAGTCGCGCCGACGCGGAAGGTGCTCGGCAACCAGTGAGTTCACGTAGTAGGTGCGCTGTTCGCCGACGGGCAGGGCGTCCAGGAGACCCTTCCACATCATCTTGAGCCGGGCCTCGCGGGAGAGGCCGATCTGCGCCAGTTCGGTGCCGGTAACGGGGACGGGGCAGTGCTCGATGGCGATGAGTTGGCCCGCCAGAGCCGGCTCCAGCTTTGAGATGCGCTTTTCCAGCCGTTTCCGAAGATCGCCAAGCCCCGCATCTCCGGTGATGCGGAGGAACTGCTTGCTCGAGACCAGCCCGTCACGGTTGTCGGACTCGCGCCAGGAGATCGCGAACAGCCGGGTGGCCACCGGGTGGCCGCCGGTCTGGTTCCAGACGTGTCCCATGTGGCTGCGATCGATCTCGTCTGCTCCGTAGGCCTCGAAGAGGGGATGGAGCTCGCGGCCCTTGAGGCCACCGATCTCGAAGATGCGCAGATCCGCTCCCTCTCCGTCTCGGAAGAAGGCGGGCTTGCGGTCGGTGATGAAGATCAGCGTGGGACTGATGGGGCGGGTCAGCAGTGCCCGGACGAGCATGCTCAGCCGGCCTCGATTGGGCACGGAGCCATCATCGTTCTGCACGCGGAAGAGCTTGTCGATGACCATGACCTGGCCGACGAGATCCTCCCGGTTCAGGGAGGCGATCAGCTGGTCCACCAGCTGCATTGGAGGCGTGGCCTCCTTGAGGAGTGCCGCGATCTGGGGATCGCCGCTCAGGTGGGCAAGGCGCGCCGCGAGTGCGTCGAACTCTGAGCCGCGCCCGATGACGAAGTCGGGAAGGCGCTTCAGATCACCGTTGGTGTCGATGGCCTTTTCGATGAGCCAGGTGCGGCCACTGCCTCGGGGACCGACCAGCGTCAGGGCACCGGGGGAGAGCAGTTCCTTCAGGGCCTCCAGCTCCTCCTCGCGACCTTCGAAGGCGATGCGCGGTGCAAGGCCCCTCTTCTTCTTGGGTGCTTTCGCGGCGGGCGCCTGCGCCGTGGGGCTGGCCGTTGGGATGGGCAGCGCGGCCATGAAGTCACGTGCGCGTTGGCGCTCATGATCCAGCTTCATCAAGCGCATGTTCATGGGCAGGATGAAGGGGTTGAAGCTCCGACCGACCACGTGCAGCCTCGGCTTGTTGGGAGCCTTCTTCAGCAAGGCATCCAGCGCTGCCAGGGCTCGTCCGTCCGTTGTGGCGTCCGGCTCGACGAGCACGATAATGCCTCCCTGCACGTCGATGGCTGGGGCGAGGGCCTGTGCGTTGAGGGCTGATGCGGGATCCACGACGTTGCCGCCGAGCACGACGCTCGGGATGGCGCTGCGGCGCCGCAACTCGGCCAGGACTGTGGACTCCTGGAGCGCTCTGCCACCCATGGCGAGAACGCAACGACCTTTCTGAATGGCTGTTTCGACGCGGTTCATGCTTTCTTCCGGAGGAGCCGTGCGTTTAACTCCGACCCGGGTGCAGGATCAAGCTATCAGGCTTCGTATACTCGTTTGATATGCCGACCCCGTTGGGCTTTGTCACCGGAAACCTCTTGCAAAGCCTCCAGCCAGAGGTGCGTCGTTGGTCCGCTCATCACGCGGATGGTCGCCGAGCAGAAATCTTCCGCGGGGGCGCCTCGCTGCTGCGTCGGGCTTCTGCTCTGCCCGCCGGTGGGGCCTTCTCCGAGCTCCACCTGGGAGAGGACGAGGAGGGGTCCTGGGCCCTCTGTGTGGTGGACGTCGAGTGCCCGGTGACCCGTCTCCAGGATCTGTCGCCAGCGGAGGTTTTGGCCATCGCCGCACTGACCGCTTCGGCTCTTGCACCGGTGCACGCCGCTCAACAGGCGCACGGAGCCCTCCATCCCGACAGCATCGGCTTCGACTCTTCAGGCGCGCTGCGGATCCGGCCGGCTTTGCACCATCCACCTCTGGAAGAAGGGCCGACGCCCGCGACGGACTGCTTGGCTCTGGGTGGGCTCATCGTCCATCTGCTGGGTGGTGCCTGGCCGCCGTCGCCCTGGCGGATTCCGGTCGCGCCGGGCTTGGAGCCCAGACGCTGGGCTCTGTTGATGGATGGACTCCTCCGCTCGCTGCCGGTGCTTCGAATCCGTCCTGCACGGTCCGTTCGGCAGTCCATTCTCGCGCTGCTTCACGCCAGCGAGGTCGATGGCGGAGCCTTGTTGCGCGAGCGACTCGGGGTCAGGGCGCTGCCCGGCGCGAGCTCCCCTGTACGTTTCGCCACGCCCGGCCCCGTCCCGGAAAGCCCGCGGGATCCCCCCCGGGTGGGCTCTACACCGAAGTCCTCCCTCACCCGGCGCGAAGCGGTTGCGCAGTCCATGCCGGGTCTTGGTCTTGGTCTGGATCTCAATGTGTGGGGCTCGGGATCGGCTTCTGCGCCGCCTGCCAGCGCCCTTCCGAGCGCCTCCGAGAAGGGCTCAGACCCCCCAGCCCACGAGGCCGAGACAGTTCTGGACGAGCCCACCTGGCCAGAGGGTGAGCCCTGGAACCTCGAGGGTGAGCTGGGGGCCAGCGAGCGAGACCTCGAGGCCTGGCTCCGTGGTGGGGAGTCAATCGCTCCGAAAGAGCCTCTTGTTTCGGAGATCACCGCAGAGCTCGGTGCGAAAGAACGTGAAGAACGAGAAACGGAAGGGGCTGGTTCCGAGCAGCCTCACCCGGAGGTGGAGCCGGAGCCCGAGGCAGTGCCTGAACCGGAGCCGGAGCCCGAGACAGAGCCGTTGCCCGAGGCAGAGCCTGAGCCGGAGCCCGAACCGGAGCCCGAACCCGAGCCGTTGCCCGAGGCAGAGCCTGAGCCGGAGCCCGAACCGGAGCCCGAACCCGAGCCGTTGCCCGAGGCAG